>Ga0209370_1001140_pt1 | contig 25376 bp, 25 predicted proteins | sample AgamicAtPrz_FD_187164 | JGI IMG/M metagenome (GOLD analysis project Ga0209370, IMG submission 187164) | Agave microbial communities from Guanajuato, Mexico - At.P.rz (SPAdes) (version 2) | ecosystem: Host-associated > Plants > Phyllosphere > Phylloplane/Leaf | place: Guanajuato, Mexico... | reverse complement strand
TCAAACCACGCTGCTTGAGCTGGCTAAAGCGGCCGGCAAAGCAACCGGTAATGTCTCTACTGCCGAACTGCAGGATGCTACGCCAGCGGCACTGATGGCGCATGTTACCTCACGCAAATGCTACGGCCCGGAGAAAACCAGCGAACTCTGCCCGGGCAACGCCTTGGAGCAGGGCGGCCGCGGCTCAATTACCGAGCAAATGCTGCTGACCCGGCCGGATGTGGTCCTGGGCGGCGGTGCAAAGAGCTTTAACGAGGTGGCTAAAGCAGGCGACTATAAAGGCAAAACGCTGTATGAGCAGGCGCAGGCGCGCGGCTATCAGCTGGTAGAAAACCTGGACGCAATGAACGCGGTACAGCAGGCCACCCAGCAGCAGCCGCTGCTGGGGCTGTTTGCGCCGGGCAATATGCCGGTGCGCTGGCAGGGTCCTAAAGCCAGTTATCACGGCAACATCGATAAACCGGTGGTGACCTGTGAGGTTAATCAGGATCGCCCGGCATCGGTGCCGACGCTGGCCCAGATGACAACAAAAGCGATCGACCTGCTGAGCAAAAATGAGAAAGGGTTCTTCCTGCAGGTCGAGGGCGCTTCAATCGATAAACAGGATCACGCGGCTAACCCGTGCGGCCAGATTGGCGAAACGGTGGATCTCGACGAAGCGGTCCAGGTGGCGCTGGCCTATGCCCGCGAACATGGCGATACGCTGGTGGTGGTCACCGCCGACCACGCGCACAGCAGTCAGATTGTTGAGAACGGCACCAAAGCGCCGGGCCTGACCCAGGCGCTGAACACGAAAGATGGTGCGGTAATGACCATTAGCTACGGCAACTCGGAAGAGGATTCGCAGGAGCATACTGGTGCTCAGCTGCGCATTGCTGCTTACGGACCGCACGCGGCAAACGTAGTGGGGCTGACCGATCAGACCGATCTGTTCTTCACGCTAAAAAATGCGATGGCGCTTAAATAAGCGGATAGCAGACAGAAAAAAATCCACGCTGCGGCGTGGATTTTTGTTATTACCGGAGCAGTATCACCCCAGCACTTTGCTGAGAAACGCCTGAGTACGCGGATTTTGCGGCCGGGTGAACAGCACATCCGGCGTATCCAGCTCCTGGATGATCCCCTGATCCATAAACATCACGCGATCTGCCACTTCGCGCGCAAACCCCATTTCATGCGTGACAATCACCATGGTCATACCTTCCTGCGCCAGCATTTTCATGACGCTCAGCACTTCGCCAACCAGCTCAGGATCGAGCGCGGAGGTTGGCTCATCGAACAGCATGATCTCCGGCTCCATTGCCAGCGCCCGTGCAATAGCAACGCGCTGCTGCTGGCCGCCGGATAAGCTGTTTGGCCAGGCGTGCATCTTATCGGTTAAGCCCACCTTTTCCAGCAGCGCTTTAGCCTGCTCTGTGGCCTGCTGGCGCGACAGTTTGCGCACATCCATCGGCGCCATAATCAGGTTTTCCAGCACGGTCATGTGCGGGAACAGATTGAAGCGCTGAAACACCATCCCCACGTGTTCACGCAGCGTATTGATGCGGGTTTTGGGATCCTGCACCTCAAACCCGTTCACCACCACGCGACCGCCGTCAATGCTTTCGAGCCCGTTCAGGCAGCGCAGGAAGGTGCTTTTACCGGAGCCGGACGGACCGATAACGCACAAGACTTCCTGCGCCGGAATGTCACAGCTGATGCCGTTCAGCACCTGGTTTTCACCAAAGTTTTTCTGCAAGTTTTCAACGTGGATCACTTTTGCCAAACCTCTTTTCCATGTAACGAACCAGCAGCGACAGCAGGAAGGTAAATACCCAGTACACCAGCGAAATCACCAGATAGGGCTCCCAGTAAGTCGCATAGGCGCCTGAAACCGTACGGGCAGCATACGCCAGATCGGCGAGGCCGATCGCTGACGCCAGCGATGAATCCTTAACAATAGCGATCGCGTTGTTGCCGAGCGGCGGCAGCATGCGGCGAAACGCCTGCGGCAGGATCACTCTGCGCATGGTGCGGCCATATGGCATGCCGAGCGATCGCGACGCTTCCATCTGGCCACGATCGATCGACTGGATCCCGGCGCGAAAAATTTCTGATACGTAAGCGCCTGCATTAAGCGTGATGGCCACAACGCAGGAAAGAAAAGCGCCATAGTTAGCGCGCAGCTCGCGGGCAAACTCTGCCGGCATAATGCCGTTCGCCACCAGCACGCCGTCGCGCGGATTGATAAATAGCGGGATCAGCGCAAAGTGCACGACCATAATCTGCACGAACAGCGGCGTGCCGCGAAAAGCGCTGATATAGATGCGCACCGGCCACTGAATGCCGTAATGCAGTATATATTTCCACGGGCCGTGCGGCGCCGACGCGAGGCGGCCTAAGCCGAGCGTCAGGCCCCACAGGGTGCCCGTGATCACACAGATAAGCGTGCATTTGAGGGTCATCATCGCGCCGTCGATAAACAGCGGCATATATTCCCCGATGATTTCCCAGCGGAAGCCAGTCATAAAAACGTCCTTATTGTGCCGCGCGAGCGCGCGGCGACGGGAAAATTACTGCGCGGGAAGAGCAGGAACGTTGCTGTCGAACCAGGTCGCGTAAATTTTCGCATAGGTGCCATCGGCAATGATTTTCTGCAGGCCGGCGTTGATCTTGCTGCGTAATTCATCGTTGCCTTTCGCTACCGCGATGCCGAAATACTGGCGCTCAAACTTGTTATCAGAAACCAGTTTAAACTGCTTTTCCGGATGCGTTTTTATGTAGTATTTCACCACGCCGACATCCCCCACGGCGGCGCCAATACCATCTTCATACAGCTCCTGCAGCATCAGCGGCGTATTATCAAAACGTTTAATCGCCGTGCTGTTTTTGCCCAGCACATCGGAGACCACGATGTCGCCGGTACTGGAGTTCACCACGCCTACGTTCAGGTTCTTCAGCGACGCCAGTGATGATACGCTGGCGGTTTCCGGTACCACAATAGCCTGTTCAGCCGGGAAGTAGGGCGCGGAGAAATCCACCATCTGTTTGCGCTTATCGGTGATGGTAATGCCGGAGATAATGATGTCGCGATCGCCCGAATTGAGTGTGGCAAAGATGCCTTCCCACGGGGTATTGACCAGCTTAATATCAAAATTTTCCGCTTTGGCGACGGCCTTGATAATGTCGATATCAAACCCTTCCAGCTGCTTCTGCGCGTTTTCAAATTCGAACGGACGGTAAGTGCCGCCAGAGCCGACAACATAGGTAACGGCCTGCGCCGCCGTGGCTGACAGTGCCAGCACTAAGCCCAGCAGGGCTGAACGGGTAAACATAGTGATTCTCCTGGAGAAGGGACAAGATGCGTAATTTATGCAAATTTAATGCATAAAAATACACATTGCTGCATGCTCTGGCAAGCGGAATAGTCAGCGCTGAGGACAATATTCATCAAAGCGTGAAGGGGGTCGTCCGCCCGTTGTGGCGCAGTGTAAAACGCAGGAGAGCAGCGCGTGCGGCCGCAGGTCACGCTTTGCGCAATGGCGCACAGATAATGCGCATGGCAATCGCGCTGGCGAGAGGAAACAGCGCCAGCAGCAGCCACGGCAGCCGTGCCGCCTCTGAGGGTTCGCGCGCCTGTTCCAGCACGCCTCCCAGCAGGACGTTACCCAGCAACACCGCCACGCCACCGGCAGTGGCCAGGGCGCCATAGTGCGCGCCGAGCGATGACGGCTCTGCAAACCGCGGCACCAGGTCTTTTGCAGCGGGCACCAGCAGCATCTGTCCCAGCGTCAGCAGCGTAACAAAAGCTGCTGCGGGCAGCAGATGTAGCCAGCCCGCGGCGGGAGCAGCGTCAGCACACAGCGCCACGCTGAGAAATGCCACGGCAATCAGCGCAAAGCCCCACGGTACAACCCGTGCCGCGCCGGTGTGGCGGGCGAGACGCGCCAGCGGCAGCTGCAGCGTAATGATCAGCAGCGAGGCCAGCATAAACAGCGGCGCCAGATCGCTCTCCTGACCGCCGGCGCGCTGGATCTCCACCGGCAAGGCCAGATAGAGCTGGTTATAGCTCAGCAGCCAGCTGCTGTAAGCGATAATAAATGCCACAAAGCGCGGCTGGTGAAAGGTGCGCCACCACGGCACGATCTGCAGCGAAGCGCGGCGTACTGGCGCGGCGGGCAGGGTGAAAAACAGCACAATCATCGCCAGCACAAATACCGCCGCGCCGGCATAGGCGATCTGGCGAAAACCGTAGCCGGTCAGCAGCGCGCCCGCTGCCGGACCGATAACGGCACCCAGTTCACCGCAGACGGCAAACAGGGCGAACCACTCCGCCCGGCTGCGTTTACCATCAGCTTCACTCTGCGTACCCGCCTTCGCCAGCAGCGCTTCAATAGAGGGCGAAAACAGCGCGCCGCCAATACCGGTCAGGCAGGCACCCATGATAACCGGCATTAAAGATTCTCCGCCTGCCAGCAACAGATAGCCGCTGATACGCACCATGCAGCCTGCCAGCACCACGCGCCGGGCACCAAAGCGATCGGAGAGCGCGCCGCCGAGCAGAAACATACCCTGCTGACAGAAGGTGCGCAGTCCCAGTATCAGCCCGACTAGCGTGCCGGAGAGCGCCAGATCGTCGCGCAAAAAAATGGCCAGGAAAGGCACCACGGCGTAAAAGCCAAGGTTGAAAATAAACTGGCAGCCCGGCAGCAGAGGCAGCCAGAGCCGCGTGGCGGGCCGGGGCACAGACATGAAGGTTTCCGTCAGGCGATATAGTGAATGTGTTTACCGCTGTGGTAAGGGGAGTTTTCAATTTTTGCCCGCACGCGGAATACATCCCACAGCAGATCCTCATTCAGAATCGCCTGCGGCGTGCCGGTGGCAACAATCTCTCCCTGCTGCATCACAATCAGCGTATCGCAAAACATCGAGGCGTGATTGAGATCGTGTATTGCGACGATGCTGGTCACCGGCAGTTCGCTGATCAGTTTCATTAACTGCATCTGGTGATGAATATCGAGATGGTTGGTTGGCTCGTCCAGCAGAATTTCGCTCGGCATCTGCGCCAGCGCCCGCGCAATATGCACCCGCTGCCGCTCACCCCCGGAGAGGCTCTGCCAGCCCTGTTCGCTTTTCTCCACCATATCCACGCGCTGTAGCGCCGCCAGCACCGCCGCGTCATCCTGCGCGCTCCAGCTGGAGAAAGGGGAGTGATGCGGGATACGTCCCAGCTTCACCACGTCGCGCACGCGCATATTGGCATCCGTCATCCCGTGCTGCTCAACAAAGGCCACCCGGCGCGCCAGCGCTTTTTTTGCGATAAAGCGGATATCGTTGCCATCCAGCGTGACCTGTCCTGCATGCGGACGCCGCAGGCCCGCCAGCACGCGCAGCAGCGACGATTTACCGGAGCCGTTTGGCCCCAGCAGGCCCACGGTCTCTCCGCGCGCTACGTTCAGTGAGACATCATTAACAATGATTTTCCTGCCCACTTTCCACGTAATATTTTCAGCGCAAATACTCATGATTTATTTCCTGAGCGGTAGATGATGATAGCGAAGAAAGGAACGCCGACCAGCGCAGTAACCACGCCCACCGGCAGGCTTTGCGGCGCAATCAGCAGGCGCGAGGCGATATCCGCCAGCACCATCAGAATTGCTCCCGCCAGCGCGCACGCGAGCAGCAGGGTGCGATGCAGCGGGCCGAAGAAAAAGCGCATCACGTGCGGCACGACCAGGCCGACAAAGCCGATCGAGCCGGCCATGCTGACAATGGTGGCGGTGATCAGTGCGGTAGTGGTAAACAGGATCAGGCGCACCCGCGGTACGGCGATACCCAGCGACGCGGCGGCATCATCACCAAAGGTAAACGCATCCAGCGCGCGCGCGTACCAGAGACAGACCGCCAGCCCCAGCAGCACCACAACCAGCACCAGCTGAAATTCCGGCCAGCGAACGCCGCTAAAACTGCCCAGTAACCAGAACATCACGTCACGCGCCTGCTGGGCGCTGGCTGACGTGCTGATGGTGTAGGCGGTCACGGCATTAAACAGCTGAGAGGCCGCGACGCCGGCGAGGATAGTGCGTTCATTGCCGCTGCGCGCGCCCTTAGTGAGAAAAGCGACAAACGCAAACGCGGCAAAGGCGCCGGCAAACGCCCCCGCCGAGAGCGAAACAGCGCCGGTGCCGAGACCCAGAATAACAATGGCCACCGCGCCGGTAGAGGCGCCCGCCGATACGCCCAACACGTAAGGTTCCGCCAGCGCGTTTTTCAGCAGGCTCTGCAGCACTGCGCCGCAGATGGCGAGACCCGCGCCGCAGCAGGCAGCAACCAGCGCCCGACTGAGCCGGAAATCCCAGATCACGCTCTCATAAATTCGATTGAGCGGCTCTGCCGTCAGGCCCAGACGGTTGCTGAACGCGTAAAACACGCTTCTGAGCGGCACCGGGAGTTCGCCCACGCTGATCCCCAGCGCAATGACCAGGATCAGAAGCAGCAGCGCCGCTGCTGTGGTCACGCTGAGCATCAGCGTCTGCCGCACGGCGGTAACAGCGGAGGGCATTAATTCAGCCCCAGCTTACGCAGCTGCTCTGCCACCTGCTCAGCGCCGTAGATGGTGCGGATAGTCGGGTTCATCGCCTGGCCATCCATGACCACGATATGCCCTTTTTTCACCGCATCCAGCTGGCTTACCGCCGGGTCGCTCTTCAGGAATTTAATCTTCTCTTCGGCGCTGTCCAGCGTCCAGCGGTTACGATCGAGGCTGGATACAACAATCACATCCGGGTTGGCAGCGATAATGCTTTCCCAGCCCACGGTAGGCCACTCGGTCTCGGTAGTAATGGCGTTATGCCCGCCCAGCACGCTGGCAATAAAACCGGAAGCGCTGTTTTTGCCGCCCACATAGGCGTCTGCCGCAGGGGAGGAGCTGGAGAACCAGAAGACAAAAGAGAGGTTACGCTTGTTTTTACTGAAGGCCTCACGCAGTGCGGCTTCACGCTGTCTGAAATCCGCAATCAGCGCCTGACCGCGATCTTCCACATTGAAGATACGTGAGAAATCGTCAATCTCCTGATACAGATAAGTCATGTCCCACAATTTCTGACGACTGCCGTACATATCACCTGCGCCTTTTTTGGTGGCGCACATGCCGGGCGACATGTAGCTGTTCAGCCCCAGCGTGGCAAAGTCTTCACGCTTTGCGACCTTGCTTTCCGGACCGAGCAGCAGCGGCGCCTGCGCCGGTACAAAGTCCGGGTTCTGCGCCAGAATCGATTCCAGCGTCGGGATCTCCACGGTCAGCGTTTTGATTCCGGCGTTCTGCTTCGCCAGCTGCGGCAGCACTTTTGTCGGCCAGAAAGCGCTGGCAACAATCTTATCCTGCAGGCCGAGCAGCAGCAGGATCTCCGTGGTGTTCTGTCCCAGCGCAACCACGCGCTCCGGCGCTTTGGTAAACGTCTCTTTATAGCCACAGTTTTCGATGGTCAGCGGGTAGGGGGCAGCAGCGGCGTGACTGGCGGCAGTAAACAGTAAAGCAAATGCACAAATGACGTTTTTCATCTAACCCTTTCTCGTTTAAAAGCGCTGATCCGTAATGTTTATGCCCGCGATAATAATGATAATGAATTACATTATCAACGGTTGGCTATCGCCGCTGACTGCCTGACGGTAATGGCATAAGCCGCCATAAAAAAATCCACGCCGGAGCGTGGATTTGAAAGCGGTTGCTTAGCTTCACGAGATTAACGGTGATCCCGCGAACCAGCCGGGGTTATCAGACGTTGAACAGGAAGTTCATCACATCGCCATCTTTAACGATGTACTCTTTGCCTTCAGAACGCATTTTGCCCGCTTCTTTGGCACCCTGCTCACCTTTATAAGTGATGAAGTCATCAAAGGCGATGGTCTGTGCGCGGATAAAACCTTTTTCAAAATCGGTGTGAATTTTACCGGCGGCCTGCGGTGCAGTAGCGCCCACCGGGATGGTCCAGGCGCGCACTTCTTTAACGCCAGCGGTGAAGTAAGTCTGCAGGTTCAGCAGCGCGTAACCGGCGCGGATCACGCGGTTCAGGCCCGGCTCTTCCAGACCCAGCTCAGCCATAAACTCATCGCGCTCTTCATCATCCAGCTCAGCGATGTCAGATTCAACGGCAGCACACACCGGCACCACTACCGAGCCTTCTGCTTCAGCAATAGCGCGTACCTGGTCAAGGTACGGGTTGTTCTCAAAGCCATCTTCATTGACGTTGGCGATGTACATGGTGGGCTTCAGCGTCAGGAAGCTCAGGTAGCGAATAGCGGCTTTTTCATCAGCGTCCAGCTTCAGGGCACGCAGCATACCGGCGTTTTCCAGGTGCGGCAGGCACTTCTCCAACGCAGCCAGCTCCGCTTTCGCGTCTTTATCACCGCCTTTGGCTTTTTTCTGGCAGCGCTGAATGGCGCGCTCACAGGTATCAAGGTCAGAAAGCGCCAGCTCAGTATTGATGATATCAATATCTTCCGCCGGGTTAACTTTGCCTGAGACGTGAATAATGTTCTCATTCTCAAAGCAGCGCACTACGTGACCAATCGCTTCAGTTTCACGGATGTTGGTCAGAAACTGGTTGCCGAGGCCTTCGCCTTTCGATGCGCCTTTTACCAGTCCGGCAATATCCACGAACTCCATGGTGGTAGGCACCACGCGCTGGGGTTTAACAATCTCGCTCAGCTGATCGAGGCGCAGATCGGGCATCGGTACTACGCCAGTGTTTGGCTCGATGGTGCAGAACGGAAAGTTCGCTGCTTCGATACCCGCTTTGGTCAGCGCGTTAAACAGGGTAGATTTACCAACGTTTGGCAGGCCCACGATACCGCATTTAAATCCCATGATCTGATTACCTTTCTCACTGAGGGTGGCACACCGCCGGGCGGTACGCCTGATTCAAAAAATTTCGCGCATTATACACAGAATTGCCCGGCGCGGCGCGGGAATTGCCTTAGCCCGCTTTGAAAGCGTGCAGACGATTCATCGCTTTAATCTTATCCTCTTTCAGCCACAGCTCCGTGCAGCGCACCGCTTCATCAACCGCGTCATCAATCAGCTTCTGCTCGCTGGCAGGCGGTTTCCCCAGCACAAATCCGGTCACCTTGTTGCGATCGCCAGGATGACCGATGCCTACGCGTAAACGGTGAAAATTATTGTTGTTACCCAGCTTGCTGATAATGTCTTTCAGGCCGTTATGCCCGCCGTGCCCGCCGCCCTGTTTAAATTTGGCAACGCCCGGCGGCAGATCCATCTCATCATGCGCCACCAGAATCTCTTCAGGCGTAATGCGGTAAAACGTGGCCATTGCCGCCACCGCTTTACCACTGAGATTCATATAGGTGGTCGGCACCAGCAGCCGCACATCATTCCCGGCCAGAGCCAGGCGCGCCGTATAGCCAAAGAATTTAGGTTCCTCTTTTAGCGCCTGATTATGGCGGCTGGCCAGCAGATCCAGATACCACGCGCCGGCGTTATGACGCGTCGCCGCATATTCGGCACCGGGATTTGCCAGTCCCACAATCAGTTTAATGCTGCTCACAATAGTTATCCTGTTCTCCTGCAGAAAGGTGGCTAGTTTACTGTCTGCTGAGAGGGATGACAAAGATTGTCAGGCGAAAGTAGTGTCAGAGTGTGATTAGTCAATTTCTATATAAAACAAGATACTGCAGGTAAACTTTTGTCATTTGCACATTGTGTTGTGTGATCCTGGGCGCAAAATGTCCCGCTATCATTGCCTAAACTTATGACAGGTTAACGTTATGTGCGGTTTTTTACTTTGCTCATAAGGATGGAGGTGATTCATGAAACGTCATCAATGCCGCGTTATCGGTAATAGCCTGATGTGTCTGGGACTGCTGACCATGGTTGCAGGCGTCGCCTCATCCGTGATCAATCAGCTGCCGTCAGTGAATATGCCGCCTCTGCTGGCCAGCGGAGCCATGTTTGGCATATTTATCGGGGCACTGTTGTGGCTGGCGGGCGCCCGCGTCAGTGGTCGCGAGAAGATTGAAGATCGCTACTACTGGCATCGTCACCATGGCGACGTCCGCTGTCGTCGTAACCATACGCCACATTAAATCGCCATTTCAGTAACTGGCTGTTCAGTAACTGGCTGTGGCCGGGCAACGTAGCATTCTGTCCGGTTGCGGCCATGGGCTTTAGCGCGATAGAGCGCTTCATCAGCCAGCGCCAGCAGCGCCGGAAACTGGCTGACGGCCGGATCGGCCGGAGCATAGCCAATGCTGACGGTATAACCGATGCCGGCCGGCTGCGACCGCTGCGTTGCCGCGCGAATAGCTTCGCATACGCGCTGCACCTGTGCACTGTCGCCTGTCACCAGCGCGGCAAACTCCTCGCCGCCAAGTCGGGCGAAATAGCTTTCTGCCGGCATTTGTGCCTCAGCTATCTGGCAAAAGTCGATTAACACCCGGTCACCCTGCAGATGGCCGTAGCGGTCGTTAATACTCTTAAAATGGTCAAGATCAAACAGTATCGCGCTAAACCCGGCGGCAGAGGAGACTCTGGCCCGCCGCCGCAGCACGTTATCCGCCTGCTCAAACAGCGCGCGCCGGTTCCATGCGCCGGTCAGCGGATCGCGCAGTGACGCCAGCCGGTGCGCCACCTGCGACCGTTCATTCACCATCGCCAGCAGGGTAAAGGTCAGGCCAATCACAAACAGAATCGACTCAAGGATAACGTAAATCGAGAAACCCGAGCCGCCAATGGCACCCGGCAGGCGGCTGGCGACGGCGTCATCGAGGAAAATCCGCGCGAGATGAAAGCCGAGATGGATCCACAGCAGCGTCTGCGCAGGCCAGAACGTCACTTTCAGCATGCTGCGCGCGCGCCACAGCAGAGAGATAAACGCGGCGGTGTAGAGTATGCAGAGCAGGCAGAGCACCAGCACCCGCACTGGCTGACCGTGATAAAAAGCGGGCAGCAGGCAAAGCAGCGCCCAGAGCAGCGCGCCACCGGGCCACAGCAGGCCAGCGGGACGTTTACAGAAAGTACGAAATGCGCACAGCAGCGTACCGTAAGCCAGCATAACTATGACGTTGCCCAGCGCAACCGGAAGAAAGTGCAGACCGGCACTGCGCAGGCTGCTGAGAAACACCGCGCACAGCGTTAGTATCAGGGTCAGCGTGGTAAAGCCCAGCACGCGATCGTACTGAGCGCCGACCCAGGCAAATATCATAATGATGCTCAGAAACCCCAGCACATAAAGCTCGCAAACAAACAGCGTATAAATATCGAGCGTCATGGCAGTGGGCGTTCCCGGAAAAAAGTGGAGCTGAAAATAGCACTATTTCCGGGGCTGCTGAAGTGCCGGACAGCGCGAAAATGAAAAAGAGCAGAAGGCAGCGGGAATAGTGCACAGACTGAAAATTTATCGGGCGAAGCGCGCGGAAAAAAGCAGCTTCAGAAAGGAAGAGGGAAGCGGATAAGCATAAAAAACCGGGCGCGAGGCCCGGTTAAGCGTGAACAATTAATGTTCAAACATAGCAGAGATAGATTCTTCGTTACTGATACGACGAATAGCTTCAGCCAGCATGCCGGAAAGCGTCAGCGTGCGCACGTTTGGCAGCGCTTTCATCTCTTCCGAGAGCGGGATGGTATCGCAAACAATCACTTCATCAATCACGGACTTGCGCAGGTTTTCAACCGCGTTGCCCGAGAATATAGGATGGGTGGCGTACGCAAATACGCGCTTGGCGCCACGCTCTTTCAGTGCTTCAGCCGCTTTGCACAGCGTACCGCCGGTGTCGATCATATCGTCGACCAGCACGCAGTCACGGCCTGCGACATCACCAATAATATGCATAACCTGAGAAACATTCGCGCGCGGGCGACGTTTGTCGATGATAGCCATATCCGTGTCATTAAGCAGTTTGGCAATTGCGCGGGCGCGCACCACACCACCAATATCCGGGGAAACCACGATAGGGTTTTCCAGGCCAAGCTGCAGCATATCTTCCAGCAGAATCGGGCTGCCGAAGACGTTGTCTACCGGCACATCAAAGAAGCCCTGAATCTGTTCGGCATGCAGATCAACGGTCAGCACGCGATCCACGCCGACGCTGGAAAGGAAGTCAGCCACTACTTTAGCGGTGATCGGCACACGCGCTGAGCGCACGCGGCGATCCTGACGGGCATAACCGAAATAGGGGATAACAGCGGTAATTCGACCAGCAGAAGCCCGACGCAGCGCGTCGACCATCACAACCAGCTCCATCAGATTATCGTTGGTGGGGGCACAGGTGGACTGGATGATGAAAATATCGCCACCGCGTACATTTTCGTTAATCTGTACACTTACTTCGCCGTCGCTGAAACGACCGACAGCGGCGTCTCCGAGGCTGGTGTAAAGGCGGTTGGCAATACGTTGTGCTAGTTCCGGGGTGGCGTTACCAGCAAATAGCTTCATATCAGGCACGAGAAGAACCTCAGGCTTGGACGTCCAGAGAATGAACCGCTCAAACATAACCGGCGAATATGTTTGAGCCTGTTCATACGGTGTGTTAATGCGCAACGTGCCGTATCTGGAACGGGTAATACGGTCACGTAAACGCTTAAAGCCCGGAAAGGGTTTGCTGCAACGGCGAGAGGTTAAGCCCGCGCGCCACAAATCCGCGAATCCATTTCGGGGCAAGCTCCAGCACCTGACGAGCGTCGGACTCGGTGTCAAATTCAGCAAACACGCAAGCGCCGGTCCCGGTCAGGCGCGACGGCGCGTATTCTAGCAGCCAGGAAAGCAGCGCATCAACCTCACGAAAACGTTTTCTTGCCACAGCTTCACAATCATTGTGAAAAGGCAGGCTCAACAGTTCATCTAATGTGCGTATCGGTGAATTGCGCGTCAGATCGGGATCGCGGAAGATATCGGGCGTGGCGATACTCACGCCCGGATGCGCCACCAGATACCACTTTTCTGGCGGCGAGGCGGGCTGCAGCAGCTCCCCGACGCCTTCGGCAAACGCAGCGTGGCCGCGCACAAACACCGGCACATCGGCGCCCAGCGTGACGCCCAGCGTAGCCAGTTCATCTGTGCTCAGCCTGCACTGCCACAGGTGGTTCAGCGCCACCAGCACCGTGGCGGCATCCGAGGAGCCGCCGCCCAGCCCGCCGCCCATCGGCAGCTTTTTTTCCAGCGCAATCTGCGCGCCCGCGCGATCGTCAAGCGTGCCTTTTGCCACCGCCGCCTGCTTCAGCGCCCGCGCCGCGCGTACAATCAGATTGTCAGCGTCCGCCACGCCGGCCAGCGGCGTCAGCAGGCTGATACGCCCGCTGCGATCCGGCGTCATCTCCAGCGTATCGCCGGCATCGAGAAACTGAAACAGCGTTTGCAGATTGTGGTAGCCGTCAGCGCGCTGGCCGGTAATGTAGAGAAACAGATTAAGTTTTGCCGGAGCGGGCCAGGTGGTCATCATTGCAGGGTCCAGCTATCCATACGCAGTTTGATACGCTGGTCACCTTCGGTCAGCTCCAGATTAGCGGGCAGAGAGGGCGTGACTTTCGTGTCGTAGTCGCCGATAGCGACGTGCCACTGCTGGCCGTTACGGCTGTAGCTCAGGCTTTTCAGCTGGTAGCTATTATTGAGCTGATAATCGGTGGCATCGCCCGGCAGACCCATCATCCACTGCCGCAGGTTGGCCAGCGGAATATCCATGCCGGTGAGCTGCGAAATCATTTTCTCAGCATCGTTGCTGGTGTAGCGCTTGCCCTTGTTGTCAACAATCTGCACCACGGAGCCCTGCGCATCCAGCTGCAGTTCGGTGCTGCCCAGCGGGTTGGTCAGCAGCAGACGATAGCGGTCAGGGGCGGTCTGCTGCCAGTTGAAGCGGGCGTAGACCTTCTGTTTATCGGACAGATAAGCAAAGGCGCCGCGCGTCTGATAATGGCTGATACCGGCTACCTGCTGCTGGTGCTGTTGCCACTGCGGTGCGGTGGTAGCGGGTCCCGCGCCCTGCTGCGGTTTGTTGATGCTGCAGGCCGCCAGCAGAACGCTGGCAAGGGGTAAAAGGCGCAACAGTTTGCGCGTGGGCAATGGCATCACGTGGTCATCTCCTCAGACACGTTTTTAATTCGTAACCGATAACGCTAACTGCCCGCCTGAGAACCGTCAATGCCGGCCAGCGGAAAATTGCGCACGATCAGTTTAATCTTATCACTGTCATAGTCTTTGTATGGCTTTCCATGATCTGCCGCATCTTGTAGAATGCGCTTCACAAAACCAGACAATCAATGGGACTTCCCAGCCGCAATCACATGACGCTCCTGGCACTCGGAATCAATCACAAAACTGCTCCTGTCGCTCTGCGTGAACGCGTGTCGTTTACGCCGGACACGCTTGACCAGGCGCTGAACAGCCTGCTGTCGCAGCCAATGGTACAGAGCGGGGTGGTACTCTCGACCTGTAACCGCACCGAACTCTACCTCAGTGTAGAGCAGCAGGCGGATTTGCAGGAGAAGCTGGTGCGCTGGCTATGTGATTATCATAATTTGCCGGAAGCGGACGTACGCAACAGCCTTTACTGGCACCAGGATAACGCTGCGGTCAGCCATCTGATGCGCGTAGCCAGCGGCCTCGATTCGCTGGTACTGGGTGAGCCGCAAATCCTCGGTCAGGTGAAAAAGGCGCATGCCGACTCCTCACGCGACCGGGCGCTGACCAGCGAGCTGGAGCGTATGTTCCAGAAAACCTTCTCAGTGGCCAAGCGCGTGCGGACCGAAACCGAAATCGGCGCCAGCGCGGTCTCTGTTGCGTTTGCCGCCTGCTCGCTGGCGCGGCAGATATTTGAGTCGCTCAGCACCGTTAATGTGCTGCTGGTCGGGGCGGGCGAAACCATTGAGCTGGTCGCACGCCATTTGCGCGAGCACAGCGTAAAAAAACTGATGATCGCGAACCGCACCCGCGAACGTGCTCAGCTGCTGGCTGACGAGGTGGGGGCCGAGGTGATCAACCTCGCTGAGATTGAAACCCGTCTTTCTGAAGCTGATATCATTATCTCCTCTACCGCCAGCCAGCTGCCAATTATTGGTAAAGGCATGGTGGAGCGTGCGCTGAAAGCACGACGTAATCAGCCGATGCTGCTGGTGGATATCGCCGTACCGCGCGACGTTGAGCCTGAAGTGGGCAAGCTGCCCAACGCCTACCTCTACAGCGTCGACGATCTGCAGGCGATCATTGAGCAGAATATGGCGCAGCGTAAAGCGGCAGCCCTGCAGGCGGAAAGCATTGTCGTGCAGGAGAGCGGAGAGTTTATGGCGTGGCTGCGCGCGCAAAGCGCCGGCGAATCGATCCGTGAATACCGCATGCAGGCAGAGCAGGTGCGCGCTGAACTGCAGGAGCGCGCGCTGGCTGCGCTGCGGCAGGGAGCAGACGCAGAAAAAGTGCTGCAGGAGCTGGCACATAAACTCACCAACCGCCTGATCCATGCGCCAACCAAATCACTTCAGCAGGCCGCCCGCGATGGCGATGGCGAACGCCTGCAGATCTTACGTGACAGCCTCGGTTTAGAGTAATCTCCGCTGTCACGACCTATCACCGGGATACCTACAATTAGATGAAAAGCTCGATTATTGCCAAGCTGGAAGCGTTACAGGAACGCCATGAGGAAGTGGAAGCGTTATTGGGCGATGCCGGTGTAATTGGCAATCAGGAACGTTTCCGCGCGCTGTCACGCGAATATGCCCAGCTGAGCGATGTGACCCGCTGCTTCCGCGACTGGCAGCAGGTGCAGGATGATGTGGATACCGCTGAAATGCTGCTTGAGGACCCGGAAATGCGCGAAATGGCGCAGGACGAACTCAGAGTGGCGCGCGACAAACGCGAGGTGCTGGAGCAGCAGCTGCAGGTGCTGCTGCTGCCGAAAGATCCGGATGATGAACGCCCCTGCTTTATTGAGGTGCGTGCCGGAACCGGCGGCGATGAAGCGGCGATTTTTGCCGGCGATCTGTTCCGGATGTACAGCCGTTACGCGGAAGGGCGGCGCTGGCAGGTAGAGATCATGAGCGCCAATGAAGGCGAGCATGGCGGTTACAAAGAGGTGATCGCGCGGGTAACGGGCGAGGGCGCTTACGGGCGGATGAAGTTTGAATCGGGTGGTCATCGCGTTCAGCGCGTGCCGGAAACTGAATCGCAGGGGCGTATCCACACCTCGGCCTGTACCGTGGCCGTTATGCCGGAGCTGCCGGAAGCGGAACTGCCGGACATTAATCCGTCCGATCTGAAAATCGATACCTTCCGCTCCTCAGGCGCGGGCGGGCAGCACGTCAACACCACTGACTCCGCTATCCGCATCACCCACCTGCCTACCGGCATTGTGGTTGAGTGTCAGGATGAGCGTTCACAGCATAAAAACAAAGCCAAAGCGCTGGCGGTGCTGGGTGCGCGTATTCACGCGGCTGAGATGGCAAAACGCCATGCGGCTGAGGCATCAACCCGGCGCAACCTGCTTGGCAGCGGCGATCGCTCCGACCGTATCCGCACCTATAATTTCCCGCAGGGGCGCGTGACCGATCACCGCATTAACCTCACGCTTTACCGGCTGGATGAAACCATGGAAGGCAAGCTGGATACGCTGATCGAGCCGATCGTTCAGGAGTATCAGGCCGATCAGCTCGCCGCGCTGGCCGGACAGGATTGATGGAGATCCGCCGCTGGCGTCAGCTGGCTATGACGGCGCTGAGCGGAGGCGAAAGTCCGAAGCGCGACGCCGAGATCCTGCTCAGCTTTGTGACCGGCAAAACGCGCAGCTGGCTGCTGGCCTTTGATGAGCACCCGCTGAGCGACGCGCAGCTGGCACAGCTGGAGCAGCTGCTGGCGCGCCGTCAGCGGGGTGAACCGATCGCTCACCTGACGGGCGAGCGGGAGTTCTGGTCGCTGCCGCTGCGTGTCAGTGACGCCACGCTGATCCCGCGTCCGGATACTGAAGTGCTGGTGGAACAGGCGCTGCTGCGTCTGCCTGCGGGACCCTGTCACGTGCTTGATCTGGGCACCGGCACCGGCGCTATTGCGCTGGCGCTTGCCAGTGAACGACCTGACGCGCAGATCACCGGCTGCGATCGCATTCCCGCTGCCGTTGCGCTGGCGCAGGAGAATGCGGCACGGCTGGGTCTCACCAACGCCCGCTTTCAGCTCAGCCACTGGTTTGACAGCCTGCCTGCGACCCGTTATCACCTCATCGCCAGCAACCCACCTTATATCGACATGGACGATGCGCATCTGCTGCAGGGCGACGTGCGTTTCGAGCCGCGCAGCGCGCTGGTAGCCGATGACGCCGGACTGGCTGATATTCGTTTTATCATTCACAGCGCCCCGGCGTGGCTGCAGCCGCAGGGCTGGCTGCTGCTGGAGCACGGCTGGCAGCAGGATGCCGCCGTGCGCACCCTGATGCTTGAGCAGGGCTATCAGCAGGTTACCACTCTCAACGACTACGGCGGCAATCCGCGCGTGACGCTTGGGCAATATGCATAAAGGGGCACTGGATGGCCAGCTGGTATCCGCAGATTAAGCAGTTTCATATTTTTATCGTGATAGTCAGCGTCAGCCTGTTTCTGCTGCGCTTTTACTGGCTGACGACCGCTTCAGGCTTGCTGCAGCAGCGCTGGGTGCGGATTGTGCCGCACCTGTGCGACACGTTTTTACTGCTGAGCGGCGCGCTGCTGGTGATAATTACTCACTTTTATCCTTTCACACCACAAGGAAGCTGGCTGACGGAGAAGCTGTTAGCGGTTATTATCTACGTCGCCTTGGGTTTTGTGGCACTGAGTCGTCGTCCGCGGAAGCTGAGCACGCGCTGGATCGCCTGCCTGCTTGCGCTGGTTGCTCTGCTGTTTGCAGGCAAACTGGCGATGACCAAAATGCCGATTTTGGGGATAGTATGACCTCATCAGTAGAATTTGATTTTAATGAATCACCGTTAAGTGAAGCGGTTATCGGCGCAACCTGCGCCATCCGCGACGATTTTTCCGCGCCTTCGGTTCAGCAGCAGCTGTCAAAGCTGGTGGAAGAAGCGCGCGACTATATCAGCAGCGCCTCAGATGCCGATCTTCGGCTGGAAAAGCTGCTGGAGCTGTTCTATCGCGAATGGGGCTTTGGCGGCGCCAGCGGTGTCTACAACCTGTCAGATGCGCTCTGGATTGATAAAGTGCTGAAAAGCCGTCAGGGCACGGCGGTGTCGCTCGGCGTAATACTGCTGCATATTGCCGAGCAGCTGGAGCTGCCGCTGATGCCGGTGATTTTCCCGACTCAGCTGATTCTGCGCGCAGACTGGCTGGATGGCGAAATGTGGCTGATCAATCCGTTTAACGGTGAAACGCTCGATACCCATACGCTTGAGGTCTGGCTGAAGGGCAATATCAGCCCCACGGCCAAACTCTATACCGACGATCTGGACGAAGCCAAAACGCTCAGCGTAATGCGGAAAATGCTCGACACGCTGAAAGCGGCGCTGATGGAAGAGAAGCAGATGGAGCTGGCGCTGAATGTCAGTAAAGTACTGCTGGAGATCGATCCTGACGACCCCTATGAAATCCGCGATCGTGGTCTCATCTACGCCCAGCTCGAGTGCGAGCATATTGCGCTAACTGACTTAACCTATTTTGTTGAGCAGTGCCCGGAAGATCCGGTGAGTGAAATGATTAAAGTACAGATCCACGCAATCGAACAGAAACAGGTCACGCTACACTAAGCGTTGCCGGCATAAGGAAAGGTCATGACAGAGAAAGTAGTTAAAATTGGCGATATCGATGTCGCAAACGATCTGCCGTTTGTGCTGTTTGGCGGCATGAACGTACTGGAATCACGCGAACTGGCGATGCGCATCTGTGAGCACTACGTGACGGTTACCGACAAGCTGGGTATCCCTTACGTTTTCAAAGCCTCTTTTGACAAGGCAAACCGCTCTTCGATTAAATCGTATCGCGGTCCGGGTCTGGACGAGGGGATGAAGATTTTTCAGGAGCTGAAGCAGACGTTCGGCGTGAAAATCATCACCGACGTCCATGAATCCTGGCAGGCGCAGCCGGTTGCCGATGTGGTTGATGTTATTCAGCTGCCGGCGTTTCTGGCACGCCAGACGGACCTGGTAGAGGCGATGGCAAAAACCGGCGCGGTAATTAACGTCAAAAAACCGCAGTTTGTCAGCCCGGGCCAGATGGGCAATATCGTGGATAAGTTTGCGGAAGGCGGTAACGATAAAGTTATCCTGTGCGATCGCGGCAGCAACTTCGGTTATGACAACCTGGTTGTGGATATGCTGGGCTTTAACGTGATGAAGAAAGTCACCAACAACAGCCCGGTCATTTTTGACGTGACGCATGCGCTGCAGACGCGCGATCCGTTTGGTGCCGCATCGGGCGGTCGCCGTGCTCAGGTTGCCGAGCTGGCGCGTGCCGGCATGGCCGTGGGTATTGCCGGCCTCTTCATCGAAGCGCATCCGGAGCCAAACAGCGCAAAATGCGACGGTCCTTCCGCGCTGCCGCTGGATAAACTGGAGCCGTTCCTGGCGCAGATGAAAGCGATTGACGATCTGGTCAAGAGCTTCCCGGCGCTGGACACCAGCAGCTGACAGCCTCTGGCAAATAAAAAGGCACCCGTAAGGGGGCCTTTTTTGTTTTCGAGGTGTATCCGGTCAGAGCATTATTGTCAGCAGATAACCGGCGAACAGCGCCAGATGTGCCGCACCGTTAAGCACATTCGTTCGGCCGGTTGAAAACGAAATATGGCACAGGATCAGAACGGCGATCAGCATGACCATATGCGGTGGCTCCAGGCCAAAAATCAGCGTCTGACCCGTCAGCGTGGCGATGATACTGACTGCGGGCACGGTAAGTGAGATTGTCGCCAGCACGGAGCCGAAAAACAGGTTCATGGCGCGCTGCACCTGGTTGGTCAGTACCGCCCGGATGGCACCCAGCCCTTCAGGTGAAAGGATCAGCAGCGCGACGAGGAAGCCGGTAAACTGTTCCGGAGCGTTAAGCTCTGTGAGCAGCAGCTCAAGCGGGTTAGCGTTCATTTTAGTCACGCTGATAACCGCAATCAGATGGACGATCAGCCAGATTGTATGCCACAGCGAGCTGTGCGCCGAAGGTTTACCGTGGTGCGGATCGTCCCCCTCATCCTCATGCTCATAGACAAACAGGCTCTGGTGCGTTTTGGTCTGAATCAGCAGGAAAACGCCATACATCGCCGCAGAGATAGCCGCGATAATCAGCGCCTGGGCGGTGGTGAAATTGCCGCCCGGCAGGGCGTTCGGGAATACCAGCACCAGAATGGCAAGCGGGAAGATGGCAATCATATACTGTTTGACGCCAGCCAGATTGACGTACTGAGTCGCGAATTTTCTGCCTCCCAGCAGCAGCGCGCAGCCTACCAGCCCGGATGTGACGATCATAATGATGGAATAGAGCGTGTCGCGCATCAGTGCCGGTGCGGCGTCGCCCGTTGCCATCAGCGCAGAGATCAGGCTTACCTCCAGAATCACCACGGAGAGGCTGAGGATCAGCGAGCCGTAAGGTTCGCCCAGCCGGTGAGCCAGCACGTCAGCATGGCGCACAACGCTGAATGCGCTGCTCAGAATAGCTACCAGTGCCAGCAGGTTGATACCGATAACCGGCAGAAGCGCTGTCCGATCGCCAAAAAAGGTCAGCACCGTCAGCGCAGCAACGGGAAGAATCAGCGAAAACTCGCTGTGTCGTGTTTTCTCATGTCCAGGCATTCACCATCCCCATTAGCAAAATGTTTAAAAACCGGCGTCATTGCCTGTTAACTATACGCATTAATTACACTGGCGCAGTGTAGCTTTTCATCACTCACTGAACAGTTTTTTTACGCGACTTTACTTTTTGTACTTTATTGCTCCTGGTGGCTTAAACAGGCAGTTATTGTCATATTTATATTTAAATTCAGCTAAATATAAACTGCTGGTAAGCATACAGACCACAGAAAATGTTGTTTAACGGCTGCAATGACAGGCTTTTTTTTGGCTTATGCAGGCCACTTCAGCGATGAGCGGCAAAAGACAGCATTTGCATTTTAGCTAAGCTGTTCCAGACTTTAAGTGATACCTGATACCGGAGGAGCTATGCCTTATTCATCAACCAGCGAACTGCCGGACAGCGTGCGTCATGTGCTGCCGGCTCATGCACAAACCATTTACCAGAACGCGTTTAACAGCGCCTGGGATCAGTACAAGGATAAAGAGGATCGGCGGGGCGACGCATCACGGGAAGAGGTCGCACACAAGGTCGCCTGGGCGGCAGTAAAGCATGACTACGTGAAAGGCGACGACGACAAGTGGCATCCGAAAAAGTAGCTGCTGCTGCGGGCCTGAAGAGCCCGCATCATCCCCGGTTTTAATCCCCTCATTATTTTTTCCCGCCAGCCGATACTCTGAAACAGTTGTTTATGTGAAAAGCGTCAGGACAATCTTGAAACCGCAGCAATGAATGCATTACTGTTTCTGACTGTGCCGACGCGCGTCGTTTTCAGGATACCGGTTCGGGATCCAGGCGTGCGGGATGCCAGGGCAGTAGAGGAGATCGCAGTGTTAACCCGGGAATTCTTACTTAAAGCCGATTGCAAAACATCCTTTGGTGATATTGATGAGGCGCTGCTGTGGAGCTGTGAAAAGCGCGCCGCTTCGCTCTCTGCGACGCTCGCCTGTCGGCCCGATCAAAGTCCGGTGTGGATTTTTGGTTATGGCTCGCTGATGTGGAACCCGGTGTTTGACGCGGAGGAGGTGGCTTCGGGGCGCCTGGAAGGGTGGCATCGTGCGTTCTGTCTGCGGCTCACCGCCGGACGGGGCACCGAGGCCGCACCCGGACGCATGCTGGCGCTGAAAGAGGGCGGCAGCACCAGCGGCCTGGCCTTTCGTCTGCCGGAGGCGCGCCTGCATGAAGAACTGGAGCTGCTCTGGAAGCGCGAGATGATCACCGGCTGCTATCTGCCCACCTGGTGTGAGCTGCAGCTGGAGGATGGACGCTGCGTTACCGCGCTGGTGTTCATCATGGATCCGCGTCATCCGCTATATGAGGATGACTCCTGCCGCAGTACCATTGCACCCCTGATTGCGCAGGCGAGCGGGCCGCTCGGAACCAATGCGCAGTACCTTTTCTCGCTTGAGCAGGAGCTGGTCAGACGCGGCATGCAGGAAGCCGCGCTGACGCGTCTTGCCGCTGAGGTAAGAGCGCTGCAGCAGCGCAGCGCACCTCAGGCTTAATTACCGGGGTTAATGAGCCAGGTACCAGGCTGCTTAATCGTCAGGGCCTGGCTGCGCACCTGGTCGCCATGCCGCACCTCAAGACGATAGCTGCCGGCAGCGAGATTGAGTGACGCAAAACCGCTGCTGGCGGCTTTCACATCCTGCACTTCACCATTCAGCACGACGCTTTCGCCTGACTGCAGCTGCAGATAGATGGTGGCAATGGCAGGCGTACTGGCCGCCGCCGCCGGTACCTTCATTGCTGCCGGCGCAGCGGCTTCCGGCGCGGCTGCGACAGGCGGCGTCTCACTGTGACGCACCGTCTGCCACACGACCAGACCCACAGCCAGCAGCGCCACAGCAGCCAGCGCCACTATACCCGGCGAGACGCGCCGGCCTGCTGCACTGCCAGTGATCGGCTCAGCGGCGGCGGCGGCGGGATTCACCGCCACCAGCGGAGGTTCCGGTTCAGCGGCGGTCTCCGGCAGCCCGGCGGGCAGGGCAACAACCGGCAGCGGCGTGCTGAGCGCTTCGGCATCGCTCACCGGCAGATCGATAAGCTGCGCAAAGGCGTCGATGGTCTGCGGACGATCCTGAGGCTTCATCGCCAGCGCACAGTCGATGGCGTGCAGCAGCGGCAGGGAATAGCCTTCAGGCCGGGTGACGGCAAGCGGCTGGTAATTATCCTCAATGCAGCGCACTACGCTGACCGGCGGCGCATGGCCGGTAATCAGCGTGTGTAATACCGCCCCCAGCGCGTAGATATCGGTCCACGGACCCTGTTCAACCTCACCCTCTTCGCTATATTGCTCGATCGGCGCAAAGCCCGGCTTCAGCATGATTTCAGTTTCATCTGACAGATTGCCGATCTCTTTACGCGCTGAACCAAAATCGAGCAGTACCGGCAGCTGGTTATCCTGAATCTGAATATTATCCAGCGAGATGTCGCGATGCAGATAGCCGGCAGTATGGATGGTGTTAATGGCACCAAACAGCGGCGGAAGCAGGCGACGGATCCAGGCTTCATCAACGGCGTCAGACTGGCTCGCCTGCCACGCTTTCAGCGTCATACCGCTATAGAACAGCGTGCCCATATAGGCGGTACCGTTCTCTTCCCAGAAGCGCAGCACGTGCAGCAGCCCCGGATGATTAAAGCGTGCCAGCAGGCGTGCTTCCTGAATAAAGCTGTTGCGGCCCGCGTTGAACAGTTTCTGAAAGCGCTCACCACGCAGTTCAAGCGACATGTCGGCAGCGCGCACGGCCAGCGACTGCGGCATATACTCCTTGATGGCGATAAACCGTTCCAGCTGGTGATCCCAGGCGCGGTAGACGATGCCAAAGCCGCCCCCGCCCACGACGTCCCTGATTTCAAACTCGTTAAACCGGTAGCCCGCAGGCAGGGCATTAGGGATATGATTTTCGTTTGCCGACATAGTGAGTTCTCTGAACACATCCTGTAGTGCCTGTTGCCGCAGGGCAGCAGGCAGCGATCGCTGATTAATTAATGTTACGCCAGGCACCGATAGCCGGATCGGCGAGATCCGCATGCAGGGTGTCAATCAGTAACACTGTCACTTTTTGCTGTGGCATAAACTGCGGCGACCAGATGCCGCGTAAACGATCGACCTGCGCTTTTACCGTGCTGCTGTCACTGCCAGCTTTTTTATCCATCTGAATCAGCAGGGTACCGCCAAAGCGCCAGACATGCTCCCGCGCATCAAACGGCAACACCAGCCAGCTCCCGGCAGCGTCCGGCCGGGTCACAATCATTCGCTGTTTATTGACCGCGACAATCTCCAGCGGTTTGCTGCCGGTCGCAAGGCTGGCGACCGGATATCCCTGATAAAAGGTCACCGGCAGCGTTGCAGGTTCACCTTTACTCAGCAGCGTTATGCTGGCTGCGCCTTCCAGCCAGCCTTCCGTTGAGCAGCGCTGTGCCGGCGCATCAGGAATAAACAGCGAAGCGCCTTTGTCGTCCCACCAGGTGCGGAAATGACAGCCACCTGGCAGCGCAAAGTGCTGCAGCGGCGTGTTGTCCGCCGGCCGGGAGAGATCCAGCGGTGCGGCGGTGGTGGCGCTGGCGCTGGCGGTTGCATCATTCAGGATAATCGGGCGCCAGTTCTGCAGTTTTGCTGCGCTGCCGTTAGCCAGCACGCTGCCTTCTTTGGTCATCATCTGCCACGGCAGCTCGTCAAGGCTGCCGCACTGGTTCGCCAGCAGCGTGCCTACCCGGGGCAGAAAGCTGGTGAGAATGCGCGTGTCGCTGCTTTTACCGGACACAATACGTAACGGCAGCGTCTCTTTGCACCAGTCGTCGGGCGCTTTACTGGCAACGTTGTCGATCCAGACCTCGAGCGCCAGGCTGGGCGAATAGACCACACGATAATCTTCTGCCTGTGCATTCTGGGCCAGCAGCAGGGCGGCAATGCCCGACAACCACACTTTCATAGGGATCCTTGCAAATCAATAGTGAGGCGGCACAAAGCGCGCCGCATCAGCCTGAGAATAGAGCAGCGTGGCATCCTGCGGTTCGCCAATCCAGATCGCCAGCGCGCTCAGGTTATCCTGCTTGTCGCTGCGATTGACCGCCTGTTCCATCAGCGTCAGCCACTCTTCACAGGCGTTAACCATGCGTAACGCCTGTTCCATCTCCTGCGTGGTCAGGTTGAGCCAGAAGCCATCCGTGCAGACCAGAAACGCATCGCCGTCCTGGAGGTCAATCGCGCTGCTGAAGGTTACCGGGCGTACCGGCTCAGTGCCGAGGGCATTATAAAGTAAATTACTGTTAATGCCGGAATTTTCATAGCCTGCCTCTTGCAGATGTTGGGCCAGACTATGGTCCCGGGTTACCTCACATAGCGTGCCATGACGAAAGTGATAAACCCGGCTGTCACCGGCGTGCGCCCACCATGCACGCTGTTTTTCACGGTCAATAAACAGCGCCGCGAGCGTGGTGCTCATGCGGGAAAATTTCGGATTCTTCCCCTGCTCAGCCGCCAGCGTTTGCTGACAAAGAGTGATCGCCGCCTGGGTAGTAGCAGGCGTAAAGCTGCGGCTGTTTTGCACCGCGCTGAGGAGCGTATCGCGCACCAGCTGCGCTGCATAGTCGCCACCGGGTAATCCGGCTACGCCATCACACACCAGAAAGCAGGCGCGCTCATCGTCGA
>Ga0209370_1001139_pt1 | contig 25397 bp, 31 predicted proteins | sample AgamicAtPrz_FD_187164 | JGI IMG/M metagenome (GOLD analysis project Ga0209370, IMG submission 187164) | Agave microbial communities from Guanajuato, Mexico - At.P.rz (SPAdes) (version 2) | ecosystem: Host-associated > Plants > Phyllosphere > Phylloplane/Leaf | place: Guanajuato, Mexico... | reverse complement strand
AATGGCTGGATTGCTGCGGGGAGTTACTTTATAATTCACCGCCACGGCCCCTTAGCTCAGTGGTTAGAGCAGGCGACTCATAATCGCTTGGTCGCTGGTTCAAGTCCAGCAGGGGCCACCAAATTTAAGCAGTACATACACTTAGGCCACTCACGCGAGTGGCCTTTTTGTTTATTCAAATCCTATTGGCAGCGAAATGGCAGCAGGAATTCCATAAAAAACCCGCCAGCAGCGGACCAGTACGAAAGTTGTTGATGCAACCCCTTCGGATGCGGAGGCGCAGAACTGATTGTTTGAGGCCGATAAACAGACTTAACGAACGCTTCATGAGTAACAAAAGTGTGCCCACATTCAATATTTGTGCACTGGTTATAACGCTCTTTGGTTTAGCGGGAAACTTCAAAGCTGCTGCGTGTATATGCGGCTTGACCACACAACGGACAATTCATCATTTTAATCTTCCCCCCACTTTTGCTGTAATCGCAATAATGAAACAACATAACTCCATTTTGTGAAGTAATCATTCCATTTCTAAATCATCAATTCTCACCTCAAGTTCTAAATTTGTCATGGAACCGCTATCCACGCTGACATTGTGCGTCAGCGAGGTAATGGTCCATTCGGCATCACCAATTGACTGTTTAAAGCCGCTCACCTTCACCGGCACTTCAGTATATAGATCAGCCCTAGCTCTGCGAACTGCAGGGAAAAGATTGCTACCCCGCGCTACAGGCGCTCCCACTGCGTCTTAGCTGCACGCTCCGCACTGCTGCGGTTAGCATAGGTCCGGTTGAATACCAGCACATTTTCAACCGTTCCAACCAGGTAATCTCCCTTTTTTGCTTCCGGCTCTTTTGCCTCGGTGGTTTTCTTTCGACGCCGCTTAACCTTTGAAGTCTCTTTTTTCTTTGGCTTACGGGTATGAAGCCAGCTGCCAATTCCCCCTGTACAGGCATCGTGATTGGCTAGGGTAAAACGATGACCGTCACCGGCCTAGCGGGTTATGGTGATAACCGGTAGCGGCTTATCGCTTGCCGTTCTGCCCTGCCCCTAGCGGATAAACAACAGATTGCCGTCCTTAACTGAGGCTATCATCCGGTACTGCCGCGCCAGCTTAATCGAAAAGCTGGCATCACTTTCATTCGTCTGGTCAAGATGATCCACAGGCTTGCCCATCAGGCCCTGCCCCTGCCCATCTTTAATTTAAGCCTGTCGGCGATATCCTTCACTACTTCGCCCACCGTTGTCTTGTGCCAGGACTTTTCATGTCGCGTGTTCAGGATTTCACGGAAATCTTCACTACGCGCGAATTGTAAGACGGTCATGCGATGAAAAGTACCAAAGGGCCATGCAACTTCCGAAATCTATTTATGTACTCGCCAAACGGTAAAAAGGACGGCATCCAGATCATCCCGCTGTCAGAAGTGGCGGTAAAGGATGAGATTTTGAATATAAAGAACGTAAGCCGCAATGACAAGATGGCAGCGCACCATGTACCGCCACAGATGATGGGGTTTATTCCAAGCAATGCTGGAGGATTTTGGGATGTGAAGAAAGCCGCACAAGTATTTGTGTGCTACGAACTATTGCCTTTACAGAAACGTCTAACTGAATTTATTTCTTGGCTAAGTGACAAAGCGATCAATTTTTAAGCACATTCATATAATATAAATTAGTCAATATAAAGGCTGGATATAAATACCATCTTATTGATATAAAAAAATACTACTTACATTTCTTGCTAAGCCTGAAAACTCAGGCTTAGCGCCCCTGTAACTTACAAACTTTTTTCCATACCCTGAATATAAGCAGCAATCTTAGTTTTAGTCTTAGCGTCTTTAAAATACCGATTAAATGAAAATGAAGCATCATCACACTGTGCTTTTTCGACCATTTCACTTATGTATTTTATCGCAGCAGGAACAAACGTAATTGCTTTTTGATAATTCAATCTATCAACGCCTTTAGCATCACAAATTTGTCCAACAGCAAATAAAACGTGATAAGCGCCATCAATTAAAAACATATGCGTTGGATTGAACTTCTCTTCTTTTCTGATAGATGATTGCAATATTTTTTTCTTATTTTCAATAACTGAAAGTACTTTGATAGATGCCAGAAGATCATCAGCCATTAACTCATCTGTAAATACAGTCTCATAAAGATCTGAAAAAATTCTTCCCCTATCCTTTTTAGCTACTTCAGGTAAATCTAGCGAATACGCTAAATGAGCCTGCCCGGCACTCAAAGCATCAACTCTGACACTTCTTGGCTGGTTCGAATGCTGTCCGTCCTTTCTATCATAAAAAAGCCCCATGCCTTCAAAGGCTTCCTCTAATTTTTTCTGAATATCATCATTTGAACGAAGGTCTCGACTCTTAATTGGAGTTTGACTGTTCGTTGACTCAGCAATAGCCAGACTAACTGGTTGAGATTTAGTTTCAATTATCCTTACTAATATCAAAACATCTTCAAGTCCTTCTTCGGAATTTAAACTAGCTTCAAATAATGCATTAGATGTCTGACCACCATTCACGATTTGTATATTTTTTAACTCTACCAATGGAGCCCTTTTTCCTTTTATATAAGAAAAAGAGTCACAAGTTACAGTAATCCCATTATTTAAATACCAAAATAACGGACTGCGATCTGATAATGCAGTTTCAATTATGCGTCTGTTTATTTTATTTGTTCGACTTAAATAAACTCTTACATTATCATTAAAAATTTCTTTCCTTACTTCCTTTGGATTTTCAGGGTTTGTAATAACCCTTACAATTTCAGAGGCTTCAACAGTGCATATTAACCCCCGAATACTACCATCAGTACGGTCAAAATAGTCCTTATCCACTATCTGTAACTGCTCATCAATAACGCTATTCTTTCTTTCAACAAAATAATTAACAATAGTGTCCAAGCTATGATGGTGAACATTAAAATATTTATATTTACTTAATGATGCATTGGCTCTTTCTTTTTCTCCAATCTGCATTTCCATTGTGTTACCACAAAAATGAACTTCAATGGAAGGATTACTTTTCTCAAGAGCAGCCCAAATTTCTTTAACTTTATTCCACAATATTGGATTGCAAGTTTTCTCGAGAGATTTATTTAAATCCAATAAGTCTTCAAAAAATGATACTAATTTATCGATTTCATTGCTGGGGAAATTTTTTTTAGTATTTTCAAAGGTATCAGCATATTTAAACTGAAAGATATGGATAGAATTCCTGCCATCACGGTCATCGACATAAACAGCATCAACACCTCTATCCATTGAACCATCAGTGATGGCATCTTCAGCCTCTTCATCAGATACATTTAGTAACGTTGCCACCATCAAAATTGGAAAAGCTTTTTGAGGTTTATCGATTCCATTCTCAGGATCCAAGTATGCTTGTACTTTGTGATGAAGTGTATTCCAATCTAACAAATTAGCCATCGAATCACTCTTACTTTTGGGATAATAGAAGTTAACGAAATTTTGCTGATTTTATACCCAGTGATTTGTATGTAGCAACTGAAAAAACATTTGATTAGGCAATTATACATATCAGCGTGCGCTCATAGCCCCGTCACGCCTAGCCGCTTTATGTAACAGTTTTCATGTGCCTGCATGCCATAAGAAAAGGCCCACCAATACTGGTGGGCTGGGTCAATTGAGATCCTTAAACGATCATGCGGATTGATACAGAATAGCATGCCCCCTTCTTACTGTTACTTTGCAGCAGTGAAGGTAATCTTTCCATCTAAGAATTTCGTAAGCTCGGTCCGTTGAATTGGCTTCTTACCAGGATACGCTGCTATATTTTCCATAATTACATCTCTGTTTTTATCACTGGTTGTGCTGTTGTGGTCTTTAAGATATTCGTCCACAAAATAGCCAACCTCCCATTCTTCTGTAGTTGACACATATATACGATCGAGATATCCCCGATAATGTTTATTGTCCTCATGTTTCCAATCACTTTTTTGTAATGCCATTTCTAGAGCACCTTGAGTAAGTTGATAATGAAAGAAACCATGAAAAACATGCTGCGAAAAAAGTCAGTTGCCTTTGTAACAAAATTACATATTTGCTTTTCGAAAAAATGTGATAAGCACAGTAACATCATAAAAATTAATAGATTATTAATGTGTAATATATTTTGACCTACATCAGTCAGTTTCACTCATAAGCATGCATTTTCATCATTTACCCATCATTCAAATCAGAGACCCACTGGATCGCTAAATTTTATCAATTAATCAAAAAAAATCCTTTTTGAAATCGCTACTGCTAGATAATCCAGGCCTTATACTATCAATAACATCGTCACAATCCGCAGGTTGCTCCTCAAGTGCCTTGGACGCTTTTTCCTTTATTTTTGGAATGTTATTAAACCTACCTTTCATCATTCCTTCTGCTCCATACGCCCCCCAAATACCTGCAACGCAGACATTAACTATCAATTCAAAACATTCAATCTCATTCATTAATGAAGCAATATCTTTATCATAAACACTAGCACTTCTAGCGAAAGAGTTCGCCTCATCAAACGTTGAAGATCCAGCTTTTGCGAATATATTACTAATTAATTTAGCTCTAGCCCATTCTTTATGCTTCACAACATTCATCAATACAGGGCTGAATTTATATTTATTCAATACATCATCAACACTATTCCTAAAAAACTTATCTAATACAACTTTGTCTAATGCCAGAATACTTCTTACTATTTGGACTGGATGTCTTAAATATGTATGTTGATCTGCTGTACTTGTAGTTGAAATTATACTTTCAAACATTTTATTTATTCTTAAATAGAAGATATCATCTAAACCCTTTATCAAGCTTGCATTTGTCGAAATTGACTCCATTAATAATTGAGTTTTATTTTCATCTGAACTGCACGCCTCTAAAACCTGCTTTTTTATTTGTTGGAGAACATAATCATTCAAAGGATTACTCGACAATCCAAGAAGATATCTCTTAGCATTAATTTGGATCTGTTCGTTCGGATTATCAAGTGATTGGAGTAGTTTTTTTAATAGATAGGAATAACCATCGTGATGAAGATTCTTTACACCTTCATTTACTACCGTGACATGATCTTGTATGTTTGTTGTAGGAAATAAATATGCATTTGTTAACTTTGATATAATTTCATCTGCAACTTGTGTTGTAGAAAGAATTGGTTTAGAAAGGAATCTACCAATTGTTTCAGAAAAGACATATCTTGCTTCTTCGGCTGTTGGTTTGTGACCGGAAGGATGCGCTGCTTTGTTTCTAAGGGTTTTCAGTACTGTCAGGAAGTCAGCATCTATCTCAGTAATTATTTTCTCAGCTTTTAAGCGATTCAGTAAATCATTCTCAAAAACCTTTTGCTCTTCTCTTTTTTTATTTATCTCTGTAAAAATGGCTCTTGCTGCTATGTTTGTGGATGCCATTCCATCTAGTTTTCTTAATAGATCTTCAAATATAGCGATAAAAGATAAAACAACACATGCGCGATGGGCCCCTGTCATATAGCAAGTTAATGCTTCGCGCATATACTCCTTAAGCTCTACATCAACAATATCACTTATAAGCTCTTCCATGTCCCTCAAACTTGACATATTAACTCCGCATTTTTCCTTTATAAAATCCCATCATATCATACAAATGTTTGTATGGTTTATCGGCAAAGTTTATTAAAATCTTAATGTCAAGCCAACTATGAGCATAGCAACAGCAGGATGTTTTTCAACTTATGTAAGCGTTAGAAGTAGGCAGCAAAACTATCCACTATGCTTTATATCCTTCACTATTCAACGTTAAAAAGTATTGAAGTCTCAGTAACTTATTATTTTTAAAACTTTTAAACTGGAATTCATAATCGCCAGGTCGATGGTCCAAGTCCAGCAGGGGCCACCAAATTTTAGCTTTAGAATCAAATAATTAAGCCACTCGATTGAGTGGCTTTTTTTGTTGTTTTTTAAAGTCCGCTAACCCTGGCTCAACGAAGCCGCCTGGACACCTCCAGAGGCACCAGGGGTCGCAATCAGACGCTCTACGGACTCCATCGTCACGAACGTACAGCTGCAGTCAACATTGGTGCACTGGTGATAGCGCTCTTTGGTATTTTCACTTAAATAGCGACTGGTACGCGCATGCGCTGAATGCTTGCACTTAGGACAATGAAACATGTACCCCTCCACTTAATTCACATTTTGTGAATCAATAATACCCAAAATAAAACCAATAGCAACTACATTACTCACTATCAACAGTAAATTTTTCGTCGCTGACGTTCAGCTCAAGCTTAAGCTGCGTGGTAAATCCGCTATCGTTGAGGGTATGCACCACTTCGCTGATGATCCACGCCTGCTCGTCGATGACGCGTTTAAAACCGTTTACCAGCACCGGCGTTTCGGGGTACAGATCGGCGCGTCCCAGGGCAAGCTGGATGGAAAACTCTACGGTTCCCCGCTGAAGCGCGCGCCACTTAGCCTCTGCGGCCCTGAGCGCCTGCTCTTCAGAGGCATAGACCGTGGTGAGCTCAAATACGTTTTCCGCCGATCCCACCAGCCTCTCTTGCGGCTTCTGCTCCTTGCCTCCTGTTTCCGCTACTGGTGCGACGGCATCCGGGTGCTGCAGTGCTTCTGTAGGCTGTCCCCCTGATTGACGCAAAATACTCAATTGAGTATTTTGTTGTTTGGGGTCGCGCGTTTGCAGCCATTTGGCCGTCACGCCGGAATAATTTTCACGGTCAGCGACGGAAAAAAGGTGCTTATCGCCATCCCCACGCTCAATCATCATTAAGGGAATCGGCGTGCCGCTGGCCGTCACGGCATGGCCCGCCTTCATAAAAATAACCTTCCCGGCTTTGATTGAAACAAAGGCGCCATTACGTTCGGCCAGTCGGGAGAGAAACGCAGCGTCGGTCTCCTGAGACTGATCGATATGAGAAATGGCAATCGATGAAAGACCTGCCGAAACGCTGGCAGTTAACTGGTTACGCTGAGCAATAGTGTTGACTATCGCGCCGATCGTCGTGTCATGCCACGACTGTTCGCGCCGCACGTTTAGCTTTCCACGAAAATCTGCGCTGAATCCCCGGATGGTCAGCGTGTCCGGCGCGCCCCGGAATTGAATCGCATCAATCGTAAAGTCCCCTTTCTCCTCGAGCGGGGTTCCCTCCCATCCCAGCCATAAGGAGAGCCTTGCCCCCCGGGCCGGCAAGTCTAGTAGCCCGTCGGAATCATCCAGTTGAATATCCAGCTGATCGGCTTCCAGCCCACGTTTGTCGATCATGCTCAGACTGATAAGACGGTGGCTGAAATTCTGTGTGACATCGCGATCGTCAAGCTTAAGCATAAAATCAGGGGCGATTTTCCCACCCGCCCGGATATTCATTTCGGTGATCATCCCACCAGCCCTCCAATGCTATTACGTGCGCTCGTCACCAGCTCTTCGGCCTGGGTTCTCAGATCGCCAAACATCGTCACCAGCGATTCGTCCACGCGTTTCAGTTCCAGCGTAAAATTAATTTTTCGGGCGGTACCGTCACTGTAAAAATCCGAATGCGTATGCGTGACTTTTTCAATGATAAACATGCCGTGAATGATGCCGGTACCGTCTATCAACGGCCATGCCCGCCCCTCATTCGCCATCAGCTCAACCGCCTTGAGGGAAAGCCGCCCTCCCGTGAGCTCAGGGTAAAGCAGTCCGGAGAGGGTAAAAGATGTCTCGCCTTCGCCAAGGTACTGCCAGGCTTTAGGTTTCCCGATCCGATCGTTGGACGCCCAGCGGTAATCCTTTGTAAACTGCATTGTCTGATAGGGTAAGGTTCGTCGTTCAAAGACAAACAGACCCAGCACCATTAACATTTTATCTCTCCTCAACCATACATTAAGCTGGATTGCTGCCGTCTCGCTTTATCCTGTTCAATGCTATCTATTGTCTCCCGGATTTGACGCGTCAGATCCGTTGCGGAGGCCGTGCCCCCCTGCAGCGTGATGTGATATTCGCTTTTACTCTGATCGACGTAAGAGCGTCCTCCCGGCACGAGGGTTGGCTGATACCCCTGGCCGACGCCAGAGATCCCCGCCACCGGAATGGACGAACTGCCCGCAGGAGAGGATGTCGCGTCTGCTTTTGCCGCCGCGGCATCGAGATTACCCGACTCGTTTTTGATAAGACCGAGTTTCTCCAGCAGCCAGCTGGCCTTGCCGCTCAGGCTGTTAAAGAGATTAAGCGGTGCCATTAACGCATCACCCAGCGCCTGTCCAAAAATCACGCCAGCGTTTTTACAGCCATCCAGCGTTTCCTGCGTCGCCTTGATCGGCGTAATCAAGTCGGTGAACCATTGCCAGATACCGCCCAGCTTCTCCGAGATAGCGTCAAATACCGCCATCACCGGTGAGAACAGCGCACCCAGCGGTGCGAAAGCCGTTGAAAGCCCTTCCATCACCCCACCAAAGAAGGCGCTGATGGGCTCCCAGTATTTGAAAATCAGCAAAGCACCGGCGGCAATCGCCGCGCCAAGGGCTATCACCGGCCAGCTAAGGGCGCCCAGCACCGTCATGACGGCACCGCCCACCACGCTGAATACCGTTCCTAACATCCCGGCCGCGGTAATAACCATATTGATGCCCGTCAAAACCGGACCAATAACCGTGCCTACGCCACCCAGTACCCCAACAAACGCCTGCGCGCCGACAACAATGCTGGCAAGGGTCTGCGTCAGCTCAGGGTTGGCATTTACCCACAGGGAGGCCGTGCCAAGCCAGCCGGTTGCGGTTGTTATCAGGTTGCGCAAAGCGCCATCTGCTTTATCAAATACGTCAATCTTCAACCCGCTCCACGCGGCCTGGAATTTGCTGATATCGCCGTCAAGATTGTCGGTCTGCACGGTAGCCACGAGCGCGGCACTGCCCGTTGCCCCCTGCAGCTGCTGGCGTTTTTTATCAAGCGCGCCGTTACCCGCGGCTGAACGCAGTGCATCCGGAGCCTGTGGCTGTCGCAGCATCGCGCTGAGCGCGTCCCCGGCGGCGGCACCGTTCATTCCCTTTTCCGTCAGAACGCCAAGCTGCGCGATTGTCTCTTCAAGACCCATATCGGTCGCATCCGCAGCGGGCGCAGCGGAGGTGACGGCCGCCGCCATCTCAACGAGACTGGTGTTCGAAGAGGTAAACCCGCGGGTAAGTAAATCTGCGATGCGTCCCGCATCCGTATCGGCCAGGTTATAGGCGGCCTGCGTGCTGCTGAGAATATCGGCCGCTTTAGCCGCGTCGACATTCCCCGCCAGGCTGAGGTTAACCGTGGGTACAGTGGCAGCAATAACCCCATCGGCGTCGTAGCCTGAACGAGCCAGTTCGGTTTGTGCTCGGACGACCGTATCTGCGGGTACTCCGGTCCTGGCACTGACCTCCCGCGCCTGCTGGCGAATGGCCTCAAGCCGGGCGTCGCCCTTCTCCAGACCAAGGCTTGCCTGAATAGTCGACATCTGTTTTTCAAAACTGATGCCAGGCGCCATAAACCGGGACGTCTGATCAAAGCCCGCTTTGGCCATGCCCACGCCCGCATTAGCCAGCTGATGCACCCGCGCGGCAGCGCGTTTGCCTGACTCGTAGCGATTCTGAACGGTACTCAGCTGCGCCTGCTGCTGATTGACGCGGGCCAGCGCATCCCGCTGTCGGTTAAGCTGCTGCGTTTTTTCGCCGATCTGACTTTTTAAACGACGCTCATCCGACGAAAGCGTTCGCGTGTTGATTCCCGCCTGAGCGAGTTCAGTCCGCTGACGCTGTACCGAGTAACGTAAGCTGTTGTACTCAAGCTTGAGGTTGGCTGCCGATTTTCGGGCTGCGGACAGCGCATCAGCCTGTGCCTGAGTAGGGTTTTGTGTGTTTTTAAACTGCAACGCCAGCGCCGCCGCCTGCTGTTTCGCCTGAGCAAGCGACTGCTCCGTCGTGGCGAGCTGGGCATTTGCTTTTCTGAAGCCGTTAATGCGCCCCGCCTGCTCGTCGAGCGCCCCCAGCGCCGTCTGCGAATCATGGATATCGCTCGCGAGAGTCTGGCTGGCGTTGTGAAGAGCGTTAAGCGGTCGGCTTGCACGATCAACTGCCTTAAGCAGCTCCTGAAGACTGACATTATTACTCATGGTGGTTTCCGCTTCGCTGCAGCGCTTTTTCGCGCCATAAGAGGAGTTCGGTCACGCTAAGGGAGTACAGTTCTGACGGCGGCCAGTGAAAAATCACCGCGATATCCGCCATCAGATCGTCGACCGACAGGTTTTCGGGAAATCTCAGCGAGCCGAAGCCGGTGACAAAAAACCGATCACCTTACCGGCAAAAGAGAGCAGATCGCAGGCATCCAGACGCGCAACTTCATGCTCGGTCAGAGCCGGCGAGGTCATTCGCGGCAGCACCTTGATCAGCGCATCAACGTCGGATTGCGCCAGCGAGGCCAGCGAGATCCCACGCAGAGTCCCGGCATTCGGTTTGGAGACCGTCACCTGTTCAATTTTTTGCTCGCCGCGCTGAACGGGGCTATCAAGCGTGACGATGTATGAGCTGTTGTTCATGGCGTTCTCGTTGCTATTTTCCATTTCATTACTCTTCTGAAAGTTAGCTTACCGGCCGGCTATCCCGGCCGGTTAAAGGGTTACAGGCCGATGGCCTTACGGTGTTCAGCCAGACGATCGACGCCGTCGACTTTCAGCACCATGTTGATGATGTCGATCTCGATGATCTCTTTGCCATCAATGGTCAGCTGGTAGTACGCGCACTCGGTGGACATCTTGGTGGTGCCGCTTTCGCCCTGCTTGTTCTCGCCGCCATCAAACTCTTTATGACGGCCGCGCATGACGATTTCGACGGCGGAGATTTCGCCGGTATCATCACGCTGGAAAGAGCCGGTAAAGCGCAGCGGCACGCTGTCCGCGCCTGGAGAGGCGTACTGCGCCCACAGCGCGGCGTCCGGCAGACCGCCAACGGTCCACTCCAGCGCCAGGGCATCATCGTCCAGACCGAGATCGACAGAGACCGAGCCCGGCATACCGCCACCGCGATACTTCTCCAGCTTGCGGGTAAGCTTCGGTAGGGTCACTGACTCAACAACGCCCATATAGCTCAGGCCATCGTTGAACATATTCAGGTATTTAAGTTTGCGTGGTAACGCCATGCTTCAGCTCCTTAGCTATTAACCGAATCTGACAGGTCTGCCAGATAGGTATCGGTGATGCGCTGGCGCAGGGTAAGATTTTCCAGCGGCGGGACAGGGGTGTAGTCGTAATCGATATACAGTTTCCCCGCTTTCAGGGTGGTTGCGTCGTTCGACTCAGGGTCATACCAGCAGGAGCCGTCGACGATATAGCCGTTGGTTTTCAGCTCGCGGAACTTGGCATTAATACCGGAAACGATGTCGCGGATAAGCGTTGGGGTGATGGGTTTATCCATCGCCCACGCGTGCGCTTCCGCCATGGTATCGGCCAGCACCTGCGCGGTACGGGTGTAGTTTTCAAAGACGAATAACGGATCGTCTGAGCAGGTACGGTTACCCCAGAATTTGAAGCCGTCGTTGCGAATCAGCGTGGTGACGCCCGCCTGGTTTAGCAGGTTCGCATCGGTAGCCTGTTCCTGCAGATCCCAGGAGACAGAAGCGCTTACGCCCGTGACGCCGTTGACGCCAACGTTTGACAGGGTTTTATGCCAGCCGATGGTCTGGTCGATTTTGGCGCGCAGGCCAAGCGCGCGAGCGGTTGCCCAGGCCGTCGTCGTTGCGTTCGTGGTGGTATCCCATGCCAGAAAATCAGGGTGGATAACCATCAGCTCGCGCTGGCTGAAGTTTTTGCGGTAGTCGATCGCCTCAGAAATGGTTTTACATTCCCATGCGCTGACATAGCCGAACGCGCGCAGGCTCTGGCACATCGCGGCCAGCGCGGTTGCCACTTCCTGAGAATCCAGCCCCGGCACGCCGAGAATACGTGGCTTAACGCCGGTTACCGTTTTCGCCGTGAGAAGCGCCTTCAGGCCGGTATATTTACCGTTTTCATCGGTGGTACCGATGATGTTGGAAACGGTCTGTTTACGCGCCTCTTCCGGTGTTTCAGCGGTGCCTTCAGCCACACGAACAACAACGACAACCGGTTTACACTGGTCAGCAATCGCCTGCAGAGAAGCGGACAACGTCCCCGCCTTGCCGGCTTTCGCAATCGCAGTTTGCACGTTGGTAATGAGCACGGGCTCGTTTAAAGGAAATGTCTTGTCGTCAGCATCGCTGGCCGTACAGACCATACCGATGATTGCCGTCGAGACGGTGGAAATGGTGCGGGTGCCATCGTTGATTTCGATAACTTCCACGCCGTGGTGATAGTCGCCCATCCGGTTAACTCCTTCGTTTAGTGGTGAGGCTATTGTCTGTGGAGTGCGTGATTGATGCGACGTATTGGGGTTGGGGAAAGGATTACACAACAAACGAAAAACCCTCCGGATGGAGGGTTTGGGAGTCAGGCGGGGCGTTCGGGCCATTGAATGTCCGGGGCGGCGCTTACATCTACCCGGTTAAGCATGACCCGGTATCGCTTCCAGCCTAAAAGCACGGCGGCTTCTTCGTCGGTAGCAATACCGAGTTCGGCTGCATCTTCAAGCGGAGTGATAATGTCACTTGCCGTTTTCATTAAGGCGTTTTTTTGCATCGTTGCCTGGCTCACGCGCTCTTCATAGGTTGGTGCGGGAGGTTCCGCTAATATGGGATAGCCATTTTTATCTGGAATAATTATTTTCCCGTCTGCTTGTCCCTCCATCAGCGACACATAGTCTTCATCAAGCACGCTGACATAATTATCCGGCCACGTTTCGGCGGAACGATAATCAGCCTCCAGCTCATCATTATAAAAAGCCCCGTTCTCAGGAGAGTATATATAACTCATATTAATAGCCTCGCGCTTCAAAATAAGCTTTAACTTCGCCACTGCCCGCTATGTAGGTGAAACCTGATCTGTCAGGGTTTTGCACGTAAATATTTTGGTCGTGGAACCCATTGGTGAATAGCAAGGTTAACTGCACGCTGAGACAGGCGTTAGGAAACGCCGTTGGGAAGGTAATACGCGTCGAATCAGCACTACGCGTTGCCACACCCCACTGCTTCATCATGCCCGTAGAGTTATCTTTCTCCCAACCGCTCGCTGCCTTACTGGCTGCATTTTTGAGATTATAACGCGCATCGCTTTCGGCTTTTGTATATGCGCTAGTTTTAGCCATATAGCCTGCATCAGATTGTGCTTTAGTGTAATAGCGGCCATCAAAATTAGCGAAGCTGCCCGGTATAATTTGTCCTGGCGCGGAAAAATTACCGCTGGTATCCCATTTATAGTTAACGTCCTGGCCACCACTGCCTTTCATGTGCAGATGCCATGAAAGAGCGGTATCAGCGACAAGAGACCCCATGGAAAAAGCCCATGAATTGATCCCGGTAATACTTGCCTGCTGTTTTAACGCGGGGTGGTATTCACTCGCTCCAGTTGTTGAATAGGTATTATAAAATGGTGCCTTTGTTTTGTACTGCTCAGCCCATGCAAAAGAATTGCTATAACCCGCTGTAATTTCCTTTGTGGCGTAGATGGTGTTGCCCACAGTAAAAGGTGTTTCGGATTGCAACGCCCCGGTTTCAAAACTCACCCGTAAAGGACGCAGCGCATTGTAATTTCCATAAGCATCGCCCTTATTGGTCAGCATAAGATAAAGATTATTACCATCATTACGCCAGAAGCAGCCGTAGTCCCCATATGCAATCCGATAACTATTGGATGAAATAGATTGCACTTCCCCGTTTGAACGTAAATAACCGCTGAATTGTCCCGCACCGTTTGTCTGAAACAACAGCGAGCCGTCTTTATTTCGCTGTGAGTAAAAATGGTAGCCGGTGTCATCCCCCAGTTCGACTACAGATGGCCGGTCTACATTACCCCAAAGGCGCAAAGCTGCATTCTTGTCAGAGGTATTAGAAGAATAAAAAGAGAGTTTTTTAGTATCCCCCGAATAAAATCCGCCAAGTTGCGAGGTGAAATTACCCCTTACTCTCAGGCCGGTACTTGTGCTAATCGCCAGTTCCTCCTGCGAATCTGTACTGCCTGTCGCCAGGCGATATTCGCCACCCTGAACGGTTTCGTGCCAGATAGTATCCATCGCTCCGCCGCGCATTTTACGCAGATAATTTTTATTACCTGTCGTAGCGTTAGAGAGTGCCGTTAAGTTATAGGTTGATTGCGTTATAGCGTCCTGATTCAACGTTCCGGTCATACTGTCGCCGAATTTGCTGACTCGCTCACTGGCATTTTTATTGGCCACAGCTGCGTTGTCGTTAGCGACTTTCACTGCCTTCGGCGTCGCTGCCAGCACTTCAGACACACTATCGGTAGCACTACTGAGCTGAACAATACCCTTTCGCGCCGTCGTTGCGTCCGCTGCCGTGTATTTCCCGTTAGCCAGATCGTACGCTGCCTTTACCGCTTTAGGCGTTGCTGCGAGCACCTCGGAAGCACTGTCAATGGCGCTGCTGAGCTGCGTAAAGCCCTTCGCAGCAAGGGTCGCATCCGGATGGCGCCGCGAAAGCTCGTGCTCCGCGAGCTTACCGTCGACGTAATCCTGCGTCGCCATCACCGTTGAGGTGTCAATCGTCAGCTCGATGGATGCGATATCGCTTACCATGATGACCATTCGCAATGTCTGCGCGCGACCCGAGCCCTCCACCAGCGTGGGTTTATAGCTTTCAGCCATATTTCCGACCGCAATCAGCGTCCCAGTATCGTCAATCAGCCCCATCTCGCGCATCCAGAAACCGCCAACCTCAGGAGGAATTAGCAGCTCCGCCACGACGTAGTTTTTATTCTTTTTGTCCTGGCTGATTTTATTCAGCCCATGGCGCCAGACTTCATTAACCAGCTTCGTCTGCCCGGCATCAGGAACCGGCAATGTGCCGCCACCGTCACCCACGGCCATCGCCGTAAAATTGACTTTCTTGCCGTTCGGGACGGTCGCGGCAGCCAGTTTTTCGGCACCGGCTTTGGTGATAACCGTTTTATATTTCACTGTCATTGTGCTCTCACTTATCCGGGATAAACCGTGATGATGTCGCCGTCATAGCTCAGGGCGCCGGTATAGAGATAACCCGGTATGTCCTGGATGATATTCAGGCCAATAAGGTGGCGGCTGGCAGGCTTTGCATCAGCAATAAGCCTCTCCATTTCGTAATACATTTCCTCGGTGATGCCCGTGTCCAGTACGCCGATATCAAGGCGGAAGGTGCCGGGCGGATCGTTGGTTTGCCACCACTCGGTAACATTAATCAGATAGCCAAGCGGCTCCACCACGCGACGTACAGCGCCTATCGTTCCCTTGTGGGCATGAATAAACCACGCGGCGCGGATCACCTCCCGTTTGGTGGCCTCCGGCCAGTTCTCATCCCAGCGGTCAACCGAAAACGCCCACGCCAGCCATGGCAGCAAATTCGCCGGACAGGTGTCCGCATTCCAGAGATGGCGCAGCGGAACCGGTGTATTTTCGATGTCCGCACAGGCGCGCGCCGCGGCGACCTCAAGCGCCGATGAGCCGACCGGTAAAAGGCGGGCATTACTCATCGTTTCCCCCCACGGTTACGCTGTAGTGGCTGCACCAGGAGGCCTGAGTTTCATCAAGCACGATGTCAGCCGCGGGTGCGGTCAGTTCCACCCGCTGCACCCCTTCCACGTGAAGGGCAGCGTAAATGGCTGACTTGCGGATATCGCGTCCCAGCCGATGCTGAGCCGTGATGTAGGTCTGTAATCGGGCTCTTGCCGCATTGAGTACTGGTTCACTTTCGGGGCCGGGAAAAAGGAAAAGCGATGCTTCAATGCTGTAGTCGACAATGTTGGCCGACTGGACGGTCACGCGGTCGGCGACGGGCCTGACGTCCTCATCGTTCAGCGCATTGCGAACAACGGCGAGCAGTTCCTCAGACGCTACGCCGTTATTCTCCCGGGAGAGCACGGAAACCGTGACGTTTGCGGGCTGTGGGCTAATGACGGAAATGTCAGCCACCCGACCATCTGCACTGCGGCCATGGAACTGATACGCGCCCGTCGAACCGGCCACGCTCAGCCCTTCCGGTGCCTGCTGGATGCGCAGACGAAAGTCGGTATCGGACTCCATCACAGCCGGAGTGGGCGGTAACGTGGTGTCGTCAGCAGGGGTAATCGTCAGACGCGCAAGGTTCGCGTTTGCCCCGATCTGGTCCAGGTCGCGGCCTGCCGCATAGGCCAACATGACCGCCCGTGCAGCCTCGTTTACACGCTGGCGCCAGATAACTTCCCGGTAGGCGTTCTCCTGCAGCAGCTTCACAATCGGCTCGGATTCCAGCGTCAGCGTCCGTGCAATCGCCTCTCGCTCCTCTTCCGGATAGAGCGACACAAAGGTGGCCTTTCGTTCTGCCAACAGCGTTTCATAATCCACCTCCTCCACGACATCAGGCGCGGCGAGCTGGCTCAGATCAACAATAGCCATAGCGTTTAACTCAGTGAAATGGTGATAGAAAAAGATTGTCCGGAGGTCGGGCGCGAGCCGGTGATATCGACATACAACGTCCCGTCGTTCTCCGAACGTTCGAAAGTGATGGCCGTCAGGCTTATCCGCGGCTCCCATTTCTGGATGGCGGAATAACAGGCGGCCATGATCTGCAGGCGCAGCGCCGGGCTCTGCGGCCTGTCGATCATCGCCGCCAGCAGCGAGCCGTAATCCCGGCGCATGACCCGCGAGCCAATCGGCGTAACCAGAATGTCGCGCACGCTCTGCCGGATGTGGTCAGCCTCTGAAAGGCTTAGCCCGGTCTGCCTGTTCATTCCCCTGTAACGCACCGTCATTGTGTCCCCTTAGTCCAGCTTCCGCCGCTTTGCACACTGCCGTGCGCGTGGTTGTCCACCTGCACTCCGTTGGAGGTCAATTTACCGCCGGAGTGCTCAATATTTCCGGTCATCACCCCGCCCTTCTGCACTTCCAGCGAGGCGGTAATTAACTTGTTGGTACACACCACTTCAGGCGTATCCAGCGTGATGCGGGACGTTGAGATCACCCGCACTTCCGGCACGGTGGCGGTCAGCGATTCAGAAGCGGAAATGTCGGCCGTTTTAATGCCTGAAACCGTCAGCGCCCCGCGTCCGGGTTCGTACTCGATCACCGCGCCGTCAGGGAACGCGACGTGGAATGCGTCAGGCGACCCGGACGGCGCCGGATGGTCGTCAGAGAAAATGCCGGGCAGCACAAAGGCGGTATCCAGCTCACCGCCGATGGCCAGCAGCAGCACCTGCTCTCCCTCGGAAGGGGCCCACCACACGCGCGAACGTCCCGCACGGCAGGTTAGCCAGTTCAGCCAGGTGGTTTTCATCCCGCCGGTCTGGACACGACAAAGCCCTCTGTTGAGGTCAACGTCGGTCACAACACCGATACGAATCAGATTACGGATCGCGCGAGCGATACCGTGCATGGAAGTTAATGTATTCATGAGAAGAGAATGCCGTTCAGGAGGAACGGCAGCAACGAGACGGGGTTTTCTGCGGGATGATACAACAAGCGGTCCAGATAGCAGGCGGCTGGCGGCCTTCAGCGTGGGGAGCTTAGTCCTCCCACTGGCTGACCAGCTCACCGTTGATGTACAACGCCTTCGGACGCGTGACGGGCTCCGGTAGCGGCGGCTCCGGGGAATAGGTCGCGTGCAGAACACCCTGTTCCTCGGAAACAAGAATGCGCTCGGTTAATTGCATGCTGATGCTGATATCCATCGTAGCGTCATCGTTTAAGACGATCGCGAAGGTATATCCGTTTTTGCGTCCGTCATCGAGGGTAAAAATGTCCGGCTGGTTTTCCCGCAGCCAGGCCAGTACCGGAACAAAAAATCCCTCGCTGTCGCCCGTGAAACCGCTAACCTTCGCGTTCAGCACATACCGTTTTTCAAAGGAGAGTGAGGAGGCAAGGCGGGCGTCTATATTGCCGCTGCCGACCGACATCTGCAGGCGCTCCGGGTTGGCATTCAGTTGGGGGATCGCGTCAATTAATGCCTGACGCAGGCTCTTGAGTTTGTGCATCGAGTTTATCCTGACAGTCTTTAATGGTTTCAACCTGCAGCGCGCAGGCGATAAGGGCGTACTCAAGCCTGCGAATATCGGCGCTGAGATCGCCGTTAGTGGCGGGTTCGCTTCCCGGCATCGGGCAGCGGCTCACCTTCGGGCAGGCGTTGTAAACAATGGGCTGCGGAGGCGCAGGCGGTGCGGGTGTGCAGCCTGCGGACAGCATCAGGCAGCTGAGCGGTATACCAGCGGCGTAACGCTTCATTTTCATTGAGTAATCTCCCGATAGTCGCTTCCCGTCTTGCCCTCTCCTCGCCCGCAGTAACAAGCTCTTCACGGAGCCTGACCTGGGCGTTTTCGTTTGCTCTGGCCATCCGTTGCGACTGGGACAGCTGATGGTTGAGCGTGGCGAGGGCATTTTTTTGTTCGCTGGCGACCCGGTTAGCCGTGGCTAAGGAACGGGACAGGGTCTGGTTGTCATGACGAAGCCACAGCGCGATCGCCAGCAGCCCGGCCAGCAGCAGCATGAGGACTCTCATGGCAGCCCCTTCATGCACCAGGCCTTTTCGCGGACACGGCGGTTTTCCAGACCGGTGTTTTTGACGCCGTTGACGTACACCCAGCGGGTAAGCTCGCCGCATGCCTGCGACCACTGTTTACGCTTAATAAAAGACACCAGAGTCGAACGGCAGGCGGCGCCTGCGCCAACATTAAAGGTAAAACTCACCAGCGCGTCGTAGACACGCGGCGGCATCTCCACCGGCGCGCACGCCGTCAGCCGTCGCTCAACGTTGAGCACATCAGCAACCAGATTTACCGCGGCCTCACGCTCGGTAATGTCCCGCGTCGGCACAACGTTTGCCGTGTGGCCAATGCCTGACGTCCATACCCCAGCGCTGCACCGATAGGGCGAGAGGCGACAACCTTCGAGATCGGCAATCAGCGCCAGCCCCTCAGGGGACGTTTTCAGTAAACGAAAATCGGGCATCAGCACCGCCAGAGCCAGCACGCCGGCGACGCTGCAACGCTTAATGATTGAGTTCACGAATGCTCTTCTTATCGAGGCCCAGCGACTGGAGATAGCGCCAGGTTTTTCGCTTAAACCAGTAGTTCGTCAGCGCGGTAAAAATGGCGCAAACACTCCCCACGTACAGCGCGACCTTTTCAGGCGACATCGCCCCGAACCAGGCCAGCGCCACGGCCAGCCAGTAGGCGATAAACGTGGTGATTTTCTCCAGGCTCAGTCCCATAGATTTACGGATTCTCTGGTGGGGGCGCTATTTACCTCCGGCATCTCTACCGGCGTGCCGTGAGGCAAGATAACGCCTGACTCCGCGAGGCCAGGATTGGCCTTCAGAACGGCTTCTACGACGCCAGCCGTGCGCCCATAATAGCGGGCGCAAACGGCATCAAGCGTGTCCCCCTGCATTGCATAGATCTTCATCAGACGCTCCCAACATCCGGTTACCAGGTACTGAAGAGTTTCCCTGGCTGGCGGCCTTTTCGCTATCGCTGACGGATGGACAATCGCGGACACAACAGACCGTCCACAAGCAGCGAAGCGTGGGTCAACGAAAGCGCAAAATCTGAATGAGGGCGTGCGTTCGGGTAATGACGCTGGGCTAGCGCCAGCTCTCGTCTTCCCAGACTTCCCGGAGAATATTATCCAGCATCTCGCGATCGGCTTCTCCTTCAAGCCCCTGGAGCTCTACTCCCGTCATCGATCCTATTTTCACGGTCACCCGCGATGACGGGAACAGGGACCTTATTCGGCGGGTCAGTTCGTTCTGGAAGGCCTCGACGACGCCATGGCCAATCTGCTGGTCTTTATCAAGCGTAATGTTCACCCGAACGTTACCCTCTTTTTTGATGCGTTCCGGAACAGGCGATGCTGAGAAAACAACGGTAAACGCGTTGTTTTTGATTAAATTTCCCCGCGCAATCTCAGCAATCAAATTCAGGGCAATCTCACGATCTCTTTCCTGACATGTTCCTTCTGTCGTCAGTCGAGCAATCATCTCGACGCGTTCAATCATGACCTGCTCGTTCAACTCTCTGTCCACACAACCTCCACCACGAGATACTGTATAAACATACAGTAGCACGTATTCATAAAAAGAGTGAAGCGAAAAATCAGAACTCTTCACGGTATGTGCATGATATCGATGGAGATTAGCGTGCTCTCAGAGCGAACAGATCCGATAAATGCCCAATACGTTCAAGCATTTTCCGCGCCTTATGCTGATAAGAACGCGCTGCCGGAAAGAGCGTTCCGTCAGCTGCGCCTCTGCACCATTTGTCGTTAAAGCGGCTTACGCCGCCCGCCATAAGATGCAGGGCCTCTGCGCGACTGATGGCGATTCCGGTGGCGAGCCGAACTTCATCAATCACCTTCTCCGGGACCCCGTTCTGCGGATCCCGCTCGTAGACAAAGGGCGCCGCTGCGCCGGGCCGGATGTGCCTGATACGCTCGGTTAATGCCCGTCTCGCACGCCGGTTAAGGGGTTGAGAGAGATCGCTCAGCGTACAGTTATTGACAGAACTCCGAGAAGGCGCAGATACATCCTCAGGCTCCTGGGCCCGCTTCGGCACAATTTTCCACTGCGTGAGCCGGGTTAAAACCGGGCTGCCCGCGCCGACGGCGGCATCGTACACGCCGCGGATGCGGACCGTTTCTTCGCCGTACTGGTTAAACCCGGTACCCGGCTCATACAGCGTACGCACCTGTAAATCATCGCGACGCACAAACGGGCCGCCCTGTGCAGTGACGTAACCCGCCCAGTCACCAGCGTCGGCAGCTTCATGGACGGCAGCAAACTCGACGCTCAGACCACGCGCGGTCTCTGCGTCAGCCAGTCGGCGCAGCTCGCGGTAGACCGTTACCGGCGCGCCGCCGATGAACTGAAACTGGCGAATGTGCCAGCGCCCTGCCCAGGCCGATACGGCGGACGCCGTCTCCTTCAGCAGGCCGCCGCTTTCGTTATCGGTCTCACCATCGAGCGCATAGCCGTCGATATTCTTTGAGATGTATTTGGCGATATATCCGGTAGCGCTGCCTTTCTGCGGATCGATCGCGTCCGCGTGAAAGCGAGCCTGTCTGGCGCTTTCGCTCTGCAGCTCAGCGGCATCCTCCTCCCGGGCGTAGTCCCCTATAATCCGGCGAACGCATTCGACGTCTTCCGGCCGCATAAACACCAGCATGTGCCAGTGGGGCGTACCGTCGTGATGGGGTTCCGCGACGCGGATACCAAAGATACGGCGACCTTCCCGGTGCAGCTTTGCGCGGATGCGCGCCCACACCCGGGTGAGGTAGCCTTGCGTATCCGCCGGGCTGGCCCCGTTCCACTTCGCGTTGGGGTAGCCCGATTTCACGGTAGCGTGATACTGCGCGGGGGCGGTTAAGGTATAGAATTCGCCCACATAGCCCAGCGCCTGGCAGATATTTTCAAACCCGCGAATGCGGGTCATGAGTTCACAGCGACGTATCGCCGGGTTGGCCACCGAACTATCGTATTTTTCAATCAGGCTAATGCGGTTGCCCTCTTCATCTTCCAGCTCCATGCCCTTGAGAAATTCACGGGTGCGGCGCTTCTGCTCGCGCCACTCGGTCACGCAGCGTTTGCTCGCGTACGCCATTCTCTTTTTGCTGACGTTGCCGAGGGCAATCTGCAAATGCTCGCGCCAGGCAGCCGCGATCCGACGTAAACGCCCGCGCCACCACGCCTCGGAAAACATCCGCATCACCGCGGCGGCAACATCGTCTTTGTTGAAAAATGTCTTCGACACCCGCTCCCAGTGCGGAGGCGACACGTTGAACTGCCGGGCGATCAGTCCGGCGCGCTGATACCAGATGAAGAGCGTCTGGTATTCGCCCATATCAGCATCGTTAATATTCGCCAGCTCGCCGCGAATAAAGCTGGCAATATCGGCGGCCAGCAGGTCGATATCCGCGCGGGACATATCCGGCAGACGGTTATAGCGGGCAACCAGTTCAACCATTCGCGAGGCAAGGTACTGCAGAAGCTGGGTATCGAAATGGCCTTTAAACACGGCTCGGGAGACTGCGTCATGCAAACCTGCGCAGGCATAGCGTTCAGAGACCCGCCGCAGGCGGGGCAATATCCTGTTGCAGAAGCGGATCAAAAAGGCGTTAGCCTGGGGATTGCCCCGATGCTGTTCGAGGGCGTCAACGGCGCGCCAGACCTCAAAACGCACGCAGTCAGGCTGCTGTGAGAGGGCCATTCTTGCCTGCTGCAGCGCCGCGAAGAAGCGATCGCGACGCTGCTGCTGGGCATGGGTAAGATAAGGGCTGGCAATGGCCGTCCGCGGCGCATTCCACGGATAAGCGAATGACGTAGCCAACTCACCCTCCCCGGACGTGTTTATTTTTCATCTCCGCGATCTCCTGACAGGCGACGCACAGGGCCACGCCGGGCACCGCCATACGGCGCGCCTGCGGTATTGGAGCCTCGCACTCCTCGCAGAAGAAACGTGAAGGCGATGCGGGTCGTCTGCGGGCGCTATTAATGTGGCGCTCTCTGTCTTCCTGCTCGCGCGCCTGGGCAAGATCGATAAAATCGGCCATCAGTGCAGCTCCTGGGATTCACGCTCGTAGCGGGCCGCCTCGTGGCACAGCAGTTCGGCAACGTCTTCTCCGCTCATGCCGGTTTTGTAGATCTGGCTTGCCAGCGCCTCCAGACGCAGGGAGACCGCAAGGGCGCGCGCGCATCGTTCCTCTTTTTTTGCCTCCATCAGCAGACGTTGCAGTTCTTCACTTCCGATCGGATAAGGGCGGTTTTCACTGTGTCGCATTACGCGTTCTCCTTAAATTCAGGCAACAGGGTGCCCGGCGGGTTGACGCCATTCGTTTTTGGGTTGGGTTACAACGGCATGGTCAGCCGTTCAGGAAATAAACTCACAACAGCACGAAAATGATTCATCGCGGTAATTAGCGCTCTTTTCTCCTCTGTGGTCAGCTCGCTGATATCGCACTCATGACGGGCGACGGGTAATCTCGCCAGGAAAAAGAGAGCGGCCAGCGCCCTGCTGTTCTCCTCAAAAAAGGGATCGCGCTTATCGCGCATGTCGGCCATAAACCGCGCCAGCTCTTTCCCGCTATCGCTCCCGTAGCGGGCGCGCAGTTCAGCGATGTGGTTAAGCCCGCTAAGACGCGCCCCAACGCTTAGTGGAACCCTTGCACGGGCAGCTTCTATCGCCATATCTCCCCTCGCGTAAATGTATGCACGCTAATGCGTTCAAAACGGGCAGAGCACGGCTTTTTCCGCCGTTTGAGGATTGCGATTTCGGAAGCCATGCTGCATGATTCCCATTTTGATAATGCCTGCAATCATTAGCCTCAGTTTGCCAACGTCTGCCGCTGATTGCCCGAATTTGTAATGATACTAATACCCAAATGAGTATTAGTAAACACCCAAAGGAATATATTTTGATACTAGATTCTCAAGTGAATAATGAAGAATTGCTCGATAGAATCTGTCAGGTATATGGTTTCACGCAGAAAATCCAGCTGGCCCGACACTTTAATATCGCCGCCAGCTCGCTTCAGAACCGCTACGCGCGCGGTACCATCTCTTACGACTTTGCGGTTCAGTGTGCGCTGGACACTGGCGCCAGCCTCCGCTGGCTGATGACCGGCCAGGGTGCGCAGTTTGCAGGAAACCCCGCCCCGGGCGATCCCGTTTCGGTTGCGACATTCACACTCAGTGACGGAAGGCTGGAAGAAAATTCCATTTTGAGTATCGACGCTGCTTTCTTTAGCAAACCGCTGACGCGCGGCATCGCCGTCCGCGCGGAGGGGAAACTGCACTTTATCGAAAAAGAGGCGTCGTTAACCGACGGACTGTGGCTGGTTGAGATTGAAGGCACCGCCAGCATCCGCGATCTGACGCTGCTGCCGGGGAAAAAACTTCACGTGGCGGGCGGCAAGGTTCCCTTTGAATGCGGTATCGACGAGATAAAAACGGTAGGGCGCGTGGTGGGGATCTATAGCGAAGTAAGCTGAGGATACTGAATCCAAGGCTGACGAGATTCGCCAGCCTTTTGGTTGATTTTAAACGCTATTTTTCGATGTAGTTGTAAGAAGTCAGAATTCCTTTGTCAGAAAAATCGACGGACAGGTGCTGCTTGCGATCCAGATTAAGAGGAATGATGAGATAGATACGACGATCGATGATCTGCGACGTATACTCCCAGTGGCGCGTATTATTGTAGTCAGCCGTATTTGCTGGTACGCCAAAAGCAATCAGCACATCTTTGCGGGTCGTGACCTCTGGGACCAGCTTCTGCTTTATCTCTTTTTCCGAATACTGAGCCAGGCTTGTCGCCTTGGTTCCGTCGTAGTTCGATGCACATGAGGCGCTCAGGAGACAGGCTAACGCCACACCTAAAAAGTTAATGGCTTTCACTGTACAAAATCCTTTTCAACATAAATGCCATTGACGGTATCAAGCGCGACTTCTTTCATATAAAGCACGCAATATCCCGTTTTATCGCTATAGCTAATATGCCCTTCGTAGATCTTTTTCTTTTCTGGCGTGAAAGTCAGCGATACATTACATCCCTGATATAAAGCGTGCTGGATAGTGGTTTTTTCATCTGGCACAATCAACGTTTCGAAATAATCTTTATCGTATTTCTTCCCCGTGACTTTAGGGAGACCAATATCTTTCGTCGACCCAAGGAAAGGGTTCAAATAACGATTGTGCTTAAGTACCCACCCACCTGTTTCTTTACCAGATTTATCATACTGATAGATGCCATAACTCATCGGCGGCCCAATGAGACGAAGCTTAGCGACATCCTCGCTACTCGGCGGTGGCGTGTACATTTTCGGCTCAGGAAAGAAAGTACTGCAGCCAGAAAGACTCACTATTGCTGGAATAATTATATATTTTAAAAATCGCATACCGTTACCTTTATATATATCCTTGCTTATTTTTCAGAGAGACACCCCGAGGCATTAACATCCCTGAATGCTATTAACAAATCACTCATAGATATAAAGGTCAACTAAAAAAAATAAATTTAGGTTTAGTGTAATAAAAATGCGCGTGCCGTTGGATTTTGAAGAGTTTATTAATACTTTCTGTACAACGAATCGCCAATGTTGGCTCACTCTTCAAGCGTGGTAACACTGGCAGAGCGGGAACCGTAAACTCAAACCCTCCTGTTCCTTTACTCACAAACTGCAAAACTAAAGAAATCCCCCATCGCGCCGATCATCATCCGTGTGTATTATTTCCTGTAGCTTTTACAACAACTAACCTTAACTCAAATACTTAAGCGCCAAAGCGAAAGGCATCATGAGCACACCGATCAAAC
>Ga0209370_1001138_pt1 | contig 25424 bp, 26 predicted proteins | sample AgamicAtPrz_FD_187164 | JGI IMG/M metagenome (GOLD analysis project Ga0209370, IMG submission 187164) | Agave microbial communities from Guanajuato, Mexico - At.P.rz (SPAdes) (version 2) | ecosystem: Host-associated > Plants > Phyllosphere > Phylloplane/Leaf | place: Guanajuato, Mexico... | reverse complement strand
GCGCAGGCCACCGGAGCAGTGCACGTTGACCATCCACACCCCCATCTCGGCCGCGGCCTTGACCGCCATGGCGGTGGTGTTGGGGATGTCGTGGAACTTGAGGTCGAGGAACACTTCGAAGCCCTTGGCGCACAGGGTTTCGACAATTCCGGAGGCGCTGCTGGTGAACAACTCCTTGCCGACCTTCACCCGGCACAGCGCTGGGTCAAGCTGGTCAGCCAGCTTCAGGGCGGCGTCACGAGTGGGAAAATCGAGGGCGACGATCAGGGGCGTCTGACAGACGGACATGGCAGGGTCTCTTGGCAAGTCTTGAACGGCGCGTATTGTAAACGAAGTGGTGAAGGCTTTGGGGGACACGGGTCAAGAGATCGAGTGCTCATGTCCGAAGCGGTGTGAGGGCAGTTTGGAAACAGGCCAGCCAGTACCTATAATTGAACCAAGCAAGGCAGGACATGCTAAAAGCCATGAGCATTCTTAAACTCACGAGGATCAAGACAATGCCTTGGTATGCTTGGTTGATATTGATCATTGCCCTCGGCTCAATTGTCGGAGGGTTGATGTTGCTGCGAGAGACAGCCAAAAAGCTTCCCTTGACAGAAGACCAATTGAAAAAGGTTCATGAAAGGAATGCCGAGATGGATGCCAAGGAAGCGCAGGATCGTTGACCTGTGCGCCCCGACGGCCGACCAGGCGTCCTGGTCGGCCCTCTTTATCAGTCCAGCGTCAATTTTTCACGATTGCGCTCCAGCAGCGCGCTGCCAATGCCTTTGACCTCCAGCAGTTCATCTAACGAGGTGAAGGGGCCATTAGCCTCCCGATAAGAAACGATGGACTCGGCCTTTGCCCTGCCGATACCCTTTAGCTCCCTCTCGAGGGTTGAAGCATCGGCGCTGTTCAGCTTGAGCTTGGGCTCCACGGGTTTCTCGGCCACAACCGACTGGTGTTTGGCCATTTCGACTACAGCGGATTCTGTGGTGACCTGTGCGGCACTGGCAGACAGCGAAAAGCCGGCCAAGAGAGGCAGGAGCAGATAAGAAAGGACAGTATTGCGCATTTTTAAGGCTCTCCATGGAGGTGGATTGTTCCGCAGCGTTTCCATGCTGCGGGAACAAAGCTAGCGGCTTGGAAGCGATTAAAGAAGTGAATGGCGCAGCTAATTAGTTACCAGATTCAACAGCTGACAGCCAAAGACATAATCTGCGGTAAGACAAGGCAGGGCGCACCGTAGGACGCTCGTACGACCGCCGAAAGATACTTATTATTGCATGCAACCATACTTGGAAATAAAATCACCATCACTTCAACAACTCAGAATGAAAAAATTTTAAAATATTCCAACTACCGTATCTATTCAGCCTTCGGAAACTGACATGCATACAGAACAGACACCCATTTGCCTTTTATCCTACGACACCCCACACCTGAAAACGGCTCAGGTGATAATGGGGCTGCACAACCGAGGCTTTCGCAATATTGATTTGTTGGTGATGCCGTTTACAAAACGACCAGAAAGAACGGTCACATTCCAACACCGCCCCTCACAATTTGAAGGCCCAGATCCACGCTCCCTGGTTGCTTTCAACGGTGGGAAAATCATTGAGTATGAGCACTGGCGAGCGCTTACCAAGTCATATCAATGGTTCCTTGTATGCGGCTCCAATTTGATCGAGCCTGAATTCTCTAACTGCGGTCGTATCTTGAACGTCCACGCAGGCCTGATACCTTCTGTACGCGGACTTGATTCTTTCAAGTGGGCCATTCTAAATGGCTTACCACTGGGCAATACACTACACAAAATTGACGAGCACGCTGATGCAGGTGAAGTACTTTATCACCTTCCAACCCCTGTATTTCAAGAAGATGACATTCAGACTCTCGCCAGAAGACATTACGAAAATGAAATATGGATGCTGACAAACTTTGACAGCTTACTAAATTCAAAAAGCATAATGACACTGCCTGAGCAGCCTGCAACAATGAGAATGCCGATCGCCAAAGAGTCCGAGATGCTGAGTGCTTTTGATGCTTTCAAAGCAAAGTACACACAGGATAGAGGCCGCTAACATGAGAACTCCACTAATGGAGGCTTGCTGGCGCGGCGACATCGAGGAGGCGAGGCAATTGATCAAGGACGGCGCGGACGTTAATGCCAGAAATAAAAACGGCACCACGCCTCTCATGTACGCAAAAACATATACCTTCAGCACCGGAAACATCACCTTGATCGAGCTGTTGCTGAAAAATGGTGCTGATATCGACGCACGCGACAACGCGGGGAAAACCGCTGCAGACTATACAATAGAACGGTGCGCGCTCATTCTGAAAGCACTTGGCGACCCGCACGACAAGTCATAAGCTCATCCAGACAGCGCAGTTTTCTCGTGAAAATTGCGCCCTGGTGTTGAGTAGCCTAGGTCGTACGAAAAGTCGCCTGCACGCGATTAGACAAGCCTGATTTCGAGGCCGCATGATCGTTGCACAGGTACCTATCGTACAAAGCCCAGACGTGATGTTTGAGTGGGCAATCCGCACTCAACGCATGCTCAAGGGTCCAGTCGACGCTGCTGATAGATCCAGTCAACGATCTCACCATCAGGTGTGTAACCGCTTACGGTTTCACGAAGCAGTTGTCGAACCCGTGCATAGTCATCCGACTTCACGGCGCTTATCAACTCTTCAAGACGCCCCTTGAGCACATCCCATGATAGATAGTCCTCATTTGCGCGCATGATCATCGGATGCGGTGTGGCATCGACGTTGTCACCAATCAGTAGCTCTTCGTATAGTTTTTCCCCTGCGCGCAAACCTGTAAATTCGATTGCAATATCACCTAAAGGGTTTCGCTCAGAACGAATACTTAAACCTGAGAGGTGAATCATTTTTTCCGCAAGCTCAACGATCCTCACCGGTTCGCCCATATCAAGGACGAATACATCCCCGCCCTGCCCCATGGAACCCGCCTGAATAACCAATTGAGCAGCTTCCGGGATGGTCATGAAATAACGTGTGATCTTGGGATGGGTGACCGTCAAAGGCCCTCCCGCCTGGATTTGCTTATGGAACAAAGGGATTACTGAGCCAGAAGAGCCCAATACATTACCGAATCGAACCATGGTAAAGCGGGTCTTGTTGACCTGTGAAACGTTACCTACATCGCCCAGCAAAACCGGCGCCGTTTCACGACTCAAGGCCTGCAGCGTCATTTCCGCCAGGCGCTTGGTGCTTCCCATGACATTCGTTGGTCGTACAGCCTTATCAGTCGAAATGAGCACAAAGTTCTCAACACCCGCCTGCAATGCGGCCTGGGCGGTGTGTAAAGTACCAATGACGTTGTTCAGGACACCTTCCGCGATATTGTGCTCCACCATAGGCACGTGCTTATAAGCGGCTGCATGATAGACCGTACCCACACGCCAAGTTCGCATGATATCGACCAACTGCCCCTGGTTTCGCACAGAACCAAGAATAGGTATGACCTTGGTGGAGAGCGACTCTCTGACTGTTCGATTTTCCAATTCAGAGAATATGCTATATAGATTGAATTCACTGTGTTCAAACAGTAACAGCGCCCGAGGCCCCAGCCCCAGGATTTGTCGGCAAAGCTCGGAGCCGATTGACCCCCCCGCACCGCTCACCAATACAATTTGCTCGCGGATACATCTTTCCAGTAGGCCTGGCTGAGCAGGTACAGCGTCTCGCCCCAAGAGGTCGGCAATATCGACCTCTTGAATATCATCGACCTTGACTCGACCGCTAGCCAGATCCATGAATCCCGGGATACTTCGAACATGAAGCGGGAAGCCTTCGAGAAAACCAAGGATTTCTCGGCGTCGCGTGCGGCTCACTGAGGGAACTGCCAGCAAGATTTCCTGCGCCCCGGTGCTATCGATCATCCTCTGCAAATGCTTTGGTTTATAAACTTGCAGCCCCGAAATGACCCGATCAGCAATCGTCTGGTCATCATCGATGAATGCAACAGGACGCATAACCTTTCCAAGACGCAGCGCCGCCACCAGCTGGTTCCCTGCCGCGCCGGCACCGTAAATAGCCACTTTGGGAAGACCATTGTCCCGGCTCGTAAACGGAACATGCTGCGCCGCGGAGAACCAATCGCCCAAAAAGTACTGGCGCATCGCAAGACGGAGACCACCGATCGTGATCAGGCTCAACCACCAATAGTTAAAGATGATCGAACGAGGAACAACGTTCTGGTGATTGCCGTACCAGTAAACGATGACTCCCAGTATGAGAGCGGACAAAGTGACTGCCTTGATAATTGCAATAAGAGCATCATTACCAAAATAGCGCATTACTGCCCGGTACATACCGAAACGAACGAACAAAGGGATCGCCGCCGCTGGTGCCGCGATGAACAGCCAAGGGTGATCCTTGATGGGGTTGTCCATCTCATCAAGCCCCAGACGCACCGCAAACGCCAGCCAGAGTGCAACGCACACGAGCACGACGTCTGTCGCAACCTGCAACAACCGTTTATGACGGCGCGGCAACCCAAGAAGAAATGCTCGCAACCTGTCCATAACGCCTTCGACCACCTATCCCACTCCCATGTGATGCCAATTTAGAACTGATGGATGACCACTTGATACGCGAGTGGACAACCAGGACATCCGAGGTTACTCCAGACTACCTGCCCTGTAACGTACAGCAAGCGCAACCAATGGCACATAAGCAATCAGCACCCCAAGCGCGCCATCCAACCCTAGAAGCATGACGCACAACGCGATTGGCAACAACCAGAAGAGGTTGATCGCCCCGACAGCCAGAGTCACCGGTAAATGCTTGCCGTACTGGCGAGAAGCGAATTGGTAGGCGTGGCTACGGTGAGCCTCATAGACCTTGTCTCCGCGGGCCAATCGCCGGATCAGCGTGAAGGAAGCATCAACGATGAAGATCCCCAACAAGATAAGCCAACACCAGAATAGCTGCGAAGAAGTCCATGCGGCCTGTAGAGACAGGACCCCTAGCGCAATGCCAAGGAATCCACTGCCAGCATCACCCATGAAAATCCGCGCGGGAGGGAAATTCCACCACAAAAAACCCAGCACCGCAGCTGAGAGCAGTAACGGCACCAACATCAACTGTTCAAAACCACCCAGCCAGTACAGCAAGCAAGCACCGAGGCAAACACACACGGCTTCAATGCTGGCAATACCGTCGATCCCATCCATGAAATTATACAAGTTGAGCAGCCAGACCAGGTAGAAGGCAGCGAGTACCGTGCCAACCCAACCCATTTCAACGGTGACACCAAAGGCTTGCACAGTTGGAAAACCATGCAACCAGCACAACGCCCAGACAGCAGCGATAAAATGACCAAGAAGTCTCCAACGAGCAGCGATGTGACCGTGGTCATCCATGAAGCCGATGATGGCAATGAGAGCACCAGCCCCCCCTAGGGCAATCATTTCATTGGAAATCGACGCCTGAAGCACCCCGGCCATCGCGAGGGCCGATAGAAACGCCAATACAATGGCGACACCTCCACCGCGCGGAGTCGGTACCGAGTGAGAGCTCCGTGCATTGGGTATGTCTATGATGCTTCGAGCCAGAGCATAACGTCGGAGCAATGCCGTCAACAAAAATGACGAAATCAGTGCAGTCAAAATCAACCATCCGTGCATCATGATTCATGCCTTACCTTGGTAATTGCGCGCCGTCAACCGGAGTGCTTCATCGACACTCACGGGAGGCGTCCAGCCTAGCAAAGAGCGGTTTTTTTCAATATCGACTTGCAGTGACCCACAAAGCCGCTGGGACAATGAACGCTTACCCAATATTGAGCAGCCAAATTTCAGCAAGCCAGCGGGAACTGGAATAAGCCGGGCCGGACGACCAAGAGCTAATGCCATACGTCTCAGCAGCGCCGAGGTGGACAAGTCCTCTCCATCACTCACTAAAAAGGTTTGATTCGCAGCATTTGGATGATCAACGCACGTGGCTATCAAGTCGGCCAGGTTATCCAAGGCGACCAGACTTCGACGATTATCTATCGCCCCCAACGGCAGAGGCACACCCTTTGCCAACCATCTCATCATCGACAAAAAATTAGCCTTAACACCCGGACCGTAAACAAGAACCGGACGAATAATGACAACTTCCATGCCGCTTTCAAGCGCCAGCGAACGCAAAGCGTCCTCTGCCTCGCGCTTTGAAATACCGTAAGGATCCGAGGGCGCCGGCTGGTCATCTGCGGTATAGGGGCGTCCTTTCGGGGTGCCTTCACCGTTCACCTTAATCGAACTGATAAAAATAAAGCGCTTTACGCCTGCCTTTGCAGCCTGTCGAGCAAGGTTGAGCGTCCCTTCCACATTGACCCTTCGAAATGTGGCAAGAGGGTCCCGATCCGTATCGTTCATGACATGCACGCGAGCAGCGGAGTGAATCACAGTGTCTACCCGGTCAAGCGCCGCCTTCCATTCAGTCCCCCCATCGAGTTGAACAAATCGAAATTGCTCTGCACCTTTGCCCTGCACCTCGGAGCCATGACGCAGCGCTACGATCACTGCCTCGCCTCTCTCGAGTAGCTTACCCAGAACAGCCTTGCCCACAAAACCAGAAGCCCCAGTTAACAAAATTCTGTGCGACATTATTTATCCGCCTTGCGTTGAGTCGCCGTACGAAATAGTGCCTCCAAGCGTTCCATGAGCTTGGGTTTTGAATAATGCTCCAAGTAATACCTTCTCCCAGACTCCCCCATCTGTTGGCGAACGTCTCTAGGCATCTCTGCAAGCGCGGAAACTATCTCAGCAAGCCCCTGTGCATCGCTGGAGTTGCACGCTAACCCTGCACCTGACTCGCGAATAACCCGGGCCGCTTCACCATTAATCATACCGAGCAATGGCCGCCCTGATGCGAGGTAGGCCTGAACCTTGCCAGGGATGGTCTTCTCAAATACATCATTGGTTTTTAGTGAGACCAGTAAAGCATCGGCAACCGCGAACAACCCTGGCATGGCCTCAAGAGGATGACGTCCCAGCAGATGCACATTGGCAAGCCCGCGCTCGCGGACTTGGATTGACAGCCACTCGCTCATTCTACCATCACCAACAATAACCCACCGTACCGCCGCTTTGCCATTAAGCAATGCGGCAGCCTCAAGTATTGCCGGAAAATCTTGAGCTTCGCCTAAGTTACCCGCAAAGACTATGGTGAATACTGCCGGATCAACCGCTAGCAGATCTGTAGCATGATCAGATGAAGAGAAATCGTCTTCCGCCCAGCTCGGAAAATAAACCAACCTCTCAGGATTTATCTTACGAGTACAATATCGCTTAACGTTTTCAAAGAAACCATGCGATTGCAATAACAGATAATCGGTGCGATTATAAATCCACGAAACCATCCAGCCAACCACACTCAGCAACTGGGGATTACGCAAGACACCCACGGCCCGGAGTGTCTCCGGCCAAAGATCGAGGACCCAGACAAATACGGGGGCGCGTTTTAACCGCCCTATTACGATGGCAGGTATTGCCGCCATGATAGGTGAAACCGCATAGACGAAGACACAATCAAATTTGCGGCCACGTAACTTTAACGGCCCTAGCAATGAAGCGCTCAAGAAGAAAGAAGCATAGTTCAAGATCAGACTAATGCTTCGTTTCCCACGTGCCAGCATCGGCACTCGGATCACATCAGCACCGCTGTAGCAGGAAAAGGATTCTGGCTCACGAAGAAAATCAGAGAACACGACACCGTCCGGGTAATTTGGCAACCCGGTCAGCACGGTTACATTATGCCCTCTTTCCTTGAGGTCGCGGACCATATCATTAATCCGCATATTTTCAGGCCAAAAATACTGGGTAACCACCAACACTTTCAGCTTATCGCCGGAGATACCTTCCACGTGATCAGTACCGTTTCCATACCGTCCGATTCACATAGTCCGTGTAGCTATGGACAATACGAACAACCTTTTCCGAAACATTCGGCATGCTATAGTCACCGACCAGGCGCAAGCTACGCTCCTCTCCCCGCAACTGAGACTCTAGAATCATCAATCCTTGCATGACGCGTTCGACCTCGAGCCCCACCATCATCGCGGCTGCTTCCTCCATCCCCTCCGGTCGCTCGTGCGCTTCTCGAATGTTCAACGCCGGGAAGTTGAGGATTGAGGATTCCTCGTTAATGGTGCCACTGTCCGAAAGAACGGCTCTCGAGGCCAGTTGAAGCTTGTTGTAATCCATGAAGCCAAGTGGCTTGTGAAGTCGAACATTGGCATGGAAAGTAATGCCCATGGCGTCGACTCGCTTCTGTGTGCGAGGGTGAGTAGACACGATGACAGGCAGTCCAAATTGCTCCGCCACTGTGTTGAGTACTTCGACCAACTTCAGAAAATTCTTATCCGAGTCTACGTTCTCTTCGCGATGAGCGCTCACTACAAAAAACTTCCCAGCCTCTAGACCGAGACGGTCAAGCACGTCAGAGGCGTCGATACCCTGGCGATAATAGTTGAGTACTTCAAACATCGGGCTACCGGTCTTTATAACACGATCAGCAGGTAGCCCCTCACGGAGCAGATAGTCTCGCGCAATAGTACTGTAGGTCAGATTAATATCAGCTGTGTGATCAACAATACGACGATTTATCTCTTCAGGCACACGCATGTCGAAGCAACGGTTCCCAGCTTCCATATGGAAGGTAGGGATTTTTCGACGCTTGGCCGGAATAACCGCCATGCAACTATTGGTATCGCCAAGCACCAAAAGCGCTTCTGGATTTACCTCCGCGAGCAGGCGATCCACAGCAATGATCACGTTGCCAATTGTCTCGGCACCGCTGGCGCCCGCCGCATTGAGAAAATGATCAGGCTTGCGGATCCCCAAGTCCTGGAAGAAAATTTCGTTTAGCTCATAATCGTAGTTCTGCCCCGTATGAACCAACACATGATCGCAGTGCTGATCCAGTGCGTTCATCACTCGAGACAGCCGAATTATTTCTGGACGGGTCCCAACAACGGAGACGACTTTAAGTTTTTTCATACAACCCTCACTTCAAGCACCAATTCACTCAAGGACAGACTGGCAAGGCGTAAGTATCTGGATTTTCACGATCAAATATCTCGTTAGCCCAAAGCATAACGATCATCTCATCGTCACCGATATTGGTGATGTCATGAGTCCAACCTGGAACTGTTTCAACGATGGTTGGTGTCTCACCCGTGGTTTCAAGCTCATAAAACTCATTGGTGATCACATGGCGGAATCTAAAATTAGCCCTGCCCTTTATTACCAGGAATTTTTCTGTCTTAGAGTGATGGTAGTGCCCACCTCGCGTGAGGCCTGGATGGGCAGTAAAATACGAAAATTGACCCGCGCTCTGCGTCTTCAGCATTTCCACAAAGACGCCGCGCGGATCTCCATATTTAGGTACTTCATAGGTAAATGAGCTAGGCGGCAAATAACTCAAATACGTCGAGTACAGCGCTCGCACCAAACCACTACCTACCGCCTCGGTAATCAATGTCGAGCGACTCGCCCGAAACGCTCGCAATTGCTCTGCAAGAGCACCGACCGTGGTTTCATACACCGGTTGTACCGTGACCTTTCCCGGCTCGCCGCCTTGTCCGTCCATAATCTCAAGAAAATGGCGAACCACATCATCTACGTAAACCAGGCTGAGCTTTGCAGAGGCATCGTGAATCTGAATGGGTAGATCGTGCACAATGTTGTGACAAAAGGTTGCCACTGCCGAATTGTAATTGGGGCGCGCCCACTTGCCGAACACATTTGGCAAACGAAATGTATAAACTGGAGTGCCGCTATCGCGTGCCAACGCGTCCAACGCTTGCTCGGCTCCCAGTTTGCTCTGCCCATATGCGTTGTCTCGTTCAGCTTGGATCGAGGAGGTATAGATCAGAGTTATTTTTCTTCCACAGGCACGAATAGCGTCGCAGAGCAATTGGGTTAGTTGACTATTACCAGTGTGAAATTCGGCAGGGTCTTCAGGTCGATTGACACCCGCGAGATGGAAGATGCAGCCGACTTCAGCCACTTTTTCCGGCAAAGATTTCAGGTCATCCTCCCGGCCAAAGCCGAGCACTTCTATATCAGCCCGTTCACGCAAATGAGCCATGAGGTTTCGACCGATGAAACCATTAACACCCGTAACGAGGACCTTCATACTCACTCCTCTGGCGTGGCGTGCTCACCACGCTGGCTGGCTCTGATAAAGTCGAGTTTCAGCAGCAGTTGCTGCATTCCAGCCACATCAAGCCGTTCGGTGTTGTGAGAATTATAATCTTCTGTATGTGATATTTTTTCTTCACCCTGCTCTACAAACTTACTGTAGTTAAGGTCACGTAGATCTGGTGGCACACGGAAGTAATCACCCATATCTTCTGCGCACGCCATTTCTTCGCGGCTCAGCAGGGCCTCATAAAGTTTTTCACCATGGCGGGTACCGATGATCTGAATGGGATGTTCAGGCTTACCAAGCAAAGAGGTCAGTGCGCGAGCAAGTGTCTCTACCGTGGCTGCTGGTGCTTTTTGGACAAAAAGATCACCGTTGTTACCGTGTTCAAAGGCGTATAGGACCAAGTCGACTGCGTCTCCCAATGTCATCATGAAACGTGTCATTTTGGGGTCGGTAATCGACAACGATCGATCAGCTCGAATCTGGTCAACGAACAATGGGATCACCGAACCGCGTGAAGCCATGACATTTCCGTAACGAGTGCCGCAGATGACCGTCTTACGTTCGTCGACATTACGCGACTTGGCCACCATCACCTTTTCCATCATGGCCTTGGAAATACCCATGGCATTGATTGGATAGACAGCCTTGTCAGTGCTGAGGCAAACAACACGGCGCACCTCATTTTGAATCGCCGCTTCGAGCACATTTTCAGTGCCAATCACATTTGTCTTAACTGCTTCCATCGGGTGAAATTCGCAGGAAGGCACCTGTTTGAGCGCCGCAGCGTGAAAAATGTAATCAACTCCACGCATTGCGTTTAGAACGCATTGATAATCACGAACATCACCGATATAAAACTTTAGCTTCGCGTTATCATAACGCTTGCGCATGTCGTCTTGTTTTTTCTCATCGCGGCTAAAAATACGAATTTCAGCGATGTCCGTATCGAGAAATCGCTTCAGCACCGCATTACCGAAAGAACCCGTACCACCTGTGATGAGGAGCTTTTTACCTTTGAACATATACCTTGACCCTTTCCGCGAACCAGATGAATTTATCGGGCTCGGAGAGCTGAATAAATTATGTCGTTTTTTTGTTGGGCGCTTGGATAGCTAATCAGCACTGCTCGATAAGCACCCTTGAAGACAAAAAAGCTACCCGCAGCAATACCAACAACGCCGCACGCATCTACAACGTGGGCCATGTCCTCAAGCGAGCCCCCTCCACCGAGGATGGTGATTGGAATACGCACCGTCGAACGCAGCTTGCTTGCCAGCTCGACATCGTAGCCTTTCATTTTGCCGTCATTCTCAATGGAATTGAGCACAATTTCGCCGGCCCCCAATCGTTCAAATTCCTGAGCGACTTCCAAGACACTGCGCTTGGTGTTACGCGTACCGTTGTGCGTCCAAACCTCAGGGGTCTTACTAAGCAAACGCGTTTTATGGTCCAAAACGACCACGACACTTTGGCTACCGATCTCTTCAGCGATCTGTGTGACAAGACTCGGGTTAACGAGAGCAGCTGAGCTGATTGCTACTTTCTCTACCCCCAAACCAATGATTTTTTTGGCTTGCTCCGCGCTAGTAATCCCTCCGCCGTAACACAGCGGCATGCGGCACTCGGCTGCGAGTTTAGTAATTTGGGCATAGTTCGGCTCAACGCCGTTCACCGTTGCATCTATATCGATGACGATCAGTTCATCAGCTTCTTTTTCATTGAAAATTTTCACAGCGTTGATGGGATCACCTACGTATTTGGGATCCTTGAATTTCACTGTTTTCACCAGCCCGCCGTCTTGAATGAGCAAGCATGGAATGATCCTGGGTCTCAACATTTCAGTGTCTCGCTCAAAGCTCTGCGAAATTTTTCAACAAGCCCACGCCGAAGTGGTGACTTTTTTCAGGATGGAATTGCACACCATAGACATTCCCGGACTGAACTGCACAACTGAACTCCAGTCCATAAGACGACGTCGCGCAAGCGTGTATTTTCTCATTGCACTCAAAAAAATACGAATGCAGGAAGTAAAAACGTGCCTCTTCCTCGAACCCCTTGAACAGCGGCGCACCCAGCACAGGCATGACATCGTTCCACCCCATGTGCGGCAATGCCAACTGATCCAAATCAGGCACCGATTTAAAGGACCGCACGCGGCCTGGGACCCAACCAAGGCCAGGTAGAGAGCCTTCCTCGCTGCTATCGGCCAGGATCTGCATGCCGACGCAAATGCCCAACACAGGTACCTGATCGCGTTGAACCAGAGAGTCCAATTTTGGACGCATGCCCGAGTCAGTGAGCCGCTCGATAGCGTGGTCAAACGCGCCAACGCCAGGGAGGATCAGCTTTGTAGCATTCTCCAACTGCTCTGCGGTTTGCGCGACAGCAACAGGTATATGCAAGCGCCGATAGACATTTACAAAGGCTTGGATGTTGCCAAGGCCATAGTCAATGATAGTGATCATCTGAACAGTCTTCTTTCCAATCCGATCGCACTGAGAACACGGGCGCCTATGCCAATGAAGAACCGCTTGTTTCTGTAATCATGGAACGTCTTGTTGGCACCTTCGAAAATGCCTTGAAGCTCAGGCACAGTCAAGTCCAGTTTGTGTGCCACATACTCGAATTCGGACGCAAGGAACTTTTCGTCCAGTTCAGGTTTGGAGATGCGTTCAAGCGCAGCTTCACGGGTCATTTGCCCTGTCATAATGAGGCTGGAAAAATGCGCACGGCGTTTCTCATAGCCGAACTTGCGCGGCATCCAGTAATCTTCATAGAAGCGCGTGAATCTTGACTCATGGTGTTTATGCTGAAAGCGCTTCCAGCCAAAAAGCCGCTCCAAGGTCTCCTCAGCGTCGCACTTGACGTAAGGAATGAGGTTGAGCGGCCTCACGACCTTCATTCCAAGCACATAACGGTAGTAGATCTTGTAAGAAAGAACATCAACAAGAGGGAAACTCTTAAGTTTCCTAACGCCAAACTTCCCATGAATATCATTGATAAGTGTCTTATCAATACCAGGATAAGCACCCCACTCTTCAGGCTCGCGACAGCACTCCGTCGAGTAATTACCCCCGGTCAAAACATATTTGATCTTGTTTGCTTTAGCAAATCTATAAAGCCCTGAGAAGAAAGCGGTATCCTGGGGGATATCTTGATCTGGCACCTGGGCCTTCAAGAATGCCAATTGCATGCTTTTCATTTCTTCCCAGTTGATGACATCGGTGTAGAGCTCTAAGCCCAAACCATCAACCAGTTTTTCGATGTTTCCAACGGCCTGGTCGGTGTTCCAACCGGCATCAACATGAAACAGGAGCGGACGCAGCCCCATTTTTTCCTTCGCCACATAGGCCAGATAAGAACTGTCCAACCCGCCGCTCAAGCCAATAATACAGTCAAAGTCTCGCCCTTTGCCGTCTTGCTTGATTTTTTCAGCAATTTTTGCCAGTTCCGCCTCACCTGCGACCCCGGTGTCCCAATTCGGTTTGATATTATGTTCAAAGTTATTGCAGTACTCGCAAACCCCTTGAGCATCAAATGCAATATTGGGATCACTGGTATCCATGATGCAGCGAGTACAAATTTTATAATCTTTCATAATCGACCCCAGCAGTTAATTCAGTAGACGCTTTGCCATGCGGCGATAGTCTAAAAGATTCGAAGCAATCTCAAAGGATCGCTTGGAAAAAGTCGCCAAGATGTCCGGACGGGATTCGATGGTAGCAAACACGTCGATCAGGTCAGCCTCGCTGTTGACTTTCCAGCCATTACCGTCAACGAAAGGTACATGGCTTGGCACGTCGGCAATTATAACCGGGCGACGGGCACAAAGACTCATCTGCATTGTTGCTGATTGGCTTCCCGGCTGCACATAGACGTCCGCCGCGCACAGCAGCCCATAAAGCTCATCGGCAGTTTTCCAGCCTAGGAAGATGATACGCGGATCTTGCTGAGCCACCTGATTGACCTGCTCCGCTATGGACTCGTGCAACTGCCCAACAATCATAAATCTAAATGCATCGGATTTGGTTTTCGAGAACGCACGAATGCTTTGCACCAGTTTTTTCTTGGCGTCAAACTTCCCAGACTGAATAAACACTACATGCCGGTCATCAACGTTCAAGGCAGCACGATTTTCGCGGCGCAATGCAAAGTAGCTGGCGTCATCTGCAATATGGCCACCCAGCGGGAAAAATTCCATATCACCCTGACTAATGCCGTATTGCCTCTGACAAAAATCAATAGTTTCCAAAGAAATGCAGAGCACTTTATCTATATAGGGCAAAGCGCTTCGAATCAGCGGCCGGTAGTAAAATTTGTGCAACAGCTTCGACAGCTTACCCACTGCGCTATTGTTGGCGTCCTCGTGGCTATCCACGTAAAGTTTCACACTGGGATTTTCACGCTTGTATTTAGCCGCGGTACGTAACTCCCAGCCACATAATCCGTGAAAAACAATAACGTCCGGACAAAAATCCTTTAGGATCTCCGCTAATCTATCGTGCATTCGAAGCTTCTTTCGGAGAAAGAAAGGCCCAAACCCGCCATATGGCAGGCGTATGACCCTGGCACCATCACTCCCCATATAGTCACCTGGGACGGTGTAGCCAAGTGTCAGATTATCCAAATACGTTTCAGTTGAAGCCACTACCAAGACATCATGGCCAGTGGCAACGTGCTCTCGAACCAGCTCGTTTTCCTGATACCTATAATCATCAATATAAAAACAGGAAACACAAAGATGCATAATCTTCATAGTTTATCTTGACTCTTCAAAAATGCCTCTGGGTCATTGAAAAGCGCTGCAGAAGATTCCAGCTCATCGTCCGAATACTCCCACCAGCGGCTATTCAAAATCCCTTCTACAATCGATTCGGGAAACCTGAACCTTATCAGGCGGGCTGGATTTCCGGCGTATATCGCATAGGGTGGCACATCCTTGGTGACAACACTGCCCATACCAATAACGGCACCAACCCCGATTGTAACCCCTCCTTTTATAAGAACGCGCTCACCAATCCAGACATCATGCCCAATAACTGTTTTTGGCTCCCAGCGGTAGTCATGCCTGGCGTACTTTTTCTTGATACTCTCTTTGTGCGCCAGGAAAACTGGACTGGTCGAGACATACTCAATAGGATGACGCGCGCCACCAACAACAACATTATTCGCAATAGAACAGAAAGAGCCGACCGTCGTATTAATAAAAGTACAGTCATACCCACAAAAACTGTGCCTGCCAAAGCTACTTGAGAACAAAGTGCATCCAGACTCCACCTTTGAGCTTCGAGGAACGGCTGAGTCAATCAGAGCAGAGCCTCTTGATTTTTTTAGTATCCGAGAGATCACGTATCCAATCATAGTCGGTAGCCTTATAACTTGAACTTCAACTTGTCAAACCAGAATATGCCGACCCACAAAGCCCCGCCAAAGGAGGTAAGCATGGTGAAAAAGGGACCATTTGTACTCACAAAAGCCAGTGGGAAAAGCACTGTCAGCACGAACTCTCTATTCCAGCTCTGTGAAACCCTGTCCAGTAAAATTAACCATGCGGTATACAACGCAAAGATAAGTAGAACACCAACCTCGCCGAATGCAGCCACTCCATCAGTCGTCACAAAGCTAGCATTCGACTGACTCTGCACGCCCAATACTCGCTCGGCGAGAATTTTCCCCAATGCGGGCCACTTCTCATCGCCAACATAGGCCTGTGGCACTTCGGCCAATCGCCCAATAACGGAAACATGTGACCAGTGGGTGAATCCTTGATCGGCAAACAAATCATAATACTGAGTCACAAACAGCCCAGGATACGCAAGCAGCCGAGTGTAAAAATAAAACCCGAGCTGTTTAAAAATTCCGGCACTGTCGTAAAGGAGAGCAATCAGAAAAACCACCCCTCCTCCAAACAGAAAAAGATTTGCTGGATTATTTGAGCTATTACCAAATCGCTTGAACACGAACGATATCAACACCAGAGCAAAAGGCATCAAGAATACTGTTCGTTCAGCGGTAATCAGAAAGACAAGGAGGAAACCGAAAAAGCCTGCCAAACAAATCAGCGCGCGCCTTTTCAGCCACCCGGTCACGAACAGTACAGGTGAGAAAAAATAAGCCAGATAGACTTGGCAATAACCGATGAACAATGAAGTTGCAGCACCTTTTTCGCGCTGGGCATAAATGTCGTCCACACCCGAAAAAGAAAGCACATCCCTATAGGTTATAAAAAGCAGGACGCCGCCCCCCCCTGCTCCAAACAAGCAAAGATTTATAAAGGTCTGCGAGGGCAGTCTAAACGCCAAGCGTTGCACCGCGAAACTTCTGACCGTGACGCAGCATGCTATCAATCCAATACAAAAACTTGAAAAAAGCCAAAAATACCTATCAACAGAGTCCGCATGATTGAGCATACCGATAACGACGGATGGCACATAAACACAGAAGACGACGGCATAAATAAATAGCGTTGACGGCCTATCAAAGTAAAGCGGCAAAACAAAAACAGGAACTACCGAAAACAAAAGAACAAAAAACACAACCTCCACACTTAGATTTGGTACGTTGAACCCCCAAAATGCTTGTTCAACGGCCAAGTATCTATCGTGACCATACATCAAAGCCAGCACATACAGCACGACAGAGGCCAAAAGTTTCATGCGAGGTTTACTAACTACCAAGGCAGCGCGCAGCGGCCTTAGCGTAGGGACTTGATCCAGCTGTTTTATAGTTCCATTATCCATTATATTTTTGTCACTCTAGACAACCCAGTCCACACAAAAAAACCTTCAATAAAGCATATCACCATCGAGTAAACCTATAGCAGTCGATCACTCACAGCCCCTCCTTTTCCTTGCCGAGAGTCGCAGCACTTTTTTCAATTGCCATGGCAATTAAGATACGGGCAAAAATCAGATCCAGCAAATACACTGCGGACACTTGCGCAACATATAAAATCAAGAAGTCGCGAAATATCAAACCATAGTACTTAGCTATCAAAATCACCCCAACCGTCAGCACCAGCCTGAGCACATGGAGAAGCGGCATGTAAAAATTGAATCGCAACACCAACGATATGCGGTCCAAAGGTGTACTTATAAACGCACACAATGCACCTATTGCAAGAAGCTGAGCATACGCACCTGCGTCGTGCCACTGCCCACCTAAAACCAGCGGGTACAAATAAGGTGCTAGAATGGCAGCGCCAAGGTAAATAGGGATACCAAAGATCGCCAAGCGCCTCACCGTTAAGCGCCATAACGACCTGAGCAGCATCGGCTCCAGATGATGTGATGCTGCCCGTTGGTAGAATACCTGACCAATTGCGGCACCAATCAATCCCGAAGGCAGGAAGATGGTTGCCAGCACCATCGAAAATTGCCCCAGCACTTCAGCACCATAAGCTGCCGAAATAAAAAAAATAGGAGCTGCACTGCTCATCGTAACGAGCAGGTGCGACACAACAAGCGCATGAGCTCCATGAGCGTGTTCTTTAAGGGGACTCGATGTGCAGGCTGATGATTTGGCACGAGTACCGAATAACGTTTTCGAGTAAAGGACTATACTGGCTATTTTGCCAAGCGCACTGAACAGCGTAGTCAGAACCAGACCACTTCCGCTGACAAATGCCAACAGCGCACCGGATATGACGTAGGAAGACTTGCCAAACACCTCAGACAATGCAGAGATCTTGTAAGAGCCTTCCCTCTGAGCATTATGTTGAAACGCAAGCGCAATCGATACAAAAAAAGCGCTGAGCGGCGCAATCACCAACCATTTTTCCCCACTTTGAAGCGAAAGCACCTTCGCAATTTCTGCGGAAAAAAAATACATAATAAAAGTCAGGATTACGCCGGTTACAAAGCCTAACTTCGCCACCCCCAAAAGCAATGAACGCGCCTGCTGCTCCGACCTCAGCATCTGAAAGAAGTACTCATACCTCCAGGTCATGACCCCAGAAAAAAACATAACGAGCTGCAAAAATATATTTTGCACCGCAAAATCTTGCGGTGTATATAACCTCGCCAAAAGTGGAATACCAAGAATCCCTATCGCTTGCGCAATAGTATTTCCTGAGGCCTGTAAGAAAATGTCTCGCCAATAGGACGAGACGTTTCGCCCAGCTTTCACTCACTTATTCCACACACGGAAATCACCGCGTTTGCTATAAACTCTATATCGGCGCTACTCAGGTAGGGATGCATCGGCAAACTGAGTACTTTGTCTGCCAGCTCATCGCCTATTGGCAGGCGAACATCAGACGCTACAGCCACCTGTTTATTCAGTGGAACAGGGTAGTGAACGACGCTCGGCACGCCATACTCTTTCAGCCCTGCTTGAACACGGTCTCGATTTTCCACCTGTATGGTGAACTGCGCATACACCGAACGATTTGATTCCGCAACATAAGGTAGCTGAATGCTATCCAGCGATCTCAGTAGGCCTCTGTATTGTGTTGCGATTTCTTCTCGACGCACTATCTCGTCTTCAAAGATATTGAATTTTTCCAATAGTATTGCAGCCTGGATGGTGTCAAGGCGGCTATTCACACCAACCCTCACATGGTGGTAGCGCTTTTCCTGGCCATGGCGCGCAATTTGGCGAGCCACAAGCGCCAAATCGGGGTCATTTGTGAAAATTGCGCCACCATCGCCATAGCAACCCAGAGGTTTACTGGGGAAGAAGCTCGTACATGCGATGGAGGTCACGCCACAGGAACGGCGCCCTTTATAAGTTGCACCAAAGCTTTGAGCAGCATCTTCAATTACGGGAATACCGTATTTCGCCGCCATTTCATTTATCGCATCAAAATCCGCGCACTGACCATAAAGCGACACAGGTATTATCGCTTTTGTACGCGGTGTAATGGCAGCCTCCAACAACACAGGGTCCAGATTATACGTCCGTTTGTCTACATCAACGTAAACTGGCGTTGCACCTAGCAATGCAACTGTTTCAGCCGTTGCAATATAGGTAAAACCTGGGGTGATGACTTCATCCCCTGGGCCGATTCCCAGTGCCATTTGAGCGATCTGTAAAGCATCGGTGCCATTTGCGCAGGTAATACAGTGCGCCACCCCTACATAGGCAGCCAAACGCTCCTCAAGCTCTGTAACCTCTGGCCCCAAAATATATTGGCCATGCTCAAGCACTCGCTGGATTGCCTGATCCAGCTTCTGTTTGATTCGAGCCTGCTGCGCATGCAGATCAATAAATTCAAGCACCGGTCTTCACCTCTTCAAATATGGATGCTATCTGTCGAACCCAGACTACATCCTAAGCCTACCACCCGCAGTGTAAACTTTCTGAGCCGGGTCTTCAGTGCCAACACTCTGACGTTTGATACTGCCGGCACGACGCTGAAAATCCGTTCTTTACAAACTGAAAACATATGAGCCTTTCCCATCAGGGAAAGGCTTTCAAAATTTACCGGAGCGTCGCCCCGTGAAACCTATGCTACAGTTTGTGTAGAAACGGATGAGCTTCATTATCCGCAGCAGCACTTACCATACTCGAACGGATAGTGTCTACCGTTTCAATACAGTGCCTGGTGTCTTCCAAGCCATAGCCTCGCCCTGCAAGAATTTCTGCATAACTCACAGTATGAAGATCAGTAAAGCCCTCGGAGAACTCCATTTCCTCGCCATCAACTGTAATAGAACGATACGTTGGCTTTTTGCCTTTTACAGAGTCGGGAAGATCATTGGCATCAATCGAAAGGAACCACCGCACCCGCGCCCGCTCGTACTCCAGATACCCAACAACTTTAGTTTCTGAAGAGAAGTGCACCACGTTACGCTGCAACTCACCAAATATAAAGTGCAGCATGTCGTAAAAATGCACACCAATATTCGTAGCCACCCCAAACGACTTGCGCGGATCGCCCTTCCAGCTCTCCATATACCATTTGCCACGCGAAGTAATATACGTCAACTCCACGTCATACTTACCGGTTCTTTGCTGTTCAGCGACCTTGGCCTTCAGCGCGAGAATTGCAGGATGGTGACGAAGCTGCAAAATATTGTAAACGCGCTTTCCAGTTTCACGCTCAACCAGTGCTAATTCATCCAGAATCTCCGGAGTGGGCACCAGAGGCTTCTCGCAGATCACGTCGCACCCCAAACGCAAACCAGCAGCGATATGTGCATAATGCAAGTAATTCGGGGAACATACCGCCACATAGTCCAATGCCGTCTGCGAATCCCGCTTCAACTTGAAGGCATGTTCTTGAAACCGTTCAAATTCCGTAAAAAACTCACTGTCGGGAGAAATACTATCAATGATACCAACAGAGTCATTAATATCGTAGGCCGAAACCAAGGAGTTCCCCGTATCCTTGATAGCTCGCATATGGCGAGGTGCAATATATCCAGCGGCACCGATCAGAGCAAACTTCTTCATCTTAACCCTCGAAAATCATAAAGCCCAAAATGACTGTTCAAGCCTTGATCACATTAACAGCCGGTTCTCGATAACGGCCGCGGCTATCCACAATCAACTTGGCGTTCTCTTTAATTAATGAATAGTCAAATTTATCATGATCGGTCGCCAACACAACGGCATCAAACGAAGAAATGCTTTCGGCTGTTAATGCGACACTTGCCAGTTCAAAATGGTGCTCGCGCATCTTTGGAAATACGGGCACATGCGGATCACTGTAACCGACGTCCCCACCCTTGGACTCAATGAGCTCCATGATTTCAACAGATGGCGACTCACGCATGTCATCGACATTCTTCTTGTATGCAATACCAAGCACCAGGATTTTACTGCCCTTAAGCGCTTTTCCGGCGTCGTTCAACCCGTCCATAAGTTTTGTCAACACATATTCAGGCATCGCCTGATTAACCTCACCCGACAGCTCGATGAATCGAGTGTGCAACCCATACTCACGGGCTTTCCAGGTCAGGTAGAAAGGGTCAATTGGAATACAGTGCCCACCCAAGCCCGGACCTGGGTAGTAGGGTGTAAAACCAAATGGCTTGGTCGCAGCGGCATCTACGACTTCGAAAATGTCGATACCCATGCGATCAGCGACAATTTTCATTTCGTTCACCAAGCCGATATTCACCGCACGGTGAATATTTTCGAGCAGCTTAGTCATTTCAGCAGCTTTAGCGGAGCTTACAGGCACAACTCGATCAATTGCCTGCTCGTACAAAGCGATACCAACTTCAAGGCAGGACGCAGTATCACCGCCAATAATCTTGGGGATGGTCCGAGTTTCGAAATTAGGATTACCCGGATCTTCTCGCTCAGGAGAGTAGACTAGAAATATATTCTCACCCACCTTCAGACCGCCCTCTTGCAGCCGCGGCAACAACTCTTCTTCAGTCGTGCCGGGATAGGTAGTGCTTTCCAAAGAAACCACTTGACCCTGCCGGAGGTATGGCTTTATAGCATCAGTTGTATTGATGACAAAGCTCATGTCTGGTTCGCGATACTTATTCAATGGCGTTGGTACACAGAGAATCAATGCATCACACTCGGACGAGCGCGAGAAATCTGTTGTCGCCTCGAAACCGCTTCGACGCGCTTGTTCGATTCTTTCAGCGGCGATATGCTCTATATAGCTTTTGCCCGAGTTCAGCTTATCGACCTTGCCTCGATCTATGTCAATACCTAGAACATTAAATCCAATTGCATTGTAACGCAGCATCAAAGGAAGGCCGACGTAACCAAGCCCAACGATGCCAATGAGGGCCTCTCTACGTTTGAACTTCTCTACTGCGTTTTTTTTAATGTCTGTCATTTCACGCAACTCGTCTTGAAAATTACCCACCTTCCCCTGATCAGTGGAAGGCGGGGACTTGGATTCTCTGGCCCATTCATTTTCAGAATGATTTTCTTACAGGAGAGGCATTCTATTGCCACTATCTCCAGAACGGTCAGGCCCGCCACCGCCTCAATGACACCTTGACCCTTTACGATACAGCCATAGCGGCCTTGCGGCAAAGCGTTCTGGCAGTCAGCGTTGATTTTCTAGAAGGGGAGAAGGCAGCCTACCTACACAGCACGGCAACCCACCTCCATATTTTCCAACAACCTGGCCATCTGACTCCACGCCTCAACGTTAGATCGCCAGGACCAACGTACTTCGCCCGAGCCCGACCCACTCAGGCGCCCTGAGGTATCGACCGCCCCACAAAGGGGCCTTGATAACCCGACGAAGCACTGCACCATCCCCCCAGCAGAAGCCCGACGAAGAATTCCAGGCGACAATTTTACCTAAATATTGATGAATCACCTTGGAAAACGCAGCAGCAAGCAGATCAAGGCCGCCAATCGCATGTCGATCGCACCACTGCTGATGCTTTTCTGACGAGCCCACTCTGCCCACCTCACTGCGCAGGGCATCTCGCTTCGCCTCATATCGGCCTCTTCGACCGCTATACCGCTTGCCTGGAACTCGCTCGCATCGATGTCAACGGTCACTTGAGGTTGACGGCTGCCTGCCTGAGACGCGCGAGCGCACGGGCTAACTCAGCTTGTGAACGAACGACAGATCAGATGGGTATCGTAGGAAACCAGGTCACGAAAGAGCGTGAATGAACCCCAACTCACAACAGCGCAGATCCAGGCCCCTTTAGTGCTATAGTGCGCAACACGACACTTAGCTTACGGACGAAAGTGCAAGGCAGGCATGTGATGTCACACCTGAGGCACTCGCAATCATTGCCACAGCGAGAAGAGTGCTAGTCGCCACAACTGCCTGAGAGGCCGCGGATATCGATCTGATCACGCGAGACGGCTAAGGATGTGACGGGTTTGTGACCACGGCGGGGAGCTAATGATTGAGGCAAAGCCCCCATCCGCCACCCTCTGATTCTGGACCACGGTTCGATGCTCATTCCTCAGCACAATCCATGTCATTGGGTGAGGAAGATATTATTCTTCACGCCTTCCTCCCCAAGCAACAACCCGATTAAGCCATCGCACCGAAAGCTCAAACCGATCTTATTGAGCGCCTCAACCATAACTCCCGACCAGTCGCAACAGCGAGGCCCAGGCCCAAGCCAAACATCAAGCTCGCCAAGACAATGAATGTCTTACGTGGCTTGATGGGCTTATCAGGTGAGTCAAGAACCCCATCTTGCTGAAACACAGCCACAAGCGAAGGATCAACCCTGACACTCCTGAAAAAGCGTGAAAGCTCCTCTTTTTCACGCAACCCCTTGATAAAGGGGTCGTCAGACGCGCGCGACTCAAGCGTGGCAATCTCCGACTCCAGCGCTTTACTTCCTCGCATATAGGTCAAGGCACCATTCATTCCAGCAGAAACCTCTGTTGACAGAGTCCCGGAAATTAGTGGAGGACGCTCCAGACCTATAGATCTCGCCACCACCAATGCCTCTTTCAACTGGGCGATACGGTCTTCGCGCTCCTTGCGCTTTGCAGCTTTGGCGCCAAGTATTTCCTGCTCGATATTATCGGCCCTACTTAGCATTTCACTCCGGCTACCCTCGATTACTTCCAGTTTTGCCGCCTCGGAAGCAAGATTCGCATAAGCAGTCACCCAGGCGACTGCTTGCTCCGGCTCGACGGTTTGGGCGGTGATGACGTAACTCAACGGCCTGCCCTTTCCGGCCGCCTCCACTTTCATCACTCGACCGAACTCACTATACAGCACATCACGCGATTGCTTTCGCTCCTCGTTCGTCAACGCCGGCAAGTATATGGTACGAAAGAACTTATTCCGGACAGTTTGAGATTGTAACGCACCCAGATAGTCGTCATAGACCCCTCTGACGGTCAAATACTCCAACCCCGTCGAGCTCCCTCTTCCGTAATTCAGCTGAGAAATATCACTTTGCCGAGGGGGCTGTACATAAAACCTAGCCTCGTAAACAGGTGCAGAGAGTATCGCGTAGGCAAGCCCTATGGCTAAAATTGGAATTGCCACGATGAACAGCCATAACTTCTGCCGCCACGCCCCCCGAACAATCTCAACCAGATCGACCTCATCATTGCTCAGGCGCTCACGTTCATTGCGCATTTATTCTAGTTTTCCTTGGTCTGCTTAATTTCTTTCGGATTGATACCAACGTCGAGCCGAATACTCCGAAGATCTCGTGAAAATATTACTTCACTCTCGATGAGGTTTCGACGCTAATCTTTCAACCTGCTCGCCTCTTGCGCGTCAAACCGAGAACGACCGACCACACGTCCTTTCAAGAGATAGCAGATAGACTTAAAAAGTCTGGCACGACTCAGCCACAGCACTAGCATCTCCCTGGACCTGGTTCACCCTTGGAAGAACTACCGTCGCCCCATTGGGGCCAATGCTTGCACAGACACTCATCAAATTCTCAGGCTAATCGACGCGCGAGTGACGCTTATGTCGCCGGACAACATAGGCAGCAAGCACTGGACCGACAGCCAGGCCAATCAGTAACGCAGCAAGCACAAGGACAGCCACCGGAACCGCAGGAGCCACCCAACCAAAGAGAACAAGACCCACGACCTGCTGATTTTCCAGGACAAAGAACAGAACGCCGGCAGCAAGCACGAACAAGGACAGCACTGAAAAAACGCGACTCAGGTTACGCATGGATCCCTCCCGGGACACTCAGGTGACTTGATGTTCTTCTTCATTGACACGGTCACGCAACTCTTTACCCGGCTTAAAGTGCGGCACGTACTTGCCCTCGAGGCTGACCGACTGGCCGGTCTTGGGATTGCGCCCTACCCGCGGTGCGCGGTAGTGCAGGGAAAAGCTGCCAAAGCCACGGATCTCGATACGATCCCCGGTCGCCAGGCACTGCGACATCTGCTCGAGCATGGTCTTGATGGCCAGCTCGACGTCCTTGGACGAGAGCAGCCCCTGATGGGTGACAATACGTTCGATCAGCTCCGACTTCGTCATATTTTTCCCTTCGTTATCAAGCAGCTAGATCATTGCTTAATCAGTTTGTAGCACGCTCCGGTGGATTTGAACAGGGTGGTTCTTGACTAAACAAAAAAATTCAAGGTAGGCCACAGTCCAGACGAACCCCGCCTCACACGAACGACACCGCACTGCGGCGCGACTTTGCAGGCGAGCGGGAAAGCCTACCGCCCAGACACCGCGCACAACCTCAGAAATAGCTACAAATCCTGTAGGAACAAACTGCTTTGGCCCGACCAGGCAAATCGCAGGCATAAAAAAGGGCGACCCGAGGGTCGCCCTTTTTACCGATCAAACAGAACTCAGTTCTGCTTGGCCATTGCTTCGCGCAGCAGCGCAGCCATGGTGGTGTCGGCAGCCGCTTCCGGAGCGTTTTTCAGGC
>Ga0209370_1001135_pt1 | contig 25540 bp, 21 predicted proteins | sample AgamicAtPrz_FD_187164 | JGI IMG/M metagenome (GOLD analysis project Ga0209370, IMG submission 187164) | Agave microbial communities from Guanajuato, Mexico - At.P.rz (SPAdes) (version 2) | ecosystem: Host-associated > Plants > Phyllosphere > Phylloplane/Leaf | place: Guanajuato, Mexico... | reverse complement strand
AGGTGATGATGTCCTTGCCGATGAAGTGGTACTGCTCCAGGTCGGGGTCGGCCATATAGGCGTCGTAGTCTTCGCCGCGTCGGTTGAGCAGTTCCTTGAGCGATGCCAGATAGCCCACGGGCGCATCGAGCCAGACATAGAAGTACTTGCCCGGCGCGTCGGGGATCTCGATGCCGAAGTAAGGCGCGTCGCGGCTGATGTCCCAGTCGTCCAGGCCTTCGCTGGTCGAGCCGTCGGGGTTGGTGCGCACGCCGAACCATTCCTTGATCTTGGCCGCCACTTCGGGCTGCACATGCTTGCCGTTCTGCGTCCACTCGGTCAGGAACTCTACGGCGCGCGGATCGGAGAGCTTGAAGAAGAAATGTTCGGACGACTTCATCACCGGCGTGGCACCCGACAGGGCCGAGAACGGGTTGATGAGGTCGGTGGGCGCGTAAACCGAGCTGCAGACTTCGCAGTTGTCGCCGTACTGGTCCTTGGCGTGGCAGCGCGGGCATTCGCCCTTGATGAAGCGGTCGGGCAGGAACATGTTCTTCTCGGGATCGAAGAACTGCTCGATGGTGCGGGTTTCGATGAAGCCGGCCTTCTTCAGGTCCAGATAGATCTGCTTGGACAGCTCGTGGTTTTCGGCGCTGTCGGTGTTGCTCCAGTTGTCGAAGGCGATATGGAAGCCGTCGAGATACTGCTTGCGGCCGGCGGCGATGTCGGCCACGAACTGCTGGGGCGTCTTGCCGGCCTTTTCGGCGGCAATCATGATGGGCGCGCCGTGGGCGTCGTCGGCACCCACGAAGTTGACCGCATTGCCCTGCATTCGCTGCGCACGCACCCAGGTGTCGGCCTGGATGTATTCCATGATGTGGCCGATGTGGAAGTTGCCGTTGGCGTACGGCAGGGCGGTGGTGACGAATAGTTTGCGTGCGGTCATGAGGAAACAGCTTTCACAGAGAACCCGTCATTCTAGAAGGGCTTGGCATCAGGCTGCGGGCGCGGGTTTTGCGGCGGTGCCCGCCGAGTTCGTTCGGGAGCGGCATTCGCTTTGCTTTTTATAGCTAATTACATAGTGAACATATTGTTTTCAAGCTGAAATTAATAGTAATTCTATGAATATAAAGCGTAAGCAGCTTCAAAATTGGAAGCGATAGCCGAGGCTGCGCTCAGCCCACCGAAGGCCTTTTGTTGCGATACATGTCCTGGTCGGCCACCTTGAGCAGGCTTTGTGCATCCTGGGCATCCCTGGGATACAGGGCCTGTCCCACGGATGCGCCCACGGTCACGGCTTCGCCCTCGGGAATGCCTTGCAGCGTGCCCAGCGGCTGCTGCAGCGCATGCTCTATCTTCAGGCGCACGGCCTGTACCTGCTCCTCGTCGCTGACGCCGCGCAGGATGAGGATGAACTCGTCACCGCCCAGACGCGCCACGACGTCATCGGGGCGCAGCAGATTGCGCAGGCGCAGGCTGATCTCGGCCAGTGCCAGATCGCCGTTGTCATGGCCCCAGCGGTCATTGAGCGGCTTGAAGCGGTCCAGGTCCACAAACAGCAGGGCAAACGGGGTGGCCATGCTCTGGCCGGGCAGGGGGCGGGTGAGTGTGGTCAGAATATGCTGCAGTGCGCTGCGGTTGCTGGCCCCGGTCAGTGCATCGGTAAACAGGCTGTGGCGCATGCGGTGGAAATTGTGGGCCAGCTCGCCAATTTCATCGCGGCGCTGTACTTCGATCGGCGTGTCGATTTCGCCTAGGCCCACGCGGCGCACGGCGCGGGTCAGCGAGCGCATATCGTTGGCCACGGCGCCGAAGATGCGGGTGCCGATGACGACGGCCACGACCAGGGCCAGCAGGCCCAGGCTGCCCACCAGGGCCATATGGCGGTAGACGCCGGTCAGCATGTCCTTGTGCGGCACGGCCACCACGGCCATCCAGTCCTGACCGGCTCCATTGCTCAGGCGCCGGTAGGCAATGCGAATATGGTTGTGCCTGTCATCTTCGAGCAGGGCCGTGTCGGGGCCGTCGCTGGACAGCGAGGCTTGGAAGGCGCCCTGGATTTTGTCGTACACCGCCTGAATCAGCGGGTCCTGGCTGTTGGCGGCGCTCATGCGCTCCAGCTTGCCGTCTTCGCGCCGGTGGATGTTGGGCATGCCGGTGGCTGCGATCAGGGAGCCGTCGGCCTCGATGATGAAGGCGCGGCCATGTTCGCTCAGATGCAGCTGGTTGACGAATTCGTTGAGTGCGCGCAGAGAAATATCAGTGGCAATCACACCCTCTAGGCTGCCCTTGCTGGAGAGAATGCGGCGTGCGCGAGTGAGCACCAGGTCCTTGGCGCTGAAGTCGATATAGGCAGGAGTCCAGATCACATCGGCCGACTCCGCCGCAAGCTTGAACCAGGGGCGCTGGCGCGGCTCGAACAGATTGGTTTCGGTGGATTCGTAGATCGGCTCGGCATGCATGCCGGCGACCTTGAAGTAGCTGCGGTGCTCGCCGGGCTGAATCTTGAGGCGCAACTGGCCCAGTTCTGGAGCCACTCGCTTGAGAGCAATGCCCTGGCCCGCGATATTGGCGTAGTAAACATAGTCATTGGGCCGGGTATGCAGCGAGGTCGCCACCCACAGCCGGGAGATCAGGTCGGGAAGATGTTCGCGGATGTCGGCAGCTACGGGCTGGCCGCTGGGAAACGCAGCCTCCAGCACGGCGCTGGACGGGTGCAGGTGACGATCCACGATCAGCGCGATACGCTCGGCTTTCTCTTCCATCACCTGTTCGGACAAGGCGGACACCGTGTTGCTGCCCGTCCAGTACCAGAGCATGCCCAGGGCCGATGTCAGCAGCGCAATCAGTGCAACAAAAGGCAGGATCAGCGAGAGCTTGAGCGATTTGGAAGCGCGGATGGGCTGTGGGGATGGAGTCACTAGGCGATTGCCGGAAAGATGATGAAGGTCATGCAAAGTGTCTCACGCATCATTTGCCTGGCTCCTTTCGCATCATTAACATTTGTTACATTCTTGAGGCCAACCCAGGAAGGCGCACAGCTCCTCACTTCGGGCCAGTGCGTCTTTGCGGCCCAGTGCTATCAGTTCACGGGTATAGCCTTGCTCAAACAGCAGGTAGCTGGCCAGCGCACCGTCACGCATGGGGTTGCCCGTGCCTGAGCGCACGCCCAGCGTGGCCAGCAGGGTGCGCACCGGCAGCGGCAGCTTGTCGATGTGGCGCGTGGCAATATCGTCGATGCGTTCGCTGGGGGTGATGGCCAGTACCTCGATAGGGCGCAGCCGGCTGTGAATGCGCTCGGCCGGAGAAATCAGGCTCAGTGTGTGATTGATGCGTTCGGCACGCTCTATGTCCACAGCCAGCGTGTCCAGAAAAATGCTGGACAGCGCGTGCCCGGCCACCTGGGCAAGTGTGGGATAGCTGGCATCGACCTGCGGCTGGCTGCTCACAGGCTCGTGGCGTCTGCCCGCGCCGACGACCAGCAGTTTGCTGGCACCCAGATGAATCGCTGGTGCCAGGGGCGCAGTCTGGCGCATGGAGCCGTCGCCGAAATGCTCGAGATGTCCGTCCATGGGCAGCGGCATGGCTGGAAATATGAAGGGTAGGGCCGACGAGGCCAACAGGTGATCGGCGGTCAGCAGGGTCTGCACGGCCTTGCGCTGGTCGCGCACCCAGGGGCTCAAGGCCTCGCGAGTCTGAAAGAAAGTGATGTGTTGACCGCTGCTGTAGCTGGATGCGGTAATGGCCAGGGCGTGCAGATGACCGCTGTCGATGAGCTGTGGGATGCGCTCGAAAGGCATAAGGCCGCTGTTCATCAGGGTTTTGAGCGGAGCATTGTCCAGCAGCGAGCGCGGGCGCATGCGGCTCCAGCGGGCCAGCGCCCAGCCCAGCGACAACAGCGTCAGCCAGCGTGCGCCGCTGCGCAGCACGCTGAGAGAGTCGGCCTTGTAGATTTGCTCGGTATGCATATGGCCCCAGACATGCAACATGCGCCGCACTGCACTGTCAAAGGCATCGGCATGGCAAGCCAGGGCTGCGACATTGATGGCGCCTGCCGATGTGCCTGCAAGCACTGGAAAGGGATTGGGGCCATGCTGCAGACCGCGAGCGCGGCGCAGCTCGGCGATGGCGGCCAGCACGCCGACCTGGTAGGCAGCCCGGGCGCCGCCGCCGCTGAGCAACAGGCCGGTCTGCCCGATGCTGGAGCTAGGGCCTATGGAGCTCTGCCGCTCTGCTTCGGCAAGACTGGGTGGGAGGGTGGGAGAGAACTGCACTGCCGCCATGGCTGCAGTGTGCCCGGATTGAGCCGCGGGCGGTAGGTGGGCCGGGCCATCGAACGGGCCGGTGGCCCTGGTGACAGTCTGCTGCGGCCGTCAGCTCTTTTTCTGGTTCTTGGCAATCAGCGTGGCGATGGACTTGGCATCCAGCACCACCAATTGATTCTGCGCGGCCCAGCTGGCGGCATTTTCGCCCAGAGGCTGCAGAGCCACGTAAACGCAGAGATCGGCTTTCAGCTTGTGTTGTGCGGCCTGCAGCTCGCGCAGCGGCTCCACGCCATGGGCGGCGGCTTTCCAGCGGCGCGCGCCGACCACGCTGGTCTGGCCGTTGCGTGTCAGCAGCAGGTCGGCGCCGGCCTGGTTCAGGCGCTGAACCTCATAGCCTTCGGCTTGCCAGGCAGTCTGCAACTGTGCACTGAAGTCGGCCCAGGACTGCTCGGCGATCACCTGCTGAATCTGCTCCAGCCTGGCCGGGCTGGGGGCCCGCAGCTGCTTGTAGCAGGCAATGCAGCCGACGACGAAGAACGGGAAGGCTCCCAGAGCGGCAAAAGGCGAAATGTCCTTGGGGAACACCGCCAGCGACACCAGCACCACCGCAGCGCAGATCGCAAAGCTGATCCACCAACGTGAGCGCATCAGGACTGCAAACAGGGAATTTTCGGCCATCTTCAATTTCACGGGCTGTCTCTCAAATCTTAGGCAAAGGGCTGCATTGTCTCCTGTGCACAGGGGTTGGACAGCTTCGCTAGACTATCCCTCATTGAAGAAACCTCTGGAAAACTAAATCCAATGGCTGTTACAGAACAAGCGCTTCTGAGCGCGCTGGCCACCGTGCTTGATCCGCACACTGGCAAGGACTTTGTGAGCACGCGCGCCCTGCGCAATCTGCAGATTGCCGGTGACGACGTCTCGTTCGATGTGGAGATGGGCTATCCGGCCCAGAGCCTGCAGCCTGCCCTGCGCAGCCAGTTCATCGCTGCGGCCAGGACTGTGGCTGGCGTGGGCAATGTCTCGGTCAACATCACCACCAAGGTGGCCTCGCATGCCGTGCAGCGTGGCGTGCAGTTGCTGCCCGGCGTGAAGAACATCATCGCCATCTCGTCCGGCAAGGGCGGCGTGGGCAAGAGCACGACCACGGCCAATCTGGCGCTGGCGCTGGCCGCCGAAGGTGCCCGCGTGGGCATTCTGGATGCCGACATCTACGGCCCCAGCCAGCCCATGATGATGGGTGTTTCGGGCAAGCCCGAAAGCCATGACGGCAAGACCATGGAGCCGCTGGAGAACCATGGCGTGCAGGTCATGTCCATCGGTCTGCTGGTCAACAACGACCAGGCCATGATCTGGCGCGGTCCCATGGCCACCCAGGCGCTGGAGCAGATGCTGCGCCAGACCAACTGGAAGGATCTGGACTATCTGCTGGTCGATATGCCGCCCGGAACCGGCGACATCCAGCTGACGCTGTCCCAGCGCGTGCCCATGACGGGTGCCGTGGTGGTGACCACGCCCCAGGACATTGCCCTGATCGATGCCAAGAAGGGCATTCAGATGTTCGAGAAGGTCGGTGTGCCGATTCTCGGCCTGGTCGAAAACATGGCTGCCCATGTCTGCACCAACTGCGGCCATGTCGAACATATCTTTGGCGCAGACGGCGGCAAGAAGATGGCAGGCGAGCAGAACATCGACTATCTGGGGGCGCTTCCCCTGTCGCTGCAGATCCGTCTGCAGGCCGACAGTGGCAAGCCCACGGTGGTGGCCGAGCCCGAGAGCGAAGCCGCACAGGTCTACAAAAAGGTGGCGCGCGATCTGGCCGTGAAGGTGGCTCTCAAGGCCAAGGACTTCTCCAGCAAGTTCCCCACGATCACGGTGAGCAGCAATACCTGATGAACCTTCTGACCTCCATGCGTTATCTGGTGGCGCTCAACGAGCACCGCCATTTCGCAAGGGCGGCGCAGGCCTGTCATATCACGCAGCCTGCACTGTCCAATGCGCTCAAGGCGCTGGAGGACGAGTTCGGTGCCGTCATCGTCAGGCGCGGCCGCGTGTTTGGCGGGCTGACTCCCGAGGGCGAGCAGGTGCTGGCCACGGCACTGTCCATGCTCAGGGCCGAGGAGGCGCTGAGACAGGATCTGAGCGCCGCAGCCGGCCAGCTCAAGGGTCTGCTGCGCATGGCTGCCGTGCCTACGGCCATCCCCATGCTGACGCGCTTTGCCGCGCTGCTGCGGGTCCAGCACCCGGGCATCACGCCCATGGTGCTCTCCATGAGCTCGCTTGAGATAGAAACCGGACTCGAAGATCTCTCGCTAGATCTGGCCCTGGGCTACAGCGAAAGGCTGGAGTCGGGCCGCCGCACGGCACGCAGCGCCCGCATCACCATGTGGCCGCAGTATCAGGAGCATTATTTCCTGCTCAGTCCTGCGGCTGAGGAGCAGAGCCGGAAACCTGTGAAATGGGCTCAGGCGGCCAGGCTGCCGCTATGTCTTTTGACGCCGGACATGCATAACCGGCTGATTGTGGACCAGAGCTTTGTGGCAGCCGGCTGCGAGGTCAGTGCAGCCATGGAGACCAATTCCGTGCTGAGCCTGATGCTGGCCGTGACCGAAGGCGGTCTGCACAGCGTGCTGCCCGGTGCGCTGGTGGCGACGCTGCCCGAGTCGGCCCGGATCTCGGTGCGTCCTCTGATTGCGCCCAAGGTGCAGACGGCCATTGCTTTCCTGACCCCTTCGCAGGAGCAGGCGACCCGCGCGCAGCAGGCCGCGCTGGCGCTTATGCAGTCCCAGGCCTGGCGCCAGCAATGTGCGAGCTTTGCCGGGGCCGTGCGCTGATTTGCAATTTGAATCGCGTCATCAATTCAAAGAATTTGACCTGAGATACGGCCGGGGCTGAAATACGGCATGAGACAAAGGGCGCTGGTGCGCCCTCATAACAAGGTCGCCCCATGCCCCATCACCCTATTGAGCAGCCGCAGGAGTCTGCGCAACTGCTCAGCCCCGAACACCAGGACGCCCTGACGCACTGTCTGGCCCGCTTTGGCCAGGAACCCGGTGGCCTGCTGCCGCTGCTTCATTCCCTGCAGGACAGCCTGGGCTTCATCCCGCGCGCCGCCGTGCCCGCCATTGCCGAGGCCCTGAATCTTTCGCGTGCCGAGGTCCATGGTGTCGTCAGCTATTACCCGCATTTGCGCGAGCAGCCGCATGGCAGGACGTTGATCCAGATCTGCCGGGCCGAAGCCTGCAAGTCGCGTGGTGGCGATGCACTGTTCGCCCATGCGCAAGAGACACTGGGCTGCCAGGTCCATGGCACGAGCGCCGATGGCAGCGTGACGCTGGAGCCGGTCTACTGCCTGGGGCTGTGCGCCCAGTCGCCGGCCGTGATGGTCGATGAGAGCGAAGTCCATGCGCGAATGACTGAGGACCGGCTCGATGCCCTGCTGGAGGAAATACAGCAAAAACGACTTGAAGCCAAGGCAGATGAAGCGCAAGCAGCTATAGAAAATGAAGCTGTTGCTGCCACGCGCATCTATGTGCCGCGCGATGCCGCAGCCCTGGCCGTGGGCGCGGATGCGGTGGCCCAGGCACTGCAGCGCGAGTGCGAGGCGCGAGGCCTGGCGGTGGAGCTGGTACGCAACGGCTCGCGCGGCTTGCTGTGGCTGGAGACCCTGGTCGAGGTCGAGACTGCACAGGGCCGCGTGGCCTACGGCCCGGTTCAGGCGGCTGACGTGCCGGGTCTGCTGGACGCCGGCATGCTGCAGGGGCGGTCCCATGCGCTATGCCATGGGCTGACCGAACAGATGCCTTATCTGGCACGGCAGGAGCGTCTGACTTTTGCGCGCGTGGGCATCGTCGATCCGCTGAGCCTGCGGGATTACGATGCCCATGGCGGCTGGCAAGGCCTCAGGGCCGCTGCAGCCATGGCGCCCGAAGCCATCGTCCAGCAGGTGCTGGACTCCGGCCTGCGTGGTCGCGGCGGGGCGGCATTTCCCGCGGGGATCAAATGGAAGACCGTTGCGGCTGCAGAAAGTGCGGGAACAGGGCCGCAGAAGTACATTGCCTGCAATGCCGACGAAGGCGATTCGGGCACGTTCGCCGACCGTCTGCTGATGGAGGGCGACCCGTTCTGCCTGATCGAGGGTATGGCGATCGCTGGTCTGGCCGTCGGTGCGACGCAGGGCTATATCTATGTGCGCAGTGAATATCCGCACTCGATTGCGGTGCTGAACGAGGCGATTGCACGCGCCAGTGCGGCGGGCTGGCTGGGCGCCAATGTGGCCGGCAGCGGCAAGGCGTTTTATCTGCAGGTGCGCAAGGGGGCTGGCAGCTATGTCTGCGGCGAAGAGACCGCCATGCTGGAGAGCATCGAAGGCAAGCGCGGCATTGTGCGCGCCAAGCCGCCGCTGCCCGCAATCGAAGGCCTGTTCGGCAAGCCCACGGTCATCAACAATGTGATCACGCTGGCGACCGTACCCATCATCCTGGCCAGGGGGGCGGCCTTCTATCAGGGCTATGGCATGGGGCGCTCGCGCGGCACGCTGCCGTTCCAGCTCGCGGGCAATATCGCGCATGGCGGACTGGTGGAAAAAGCTTTCGGCCTCACGCTGCGCGAGCTGGTGCAGGACTTTGGCGGCGGCACGGCCAGCGGTCGGCCCGTCAAGGCCATTCAGGTTGGCGGCCCGCTGGGCAGCTATGTGGCGCCCGAGAACTGGGATGATCCGCTGGACTACGAAGCCTATGCCGCCAAGGGCAATGTGGTCGGCCATGGCGGTCTGGTCGTGCATGACGACAGCGCCGATATGGCGCAGTTGGCGCGCTATGCCATGGAGTTCTGCGCGATCGAGTCCTGCGGCAAGTGCACGCCCTGCCGCATCGGCTCCACGCGGGGAGTGGAGGTGATAGACCGCATCACGCGTCAAGGCGGCGCCGAGCATGCGGCCAATGTGGCGCTGCTCGAGAGCCTGTGCGACACCATGCAGCATGGCAGCCTGTGCGCCATGGGCGGCATGACCCCCTATCCGGTGCGCTCTGCGCTACAGCACTACCCGCAGGACTTCGGTATCGAGCCCGTGCAGACCGTGAACCCCGCCTGAGGAGAGAGCCATGCTGGAACATCTGAAGAACACCGATTGCGGAACGCCTGCCAGTCTGTCCGAGGAGCTGGTCACGTTGCATATCGACGGCCGCGAGGTCACCGTGCCCAAGGGCACATCGCTGATGCGCGCCGCTGTCGATGGCGGCATCAAGGTGCCCAAGCTCTGTGCCACGGATTCGCTGGAGCCCTTTGGTTCCTGCCGGCTGTGTCTGGTGCAGATCGAGGGGCGCAAGGGCTTTCCTGCGTCCTGCACCACACCTGCCGAAGCGGGCATGAGGGTGCGCACCCAGAGTCCGCAGCTGCAGGAGCTGCGCAAGGGCGTGATGGAACTCTATATCTCCGACCACCCGCTCGATTGCCTGACCTGCTCGTCCAACGGCGACTGCGAGCTGCAGGACATGGCCGGAGTGGTCGGCCTGCGCGAGGTACGCTATGGCATGGATGGAGCCAACCACTTCAAGGGCGAGGCCAAGGCTGAGGTCGATACCTCCAACCCGTATTTCAACTACGACCCCAGCAAGTGCATTGTCTGCAATCGCTGCGTGCGCGCTTGCGAGGAAACGCAGGGCACGTTTGCGCTGACGATCAGCGGACGCGGTTTCGAGTCGCGCATCACGGCAGGTCAGGGCGACGGCTTCATGGCCAGCGACTGTGTGAGCTGCGGCGCCTGCGTGCAGGCCTGTCCTACGGCCACGCTGCAGGAAAAGACCGTGGTCGAGCTGGGGCAGAGCGAGCACAGCGAGATCACGACTTGCGCCTACTGCGGCGTGGGCTGCGGCTTCAAGGCCGAGATGAAGGGCGAGCAGGTGGTGCGCATGGTGCCCTGGAAGGACGGCAAGGCCAACGAAGGCCATGCCTGCGTCAAGGGGCGTTTTGCCTGGGGCTATGCCACGCACAAGGACCGTATCACTCAACCCATGATCCGCGCCAAGATCACCGATCCCTGGCGCGAAGTGAGCTGGGAGGATGCCATTGCCCACGCGGCCAGCGAGTTCCGCCGCATCCAGGCCAAGCATGGCAGGGACTCGATTGGCGGCATCACCTCGTCGCGCTGCACCAATGAGGAAACCTATCTGGTGCAAAAGCTGATCCGCGCGGCCTTCGGCAACAACAATGTCGATACCTGTGCGCGTGTCTGTCACTCGCCCACAGGCTATGGCCTGGGCCAGACCTATGGCACATCGGCAGGCACGCAGACCTTCAAGTCGGTCGAGCACTCCGATGTGATCATGGTGATAGGCGCCAATCCCACGGCGGCGCACCCGGTGTTCGGCTCACGCATGAAAAAGCGGCTGCGTGGCGACGCCCGGCATGGCGATGCCCGGCGTGCCGGCGCCGGCCTGATCGTGATCGACCCGCGCGAGATCGAGCTCGTCAACTCGCCCCATATCAAGGCCGACTACCACCTGCAGCTGAAGCCCGGCACCAATGTGGCCATGATCACGGCGCTGGCCCATGTGATCGTCACCGAGGGTTGGCTGGCCGATGCCTATATTGACGAGCGCTGCGATGCCAAGTCCTTTGCGCAATGGAAAGAGTTCGTCGCCAGGCCGGAGAACTCGCCCGAGGCCACGGCCGACATCACCGGTGTGGCTCCCGAGCTGGTGCGTGGTGCGGCGCGGCTGTATGCATTGGGCAGTGCGGATCATCCGCAGGGAAGGCAGGTCAACTCCGCCATCTATTACGGCCTGGGCGTGACCGAGCATGCCCAGGGCTCGACCATGGTCATGGGCATTGCCAATCTGGCCATGGCTACGGGCAATGTGGGTCGTGAAGGTGTGGGCGTGAATCCCTTGCGCGGGCAGAACAATGTCCAGGGCTCCTGCGACATGGGCAGCTTTCCGCATGAGCTGCCGGGCTATCGCCATATCTCGGACAGCATCACCAGAGCCGAGTTTGAAGGCGCCTGGGGCGTGAAGCTCAGTCCCGAGCCGGGTTTGCGCATTCCCAATATGTTCGAGGCCGCGCTGGAAGGCAGCTTCATGGGCCTGTACTGCGAGGGCGAGGACATCGTGCAGTCCGACCCGAACACCCAGCATGTGACGGCAGCGCTGTCGGCCATGGAGTGCGTGGTGGTGCAGGACATCTTCCTCAACGAAACCGCCAAGTACGCCCACGTGTTCCTGCCCGGATCGTCCTTCATGGAGAAGGACGGCACGTTCACCAATGCCGAGCGTCGCATCTCGCGCGTGACCCAGCTCATGCAGCCGCTGGCCGGCTATGCCGACTGGGAGGTGACGCAACTGCTGTCCAACGCGCTGGGCTATCCCATGAACTACGCCCATCCGCGCGAGATCATGGCCGAGATCGCGGCACTGACCCCGACTTTCGCGAGCGTGAGCTACGAGAAGATAGAGCGCCTGGGCAGCGTGCAGTGGCCCTGCAACGAGGGCACCGAAGAGGCGGGCACGGCCATCATGCACCAGGATAGATTCGTGCGTGGCAAGGGCCGCTTCATCATCACCCAGTACGTGGCCACCGATGAAAAGGTCACGCAGCGCTTTCCGCTGCTGCTGACCACGGGGCGCATTCTCTCGCAGTACAACGTGGGCGCGCAGACGCGGCGCACGGCCAACAACCAGTGGCACGGTGAGGACAGGCTCGAGATTCATCCGCATGACGCACAGGACCGTGGCATCCGCGATGGCGACTGGGTGGGCATTGAAAGCCGCGCCGGCCAGACGGTGCTGCGCGCCACGGTGACAGAGCGCATACAGCCCGGCGTGGTCTACACCACCTTCCATTTCCCCGAGTCGGGCGCGAATGTGATCACCACCGACAGTTCGGACTGGGCCACCAACTGCCCCGAGTACAAGGTGACGGCCGTGCAGGTATTGCCCGTGGCGCAGCCTTCAAGCTGGCAGCAGGGCTACAGGCGTTTCAACGACCAGCAGCTCGGTCATCTGGCCGCAGCCCAGCTGGAGATGGGAAGTCAGTGATGGATGTGAACAACCTGATCCGTATGGCCAATCGCATAGCCGAGTTCTTCGAGGCCATGCCAGAGCATGACGAGGCGCTCGACGGTGTGGCCCAGCATATCCAGAAGTTCTGGGAGCCGCGCATGAGGCTTCGCATTCTGGCGGCTTTGAATGAGCCTTCGGAGGCTGCGCAGCTGCGGCCTCTGGTGCGCGATGCCTTGCACAAGCATGCCGCGCTGCTGAGGCCTGTGCAGGCATAGCACAGTGCGCCAGACGGTAGCGGCATGCATCCATCTGGAATGTGTTGCGGGTATATTGGGTCTTCAGATCCCTGATCTGAGCCGCTGCCCGCGATCGAATGGCCGCGGCTTTTTTTGTTGGCCATCTTCATGACTTCCGAATCCGTCAAGAGCTCTTTGATGAGCGCGCATCTGCGTCTTCTGGGCATGGCCCTGATGTGGGGCGCTTCCTGGCCGGCAGGCCGCATTCTGGCGCTCAATATGCCGCATTCTGGCGGCATCGGCGCTGCGCTTTCTGCTGGCTGCGACCTTGTTGCTGCCCTGGCTGTATTTCTCGGGCGGGCTGGGTGCTCTCAGGCACTGGTCTGTCAAAACCTGGCTGGGCATGTTTGCCGCAGGCGCGACCGGGGTGTTCGGCTACGCCAGTTTTTTCCTCACGGGTCTGCAGCATCTGCCTGCGGGCAAGGCTGCGCTGCTCATCACGCTCAATCCGGTGGTCACGCTGGCGTTTGCGGTGTGGCTTTTCAAGGAGCGCATCAACGCCACCATTGCGCTGGGCATGTTGCTGGCGGCCTGCGGCGCCGTGGTGGTCATCTCGCATGGTGACCCTATGCAATTGCTCAACGGAACGGTAGGGGTGGGCGAGATGCTGATTCTGGGCTGCGTGGCCTGCTGGGTTTGCTACACGCTGATTGGCCGCGCCATGCTGGCAGGCGTGGATGCGCTGGCTGCGACCACCGTGACTTCCATTTTTGGCGCCTTGCTGCTTTTGGCCGCCAGCCTGGTGCTGGAAGGCCCGCAGGGGCTGGTTTCGGCATTTCAGGCCAGCGGCACTGCCTGGACTGCCATGGTCTTCATGGCCTATGGCTCCACGGCCCTGGCTTATGCATGGTACTTCGCGGGCGTCAAATCGCTGGGCGCAGGTGCGGCCTCGGGCTATATCACGCTGGTGCCGGTGATCGGCGTGCTGCTTTCGGCCCTGCTGCTGGGCGAGAGCATTGAAGGCTCCATGGTGCTCGGCGGCGCCATGGCGGTGCTGGGTACAGCCGTGATGAACTGGGGGCGTCGGTCAACAGCCTGAGGTTGGACCTCATGTTTGATAGCATAAAGCGCTTGTAAGGAAAGCATTTCAAGCCGATTTTGCTGATAAGGGCCTGGCTTGTTCAGGGTGCGAAAGCCGCTGCTGCCTGCGGCTCAAGCCTGGTTGATCGTGCCTGCGTTAACGATCATCTGGGAGATCACCTCCAACTGATGTTCGGCTGCTGCATCGTCGATCTCGAACAGACGCATGACGGCCAGGCCTCGCAGCGCAGCAAACACCACAGATGCAAAGTGGCTGGGCTGAGGATGGCGCTCGGCGATTTCCGGGAAAACCTTCACGAAGTGTTCGAAGGAGGCGGGGTCATGCTGGGAGCGGTGCGCGTTGATGCGCTCGAATAGCGGTGTGCTCTTGCAGCCGAAAAACATGCTCCAGGTCGCCACATAGCTGGGTTGGGCATAGACGCTTTGCCAGGCCCTGCGCACGAATTCGCGAGCGCGCGGCTCCAGCGGCAGTTGGGCGGCATCTTCGGGCCAGCCCGCGCCCGCAGCCGCCAGCGGCGCCATGATTTCATCGACCACCTGCTCCATCAGCGCCTGACGGCTGCCGAACTGGTGCTGCACCGCCCCCAGCGTGACTTTGGCGCCACGCGCAATTTCCTGCAGATTGGTCTGCTGAAACCCAACCTTCTGTAGCAGCCGTATGGCGGATTTGATGATCTTGCGCTGAGTGGTCTGACTGCGTTCTGCCTGGGTACGGCGGGGGGCGGTTTTGCTTCCTGTTTGATTCATGGGCTGCGTGTGTGATTCATAAGGCGTCGATGACGCACCACACCAGATGCTACACGCTCCGGCACTGACGGCTGGATGGGCCTGCTTGGGTAATTTCACCCTCGGGTAATCCATGATAAATAAAGATTAAACGTTTAATGTTTTATGTTTTAGACTCCGCCTCCATTGTTGTTCATCAGCGACCTTGGAGAGCGAGTCAGCTTCCGAGGGCTCTTATTGGAAACCGCCATGTCACGCTCTGTTTACTGCCTTCCCGCCGACGACCGCACCAATGGATGGAGCGCGCTGCTGGGAACTCGCCAGCCGAAGGCGCCGCTGCAGGGCGATGTGGCGGTGGACTGGGTCATCGTGGGCGCCGGCTATGCGGGGCTGGCGGCAGCACGCCAGCTGGCACAACAGCAACCTGATGCTTCCATCGCCGTGGTGGATGCGGGCGTGGTGGGGGAGAACGCCTCGGGCCGCAACTCGGGCTTCGCGATCGATTTGCCGCACAGCTCGGCGCCTTCCGATGCTGCGGTCGAGGCGGGCCGCCGCGTGATCCGCGTCAACCGCTTTGCCGTGGATGCACTGGAGCGGGCAGTGACTGAGCACAGCATCTCCTGTGGCTGGCAAAAGCGCGGCCGCTACCACGTGGCGGTGACGGAGGAGGTGGCGCAGAAGTCGCTCAAGCCCTATGCACGCAATCTGGATGCCTGGCAGGAGTCCCATGAATATCTGGATCGTGATGCGCTGCGCCAGCGCATAGGCACCGATTACTACGCGGCAGCGGTCTACACGCCGGGCACGCGCCTCATGAATCCCGCGGCGCTGGTGCGTGGTCTGGCCGACAGCTTGCCGTCCCAGGTACAGCTGTTCGAGAACTCGCCGGTCATCGAGGCGAAGCTCGAAGGCGCGGCTCCCTTTGTCCGCACGGCCCAGGGCAGCATCCGTGCGCGCAAGGCCATTCTGGCCGTCAATGCGTTCTCGCAGTCATTCGGCGTCTACCAGGAGCGCCAGGTACCGATTCTGCTGTTCGCCAGCCTCACCCACCCGCTCAGCGATGCCCAGATCGCTCAGCTGGGAACGGATGTCGCCTGGGGTGTGACGCCCGCGCATGGCGTGGCGGGTTCCACGGTACGGCTGACGCACGACCGGCGGCTGATGATCCGCCAGGGGTTCGAGTATTCACCCAGCCTGCGCACCACTGACGGGCGCCGCGCCAAGGCCAGGGCCATGAACCAGGCGCTGTTGCGCCGCCGCTTTCCACAGCTCGGGGCCATCGAACTCGAGCATTTCTGGATGGGCTGGCTGGCGGTCTCGCACAACCATGCGCCCGCCTTTGGCCGGATTGGAGACAACGCCTGGGCAGCGTCCTGCTGCAACGGCTCGGGCATCGTGCGCCATACCGCTGCCGGCATGCTGATCGCCGACCTGGCGCTGGGCCGCAAGACCCCGCTGATCGACGACTTCCTCGTCGAGGGCACTGCCAACTACATCCCGCCGCGCCCGCTGCGCGACATCGGCGTGGGACTCACGCTGGCATGGGATATGTGGCGCGGCAGGGCCGAGCAGTAAGCGCTTTTCGGATCCGCATAGGTAGATATAGATAACAGGAGACAAACCATGCATACCCCTTCCTCCAACGGGCATCTGGAGCGCAAGCTCAAGAACCGCCATATCCAGCTGATTGCGCTGGGCGGCACCATAGGCACCGGGCTGTTTCTGGGCTCGGCCGGCATCATCGAGCTGGCCGGCCCTGGCGTGCTGCTGGGCTATACCATCGGCGGCCTGCTGATCTTCTTCATCATGCGTTTCTTGGGCGAAATGCTGGTCGAGGAGCCTTCTGCCGGTTCGTTCAGCTATTTCACCAACCGCTACGTGGGGCGCTTTGCCGGTTTCCTGTCGGGCTGGAACTGCGTGGCCCTCTATGTGCTGGTGGGCATGCTGGAGCTGACCGCCGTGGGCAAGTTCATCCAGTTCTGGTGGCCCGATATCCCGGTCTGGGTGACGGCCGCCGTTTGCTTTGTGCTTATCAACGGCGTGAACTTCATCAACGTCAAGGCCTATGGCGAGTTTGAGTTCTGGTTCGCGCTGATCAAGATCGTGGCCGTGGTGGCGATGATCGCCACGGGCATCTACCTGCTGTCCACCACGCACAACCCCACGCAGACGATCAGCAACCTGTGGACGCAAGGCGGTTTCCTGCCGAACGGCTTCAAGGGTCTGTTCATGGCCTTTGCCTTCATCATGTTCGCCTTCGGCGGCGTGGAAATGCTGGGCTTTGCCGCTGCAGAAACCGAAGAGCCGCGCAAGGTCATCCCCAAGGCGATCAACCAGCTCATGGTGCGCGTGCTGCTGTTCTATGTGGGCTCGATGGCCGTGCTGCTGTCGCTGACGCCCTGGACTGATCTGGTGGCCCAGCTCAAGGCCGGTGGCGGCACCTACAGCAGCAGTCCCTTTGTGCTGGTGTTCTCGGGCATGGGCGAGCACCTGGCCGCGCATATGCTGAATTTCGTGATCCTCACCGCTACGCTGTCGGTCTACAACAGCATGGTCTACAGCTCCAGCCGTCTGCTGTATGGCATGGCCCAGGAAGGCAACGCACCGAAGTCGCTGGCTGAAGTCAACAAACGCGGTGTGCCCGTGAAGGCCATCGTCTATCCCGGCATCGTCACTGCCTTCTGCGTGGTGCTGAACTATGTGGCGCCTGCCGGCGTGATCGAGCTGCTGATCTCGTTGATCACGGCGGCGTTGGTGATCATCTGGACCATCATCATCATTTCGCACCTGAACTACCGCAAGCTGCATGATGCCAAGGGCACGCCGCGCAGCTTCAAGGCGCCGCTGTTCCCGCTGACCAACTACATCTGTCTGGCGGCCATGGCGCTGGTGGTGGTCGTGATGCTGCTCACCCCCGGAGTACGTGCCTCTGCCTATGCCATTCCGGTGTGGGTGCTGGCGGTCTATGCCATGTACCGCATGGTGTTTCGCCAGCCCGTCCGGCTGGTGCAGACTGCGGTTTGATTGAATGAGGGCTTGCGCAGACCTTGGCGCCAGCCTGTTGTAACCACCTGAACCTTGAGAGCACTTCGATGAACTCCACTGCAACCTTTTATCCCGCGCCCGGCGGCATGCCCTTCTCTTCCGCAGTCCGCGCAGGCGGCCTTCTGATGCTGTCGGGGCAGATCCCCTTCGGCGAGGACAAGCGTCCGCTCACCGGCCCCATCGAAGAGCAGACACATGCCGTGCTCAAGGCCATCGCGGCGCGGCTGGAGGCGGTGGGCAGCTCGCTGGACGATGTGGTGAAGGCCAATATCTGGCTCAGCGACCTGGCTCATTTCGATGCCTTCAACAAGGTCTATGCAAGCTATTTCAAGGAAGGCCGTTACCCGGTGCGCAGCCTGGTGCAGGCTCAGCTGGTTTTTGGCGTAGGCGTTGAGATCGAAGTCCAGGCGCTGGATAAAACCGCCTGATCGCGCCATCATCAACTTCATTTTTTTCAGGAAACCTCCTCATGACCGATTTGTTCGAAAACCCCATGGGCCTGTGCGGCTTTGAGTTCGTCGAGTTCGCCTCGCCTGCAGACGGCGTGCTGGAGCCGCTGTTCGAGAAGCTGGGCTTCACGCTGGTGGCCAAGCATCGTTCCAAGGACGTGGTGCTGTATCGTCAGGGTGGCATCAATTTCATCATCAACCGCGAGCCCAGGAGTCAGGCGGCCTATTTCACGGCCGAGCACGGTCCCAGTGCCTGCGGCCTGGCTTTCCGTGTCAAGGATGCGCACAAGGCCTACAAGCGCGCGCTGGAGCTGGGCGCCCAGCCCGTGGACATTCCCACCGGCCCCATGGAGCTGCGCCTGCCCGCCATCAAGGGCATCGGTGGTGCGCCGCTTTACCTGATCGATCGCTACGAAGATGGCAAGTCCATCTACGACATCGACTTCGAGTTTCTGCCCGGTGTGGACCGCAATCCCAAGGGCCACGGTTTCCAGGTCGTCGATCACCTCACGCACAACGTTTACCGCGGCCGCATGGCCTACTGGGCCGACTTCTACAACAAGCTGTTCAACTTCCAGGAAATCCGCTACTTCGACATCCAGGGCGAGTACACGGGCCTGACCTCCAAGGCCATGACTGCGCCTGACGGCCTGATCCGCATTCCTCTGAACGAGGAAGCCAAGCAGGGCGGTGGCCAGATCGAGGAATTCCTGATGAAGTTCAATGGCGAGGGCATACAGCACATCGCGCTGCTGTGCGAAGACCTGCCCACGGCCATCGACAGCCTGCAGATGGCTGGCATTCCGCTGCTGACTGCGCCCAACGACATCTATTACGAGAACCTCGCCAAGCGCCTTCCTGGCCACGGCCAGCCCGTGGGCGAGTTGCAGTCGCGTGGCATCTTGCTGGATGGCACCACCGAAGGCGGCCAGCCACGCCTGCTGTTGCAGATCTTCTCCGAGCCGCTGTTGGGCCCCGTGTTCTTCGAGTTCATCGAGCGCAAGGGCAACTACCGCGAAGGCTTCGGCGAGGGCAATTTCAAGGCGCTGTTCGAGTCCATGGAACGCGACCAGATCAACCGCGGCGTGCTCGAAACCGCCAAGGAGTGAGCACCATGAAGATCGACCGCTTCCGTACGGTGGACGACAGCGGCTCGATCGGCAACTAGGGGCTGGACTGCGCACCGCCGGCCTCATCGACCATGCGGACATGTATCGACTGATGCGGGCCACGCGGCAAGAGCGCCAGGCCCTGCACCAGGCGCTTTCCGAAGGCTTGCATTTTCCGGGCACTACGGTGCCGGGTGTCTGCGGCCGTCATGAACTGGCGGTGGGTGCGTCGTAGCCTGAGCGCTTCAGCGGCTTGCTCAAAGCGGGTCGTAACGCGCGTGCCTGGGGTTGAACCAGCGCTGTTCCTGCTTGCCCAGGCTTTGCAGATGCTCCCGCGCCTGTTGGACAAGAGGCATTTTCAGATCCTTGGGCTGCAGCGGGCGTGACTTGCCGGCTTCTTCCAGTCGCAGCACGCTGGCTTGCTCCCAGGTATCGCTATAGCTGCGCACCACAAGACTCAGGCCGCCCAGCGTAAAGCGGTAGATGTCGTACTCGTAGTAGTACTCGTAAAAGCCTTCGGCATCAGCTTCGCTGGCGTCGATATGGTGGCTGAACTCCACCTGCATGATGTCTGTGTTCATGCCTCAGGTGCAATCGGTGTGCAGCCGGTGCATGCCGCACTTCACGCAGCGAAACAGGTAGCCGCCCACCGGATCACCGGTCTTGCTGATGGCCTGCAGATAGCGCTCCGGAATGTTGGCTATATCGGCTTGCAACTCGGCCTGCAGGGTCTGGATTTCGGCGTAATCGGTATAGCCGAGAAAGGCACAGGGCTGGTTGCAATGCACCAGCCACTGCTCCTGCTGCCAGCTGTGATAGCTGGGTGTGCGTTCGCAGACTTCCAGCAGCAGCACGTGATCCATGACGATGCTGTCAGGCTCGTCGGGATCGGCGCTCACGCCTTCAATGCCCAGGTAGTCGTTGAATTCGCCCTCATAGTGCTTGGCCGCGCTGCCGTCGGCAATACACCAGGGGCAGAGATAGTCCGGCTCTTCGCGGCTGTAAAACGAGCTGTTGTACTTGAGCTCACGCGCTTGGCCACAGCAGGAGCAGGTACCGCTTTCAGCCACAAACAGATCCAGTGCATAGGCATTGGGGCTGAGTCGGAATTTCGGCAAATCCATGGAGAGCTCCATTCAGGTCTGGCGATTCTGGACGATGTTTTGCAGCAGATTTCGGCAGGCATCTTCCACCAGATCGAGCACATGCTCGAAGCCGCTGTCGCCGCCATAGTAGGGATCGGGCACTTCGCGCTCGTCAAAGCGCTGGCAGTAGTCGGTCAGCCGCTTCATGCGCTGCTGCTGGGCGGGCGTGGCGATGCGGCGCGCAGCGATTTCGTTGGCACTGTCCATCATCAGCACCAGATCGAAAGCGTCGAAATCCTGCTTCGTCAGCTGCCGCGCACGCTGCCCGCTGAGGTCATAGCCCCGGCGGCGTGCATGTTGCTGGCTGCGGGCATCGGGAGCCTCGCCAACGTGATAGCCGTGTGTGCCGGCGGAGTCCACTTGCACCAGATGCTGAAGACCCGCATCCGCCACCATTTTTTCCAGCACGCCGTGGGCAGTGGGACTGCGGCAGATGTTTCCGGTGCAGACCATGAGAACGCGAACGGGTTTGGCGGCAGTCATGGCTGATCTTTCACTGTGGCTTGTACCTCGGCCATCCTGGTTTCCAGTGTGCGGATCTGGGTCTTGAGTTGGCGCATGCTGCTTTGCATGGTCACGCCCAGCAGGCGACGCATGCCTTCGAAGAACAGCACCATGAAAAGCACCACGGGCAGGACACCCCAGCGCAGCCAGGGCGAGGCCTGGTTGAGCCATGCGACGGCGCAGACCACCACGGCCATGGCCACGGCAAGATAGTTCCATTTCCTCGAACTCTGCATCTTGCTTTCGTACTTCTGCGCGGTGGCTTCGAGCTGCTGTTCGGTGACTCTGAGTTTGGCAATGGACGCCTGAATCTCTTCAAGGCTGGAGGGCTTGTCTGACGGCATAGGGCAGATGGTCGTTAGGAGAAGAGGCGGGTGTTCTGCCTGCTTGAATTGATTTTGATAGCTGAAGGCACTTTATGGGAAAGCGCTGCAGCGATATTTGATTAGAAGTGGTGTGTGCTGCTCAATGCATCGAACTCTGCGCTCCACTGCTGGCGCAGGCTGCGCTTTTCGCTCTCGTCTATCCAGGCCGCATCGATGCCGTTGAGCATGAAGTCCCTGAGGTCGGCAATCGAAAAACCAAAGTCGCTGACCATCTTGGTCCAGGCTCCTGTGGGGTCCACATGGTGCAGCGTGGGGTCGTCGGTGTTGGGATGCACGCGAAGGCCCAGGCCGGGCATCTGGCGTATCGGGTGGTCCAGCGCCCAGCGCTCGGGTGCCAGCGTGCGCAGGTAGTAGGAATTGGTCGGCACCACAGTGAACACAATGCCCAGATCGGCGCAGCGCCGGGCCAGCTCGGGGTTGTCGATGACGGTGTAGCCGTGGTCGACGCGGTCCACCTTGAGAGTCTCTATGGCCGTTTGCAGATTGTTCCAGGGCAGGCCGAACTCGCTGGCATGGGCCGTGGTCTTGAGGCCGTTCTGGCGCGCCAGCGCATAGGCCTCGACAAACAGCTCGGGCGGGCGCTCGTTTTCACGGTAGTCGATGCCGATGCCGGGCACATCGTCATGGCGGTTGTCCAGCATCCATTGCACCATCTGCACGGCGGCCTCGGCCGGGGCTTCGCGGTCGATGGACGGCACCAGGCGGCCACGTATGCCGCAATCCTTTTGCGCTGCTGTGGCGCCGGCCAGGATGGCTTGCTGGGCGGCGGCATAGCTCATGCCCGAGCAGTGCACCGTGCCCGTGGGGTTCCAGAAGAATTCGGCATAGCGCACATGGTGGGCAGCGGCATCCTGCAGATATTCATAGGTAATGCGCTCCAGATCGGCCGGCGTCTGCAGCAGCCACTCGTCGAGTGCGCGCAGCACGCGCAGCACGCCCACGGGCTTTTCGCCGCGCGTGTAGAAAGCCTCGATCTCTTCGGCAGTCAGCGGCGCCTTGGCGCGCTGCACCAGTTCGATGAAGGTGTTTTTTCTGACCGTGCCCAGCAGATGGCAGTGCAACTCCATCTTGGGGATGGCGTGGGCAAAGGCGGTCAGTTCAGGTGTGGGGGCAGTAGGCGCGGCATTCATGCCGCAGATGGTAGTGGCTTGCGATCAGCCTTGCCGTAGGCAGTTTTACGTTACGGTGCCAGGAACAGCCGCGGCACGGACGCCGCCAGCATGGCGATGCCCGAGCAGGTCAGCAGGCTCAGCACGATCTGGCGAAAGCGGGCATCGCTCACGCCTTTGTAGACGCGGGTGCCGAAGATCACGGGCACCAGCACGGCCGGCAGCACGATGGCGAACGAGGGCCACATGGCGGGCTTGACCAGGCCGGTGGCCAGATAGCTGGCCATGGTGACGGCCAGCACCGAGAGGTTGAAGTTCTGGATCACCGTGCGCTGCACATGGCGCTCAAAGCCGCGCAGCGTGCACCACAGCGTGGGCACGGTGCCGCTGAAGCCGCCCAGCCCACCCATGGCGCCGCCGATGAGCCCCGCAATCGCATCGCTGCAGCGGGCCAGCAGGCCGCCTCCCAGCGTCAGCCGGGGCAGGTGGGCGCTGAGCAGCATGGTGGGGCACCACAGCACCAGCAGGCAGCCCAGGCCGAACTTGAACCAGTCCATATTGAGATGCGGCATCACGGCCACGCCCATGGGAATGCCGGCCAGACCGCCGGCGATAAACGGCAGCAGCGACTTCCAGTGAAATTCGCGCCGCACGGTGAAGGCCGCAATGATCTGCCCCGTCAGCGAGCCGAACACCGAGAGCACGGCGGCCAGCTGCGGCTCCAGCACCCAGGCCCAGAACGACATGGCCACCATGCCGAAGGCAAAGCCCGACAGCCCCTGTACAAAGCCTGCCACCGCAGCCCCCAGGGCCACCACCAAGATCACTTCCACGTTCTGGCCTCCGTCTGAAGGCATCGATTATCGTCCCGCTCCAGCAGGGCATTGCCATGCAGTTTGGGCATGGCGGCAGGCCGCTGCGCTATCGTGCAGACCATGCAAGCATCATCTGTCTGGATTCTGGGGCTGCGCAATCTCTGGCGCGATCTGCGCGCTGGCGAGCTGCGCCTGATCATCGTGGCCGTGCTGCTGGCCGTGGCGGCACTGAGCTCGGTGGGTTTTTTTGCCGACCGCCTGCAGGCCGGCCTGCAGCGTGACGCCCGTCAGTTGCTGGGCGGCGATGTGGTTGTGGTCAGCGACAACCCCGCTCCCGCGGTTTTTGTGCAGCAGGCCAGGCAGCAGGGGCTGCAGACCGTGGCCACGGCCAGCTTTCCGACCATGGCGCGGGCCGCTCAGGAGCAGGGTGGTGCCAGCCGTCTGGTGGCGCTCAAAAGCGTGGAGCCCGGCTATCCTTTGCGCGGCGTGCTGCATCTGAACCAGGGGACGGGCCAGCCGGATCTGGAAGTGCGGGCGATTCCCGAAAGCGGCCATGCCTGGGTCGATGCGCCGCTGCTGGAGGCGCTGGGCCTGAAGCTCGGCGACAGACTGCTGCTGGGCGATGCGAGCTTTCATATCTCGCACATCATCGCCATCGAGCCCGATCGTGGCGCGGGTTTCATGAGCTTTGCCCCGCGCGTGATGATCAACAGCGCCGACCTGCCCGCCACGCGCCTGGTGCAGCCCGCCAGCCGCATCACCTATCGACTGGCCGTGGCTGCGCAGGCAGACGCCGGGCGCGGCGCAGAACGGGCTGCGCAAGACTATCTGGGCTGGGCGCAGGAGCTGGCCAAGAGCCTGCATGGCGTGCGTGTGGAATCGCTGGAAAGCGGCCGCCCCGAGATGCGCCAGACCCTGGACAGGGCCGAGAAGTTCCTGAGTCTGGTGGCGCTGCTATCGGCGCTGCTCTCGGCCGTGGCCGTGGCACTGGCGGCGCGTGCTTTTGCCAACAGCCATCTCGATGCGTCGGCCATGCTGCGCGTGCTCGGCCAGAGTCAGCGCCGTATTGCCCTGGCCTATGTCGTGGAATTCGTGAGCATTGCCCTGGCCGCCAGCGCGGCCGGCGTGCTGCTGGGCTGGGCCGTGCACCATGTGTTTGTCTGGCTGCTGGCCGGACTGGTCGAGTCCGCCCTGCCTGCGGCGAGCCTGTGGCCCGCATTGTTCGGCATGGGCATGGGGCTGACCCTGTTGCTGGCGTTTGGCCTGCCGCCCGTGCTGCAGCTGGCCCAGGTGCCACCGCTACGCGTGATGCGGCGCGATCTGGGGGCGCTCAAACCCGCCTCATGGCTGGTGCTGGGCGTGGGCGTGACGGGGTTTGCGGCCTTGCTGATGGTGGCCAGCCGCGACATCAAGCTGGGCCTGATTGCCGTGGGCGGCTTTGCCGTGGCCGTGTTGCTGTTCGCGGGCCTGGCCTGGCTGGCCGTCAAGCTGCTGCGCCAGGTGGTCAATGAGGCCACGGCGCCGCGATGGCTGGTAATGGCCACGCGCCAGGTCTCGGCCAAGCCCGTGTATGCCGTGGTGCAGGTCAGCTCGCTGGCCGTGGGGCTGCTGGCCCTGGTGCTGCTGGTACTGCTGCGCACCGATCTGATTGCCAGCTGGCGCAAGGCCACCCCTGCCAATGCGCCCGACCGCTTTGTGATCAATGTCCAGCCCGATCAGGCGCAGGACTTTCAGGCCGCGCTGAAAAAGGCTGGCGTGCACAGCTATGACTGGTATCCCATGATTCGCGGCCGGCTGATCGCCGTTAACGACAAGGCCGTTAGCCCCGATGATTATGAGGAGGATCGCGCCAAGCGACTGGTGGACCGGGAGTTCAATATCTCCACTGCCGAAACCATGCCGGATCACAACCAGATCGTGGGCGGCCGCTGGCAGGCGGGCGAGCAGGGCGCGATCAGCATGGAGGAAGGCATTGCCAAGACCCTGGGCCTGAAGCTGGGCGATACGCTGCGCTTCGATATCGGCGGCGAGGAAAGCGAAGCCCGCATCACCAGCCTGCGCAAGGTGGACTGGAGTTCCATGCGCGCCAACTTCTTTGTGATCTACCCCGTGCAGCACCTGGAGAACGTGGCCGTGACCTATCTGGCGGCCTATCGCGCGCCCGATATCAAGGGCTTTGACAATGCGCTGGTCAATGAATTTCCCAACATCACCAATGTCGATCTGAGCAGCACGCTGGCCCAGGTGCAGCAGGTGATGGACCAGGTCATACGCGCCGTGGAGTTCCTGTTCGGCTTCACGCTGGTGGCGGGGCTGGTCGTGCTGTTTGCTTCCGTCACCGGCACGCGTGAGGAAAGAGCGCGCGAATATGCCATCATGCGCGCCGTGGGCGCCAGGTCGGGCCTGCTGCAGCAGGTGCAGAGCGCCGAGCTGGCCGGAGTGGGCCTGATGGCCGGCTTTCTGGCCAGTTGTGTGGCCCTTGCCGTGGGCTGGGCGCTGGCGCGCTGGGTGTTTGATTTCGAGTGGAATGTGCTCTGGTGGGTGCCCCTGGTGGGCGCGCTGGCGGGCGCATTGCTGGCCTGGCTGGCCGGCTGGTGGGCCTTGCGCGAGGTGGTCAGCCGCCCCGTGATGATCACGCTGCGCCAGGCGGCGGAATAAGAGTGTTCTAAGGCTA
>Ga0209370_1001134_pt1 | contig 25560 bp, 8 predicted proteins | sample AgamicAtPrz_FD_187164 | JGI IMG/M metagenome (GOLD analysis project Ga0209370, IMG submission 187164) | Agave microbial communities from Guanajuato, Mexico - At.P.rz (SPAdes) (version 2) | ecosystem: Host-associated > Plants > Phyllosphere > Phylloplane/Leaf | place: Guanajuato, Mexico... | reverse complement strand
GCCCAGGCGATTCTGGTGGATGCCGTGAAGAACATGAGCGTGACCGATGCCAAGGGCATCCTCAGCGGTGGCGACGATTCGGCGACCCAGTACCTGAACAAGAGCAGCCGCGAGCAGATCCGTGCCAGGTTCCTGCCGATCGTCAAGCAGGCCACCGACAAGGTTGGCGTGGCCCAGCAGTACAATGCCTTTGCGGCCCAGGCCAAAGGCCTGGGGCTGGTCAAGAGCGACGCCAATATCGAGAACTACGTGACCGAGAAGGCGCTGGATGGCCTGTTCGAGATGATCGCCAAGCAAGAGCAGAGCATTCGCCAGAACCCGGCTGAAGCGGCTACCAGCCTGGCCAAGAAGGTGTTCGGCGCGCTGTGACGGCCCTGGGGCTGCCTTGCAGCCCATCGCGACCCAAGGCCGCTCCTGCACACCTTCCAAGTGCAGTGCCTTACCTGTAGGGGCGGCCATGTATCGCGAAAGGAGGGCGAAGCCCTCCCCCGCGAACTTCAGCCCTTCTTCACCCTGAACCACGCCGCATACAACGCCGGCAGGAACAGCAAGGTCAACACCGTCGCCACGATCAAGCCGCCCATGATCGCCACCGCCATCGGCCCGTAGAACACGCTGCGCGACAACGGAATCATCGCCAGCACCGCCGCCAGTGCCGTCAGCACGATCGGCCGGAATCGCCGCACCGTGGCTTCGATGATCGCCTGCCAACGGTCCAGGCCCGCGGCGATGTCCTGCTCGATCTGGTCCACCAGGATCACCGAATTGCGCATGATCATCCCGGCCAGGGCAATGGTGCCGAGCATGGCGACAAAGCCGAACGGTTGACGGAACACCAGCAGGAACAGGGTTACGCCGATCAGCCCCAGCGGCGCGGTGAGGAACACCATCACCGTGCGCGAGAAGCTGCGCAGCTGAATCATCAGCAGGCTCAGCACCACCACCACGAACAGCGGCATGCCGGCATTCACCGACTTCTGCCCGCGCTCGGAGTCTTCCACCGTGCCCCCCACCTCCAGCAGGTAGCCGTCAGGCAGGTTGGCGCGAATCGCCTCCAGGGTCGGCTCGATCTGCTTCACCAGCGTGGCAGGTTGTTCCTTGTCGTAGATATCGGCGCGCACGGTCACCGTCGGCAAGCGATTGCGGTGCCAGATGATGCCTTCCTCGAAGCCGTATTCCAGGGTTGCCACCTGCGACAACGCCACGCTCTGGCCATTGTCGGTGGGTAACGCCAGGCTGCCGAGGTTGCCCAGCTCGTTGCGTTCCTGGCGGGTGCCGCGCAGCAGGATCTCGATCAGCTCGTTGTCCTCGCGGTACTGGCTGACCGTGCTACCGGTCAGCGAGCTTTGCAGGAAGCCGGCCAGCTGCGCGGTACTCACGCCCAGGGCCCGCGCACGGTCCTGGTCGATTTCCAGGAATACCGCCTTGCTCGGTTCCTCCCAATCCAGATGCACATTCACCACATGCGGGTTCTCGCGCACCTTGTCGGCCACTGCGCGAGCCAGCGCACGGACTTTCTCGATGTGCTCGCCGGTCACCCGGAACTGCACCGGGTAACCCACGGGCGGGCCGTTTTCCAGGCGAGTGACCCGGGCGCGCAGGTCAGGGAACCGCTGGTCGACGGTGCTGATCAGCCAGCTGCGCAGGCGCTCGCGGTCTTCCATCGATTTGGCCAGCACCACGAACTGGGCGAAGCTCGCCGCCGGCAGTTGCTGGTCCAGCGGCAGGTAGAAACGCGGCGAGCCGGTACCCACGTAGGCCACGTAGTTATCGATGCCGTCCTGCTGCTTGAGCAGCGCTTCCAGCTGCTTGACTCGCTCGGCAGTGTTGGCCAACGAGGCACCTTCGGCCAGCTTCAGGTCGACCATAAGCTCCGGGCGCCCGGAGGCCGGGAAGAACTGCTGCGGCACGAAACGGAACAGCAGAATGCTGCCGACAAAGGCGGCCACGGTCAGCAGGATGACGGTCTTGCGCCGCCGTACACACCATTCCACCAGGCGCCGCACGCGCTGGTAGAACGGCGTAGCGTAAGGGTCTGGCGCGTGGCCGTCGTTGCCGTGCCGCGCGGCATGCAACCTGGCCAGGTCGGGCAGCAGGCGCTCGCCCAGGTAAGGCACGAATACCACGGCGGCCACCCAGGAGGTGAGCAAGGCGATGGTCACGACCTGGAAGATCGAGCGGGTGTATTCGCCGGTGCTGGAAGCTGCGGTGGCAATTGGCAGGAAGCCGGCCGCGGTGATCAGGGTGCCGGTCAGCATCGGGAAGGCGGTGCTGCTCCAGGCATGGCTGGCCGCCTTGAGCCGGTCATAGCCCTGCTCCATCTTGATCGCCATCATTTCCACGGCAATGATCGCGTCATCCACCAGCAGGCCCAGCGCCAGCACCAGCGCGCCAAGCGAGATCTTGTGCAGGCCGATACCGAAGTAGTGCATGGCGGCAAAGGTCATGGCCAGCACCAGCGGGATGGCCAGCGCCACCACCAGGCCGGTGCGCAGGCCCAGCGAGAAGAAGCTCACCAGCAGCACGATGACCAGCGCCTCGACCAGCACCTGGATGAATTCGCCCACGCCAGCCTTGACCGCCGCCGGCTGGTCGGAAACCTTGCGCAGCTCCATGCCGGCCGGCAGGCTGCGCGCCAGGCGTTCGAACTCGGCTTCCAGCGCCTTGCCGAGCACCAGGATATCGCCACCGTCCTTCATCGACACCGCCAGGCCGATGGCATCCTCGCCCATGAAGCGCATGCGCGGTGCGGGCGGGTCGTTGAAGCCCCGGTGCACCTCGGCGACGTCGCCGATACGGAAGGTCCGGTCACCCACCCGGATGGGGAACTGGCGGATCTGCTCGACGCTGCCGAAACGCCCGCTGACGCGCAGTTGCAGGCGCTCACTGGGCGTTTCGAAGAAGCCGGCGGTGCTGACCGCATTCTGCTCCTGCAGCGCCTGCTGCACGGCCTCCATCGGCACGCCAAGGGTGGCCAGCTTGAGGTTGGACAGCTCGATCCAGATTTTCTCGTCCTGCAGGCCGACCAGCTCGACCTTGCCCACGTCCTTGACCCGCTGCAGCTGGATCTGGATACGGTCGGCATAGTCCTTGAGCACGGCATAGTCGAAGCCTTGCCCGGTCAGCGCATAGATGTTGCCGAAGGTGGTGCCGAACTCGTCGTTGAAGAACGGGCCCTGGATCTCCGGCGGCAGGGTGTGGCGGATGTCCGCGACCTTCTTGCGGATCTGGTACCACAGCTCGGGGATGTCCTTGGAATGCAGCGAGTCGCGGGCCATGAAGGTGACCTGCGATTCGCCGGGACGGGAGAACGAGACGATCCTCTCGTACTCGCCGGTTTCCATCAGTTTCTTCTCGATGCGCTCGGTGACCTGGCGCGACACTTCCTCCGCGCTGGCGCCCGGCCACAAGGTGCGGATGACCATGGCCTTGAAGGTGAACGGCGGGTCTTCGCTCTGGCCGAGCTTGGTGTAGGACATCGCGCCAATGGCCGCCAGCAGGATCATCAGGAACAGGACGATCTGGCGGTTGCGCAGCGCCCAGGCAGAAAGGTTGAAACCCATCGGGACTTACTCCTTGACCGTCAGGTTCACTACACGGTTGGTGCGGTCCACGGGGCGTATTTCCTGGCCCTCGCGCAACACGTGGCCGCCGGCGGCCACGATCCAGTCCCCCGCCTGCAGGCCTTCGAGCACCGGCACACTGTCGGCCCCGTAGGCCCCCAGGCGCACCACCGCCCGCTCCAGGCGGCTGTCCCGGTTGACCCGCCAGACATACGCCTGGCCGTTCTCTGCGGTAACCGCAGACAGCGGCACTGCCAACGGGATCAGCCCTTCATGGGCAATGAATACCCGGGCGCTCTGGCCCAGTTCCGCCGGCGTGGCAGCGGAGGTGAAGGCGATACGTGCAGCGAAGGTGCGCGAACGCGGATCGGCGGCCGGTGACAGCTCGCGGATGCGCCCCTGGAAGCGCTCCTGCGGGTGCGACCACAGCTCCACGCTCACCGGCTGGCCCACGGCGAAGCGGGCAAACTGCTGCTCCGGCAGGCCGATCAGCACTTCCCGTTCGCCATCGGCAGCGAGGGTGAACACGGTCTGCCCGGCCGCAACCACCTGGCCCACCTCCACCTGGCGCTTGGCAATCACCCCGGCCTGCGGCGCACGCAGCACGGCATATTCGGCCTGGTTGCCGGCGACGTCGAACTCGGCCTTGGCCTGCTTGAGGCGGGCCAGCCCGGCGCGATAGAGGTTTTCCGCATTGTCGTACTGCGACCGGCTGACCATCTGCCGGTCCAGCAGTTTCTGGTAGCGATCGCGCTCGGCACGCACCAGCGACAGGTTGGCCTCGGCCGCCGCCAGCTGAGCACGGTTGGCCTCCAGTTGCAGACGTACATCCTGAGGGTCAAGCTCGGCCAGCGGCTGCTCCGCCTTGACCCGCTGCCCTTCTTCGACCAGGCGCTTGCTAACCTTGCCAGCGATGCGGAAGGCCAGCTCCGGCTCGAAGCGCGCCCGCACTTCGCCGGGGTAACTGTCGGCAGCGGCTTCGGCCGGCTGCGGTTGCACCACCAGCGCCGGGCGTGGCGCGGCAGGTGGGGCGGCTTCCTGGCTGCAGGCTGCCAGGAACAGCACGGCGGCCGTGGACAGGGCGATGGACAACGCATGGCGCAACATGATGAATCCTTTCGCGAGTGCACGTCGGAATATTTATACTGGCTAGTATATTAAATCAGCGAACCGAAGCCGGGAAGCCAGGGCGTCAAGAAAAAATCACGTCACTCCCGGCAGGTCGTCGAGTTCAACCAGCGCGGCCCGGCCCGCTCAATGATTGCCTCCTTACTTAACCCTTGCCCTCTCCACTCCGCAAACAGCTCACTCGCTCTGATCGCCTTCACATACCGATTGGCAACAATGCCCATTGGCGACCAGTCGCTGCCCGACAGCGCATAGACACCAAGGAAGCTCGCGTCGGCGTCGCTCTTCTGCGCGTCCACTACCCCCTCATCATCGCAAAGGGCGTATTGGCTAGGTAGACCGAAAGTCGTCAGGCTGGGGTACAGAAAGAGTACAGAAAAGGTGCAACTTGAGTGCTAACGGGGTGTAGGAAGGGTGCAAGAAGGCGACAAAAAGGGGGCAGATAGGGTGCAAAAACACCGGCGCAAGGCCGGTGTCGAGGGTGTCAGATACTCCACGTCGGCGATAGGGTCATCCCCGGCATCAAGCTACGCGGCTACTGGCTGCAACGGGCCGGGTTCGAGATCAACGAACGGATACGCATCAGAGTCATGGAGGGCTGTTTGGTGATTACGGCGGAGTGCCCCCCCCCCCGGCAGTACCGGGGGATTTTTTTATCACCCCTTTTGAAATAAATGATTTGGCACTACTTCTATCAACTTGCGAAAGCTGATCAGCCTCAATTAACTCGCGCAGCTTTATAACAACCGCCCTATCCGCATAGAACCCTCCCTGACCGACCCAGGATAAAGCCAAACCAATCCAATACTCAGATTTGCTATCCAAACCCGCCAAAATTACACCTGGATAAGCAAATTCATCCCCAAGTAATGATCTGGCTTTTTTGTAGGGTATTTCAAGCAAGCTAACGACCCTCCAGAAATCTTCAGCTTCTTTAAGGTAGAAAGATTGACTCGCTCCCGCTATCCGCCATTCACCATTCACGTCACGAGACAATTTAAGGCCATTTTGTAATATGCATTCCATCTGGTCAAATTCCTGGCCTATGCTCAACCTTTATTCCGTACTTACCCGTAGCCTACTCAAACAAACTAAGAACTTCTGGCGTCCAGTTCTTCCAATAATGCCCACTAAACTCGTTAGTCATAAACTTTCCGTTCTTTCCGCGCCTAAACATGCCACCAACCACAGTACTATCAGAGGCTTTAATTGAGTCTACAAGCTGCTGATGAGGAGACAGACCTGGGCGGAAGTCAGTCGGCTTACCAAAAAAAAAGGTTTGCGTCTTAGTATCAAAGACGAACTCTATAGAGCCAGTTTTAGTGCTGGCGTAATAGTTCTGAATGGCTTTAGAAGATAGTGAGCCAGGTTCCAAGCCTAAAACGCCCGGTGCAGGGCCAGAGCCCTTCGGGGTCGCAGCAGGTAAATTCGCAGTTCCTTTTACACCGCTGGTAGCTTTGCTTAGTATCACCACCGCCGCCAATTTTACTACATCATCCCGCGAAGCACCTTTATCGACAAGGCTTATGATCCCTGGCACATCCACCGGCGCCAAAGTCGAGCCGAGCAAGTCATCCTGACGTGCCCGCTCAATGATTGCATCCTCACTTAACCCTTGCCTTCGCCATTCCGCAATCAGCTCACTCGCTCTGATCTTCTTCACATACGGATTGGCAACAACGCCCATAGGCGACCAGTCGCTGCCCGACACCGCATGGCTAAGGCCGATCATAGGGCAGTCACGCCCAGAACTGAACGTTTCGGCACCATCGCCGCCGACTGCTGTCCGCCGCGCGGTGAACCGACCCACAGCAGGGTCGAATTATCCTCGGCATCAAGCTACGCGGCTACTGGCTGCAACGAACCGGGTTCGAGGTCAACGAACGGATACGCATCAAGGTGATGCTAGGCTGTTTTGTGATTACTGCTGAGTAAAATATATAGCCCCGGCTAGACCGGGGATTTCTTTGAGTAACGCTCTTCTAATCTTTTAGCCGAATTTAAAACACCACCCCTCTCTTCAGGGAAGAACTCAGAATAAACATCGGCCGCAATTTTCATTAAAAAAACATAATCGAACACAGGAATACTTGAGGTCCCCACCTCCCCCAAAAAGAAACTAACCTCATTAAATTCTTCAGGATCATCCCAATCCTGATCAAGAGAATAGAAATACCCTCCGCCCACAGAGAAGCCGAAACCCTTCGAAGCCTCATAGATAAACTTAAGCCCAATCACGTTCGGAATTGATACATCAAGAGTAAAACCGCCTGCCCCACGAGCAGACAACGTCACACCGATTGGTATTGGGCTTGCATCTGTGTAAATAGGCAGCGCTCTATAGCTTACTGTTTCACCCTTCTGCACTGCGCCCCTGACTTGACGCTCAAATGAACTCATACTTGGATGATTTGCGTTGCGCTGAAAAAAAGTGTCACCAAATTTCTTGCATCATCACCAGACCCTCCTAGTGAATTTGCAAGCAAATGTCCTCACGCATGGTTAGCAGGCTGCCCCTCAAAACTAGGAGGACGAATCGCTGGGTTAGCGCTCGAACCGCTTCCCAATGGGTCTTCTCTAGGGAATGCTGTCGACCAAGTGAGTCTAACTCGCCCAGAATCCCATTGCTTGGGACATTTGGACTTGGCTTGGCGCGCGTTGGGCAGCTGCTTTCTGGAATTGCTTTTGTACCAATTGAATATCGAGCAAAATTTCAACCACCCCTTATGCTCACCCCATCAAGCAGACATTAGAGTTGCCTTCCACAAATTACCAACTTTAGAAAATTCCATACGCAAAGCATGCATCTCAAACTCGTACTTCACCCACGGATGCACATAGCCGATTAACATATCAAGCCTACCTTGCCCCCCTTTATTGGCATGACCTAACTCTTGAAGAACCTCTTTTTCACTCCACGCCTGAGCCACGCGACCAAGCATATCCCCTCTATACGCTGAATACCTCTCATGAGCTTGTACAAAAAAATGAATATGATTTAATTTTCCCGCGCGAAACCCAAATTCCAAACCTGACTCAAAAAATTTATAAAACTTGGTTTTCCCCACCGGATCATCATAACTGTCTGGGGTTTCTAAAATGATCGGAAGCTCTCCAACCCTGTGACACACCTCCGTCACTATCGGCTCTTCCTCGCCTTGACCAAGAGCTCGAACAAAATCCGACCAAGCATTCATTATTCAATAACCCCCGTCTGACGATTTCTTTCCACAATTTTTTGAACGGTTTCATCCACAAGCTTTGAGTCGTAACCTCGGCTCGTCAAATTAGCTCGCAACGCATCTGTATCACGACAAACTGCACCGCAAAGGTCTGCCGCATCTTTCTAAATTTGAGCTTGCGTATTTTTTCCGCCGTACGTAGGACCTACAACATGTACATCTCATGGAACCTCTACAGCAGTCGCATTTTGATAAAGGGCCTTCGTTTCCACATCAGTAAGAGGGCGGCCTAATTCAGCTTCCTTTGCCGTACGCAACGCAGCAAATGAAGGAATATGGTCATGTTCTAGACCATCACCCACCACTTCTCTCGCTTTCAGATTTTGATAAGAGTCTACCTCAAGCTTTTGAACTGCAGTTTTGGAAGGTAGTTTTCCTTTTGCACCATACGCTACGTACTGACTGGTCTCATTAATCAGCCGAGACGCTTCAGCAAGGTTCCCTTTCTTTAGCACTGTTTCAGCCGCTTTAATCGCCTTGCCCGCAGCATCCCCTACACCCGGGAAGATGCCTATGGTTGCGGCGAGATAATCCAGCGCGCTCTCCACTTCCGCATAGCTCTTTATATCACCAATTACGGGTACAAAATCAGCCCCCGTCGACAGTGTATCTTTCAGGTGTTCCCGTCGCTCCTTGTACATCTTGACCGAGCAGGCATCCGAGCTTAACCCGGCGCAGTTCTGCTGCCTGTAGCGTTCGTTTTCTGCCTTGACATGCTCTTCGGCCACCATCTCCGGTGTCTTGCCTGCCGCCAATGCCTCAGCAATATCGCTCAGCGCGTTGTTTTCCGCGGCGTTCCTTCCCGCCTGCCCAATAAATACGCGGTCTGCAGGGCAGTCTTTAGTCGCCTCTAACTACACGCTGCACCCCAGTGGATTCGGGACTTTGGCCGCACCGGCAAGGTGCGTATGGTGTATCGCCAACAGACTGGGTTTAAGGGCAGCCAAACACCGCGAAAACCGCACCGATTTAAGAGCAAGCATCGGCCAGAGGATCAAACCCTTTGCCAGCGTCCCGACCGCTGGCAGCGGTAGCCGAGAAGTAGCACAAAGATAGCCGCCCAATAGCTGAGAGACAGTAACAGATGGCTGATAACTCGGCAGCCCGATAGCACAAAAGAAGCAGTTCACCGGCGTGAGGCAGACATGATGCGCCGATGATGCAAATCGGCTACTGCCGGCCGAGTGGGACCAGCTAGGACGGCATTTCCCCAATCATGGGGCAATGCATAGCTGGTCACTGCAAGAACATATCAATGTCATCCAGAGCATCCTCAACCTGCTCTGAGATAGCAGGCTCATCTAGATGACCAGAAGGGCATTGAGCACCTTCTCTTTCTCAAGCTGGCGATGAATTCTTGCTATATGCCCAAGGCAAGTTGCCGCAAGCCCTCTAATTTCGGGATTTTCGTTGTTGAGAAACTCTAAGCATTTGCTCTGCACCCACTTCCAATCTGACTCATAAAACGCAATGGACACCAATGCCTCACAAATACGCTTAACCTCAGTCGAGGCAAAGGCTTTCTCAGCAGCTTGCTTACTCATTCGTTGGGAGTCCTGATAGTTCATCATTGCTTTCCGCCAACAAGAATGTTGCCTTTGCGATCAGCCATTCCAGGCTGTTGCAAGGCTTTTTGCATATCTGGATGCAAGTCTATCCAAGAGCGGACATGGCCGTGATAAGTCGTATCCAAAGTCTTATCAAAAACCACAAACTCTTTCGACTCGTAATCAATTCCGACTCGGCGAGGGGACGTAGTCTTAACTTGGATTGAACTATCCAGTGCATCCTGCCCATTAATCGGGGCACGACTCTTAACGGCATTATCAACTTTCCCTTTATAGGGCGCTGCTTCGTAGTCCAGCCGGCGCATAGCACCAGCACTGTCTCCAGCCACACCTGTTGCCTTTGCGCCAGCATCCTTCTCCGGGTGGGTATACGGCATGCCAGTTTCAGCATCCGTCGAGACAGTCGAGGTGTATGGCGCCTTTCCTATCCCTGCCCCTTGTGCAGCCGCTCGCGCCGCGCTTTCTCGCTTCATCAGCGACTCGGCGACCTGCCCTAGCTTAGCAGCACGGTAGCCACAAAATTTTGACTTCCAGAGCCAATAAGCCCTTTGCCGACATCAAAAACTTCGCTGTGCGCAGCCATCGTAAGCGATCCATGAACCCCACCTACCGCCAGATGGGCCTCAGGTTTACCGTGGCATCTCTGGCGAGCAGTTCCACGGCAGCAGCGCCTCGAAGTCTTCTACCAATGAGGCCTGCGGCAACCGCTCCAGTACGTGGCGCAGCCACGTATAGGGCTCTTGGCCGTTGACCTTCGCAGTCTCGACAAGGCTGTAGATCTGCGCACTGGCCGTCGCGCCCATGGCCGTATCACTGAAAAGCTACGCCTTGCGCCCGATGACAAATGGCTTTATCGCCCGCTCCGCCAGGTTGTTGTCGATCGGCAGATGGCCCGCCTCGACATACCGTTCCAGGCGGTTCCAGTTGTTTGCCAGGTAATGCACCGCCTTACCCAGTACGCTTTGCGGCGTGATTTGCGAGTGCGTCTTGTCGAGCCAACTTTTCAACTGATCGAGGACCTCGGCAAAAACCGTCTACGCAAGAATGTTTTATAGTTGTCAGGCGCCGCACTTATTAACGCCTCGAGATCATCACCACGAACCAGAGAATGGTCGACTATAGACTCAACAAAATAGTACAGATACTCAGGATTTTCACTTAACTCTAACTCAAAACCCCGAAGAAACTCCAGTATGCATTCAAATGAATTTTTCTGCACCAGAGTGCAACCTAAAAACTCGTACGCAGATATATAGTATGAGTTCTCAACGATGCCACCCACCCCGCCCAACTCTTCTAATGAAGCCTCCAGAGCTTCAGCGGAACAGAAGGGTAAAGAAGCCAACCACAGAACAAACTTTCTGAAGTACTCATCGGCCAAGAGCATTGTCGATATCCTTTATTAGCTGTTTAGCAAAATCAATATCCCGCTGACTGTAAGGGTATTTGCCGGGTGATTGATTGTCAGCATTACGAAATAGATCGCTTAGTCAATTCCTGACCTCGATGGCTTTTTGCTCATGCCCAGCTGGAGACAACATGTCACCTGTAGCTTTCTCATAACGCACAGCGTCAGCCAATCCACCGTTTCCGACCCTGCTGCCAGTTTTATCCGCACCGTAATACGAAGTCAGAATCTTTTCGAATTGGTCGCTATCTGCCGGCCGATAAGTAGCCCCCCTTAGGCGCATCCACGCTAGCTTTTGCACCACTAAATCAGACCAAGCTCTCGCAACTGCCTTTCACGCGCAAACTCTAACCCACCAACCTCAACCCTAGAACCATCCGAATAGTAGGCGTATCCACACACATTGCACTGGCAAGCCAATAATCCATTATGCCTACCCACGAAAATTCGCATCCCTTCCGATCCGCACTTCGGGCATTGCTGGTCAACTTCAATAGTCACCAGCTCCTCAACCGTATCACGCAAAAACCTTGCAATAGCCTCAACATCTCTAGCCTGACGCCTCTGAACAACACTCTTAAAATTTATTAGATCACTCATTTTAAATGATGAATACTCAACCGGCATCGCCTCTTCATCTATCTTCGCAACTTCATCAAACCCATAGATAGAAAACGGCTCAACAGCAAGATATTTACAATTTCCTCTAATCCAGGACAGCACCACCTCAAGAACTTCTCTCAAAGGTGCCTCATCACTCAAAGCAGCTACTGCGAACTGAAATTGCTGCCATATATTCGTAGGAAGTGCGCGCATCAATTGCCTGCCTTAACTGGGAAAGCTGTTATCAAGTTCCCCGCTTTATCGGTGAACACCCTTATCACTGAGGTGGGAGCACCACCATCCTTCAGCGTAGTAGTGCCAATGGCCCGACCTACATCAACCGTCCTAACAAATTGACCATCTGGCAGAGCTGTAACAGGAGACTTTACGACAGATCTGCTCTGAAGAATCCCTTTTAGCTCATCCGGAGCGATGGTAAACACGGAGCGCGAGTTAGAGATTTCTCTGTTGAAGTGCCCATCTATAACATGGTCAAACCCCGCAGAGACTGGGTTGCCGTTATCACGGAGAGGAGTCATTTCCGTGCGGCCACTGGCTATATTTATACGAGACTGTACTCGGCCAGGAACCTGTATAACAGCTTCGCCTGTCCCTTTTGCACCGCTGGTAGCTTTGCCTAGTATCAGCACCGCCGCCAATTTTACTACATCATCCCGCGAAGCACCTTTATCGACAAGGCTGATGATGCCTGGCACATCCACCGGCGCCAGAGTCGAGCCGAGCAAGTCATCCTGACGTGCCCGCTCAATGATTGCCTCCTCACTTAACCCTTGCCCTCTCCACTCCGCAAACAGCTCACTCGCTCTGATCGCCTTCACATACGGATTGGCAACAATGCCCATTGGCGACCAGTCGCTGCCCGACAGCGCATAGACATCAAGGAAGCTCGCGTCGGCGTCGCTCTTCTGCGCGTCCACTACCCCCCTCATCATCGCAAGGGCGTAATCCGTTACCAGAAGGTCGTATTCCGCTTTGCTCAGCCTGCCGCTCTGGCACAGCTCAACAAGCTTTTCCCCAGCCTGTTTCTCCTGCTGCCGGTATTCATCACGAATACCAACCTCGCAGTTGCCATTTCCTCCACAGGCTTTATACCGCTCGTGCAACTCATCAATGCTGCCAATACCAGCAGCCTTGAGCTTCTCGTACAACGCCCGGCTGGCTGCATCCAGCCGTTCAACGCCGTACTTGTTCGCCAGCAGGTTGTTTTCAACCGCGTTACGCCCCGCACCAGCACCTGCGACCGCCCCAGCGCTATTACCTTCCACCAGGCCACCCGAAAGCCCGGCTGCCAGCGTCGACAGCGCAGAAACGGTCTGTTTCTGTTCTTCGCTGAGCGAGTTGCTGTCGCTGGTGCCATACAACTGCTGAGTGATCAAGCGGGCAACCAGCTCGCCGCCGGCCGCACCCGCTGCACCGGCCGCCGCCGAGTTGCCCTGCGCCTGGGCGACAACGGCACCCAAAACCGCATGGGCCATGACGTTGAGTGCTTTATTGTCGCCAGTGGATTTCTTGATTACCTGCGCGAGGTATGGTGCCGATGCGCCTGCCAACGCAGAACCGATATCACCGCCCGCCAGACCTTGCAGTGCCGCTGTCACGGCCTGGGTCACGCGTTGGTAATCACCACTGGTGCCGTACTTACCCATGATGCGCTGGTAAGCCTCGGTGGCGATCAGTTGTTCCTGGTACGCCTTTTTCGCCGCCTCGCTTGCCCCTTCACCCGGCGCCGGGATGCCGCGTGCATCAAGTTCCGCACGCGCCTCCTTGTCGGCCTTCAGCTGCCCCTCGGTACGGACGATGTCCGATACCTGTGTGCCGATTTCACCAATCAGCTGCACCTGCTGCAGCCGCCGCTGTTCCTTCTCCTTGTCGAAGATCGGGCTGATGCTGTCGTTGGCATGCTCGACGTCGTGACTGAGGCTGGCCACATCCTGCTGCTGCTGGCCTGGGTCACGGATTTCCAGCGTGCCCTCGGAAACGGCCGAAGCCGTGGTGCCGCTGGCCCTGCCGCTATGGTTGTAGGCGATCAACGTGCCGCTTGGCATGTTGCTGGTGAACCTGTCAGTGCCACCGTTGCCACCGCTGATGCTGGCGCTGGCCATCTGGCTCTTGAACTCGGCCTTGTTCTCGATACTGCTCCAGCCCAGGGTGCCGGTGCTCAGGCGGTTCTTGTCGGCATCGGCGGTACTGGCAATGACGCTGCCGTCGAGCTGGGTGTGCTTGCCGACATCGACCTGATAACCGCCCTTGCCGGCGAACAGGCCGGTCTGCTCCTGCACGCTCTGGTACTTGGAGTCGAGCTTGGTCTTGCTGACGCTGAGACTGCCGCTCGCCCCGCCGGTACCGATGATGGTGACGCTCAGCCCGCCGCTGAGATTGCTCTGCTTGGACTTGTAGTTGTCGGTGTCCTGCAGGCTTTGCAGCGTCAGGTCGCGCCCCACGTCGGCGGTGATCTTCCCGGCGTTGACCTGCGCGCCTTTGAGCGCGGTATCCCGCCCGCTGCGCAGGGTCGCCTCATTACCGGCATCGAGGGTGGTTTCGGTCCAGGTCGTGCCGTTGCCTTTCTCGTTGCCGGCACCCTTGTTGGCGTTGGCAAAGATGCTGAGGCCAACACCGTCGGGACCACCACCGATGCTGGCGCCGATGGCGCCGCCACTGCTGCTGTTCTTGCCATCGAGCTTTTGCGTATTGGCCGCAGCCTCAAGGCGGATGTCGCGTTCAGCGGACAACAGCAGGTCGTTGCCGGCCTTGAGTTGGCTGCCTTGGACCCGGATGTCCCCGCCGTTTCCGGCCCCATTGCCGGTGGTCACAATGCTCAGGTCGTTGCCACTGGTCAGGCTGCTGCCCTGGCTGACGGTCTGTTCCTGGGTCTGCCGCGAGCTCGATTTCTGCCCGCCCAGCGATACGGCGATGCCGACGAACTGGCTAGCATTAGCCGCCGTCATGCCGCCGTCCTGCTGGGCTGCCTGCCAAGCCTGAACACCAGTCAGGCCAGCCTTGATGCCCTGAAGGGCAGAAAGCCGGCTGTCCTCTTCCCGGGTCGCTTGCTTGGTAATCTGGTAAGCGGTGTCGATGGCACTGCCAACCGTACCGGACAGCGCCAGGGTCAGGCCGCTGCTCTTGCTCTTGGAGGTTTGCTCGCTGCTGTTGTGGTTTTCGGCAGCAGTGATCTCGACGTTCTGCCCGACCAGGGTGATGTCCTTGCCGGCGATAACCTCCGACCCCTTGATGCCGAGGTCCTTGCCCGCCTCGATGGTGACATTGCCCAGCACACTGCCAATGGTGCTGGCCTTGGCGTTCTCACTGGTGCTGGTCGAGGTTTTTTCCAGGCTGGTCGAGCCCAACGTGAAGCCGATGCCACCGCTGCTGAGCAGGCCCGACTTCTTCTTCGAACTCGCGTGGCTTTGCTCGAACGTTTCGGTCGCGCTATCGATCTGCACATTGCGGCCCGCCAGCAGGCTGGTGTCGTTGGTCGACACGATGCTGCTGCCCGACACGCCGATATCCTGCCCGGCGCGAACGACCACCGTGTCACCACTGACCGACGAGCCTTGCTGAGTGATGGCCGTCGAACTGTCGATGCGGGTCTTCTGGCTGCTGGATAACCCGGAGTGGCTGGTCTTGGTCTTGCGGTAGTAGCTGTAGTCGCTGTTCTCCTGCGCGACCAGCTGCACATCGCCGCCGGCGTAAAGGTATGCCTCATCGCCCGCAGTCACGCGGCTGGCGCTCAGGGCAAGGTCGTCTCCAGCCTTCAAGGCCACATTGCCACCAGCTACCACGGTGCTGCCGACCTGTTGGACATGGTCCTCCTGGCTGGTGACTTTGCGGGTCTTGCTCGCCGAGTGCTGCTCGTTGGCGGCCGCTGTCAGCTGCAGATCGCCCGTCGCCGCCATCGCCACATCCCGCTTGGCCTCGATCGCACTGGCCACCGCGCTGATATCGCGCCCAGCGCTGACGGTCAGGTCACGCCCGGCCTGCACGCTCGAGCCGTTCTGGGTCACGCTGCTGTCGGTGTGGCGTACGCCGCGGTCGTTGACCACGACCTGCTCGACCGAGGTCAGCTTCACATCGCGACCAGCCTTCAGGCTGGTGTCGGCAGCGCTGCTGAGCACGCCGCCGTGGTTGCTCAGGTCGCGCCCGGCGTTGATCGCCAGGTTGTTCGCGGCCTCCACGCGGGCGGCGTTATCGACGAAGTCGCGCTGCTGGGCGTAGCTGCCGTTGCTGCTCTGGTGCGAGGTCAGGGTGCGTTCGTTGATCACGTCCTGTACGGCGGACAGGCTGACGTCGCGCCCGGCGATGATGCCGCCGGCCTTGTTCACCAGGTTGTCGCCAGCCAGTAGGTCGAGGCGGTTGCCAGCCTCGACCAGGCCGCTGTTGACCAGGTTGTTGCCAGCCTTGGCCGAGAGGTTGTTGCTGGCGCGCAGGGTGCCGACGTTGTCGAGGTTCTGGCCGGCGATCAGGTTGACATCGTTGCCGGCGATCAGCGCGCCGTTGGGGGCCAGGCGATTGTTGCCGTGGGCCAGGTAGAGCACCGGCACCAGCACCTGCTCGCCGTTCACCTCGGCGCTTTCCAGCCAGACGATGTCGTGGGTCAGCGCCGCCACCTGTTCAGAGGTCAGGCTCACGCCCACCGCCAGGTTGAGCTTTTGTTTGCTCTGGATGGCGTTGTCCATCAGGTACTTGAACAGCTGTTCGTCAGTGTTCTGGCCATCGATGTAGCGTTGCCCGGTACGGGCAACCACGGCCTGCTGGATCAGCTTCTGCTCGTAGAAGCCATCGCCCAGGCGCTTGGCGCTTTCGTCCGGGTTGTAGCCAAGGTTCGCCAGCAGGTAGTCGGAACTCATGAACTGCTTGAGGTCGGTGAGCACCGGGTTGGTTTCGATCAGGTACTTGTGCGGGTTGCTGCGCACGCTGCTGTCGGGCAGGCCTTGCACGCGCTCGAGGGTGAGCGGGCCCTGGCCATTGAGCGTGGAGGCCTGGCTGATGCCGTCGTCCACGGCCGAGCGACCTGGCAGCGCGGGGCCGCCCACGTTGCCAGGCAGGCTGGTGTCGACGACGCTGGCATTGCCGGCGACGTTCGCCTGCGTGCGGTCGGCAGTGTTCAGGGTGGTGCCGCTAGCGGTTGCCTGATCGGCAGCACCGATGCTGAGCGTACGCCCTTGGGCCAGCGGCAACGGCTGCTGGCGCTGCGCCACACTCAGGCTCGCGCCGCCCATGCTCCAGCTTTGCGGGCCGCTGGCGGGTGTGCTGCCCGCCTCGCTGCTCAGGCGGAACAGGCCGTTCTGCCCGCTGGGCAGGCTGAAACCGGGCAGCGCCAGCGGGTTGACCTGCTGCTGGGCCAGGTCTGGCGGCAACTGCTGGTTGAGGGTGATGCGGGTGGAGAATGCCGTGCCAGGTGCCGTGGTATCGGTACGCGCACCGCTGCCGATGTAGGCGTAGCCTGGGCGCACGACGCTGTTGTCGATGCCATTGCCGGCGCTGATGCTCACTGCGCCATTGGCCTGCATCACGGCGGCGTAGCTCTGGTCGCCAGCCGCCAGTTTGCGGGTGCTGCCCAGGCTCACCAGCTCCGCTTCGGTCATGCCGATGAACCTGGCCAGGTCGGCTTGCAGGCCGCCCAGGTTGTCAGGGTTGTAACCGGGGCTTTCATACCAGTATTTGCTGGTGATCGAGCTGGCGAGCTGGTACCAGGCACCGGCGTTGCGGGTGCGCTCGGAACGGAAAATGCGCGTGGTTTCGGTCTCGCCGGTTTCCACACCGCTGTTGGTCAGGCTGCCGACCGTGGCTACCAGGTTGCCAGCAGCGCCGATGGTGCTGCTGCTGTTGAGCAAGTCACCGCCGTGGATGGTCAGGTTGCCGCCGGTGGTGATGCTGGAGGCGGCGCTGGCGTCGATCACCTCGAACTTGTCACGCTGGACGATTTCCCACACGTGGTTGCGCTTGCCACCGCAGTCGCCGGCGTTATAGCCCTCGATGCAGGCCACCTCGCCGACGCGGGCAGTGTAGATGCCCTTGTCCTCGGTCTGCAGGACCGCCCGCACGTTGTGAATGGTGCTCGCCGCCAGGCTCATCGACAGGTCGCTCTGCAGCGAGCCGGAACGGTTGACGATGCTGCTGGCCAGGCCGCCCTGGCCGTCGCGGTCGATGGTCAGGCTGCCCAGGCTGTAGACGTCGGCATAGCTGTTGCTCAGGCTGGCGACCTGCAGGCCCATGTCCTTGCCGCTGAAGATCAGGCCGTGGTCGCTGTTGACCAGGGCGCCAGTGGTCACGCTCAGCGCTTCGCCAGCCCCCAGGGTACCCTGGTTGTTGACGCCGCCCGCGCCGAGGTTGAGCCCGCCAGCAGAGGTCAGGCGCCCGGCATTGTTCAGCTGCCCGGCTACCGAGACGCTGGTGGCGCCACCGCCGGCAATGCTGCCGGCGCTGCCCAGGTTCACCTGTGCGGCGCTGAGGCCGAGGGTGCCACGGCTGCTCAGGCGGCCATTGCCGGCATAGGTGCCGCCAAGGTTGAGGCTGAAGCTGCCGTCACTGGCGATCAGGCCGTCGTTGCGCCAGTCGCTGCCGCTGCCGACCAGCGCTTCGCTGGCCAGCAACTGGCCGTTGGCGGTCTGGCTGAAGTTGCCGACATTGAGCGTCAGGCGCCCGGCCTGGATGACGTTGCTATTGCTCCAGCTGCCAGCGTTGAGAGTCAGGCCGCCGCGGGTGACGATACTGCCGCCGGCGCCCGTGACATTGGCGGTGCTGATGGCGAAGTTGCCACTGCCGACGTGCAGCAGGCTGCCGCCCGCGTTAAAGAAGTTGCCGACTGTGAAGCCGAGGTCGCTGTTGGCGGTTTCCAGTGTGCCGTTGCGGTTGTCGAACAGCCCGCCGATCTGGAAGCGCGTGGCGCCGCTGGTGCCCAGTGCACGCAATTGACCGGTTTGGTTGTCGAGGCTGGCCGCCTTGATCGCCAGGGTGCTGTCACTTTCGATGATGCCCAGGCGGTTGTTCAGCGCACCGCTGAGGTCGAGGTCGATGCGTTGGCCGGCGATCTGGCCATCGTTGTCGCCGCTGTTGTCGAAATTGCCACCGCTGACCTTGACCAGCCCCTGGGCGTAGAGGCCACCGTTGCGGTTGTCGAAATCGCCGGTGGTGACCAGGGCGTCGCCGGCCTGTGCCGCAATCCGCCCGCCATAGTTGTCGATGCCCCCCTGCACCTTGAGGTCGAGGGCCTGGGCCTGGGTGATGCCACCCTGGCGGTTGTTGGCCTGGTCGTAACCGTTGCTCAGCACACCGCGCAGGTCGGCGGCCAACGTGCCGCGCAGGCTGGACAGCACGCCGCCACGGTTGTTCAGGTTGCCGGCGCTGACGTCGAGGTCGCCAGCGTCGGCGAGGATGCGGCCACTCTGGTTGTCGATATCACCGCTGGCCAGGCGCAAGGTGCCCTGGCTCTGCAGGGTGCCCTTGGCATTGTCCAGGCTGGCGGCGCGCACATCGGCACCGCCGTTCTGGCTGTAGATCAGGCCATCGGCGCTGTTCAACAGTTGGCCGTCAACGGCCAGGGTCAGCTGCTGGTTGGCGGCCAGGGTGCCACGGTTGCGGTTGTCCAGGCGGGCGGCGAACAGGCTCAGCAGGCCCTGGCTGGCGATCTGCCCAGCCTGGTTGTCGATCTGCGTGGCGCTGTCGATGCGCAGGGGGCCGGCGCTGGCGAGCTTGCCGTGGTTGTTGCCAAGGGCACCGAGCAGCTTGAGGGTAACGGCGGCGTTGCCGATCAGGCTGCCGGCGCTGTTGTCCAGGCTGCCGGCATTCACTTCGAGCGCCTGCCCGGCACTGATGCTGCCGCTGCCATTGCCCAGGGCCATGGCGTTCAGGGTCAGGGCCGCGGCGCTGTCGATCAAGCCACCCTGGGCGTTGTTCAGCAGGCCGCTGATGGTCAGGCGCTGCCCACCCGCACTGGAAAGGATGCCGGCGCCACTGTTGTCCAGGTTCGCCGCTGTCACGTTCAAGGCTTGCTGGCTGACCAAGGCGCCACCGGCGCTGTTCAGCAAGTCGCCGCTGACTTGGGCGTGCAGCGCGCCGTTGCGGCTGGACAGGGTGCCCTGCTGGCGATTGTCCAGGCCGCCCAGGTTTGCACCCAGGCCCTGCCAGCCCGAAACCAGCCCGCCCTGGTTGTTCAGGTGCCGGGCGGTAACGTTCAGTTGGCCACTGCTGATCAGTTTGCCGGCGCTATTGTCCAGGTTGCGGCCGGCCAGGCCAAGGTCTTGCCGGGTGGAAATCTCGCCAGTGCGGTTGCTCAGGTCGCGCAGGTGGTCGAGGGTCAGCGTACCGGCGGTGGTGATCAGGCCACTGTCGTTGTTCAGGTCGCCCGTGGCACTGCTGAAGTCGACACGGATGGCGTTGCCCAGCAGCGAGCCCGCCTGGTTATCCACGGAACGGGCGGCGATAGCCAGCAGGCCGGCGGCGCTGATCAGGCCTTGCTGGCCATTGCTCAGGCCATCGGCCAGTTGCAGGCCGAGGTCGCCACGGCTGGTCAGCGTGCCGCCGCTGTTGTCCAGGCTGGCAGCGCGGGCATCGAGCGACGCGGCGGCGATCAGGCCCTTGATGTTGCCCAGGGCCTGGTCGATGCGCAGCATCAGCGACTGGTTGCTGAGTACCTTGCCGTCGCTGTTGTCCAGGCTGCGGGCCGCCAGGGTGAAGGCCCGCGCCGAGGAGATTTCGCCGCCCTGGTTGTTCACCCCGTCGAGGTTCTTGAGCACCAGCAAAGGCGCATTGAGCAGGCCCTGGCGGTTGTCCAGCAGGCCATGGTTGAGGTCGAGGGTCAGCGCGCTGTTGCTGAACAACTGGCCGCCTTGCTGATCGAGGCCGCTGGCGTTGATGTCGAGCGCGCCGTCACTGGCGATGCGCCCGGCGTCGCGGTTGTCCAACTGCCCGGTGACCAGGCCCAGGCTGGCGCCGCTGTCGATACGGCCTTGGCGGCTGTTATCGAGGCTGTTGGCGCGAAGGGTGGCTGGCCCTTTGGCACTGATGGCGCCCTGGTCGCTGTTGCCGACCTGGGCCGCGCTGAGGTGCAGCGCGGCATCGGTGACCAGTACGCCAGCCTGGTTGAGCACGCTGCCGCTGTGCTTGAGGGTCAAGTCACCGGCACTGGAAACACTCCCGGCGCGGTTGTCGAGCTGGTTGCTCGCCAGGCCAAGGGTGCCCTCGGCGCTGATCAGGCCCTGGCGGTTGTCCAGCGTGCCTTGCAGCGTTGCATCGAGGGCCTTGTGGCTGAGCAGCAGGCCGCCGGCGTTGTCCAGGCTGTCGCCGCTCAGGCCCAGGCCGGCCTTGCCCGAGAGCACACCCTTGCTGTGGTTGATCACTTGCGCGACGGCCATCTGCAGCTTGCCGTCGGCCAGCACCTTGCCGCCCTCGCTGTTATCCAGGCGTTCGCCGCCCAGGGTCACGTTCGCCTTGCTGGACAGTTCGCCGCCGCGGTTGTCCACGGCCTTGACCTGTACTTCGAGGCCTTGGCCCGCACCCACCAGGCCAGCCTGGCGGTTGTCCAGTACCTCACCGCCGAGCTTGAGGGTGGTGGCGGCAACCAGCACGCCCGCCTGGTTGTCGAGCTTGCCGACCCGGGCCTGCAACGCGCCACCTGCCGACACCTGCCCCTGCTGGTTGACCAGCCTGGCGGCCTGCAGCTCCAGCTGCTGGTCGGCGATCAACGTACCGCCCTGGTTGAGCAGCTCGCCGTCTACCGCCACAACCTGGCCGGCACGGCTGCTGATCAGGCCTTGGCTGTTGTCCAGGCTGGCGCTGTGCAGGTCCAGGCCATTGGCCGATACCAGGCCCTTGAAGTTGCTCAGCAGCTGCTTGATGCGCAGGGTCAGGCCCTGCTCGGCGATCAGCCGGCCATGGCTGTTGTCCAGGCTGCGCGCGGCCACGGTGAAGGCCTGGGCGCTGGAAATCTCGCCCTGTTGGTTATCCACCTCGGCAAGGTTGTTCAGCACCAGCAGCGGGGCGTTGATCAGGCCCTGGCGGTTGCGCAGCTGGCCGTGGTTCAAGTCGAGGGTCAAGGCGCTTTTGCTGAACAGCTGGCCACCGTCCTGGGCCAGGCCGGTGACGCTGGCGACCAGGGCCTTTTCACTGGCGATGCGGCTGCCCTGGCCGTTGTTGAGCTGGCCGGTCTTCAGGTCGAGGCGATCACCGCTGAGCAGCTGTGCGCCTTGGCCGTTGTCGAAGGTCCCGGTGTCGAGCCTGGCCGCGCCCTTGCTGCTGAGCAGGCCGGCCTCGCGGTTATCGAGGCTGCGGCTGGTGAGGGCCAAACCGGCGTCGGTGGTGATCGAGCCGCTGCGGTTGCGCAGTGCGCCTGCGCTGGCCAGGGTCAGGTCGGCCGCGCTGGAGAGCTTGCCACGGCTGTTGTCCAGGCTACCGGCAGTGGCTCGCAGGCGCCCTTCGGCTGTGATCAGCCCCTGCTGGTTGGCCAGCCCGTCCGCCAAGCCAATGTCCAGGTTGCCGCCACTGACCAGGCGCCCGAAGCGGTTATCCAGTTGCTGGCCAACGAGGGTCAGCGGGCCCGCAGCAGACAGCAGGCCCAGGTTGCGGTTGATCAGCTCGGCCATCTGCAACTGCAGGTTGCTACCGGCAAGGACCTTGCCACTGTCGCTGTTGTCCAGACGGCTGCCTTGCAGCGTCACGCCTTTGCTGGTGGAGATCTCCCCGCCACGGTTGTCGATGTCGGCAACATTCAGCTGCAACGCGCGGGTACCGCCGACCAGGCCGTTGCTGCGGTTGTCGAGGCTGCTGCCGGTGAGCAGCAGGTCACCCTGCGCGACCAGTTCGCCACCCTGGTTGATGATGCGGCCAAGCTGGGCCACCAGCGCGCGCTGGCTGGAAACTCTGCCGCCAGTGTTGTCCAGGCTGTCGCCCTCCAGGCGAAGCGGCCCGGCGGCGCTGAGCAGGCCGCCACGGTTGTCCAGCCGCGTGCCCTTGTAGCTGAACGCCGCCAGGCTGTTCAGCAGCCCTTGCTGGCGATTGTCCAGCTGGTCGACCTCCAGCCGCGCTTCCTGGCCGGCGCGCAGTTTGCCGGTGCGGTTGTCGAGTTTACCGGCGTGCAGGTCGAGGTCACCCTTGACGTTGATCTCGCCTTGCTGGTTGTCCAGCAGCCCGGCGACCCGCGCAGCCAGGCCAGCGTCGCCAACCAGGCTGCCGCCCTGGCGGTTGTCGAGGCTGCCGGCCTGCAGGCCGATCGCCCCGCCAGAGCCGAGCAAGCCCTGGCGATTGTCCAGGGCATTATCCAGGGCCACCTGCAATGCCCCATCAGCGCTCACCTGCCCAGCCTGGTTGTCCAGGCTGCCGCCCTTGAGGCTGGTGCTGCCGACGCTGGAAATCTCGCCGGCCTGGTTGTTGCTGGCACCTGCCACCTGCAGTGCCAGGTTGGCACGACTGGTCAGGGTACCTTGATGGTTGTCCAGGCTGGCCGCACGTACCTCGACGCCGCTTGCGGAAACCAGGCCGCCGGTGTTGTTCAGTGCCTGTTCCAGCTGCACGGTCAGGTTCTGGTTGCCGAGCAGTCTGCCGAGGCTGTTGTCGAGGCTGCGGGCCACCAGTGCAAAGGCCTGGGCGCTGGAAATCTCGCCCTGGCGGTTATCCACGCTGTCGAGATTGGCCAGGGTCAGGCGCGGCGCATTGATCAGGCCGCCCTGGTTGTTCAGCTGGCCCTTGTTCAGGTCCAGGCTCAGTTCGCTGGCACTGGTCAGGCGGCCGCCATTGTGCTGGTCGAGCCCGGCGGCACGGGCGCGCAGCGCCTGGTTGCTGGCGATGCGGCCGCCATCGCTGTTGTTCACCTGGCCAGCCTCGAGGCTGAGGGTCTGCAAGCTGGTGAGCTGGCCGCCACGGTTATCCACCGCAGCATTGGCCGTCAGGCCAAGGTGCTGGCCGGCGCGCAGCGTGCCGGCAGTATTGTCCAGCTGGCCGACCTTCGCGTTCACGGTCGCGCCGTCGATCAGCCCGCCCTGGCCATTGAGCAGGCCGGTAGCGGTGAGGTCGGCCTGGCCACCGGCAACCAGCCTGCCGGCATTGCGGTTGTCGAGGGTGGCGGCGCTGGCGCTCAGCTGCCGCTGGGCAGCGAGGGTGCCACCCTGGTTGTTCAGGCTTTGCCGCGCCGTGACATTCAGGTCGCGGCTGGCCACCACGGTGTGACCACGGTTGTCGACCTGCGCGGCGTTCAGGCGCACGTCGCCGGTGGTATTGCGACTATTGTCGGCGTTGACGCCCGCTTCGATGATGCCCTGGTTGCTCAGGCGGCCACCGCTGTCGAGGCTGATGCGCTGCCCGGCAGCAAGGGCCTGGCGGTTGTTCAGGTCGCCCTGGGTGCGCACCTGCAGTGCGTTGCCGGCATACACCGTGCCCTGGGCATCGAGCTGGTCGGCCTTGATCGCCACCGAGCCGTTGGCTGCAGTGGCCTCGGCCAGGCGCAGCTGGCCGTTGGCATCGAGCTGGATGTCGCCGCCGCTGGCAATCAGCTTGCCGTCCAGCTTCACCCCCACGCCGGCCTCGGTGCCCACCAGTTTGATGGTGTTGGCGTACATGCCGCCCAATGCCGAGGAGTCAATGGCCAACTGCGGGGCCTGAGCCGGGTCGGCGCTACGGGCAGTGGCGGCCAGGCTGTGTGCATCCACGTCGTTGCTGCCGGCCACCAGCGCCAGCTGGCGGGCCTGGATCTCGGCGTTGATCCTGGCGCTGCGGGTAATGATTTCGAACTGGTCAACGTTGCTGGCGTTGAGCCCGGCACCTTCGATGGCGACACTGCCCTGCTCCACCTGGTAGCGCTGCAGTTGCCCGTTCTCGATCACCGGCTTGCCGGTGGTCAGCGTGGCCTTCGGCGTGTTGATGAAGCCGCAGCCGTTGCAGGTGACGCCATAAGGGTTGGCGACGATGACATGGGCCGAGCGCCCGGCCACCTCGGTGTAGCCCTTGAGCTGGCTCGGGTTGCCACCATTGACCTCGTTGAGAATGGTGCTCGCCGCATGGCCGCCGAGGTTGCTGTTGCCAAGAATGATCCCGCCCAGCTGGGTGGCCTGGGTGCGGCCCGTGGCGTTGTTGAGGATGACGCCTTGCTGGCCGACGTTGTAGTCACTGAACTTGTTGTGCGACAGCCCGGCAGCGCTGGGCGCAGCGATATTGACGATGGGCACGCCATTGCCGGCCTGGCCGAGGTGGGTGCCGCTGCCGTTGACCACGATGCCGTCGGCCATGGCCACCAGCGGCTGCCAGAACATCAGGTTGGCCAGCATGAAAGCCAGACCACGCTTGGACAAGCCCCAGAAGGTCTGGCGTGGTTGCAGGGCAGCCGAAGGCTGGCGGGCCAGGAAGGCGAATTGACGAACGTCCATGTCAGTACTCGGGAAAAACGGTGTTAAAGGAAGAAGTCCAGGCGGAAGTAGACTGGCGTTTCTCGTGCCTCGATGGCGGCGGGTCGCTCGAGCGAGTGGGCGAAGGTCACGCTGGCGGACAGGTGCTGGCCGCGGGCGAACAGCTCGAGCGCATCACTGGACAGCCGGCCGCTTTGCCCGCTGTTGTAGCGATCATGGCGAATGGCACCGACGTCGTAGGCCAGGCCCAGGCCATACTCGGTCAGCAGCGGCCGCAACCAGTCCCAGGCCACCGGCCGGCTCCAGCGCACATCGTTGCGCCAGTAATAGCCACTGTCGCCATTGAGGCTCTGGTCCTTGTAACCCCGGATCGACGACTGGCTGCCCAGGCTCATGCGTTGCGGGCTGAACAGCAGGTCTTCGCTGCGTTGGCCGGTGACCAGGCTGCTGAACACCAGCGACTCCCCCCACAGCGTGAACGGCTGCAGGTAGCTGACCGTGGCGGTGTACTTGCGGTAGCGGGCGTTGGGCTGGCGCTTGCCGGTACTGCTGCGCTGGTCTTCGCGCTGGGAATCGAAGGCGCCGATGCCGTCCTGCATGCCCAGGTCGAAGTTGACGAAGGCGTTGCCGAGACGTCGCCCGTGGTTGATGCCGAACTGCGCTTCACTCAGGCGGTTGCTGCTGGTGTCCAGCTTGCTG
>Ga0209370_1001129_pt1 | contig 25668 bp, 25 predicted proteins | sample AgamicAtPrz_FD_187164 | JGI IMG/M metagenome (GOLD analysis project Ga0209370, IMG submission 187164) | Agave microbial communities from Guanajuato, Mexico - At.P.rz (SPAdes) (version 2) | ecosystem: Host-associated > Plants > Phyllosphere > Phylloplane/Leaf | place: Guanajuato, Mexico... | reverse complement strand
GATCAAGATCAAGATCAAGATCAAGATCAAGATCAAGATCAAGATCAAGATCAATCAACGGCTACACCCGGAACTGCTCCATCAACACCTGCTGCTGGTTGGCCAAACGGTTCAGCGCCTGGCTGATCCTCGCCGACTCGTCGGCCTGACCGGCCAACGACTCGGTCACATCACGTATCCCCGCCACGTTACGGTTGACCTCCTCGGCCACGGCGCTCTGTTCCTCGGCCGCCGAGGCGATCTGCAGGTTCATGTCGGTGATGACCGCCACCGCCTCGCCGATCCGCTGCAGCGCCGGCAGCGTCTGCTCCATCTGCGCGGCGCTGTCCTGGGCCTGACGCTGGCCTGCGTGCATCGCGCCGACCACGTCCTGGGTGCCTTGCTGCAGCCCCTCGATCACCTGGCGGATCTCCTCCACCGACACCTGCGTACGCTGGGCCAGGTTGCGCACCTCGTCAGCGACCACCGCGAAACCACGCCCGGCCTCACCGGCGCGGGCGGCCTCGATGGCGGCGTTGAGCGCCAGCAGGTTGGTCTGCTCGGCAATGGCGCGAATCACCTCGAGCACCGAGCCGATCTGCTCGCCGCGGCTTTCCAGGGCACGCGCCTCGTCCATGGCCGCGTCCATGCCGCCGGCCAGCTCGCCGATTGCCTCGCGGGTGGCGGCCACCCGTGCCAGACCATCACGGGTGGCCTGGTCGGCGCCACGCGCCGCTTGCGCCGCCTGGGCGGCATTGTGGGCGACGTCGTGGGCAGTGGCACTCATCTCGTTGGCGGCGGTGGCCACCTGCTCGATCTCGCGGTGCTGTTGCTGCATGCCGTCACTGGTCTGGCTGGCGATCAGCGCCGACTGGTCGGCCGTACCACGGGCTTCCTGCAGGGAACCCTTGAGCTGGGCGATCACCGGCTGGAGCTTGTCGAGGAAACGGTTGAACCAGCCGGTCAGCTGGCCCAGTTCGTCGTCGCGGGCGTAGTCCAGGCGCCGGGTCAGGTCGCCTTCGCCACTGGCAATGTCCTTCAGGCGGGCGGCCACGGCCAGGATCGGCCGGGTTACGCCGCGAGCGGTCAGCCACACCAGCAGCAGCCCCAGCACGGCGGCGCCCAGGCCGATCAGCAGGCTGACCAGGTTGGCGCTCTGGTTCTGGCTGTCCAGGCGCTGGTTGAGAGCGACGGCGGGGGCCTGCAGCACCTGTTCCGGCAGCTCGAGCAGGACCTGCCACGGCGCCGCGCCGGGGATCGGGGCGAAAGGCCGGGAAATGCGCATGGTGCCGTCGTCCAGGCGCTCGACCGCCTGCCCGGCGCGCAGCGAGTCTGCCTGGGCGGTGGCGCTGGCGCCGAAGGCCTGCTCCACGGTCTTGCTCAGCTGGCTGGCGTCCTGGCTGTGGCCGGCGAGCAGGCCCGAAGGGCTGACAATACTGACCTGGCCCTGTCCATCGAACAGCTCCTGGCGGCCGGCCAGGCTCAGTTGCTGCAGGTTGTCCAGGCCGATGTCCAGGCCGACCACGCCCACCACTTTGCCATTTTCCAGCAGCGGCAGGGCGATGCTGGTCATCAGCACCTGGTGGCCGTTGACCTCGTCGAAGTACGGGTCGAGCACACAGGCCTTGGCGGTCTCCAGCGGGCAGGTCAGCCAGCGGTTGTAGGGCGAACCGTTGGCGCCGATGCTGGTGTCGGCGAGCATCGACTCGGGCATCGCCTCCACCTCGAGGTTGCCGGTGCTGGGCTGCGACCAGTACAGGGAGAAGCGGCCGCTGTCGTTGCTGCCGTTGTCGACCTGGCCGGCGAAGCGGGCGTCCTGCTGGTCCAGGGCGTTGGGCTGGAATACCAGGTACAGGCCGATCAGGTCGGCGTTGCCGGCCAGGGCGGCGCGGGCCTCGCGGCTGAGTTCGGCACGAAGGTCGGCGCCGCCGCGGGCCTTGAGTGCCTGCACCAGGCGGGCGAAACCGTTGCCGTACTGGTAGGCGTCCATGAAGTAGCGCTGGATGCGCAGGGCCTGGGTCTCGCCGTGGGCCTGCAGGCGCAGGCGGGCGCTGTGGTCGAGCAGTTCGGTGTTGGCTTGGAACACCTGCTCGGCGCTGCGCCGGGCCTGGGTGAGCGAGGTGGCCACCAGCAGGGCGACGATGGCCAGCAGGCACAGGCCGGCGAGCAGGGTTATCTTCCACTGGATGGAGAGACGGCGCAGCAACATGGGCTTTTCCTTCTCGGGCAAACAGAACGCCCGCGGTCAGGCGGGCGTCGGCGGGGTCAGTCGGCGATGCAGTTCGGTGGCGCTACCCTGAAGGCCTTGGTCAGCCAGGCCAGGTAGAGCACGCCAAGCAGGGCCCAGACACCGCCGAACAACAATGAGTGTTCGTTCAGGTCCAGCCACAGCGAGACGATGATGCAGAAGCCTATCGTCGGCGCCACCAGATACTTGAGGTTGTTCGTCAGGCCCTTGTTCTGACCCTCGCGGATGTAGCAGTGGTTGATCACCGACAGGTTGACGAAACTGAACGCCACCAGCGCGCCGAAGTTGATTACCGAGGTGGCGGTGACCAGGTCGAAGAAGATCGCCGACAGCGAGATCAGGCCGACCACGGCAATGTTCAGCACCGGGGTCTTGTAGCGCGGGTGCAGGCGGGCAAATACCCCGGCCGGGATCACGTTGTCGCGGCCCATCACGTACAGCAGGCGCGACACACTGGTCTGCGAGGCCAGGCCCGAAGCGATGGTGTTGATCACCGTGCAGGCGATGAAGATCGACTGGAACAGCTTGCCGCCGACATACAGGGCGATTTCCGGCAGGGCCGCTTCCTGGTCATGGAAGCGCGCCATGGTCGGGAAGTAGGCCTGGATGAAGTAGGACACGCCGATGAACACCACGCCGCCGATCAGCGCGGTGAGGAAGATCGCCCGCGGGATGGTCTTGCCCGGGTCGCGAGTCTCTTCCGACAGGCAGGTCACCGCGTCGAAGCCCAGGAACGAGAAGCACAGGATGGTCGCGCCGGCGGCCAGGGCGGCGAACTGGGTCTGGTCGTCGGCGAACGGCACCAGGCTCCAGGCGGTGCCCAGCCCCTCGCCGTGGTCCAGGCCGCGCCAGCACAGGTAGATGAACACACCGATGATCGCCACCTGCACGGCGACGAACAGCAGGTTGAAGTGCGCCACCAGGTTGACGCTGCGCATGTTGATCAGGCTGATCAGGGTGACGAAACCGGCCACCCACACCCAGGCCGGCACCTCGGGGAACATCGCCGACAGGTAGAGCTTGGCCAGCAGCGCGTTGACCATGGGCAGCAGCAGGTAGTCCAGCAGCGACGACCAGCCCACCAGGAAGCCCACGTGCGGGTTGATGGCACGCTGGGTGTAGGTATAGGCCGAGCCCGACTGTGGAAAGCGCCGCACCAGGGTGCCGTAGCTCACGGCGGTGAACAGGATGCCGGCCAGGGCCAGGAGGTAGGCGCTGGGCACGTGCCCGGCGGTGATGCCGGAGACGATGCCGAAGGTGTCGAACACGGTCATCGGGGTGAGGTAGGCCAGGCCGATGATCACCACATGCCAGAGACGCAGGGACTTGCGGAATTGAGCGTTGCCGGGGGCGCTGTGGTCAGGCTGCATGCGGGCGCTGCTCCTTGATCGAAACAACGGGCACGGCGTATGACGGGCACGACAAGGTCGAGCGGATGGGCTCCATGTTGTTCACCTTTTATGTTGGAGCTGCGGGGTGCGCGAAATAAACAACGATGGCCGTTTGAGTGTCAAGTTAAACATGACAGAGTGCCAACTGGGTGGAAGGTGAATCGGTTTATTTGGCCGTTATGCATTGCTTTTGGCCGATTGAGCAGATCGTAAGTCGATTTTGATGTTCGTAAAAATTGACAATTTTTCTTTGGCAAACCAAGTGCCCGGCTGTGCGTCGACACACAAAATGCCTCACGCATTACCGCGTGGGCTGGGTGCCAATGGTATTCTTGCCATCCGCGTGCGGCCTCGTTTCCGTGGACCGCTCAAACGACCTCCCTATGGACAGCAATCGGTTCTATTCATGAAGAAATCAGTAGGCATCCTTTCCGGTCTGGCCGTGGCCATCGCCGTCGCAACCACCGCTGGCGCCTGGTACACCGGCAAGCAGTTGCCCGCAGAGCTGGAGCGTTCCGTCGCCCGCGGCAACGAAGAACTGAAGAAAGCCCTGGCCGGCAACGGTGGCAGCATGACCATCGAGCTGGTCTCGCTGGACCAGCACTTTTTCACCAGCACCGCGCACTACCGCCTGAAGGCCGAGAACGTGCAGGTCGGCGAAGCCGAGGCACTGAACTTCCAGGTGGGCGTGACCGACCAGATCGAGCACGGCCCGTTCCCGTGGTCGCGGGTCAAGGCCCTTAAGCTGATGCCGGTCATGGCCACCAGCAACAGCGCGCTGGACAAGGATGACTTCACCAGCGGCTGGTTCACCGCCGCCGGCGACAAGGCGCCGGTCACCGCCCAGGTCAGCCTCGGCTATGGCGGCAGCGTCGACAGCGATATCCGCCTGGCGCCGGTCACGCTCAAGGAAGACGGCGGCAATGTCCTGGACTTCTCCGGCCTGCAGCTCAAGCTGCGCGGCGACCGCGAAGGCAAGGCGGTGGAGATCCACAGCAGCGCCGACCGCCTCGAGCTGAACTTCGTCGACGAGCAGCAGGCGCCGGTGAAGATCCTGCTCAACGGCTTCAAGGCCGGTGGCAAGCTCACTGAGACTGCCCACGACATGGTCTATGTCGGCAACTTCGACCTGGCCCTGGCCGACACCCAGGTGACCTTCGGGCCGAAGCAGGAAGTGCTGGTGCTCAAGGGTCTGCAGCAGAACAACCTGTACAACGCCGAGGGCGAGGCCAAGGACAAGCTGGCCGGGCGCCTGGAGTACAAGGTCGACGACATCAGCTACGCCGGCCGCAAGGTGGGCAGCGCGGAGATGGTCCTGACCATGAAGTCCATCGACATTCCGGCCATGCAGGCGTTGATGGAGTGGTACCAGACCCAGTTGCCGCAGATGCAGCAGGCCGCCGCCGATGGCGAGGCGCCGTCGCTGGAGATGACCCCCGAAGAGCAGGCCAAGGTCCAGGGCGACCTGCAGAAGCTGCTGGTGGCCAAGCCGCAGGTGGCGGTGGAGAAGCTGGCGTTCAAGACCGCCAATGGCGAGAGCCACTTCAACCTGGCGATGGACTTTGCCAGCCCGAGCTCGTTCGACCTGCCGCCTGACCAGTTGGGCAAGCAGCTGCTGACGCAACTGAAGGCCAAGCTCAGCGTTTCCAAGCCGATGGTCGCCGACCTGGCCACCTTGCAGGCGCTGCTCGAGGGTGAGACCGATGCCCAGGCCATCGCCCAGCAGTCCAGCCAGGCCGGTGAGATGGTCGGCATGATGGCGCTGCAGAGCGGCATGGCCACCGTACAGGGCAGCGACGTGGTGTCGAGCCTGCAATACGCCGACGGCATGGTCGACTTCAACGGCAAGAAGATGACCGTCGAAGAGTTCGCCATGCTGATCAGCGGCCACCTGGCCGCGCTCCAGCCGCAGGGCTGATTGAGCCTACCGCTTGCTTTGTGGGAGCTGGCTTGCCAGCGAAAGGGCCGCCAAGCGGCCCCGAGGTCTCATAGGTATCATCAGCCTATCCGTCAGCCTGGGGCTGCTGCGCAGCCCTTTCGCCGGCAAGCCGGCTCCCACAGTTGCAGGGCATGATGCTCGCTTTGGAGGTGCTGGGTCTGCCCTGAGCAAAAACCCCTTTTGCATCCCTCCGATTGCCTGTAGCCTTCGCGTCCGATAAGAATCCGCGCCCGCAGAGGGGCCGAGACGCTGGCCGTCCGGCACCATTAGCCGATCTGCCAGGGCCGGGTGATACACTCGACTGACGCGCTCAAGCGCCCCGCAGGTCCAGCGATCATGACCCAGATTTCCGAACGCCTGTTGGTCCAGGCCCACCTCGATGCCAAGCAGCCCAATCCGCTGACGCCCGCGCAGGAGGCCGAATACCGTGCGGCCATCGCCGCCGAGCTGAAAAAGCAGAACGCCGTGCTGGTGGCCCACTACTATTGCGACCCGGTGATCCAGGCCCTGGCCGAGGAAACCGGCGGCTGTGTGTCCGACTCGCTGGAGATGGCGCGCTTCGGCAAGAACCATCCGGCCGAGACCGTGGTGGTGGCGGGTGTGCGTTTCATGGGCGAGACCGCGAAGATCCTCACCCCGGAAAAACGCGTGCTGATGCCCACCCTGGAGGCGACCTGCTCCCTCGACCTGGGTTGCCCGGTCGAGGCGTTCTCGGCGTTCTGCGACCAGCATCCCGAGCGCACCGTGGTGGTCTATGCCAACACCTCCGCCGCAGTGAAGGCCCGTGCCGACTGGGTGGTGACCTCCAGCTGCGCATTGGAGATCGTCGAAAGCCTGATGGACAACGGCGAGACCATCATCTGGGGCCCTGACCAGCACCTGGGCCGCTACATCCAGAAGCAGACCGGTGCCGATATGCTGCTGTGGGACGGTGCCTGCATCGTTCACGAAGAGTTCAAGTCGCGCCAGCTGGCCGACATGAAGGCGTTGTACCCGGACGCGGCGATCCTGGTCCACCCGGAGTCGCCGGAAGCGGTGATCGAACTGGCCGACGCGGTGGGCTCCACCAGCCAACTGATCAAGGCGGCGCAGACCCTGCCGAACAAGACCTTCATCGTCGCCACCGACCGTGGCATCTTCTACAAGATGCAGCAGCTGTGCCCGGACAAGGAATTCGTCGAGGCGCCGACCGCCGGCAACGGCGCGGCCTGCCGCAGCTGCGCGCACTGCCCGTGGATGGCGATGAACACCCTGGAGCGCACGCTGGACTGCCTGCGCAAGGGTAGCAACGAGATCTTCGTCGAGCCTGCGCTGATTCCCAAGGCGATCAAGCCGCTGAACCGCATGCTCGATTTCACCCAGGCGGCGCGGTTGAAGTTGTCAGGCAACGCCTGACATCACCTTGTAGGAGCGGCCTTGCGCCGCGAAAGGGCCGCAGAGCGGCCCCAGGATGTTCAGGGTCACGCAAAAAACAGGGGCCGCTCTGCGGCCCTTTCGCGGCGCAAGGCCGCTCCTACAGGGTTATCGGTTCTGACGCCTAGCGCCCCATCATCTCCTTGACCATCCGCTGCTGCTCCATGATCTCGCGCTGGCGCTGGTCGATCTGCGAGGCCAGCGGGAAGTTGCTGCCCGAGCGGCGCTTGGCGTAGTCGAGCTGCTGGATCGCCTGGTCGAAGTCGCCGACCAGGGTGAAGTACTCGGCGCGGGCGCGGTGCAGGCCGATGGTGTTGCCCGACAGCCCGCGCACTTCGGCGACGTCGTACCACACGTCCGGGTCATCCGGGCGGTTCTTGACCAGGTCGTCCAGCACCTTCTCCGCCTCGGCCGGCTTGTTCTGCTTGATCAGCAGGTCGGCGCGCACCTGTTTCAACGGATAGTTGGCCGGGTACAGCGCCTGCATGCGCTGGGCGCGTTGCTGGGCATCGGCCAGGCGGTTGTTGGTGATGTCCAGGTCGATCTGCGCGAGGTTGTAGGTGATATCGTTGGGCGCCTTGGCCAACAGCGGCTTGAGGTTTTCCCGCGCTTCGTTGAGCTGGCCACCCTTGATCTGCGCCAGCGCCAGGCCATAGCGCGCAGCGTCCATCTGTGGATTCTCGTCGAGCTGGGCGCGGAAGCGCTTGGCTGCCAGGCCCGGGGTGCCTTCGTAGGTGAGGGCGACACGGGCGCGGATCAGCTGGTAGCGCAGGCTGTCCTCGACCCCGCCCTTGGGCGCCTGTTCGGCGCGGTTACGGGTGTCGGCGATACGCGATTCGGTGACCGGGTGGGTCAGCAGGAATTCCGGCGGCTTGGCATCGTAGCGGTACTGGCGGGCCAGGCGTTCGAACATCGACGGCATATTGCGCGGGTCGTAGCCGGCCTTTTCCAGGTTGAGGATGCCGAAACGGTCGGCTTCCTGTTCGTTCTGCCGGGAGAAACGCCGCTGCTCCTGGATCGCCGCCGCCTGGGTGCCGGCAATCACACCGATGCCGGCATCGCCACCACCGCCAGCGGCCAGGACGATACCTGCAAGCAGCGCGGCCATCATGGGCAACTGCATGCGCTGCTGGGCTTCGACGCCACGGGCGAAGTGGCGCTGCGACAAGTGCGCCAGTTCGTGGGCCAGGACCGAGGCGTACTCGCCTTCGGTCTGTGCATTGAGGAACAGGCCGCCGTTGACCCCGACAATGCCACCAGGCGCGGCAAAGGCGTTGAGTTCCTTGCTGTCGATGAGGATGAACTCCAGGCGCCGGTCCTGCAGTTGGCTGGTCTCTGCCAGCTTGTACACGCTGGTTTCGACGAAGTCCTTGAGCTGCGGGTCGTTCAGCTGGTTGACCTGGCCACGCAGCAGGCTCAGCCAGGCGCGACCGAGCTGGTGTTCCTGTTGCGGCGAGACGATCGCGGAGCTGGCGTCGCCCAGTGACGGCAGGTCGTCGGCGTGGCCGGGAAGGGCCATCAGGCAGGCCAGCGTCAACAGGGTGGGGCGCAGTAGATTCATGCAGAAGCTCGCGTCGGTCAAAAGCCTTACTGTAGCCGGGTCGCGCGATGCCGACCAGTGGCGGTATCCTACCAGACCTTTCTGTCCATACCCCGGAGACGCGCCCGATGAGTGACACCCCGACCAGCGACGCCGAGCTCGACGCCAGCGGGCTGAACTGCCCGCTGCCGCTGCTCAAGGCCAAGATGGAACTCAATCGCCTGGCCAGTGGCGCGGTGCTCAAGGTGATCGCCACCGACGGCGGTTCCCAGCGCGACTTCCGCACTTTCGCCCAGCTGGCCGGTCATACGCTGCTGCATGAAACGGCCGAGGCCGGCGTGTACACCTACTGGCTGCGCAAGGCCTGAGTCTTTCCCAAGGATCGTCAATGTTCAAAGTGCTTCGCGACTGGATGCAGCGCTACTTCTCCGACGAGGAGGCCGTGGTGCTGGCGGTCCTGCTGTTCCTGGCCTTCACCGTGGTGCTGACCCTGGGCGGCATGCTCGCGCCGGTGCTGGCGGGCATGGTCCTGGCGTTCCTCATGCAGGGCCTGGTCAATGCCCTGGAGCGCTTGAAGGTGCCGTCCAGGCTGGCGGTCTGGCTGGTGTTCGCCCTGTTCATGGGGGCGCTGGCAGTATTCATGCTGGTGCTGGTGCCGCTGCTCTGGCATCAGCTGATCACCCTGTTCAATGAACTGCCGGGTATGCTCGGCAAGTGGCAGTCGCTGTTGCTGCTGCTGCCCGAGCGCTATCCGCACCTGGTGTCGGACGAGCAGGTGCTGCGCGCCATCGAATCGGTGCGCGGCGAGATCGGCAAGTTCGGCCAGTGGGCGCTGACCTTCTCGCTGTCGAGCCTGCCGTTGCTGGTCAACGCGATGATCTACCTGGTGCTGGTGCCGATCCTGGTGTTCTTCTTCCTCAAGGACCGCGAGCTGATCGGACGCTGGGTCAGCGGCTACCTGCCGCGTGAGCGTACGCTGCTCAATCGGGTGGGCGACGAGATGAACCGGCAGATCGCCAACTACATTCGCGGCAAGGGCATCGAGATCCTGATCTGCGGGATTGCCACCTATATCGCCTTCATCAGCCTGGGCCTGAACTATGCCGCCTTGCTGGCGCTGCTGGTGGGCCTGTCGGTGGTGGTGCCGTATGTCGGCGCGGTGGTGGTGACGGTGCCGGTGACGCTGATCGCGCTGTTCCAGTGGGGCTGGGGCGACCAGTTCATCTACCTGATGGCGGTGTACGCGATCATCCAGGCGCTCGATGGCAACGTGCTGGTGCCGCTGCTGTTCTCCGAGGCGGTGAGCCTGCACCCGGTGGCGATCATCTGCGCGGTGCTGCTGTTCGGCGGGCTGTGGGGGTTCTGGGGAATCTTCTTCGCGATCCCGCTGGCGACGCTGTTCAAGGCGGTGCTGGACGCGTGGCCGCGGCAGGACAGGTCTGTGGCGCCGATGCTGTAATTTTGGGGCTGCTTTGCAGCCCTATCGCGGCACAAGGCCGCTCCTACAGGGGAACGCGATTCCTGTAGGAGCGGCCTTGTGCCGCGATAGGGCGCAAAGCGCCCTCAAGATCTCAAGCCTTATCGAGACCCTGGGCTGCTGCCAACACCGCATCCACATGCCCTGGCACCTTCACTCCACGCCATTCCTGGCGCAGCACACCGTCCTTGTCGATCAGGAAGGTGCTGCGGTCCACACCCATGTATTCCTTGCCATACAGCTTCTTCAGCTTGATCACGTCGAACAGCTGGCACAGCGCCTCGTCCTTGTCGCTGATCAGCTCGAAGGGAAACGCCTGCTTGGCCTTGAAGTTCTCGTGCGACTTGATGCCATCGCGCGACACGCCGAACACCACGGTGTTGGCCGCCTGGAACGCCGCGTATTGGTCGCGGAAGCCCTGGCCTTCGGTGGTGCAGCCCGGGGTGCTGTCCTTGGGATAGAAGTACAGCACCACCTGCTGGCCTTTCAGGTCAGCAAGGTTGACAGTCTGGCCGCTGGTGGCCTGGACCTGGAAATCGGCGACGGGTTGGTCGAGCGCTACGGCCATGGGAGCTTCCTTACATGGGGTTCTGTGGGCGCCACGGTTCGATCAGCGCGTCCAGGTTCAGGGCGTCGGCGAAGTCGAGGAACTGGTCACGCAGCCAGCTGATCTGGGTGCCGGCCGGCAGGATCACGGTGAACTGGGCGTTGAGCATGCTGCTGCCGGTTTGCGGCGCGAGGTAGGTGTCGCAGGTCATCGCTTCGAGCTCGACGCGGTGGTCGAGGAAGAACTGGCACAGCTCGTTGATGATGTCCGGGCGATAGGCGGCGCTGACGTAGGCTACATAAGGCAGGGCCTGCGGGCGCACTTCCTGGTCGGCGCTGCGCACCACGTCCAGGGTCAGGCCGTGCTTCTTGCCCAGGCCCGGCAGGGTGGCTTCGAGGCGGGCCAGGGCATCCCAGCTGCCGCCGACCTGCAGCACCAGGGCGCTGGTCTCGCCGTGGCGCGACAGACGCGAGGTGACCACCGCGCAGCGGTTGTCGAAGGCCGCGCGGCTGAGAACGTTGGCCAGCTCCATGGGGTTGGGGCCCAGGGCGCTGATGACGAGAAATTGTTCGCGAACGGTGGGGGTGGACATGCAGCATTCCTAAAGCGATGAGCGGTCGGTGCAGGACGGGGGCAAGCCTCCTGCATCAGCAGGGCCCGGGCCGGTTTTGGCGGCTGTGGACGCAGGCCGGTAGCACTGTCGACGGCCCGGCGGGCCGTGCTGCACCGATCAAAGGATCAAGGGTAGCGAAAAGCGGCGCGAAGGGGAATGCTCCGCCCGCCTGCTTCGCTTGTGCAAGGCCGATGGCGCCAGTACCATTACCGCTCTCTTTTTCCGGCAGGAGCAGTTACATGATTGCGGGCAGTATGGTGGCATTGGTCACTCCCATGGATGCACAAGGGCGTCTGGACTGGGACAGCCTCGACAAGCTTGTAGACTTCCACCTGGAAAACGGCACCCACGCGATCGTAGCTGTCGGCACCACCGGCGAGTCCGCCACGCTGGATGTCGAAGAACACATCCTGGTCATCAAGCACGTGGTCGAGCGGGTCAAGCACAGCAACAAGCGGATTCCGGTGATCGCCGGTACCGGTGCCAACTCCACTGCCGAAGCCGTGCACCTGACCAAGAACGCCAAGAATGCTGGCGCCGACGCCTGCCTGCTGGTAGTCCCGTACTACAACAAGCCGACCCAGGAAGGCCTGTACCAGCACTTCAAGCACATCGCCGAAGCCGTCGACATCCCGCAGATCCTCTACAACGTGCCCGGCCGCACCTCCTGCGACATGCAGGCCGACACCGTGATCCGCCTGTCGAAGGTCAAGAACATCATCGGCATCAAGGAAGCCACCGGCGACTTGGTCCGTGCCAAGGCCATCCTGGACGGCGTCGACAAGGACTTCATCGTCCTGTCCGGTGACGATCCGACCGCCGTCGAGCTGATGCTGATGGGCGGCAAGGGCAACATCTCCGTCACCGCCAACGTCGCCCCGCGCGAAATGGCCGACCTGTGCGAGGCCGCCCTTGAGGGCAATGCCGAGAAGGCCCGCGCGATCAACGAAAAACTCATGCCGCTGCACAAAGACCTGTTCTGCGAAGCCAACCCGATTCCGGTGAAATGGGCGCTGGTGGAAATGGGCCTGATGCAGCAGGGCATTCGCCTGCCACTGACCTGGCTGAGCGAAGGCTGTCACGAAAAAGTCCGTACTGCCTTGCGCCAGTCCGGCGTACTGGTTTAATCGAGGAAGTACACCGCATGAAGCGACTGGCTGGTCTTTCCGCTCTCGCCCTGATCATCTCCAGCACCAGCGGGTGCGGCTGGCTGTGGGGCGAGGATGGCTATTTCCGCGACCGTGGCAGCGACTACCTGCAGGCGCAGCCGACCGCGCCGATGCAGCTGCCGCCGGACGCCAGCAACGTCAAGCGCCTGGATCCGCTGCTGCCGATCCCGCGCAACGTGGCCGACGATCGCGCCACCGGCGAGTTCGAGGTACCCCGTCCACAGCCGCTGTCGGCCACCGCCGACATCAGCGATTTCAGCCTGCAGCGCAGCGGCAACAGCCGTTGGGTGCTGGCCCAGCGTTCGCCTGCCGAAGTCTGGCCGGTGACCCGCCAGTTCTTCGAGGACAACGGTTTCCGCATTGCCGAAGAGCGTCCGCAGACCGGTGAGTTCAACACCACCTGGCAGCGTTTCGACGAGCTGTCGGCTTCCCTCGGCCAACGTCTGGCCAGCACCTCCAGCAGTCCGGACAGCGAAGTCCGTGTGCGGGTGCGCATGGAGCCCGGCGTGCAGCGCAACACCTCCGAGGTGTATGTGGTCAGCGTCGAGCGTCCGGCCGGCAGCACTGCCGAGCCTGATTTCCCGTCCGCCTCCAGCAACACCGGCACCGACGCCCTGTTGGTCGACGAAATGCTCGCCAGCATGAACCGCAGCGCCGAGAAGGGCGGTTCGGTCTCGCTGCTGGCCGCGCGCGACTTCGATGCCCCAAGCCAGGTCAGCCTGAGCGAGGATGGCAGCGGCAACCCGGTGCTGTTCCTGGGCTCGGACCTGGACCGCGCCTGGTCCGGCGTCGGCCGCGCACTGGAGCAGGGCGAGTGGCGTGTCGAGGACATCAACCGCAGCCTGGGCCTGTACTACATCAACCTGTCCGAGAAGCCTGACGACAAGCAGAAGGAGCCTGGCTTCTTCAGCCGCCTGTTCGGCAGCGAGCCGAGCAAGGAAGAGCGTGAAGCCCGTGCCGAACGCTACCAGGTTCGCCTGAGCAAGGTCGGCGAAAACGTCCAGGTGACCGTCGAGAAGAACATCAACACCGTGGCCCCGGCCGATGTCGCCCGCCGCGTGCTGAGCGCGATCCAGGACCACCTGGGCTAAGTGCGCTTCGCGGTTCTAGGAAGCGGTAGCCAGGGAAACGGCACGCTCGTCGCCAGTGGTGATACCTTCATCCTGGTCGATTGCGGCTTTTCCCTGCGCGAGACCGAGCGGCGCCTGGCGCTGCTCGGGGTGTCGGCCACGCAGCTGAGCGCGGTGCTGGTGACCCACGAACATGCCGACCACGTGCATGGGGTGGGGTTGCTCTCGCGCCGCTACAATGTACCGGTCTACCTCAGCCAGGGCACATTGCGCGGCATGCGCAAGCCGGTCGAGGTGGCCGGTTTTCTCGGTTGTGGCGATGTGCTGCAGATCGGCGATCTGCAGGTCAGCGCGGCACGGGTCGAGCATGATGCCTACGAGCCGCTGCAGTACGTGATCAGCGATGGTCGTCGGCGCTTTGGCATGCTCACCGACCTGGGCAGTTACGACGCGCGGCTGTTGGAGCGTTATCAGGGCCTCGATGCCTTGCTGATCGAGGCCAACCACTGCCGCGACCTGCTGGCCCGTGGGCACTACCCGCACTTTCTCAAGCTGCGGGTCGGCGGCAGCCAGGGACATTTGAACAACCACCAGGCCGCGAGCTTGGTGGCCGAGTTGGGCTGGCAGAACCTGCAGCACCTGGTGCTGGCCCACCTCAGCAGCAAGAACAACCTGCCACATCTGGCCCGCCAGTGCTTCGTCGACGCCCTTGGGTGCGACCCGGACTGGCTCCAGGTGGCGAATCAGGATCATGGGCTCGACTGGCGCCAACTCGCCTAGCCCACCCACTCAAGCAAGCGGAGCCCATCATGGAAAAACGCGACGAACTCTACCGCGGCAAGGCCAAATCGGTTTACCAGACCGACGACGCCGACCGCTTGATCCTGCTGTTCCGTAACGACACCTCGGCGTTCGACGGCAAGCGCATCGAACAACTCGACCGCAAAGGCATGGTGAACAACAAGTTCAATGCCTTCATCATGCAGAAGCTCGAAGAAGCCGGCGTGCCGACCCAGTTCGACAAGCTGCTGGGCGACAACGAGTGCCTGGTGAAGAAGCTCGACATGATCCCGGTCGAGTGCGTGGTGCGCAACTACGCCGCCGGCAGCCTGGTCAAGCGCCTGGGCGTGGAGGAGGGCATCAAGCTGGAGCCGTCCACCTTCGAGCTGTTCCTGAAGAACGACGAGAAGGGCGATCCCTTCATCAACGAATCCCACGTTGTCGCCTTCGGCTGGGGCACCGCCGAGCAACTGGTCGAGATGAAGAAGCTGTCGCTGAAGGTCAACGAAGTGCTGAGCAAGCTGTTCGACGACGCCGGCCTGCTGCTGGTCGACTTCAAGCTGGAGTTCGGCGTGTTCCACGGCCAGATCGTCCTGGGCGACGAATTCAGCCCGGACGGCTGCCGCCTATGGGACAAAGAGACCCGCAAGAAGATGGACAAAGACCGCTTCCGCCAGGGCCTGGGCGACGTGATTGAAGCCTACGAAGAAGTTGCCAAGCGCCTGGGCGTGCCGCTGTAAGCGGCGCGTTCACGCAAGCGCCTGATACCACGCGAATTTTTTTCAAAAAAGGTTTGCCAGAAACGAAATCGCTGGTATGATGCGCGCCATTGGAGAGATGCCGGAGTGGTCGAACGGGACGGATTCGAAATCCGTTGTACTGGCAACAGTACCTAGGGTTCAAATCCCTATCTCTCCGCCATATGCGAAGTAGTCGAAGCCCTCGAAAACGTTGAGTTTTCGGGGGCTTCGTCGTTTCAGGGGGGCGCATGGAGGCGGTCTTAGGGCAGATAGAGCGGTATGCCTTTACTCGTCGGTAGCGATGTGATCTGAGCCGGGGGCCTCTATCGCGAGTGACGACAGGGGCGGGATAGCGATGTCGCCTTTGCCTGTTTGATAGAACGTCACGCTCAGAGCCGCCACCGTTACACCCAACGCAACAGCGGTAAGCATGGCTCCCCAGATATTCAGCTTCAGACTTCCCAATCGATCGATGTCGCGGCGCACACCTGCGATCGAGTCGTCCAAGCGCTTGTCGCGCTCACTCTGGGCATCGAGAAAACCATCGATTTTCGACGCGATGGCTTCTACCCGAGCGTCCATCTTGATCTCGATGGTCTCGAGCTTGGCGTTGAGTTCGTCACGGGGCAGGTCATTCATGGTTACGGTACCTATCTTTTCTACTGGCGAGCCATGCCTACCCAAGCTCATGCCTGCTGCATAGAGCCGTTGAAAATAGTTGGCCCAGGGCTCCTGCAGCCGCCTGTCTGGCCTATCGTTTTGAGGCATCTAGCCCTCCGCTTCGAATAGTGCCTGAGGCACCACGCTCTGCTCGTCCATGTTCTTCGATGCTTTTGGGCATCATCCATACGGCTTGTGGGGCACCTGCAATGTTCTTGATAGTGCTGTCGATGAGGCAGCGATGAGGAGAGCCTAGAGCGCTACCTGGTCAAGGGCAATGCTTCGGCGGGCCTGGATGCCCGATTCGGAAATGGACTACTCGTAACAGGGCAACAAGCTGGTATAGCCAAATGCCACCGTTTGCCTACCTACCATGCCGGCGATGTATTGGTCAGCATCGAGGCGCAGGTCAATGGCGGCATCGGGCCGCAGCACACCACCTCGACCCTGATCATCAAGACCTGAGGGAGACGCCTGTGTCCGAAATTATCTATGCGGTCATCGCCCTGGTGCTTTACGGTCTGTTGGATCGGTTCCTCAGGCCTTACGCGCTGCGCAAGTGGCTCGGGGTGGCGTTGGCGGTGGTTGGTGTCGTCGGTTGCATCCTTGTGAGCCAGACCCGTTCGTTCGGGTTGGACCTGGGATTGCTGTCGGTGCTTGCCACGGGGGTGGGCGTGGGTCTGTTCGTGAGGCGGCGGCGATTCGAGCGGGTTGGGTGATGTGATAAAGGTCCTTGCTGGTATCTTGGCTGAGGTTTTTCAAGGTGTTTGGCGTTAGCGTTGCATCGCCTATCAGATCGAGCGCCGCCCGCGCGGCGCATCGCGGATGAATCCGCTCCTACGTTTGTTGCAACGTGCCGAACCTGTAAGGCCATGGTTGCCCGCCTTGGTGTATGTCTTGAGATAGGTGGAGCGGCAGTGGTGCCCACACCGAGACCGCGTCGTACCCACAGGGCGGACCCGGTAATGGCGCAGGATTGACTGGCCCGAAACGGATGTAGGAGCGGATTCATCCGCGATGCGCCGCGCGGGCGACGCTCGAGCTGGTAGGCGCTGCAAGGGGCGCGGCGGATACCTGGTGGCCCTCACTCGGTCAAGCGCTCTCGCGGCTAAAGACCTTGAAATTGTTCCAGGGCATAGTCCATGGGGTGGCCCGCAACGACCTGGAACAGTGGGGTTTCGTTGTCGATTTCACCGCTTTCGCCAAAGCTGCCGATGCCGACGGTGGTGATGCGCTTGTCTTGAGTCATACCTGTTCTCCTTGTTGTCAGGGCGCGATCAATGCCTTGCCTGTACACGGCTCAGGGCCATTTCGACCAAGCCGCGTGCGCTGTCGATTTCGTGCACGGCGGTCAGGGCCATGACCTGGCCCGGCGGCTTGCTGTGGATCACTGCGGCGTGCTGGGCGGCGGTGAGGGCGCAGACGAGGTACTCGGCGATTTGGACGAGCAGATCCTCGAGGGTATGAGGCGAGTCGGATGCTTGTAGCGGAGGGTCGGGGACAATTTTTATCATGGTAGTAACCTGAGCAATTTGGGGCGTCCACCACAAGCTGTCAAACCAATGGAGGCAGCTGTACGTAGGTTGACAGACCGAGGCTCAGGTTCCCGGCGCACACGAATGTGCCCCACGCACAACTGCCATGAAGCAGCCATTGCGTTCTGAGCTTCGGCCTGTCAAAGCCGGTCGTTGAGTTGGCAACGACGGGTCGAGACTAGGCCGCGAACCGAGCAGCTGCAATGGCTTGAATGGGGAAAAAGTGTGCTTGGGAAATGGACTACAGGGAATCAGGAAAGTCTGATGAAAATCTGTAGGAAGCTGAAAGAAATTGCCAGCAAGTTGGTCTGTGCACCTTTTGGAGCAATGTCTTTCAAGGCTTTTGCGAATCTTGGGTATGATCGCTCCAGTTCAAGATCGCCGGGGTCGCTTTGCGACCCTTTCGCGACACAAGGCCGCTCCTACAGGGGGCGCGGTAGTCTGTAGGAAGGGGCGATCTGTGCGAACCACGCCAACCTGTAACGTTTTAGCAAGTAGTTAATTACATTTAGTTGCCGTGCCGACAACTTGTTAGTTGAGCCCGTCAACTAGTGCAACTGTACTAACGCCTTTCGCTCACACCCCCTTTTCCCGTATGATCCGCGCGCCATCAGTTTGATGGTGGATCATGGACTTAAAGGATTTTTATGAAAAAGCTGATCAAAGCTACTGTCGCTGTTGCTGTCGTTTCGGGCGTTGCCCTGCTGTCCGGCTGCACCGGCCAGGTCTACAACCAGCCTAAGAACTGCTCGTACGACTACCTGTTCCACCCATCGGTTTCCATCTCCAAGATCATCGGCGGCTGCGGCCCGATCGATAAACTGCCTCAGCAGCAGTAATCTTGGAAATACCCTGATCGGGTCGTTCACGGCCTGATCCAAGACCCCCGACCATGGATGTGGCCGGGGGTTTTTGTTTTCCGGGGCGCGGTGGCTTGTCGCGTGGCAACCTGTCGTCTTGACGCCCCGGCGCGCGTTTGTTTGTGCTGGCAATTCGGTTACAATCCGTAAATCGTTTCAGCCTTGTCGGTCAATCCGACCAAAGGCTGGCGCGTCCAATGTCTCTCTGGCTGCTGAACAATGATCACAACAAGCCTGCGCTGAAGAACATGGAATACCTGGGCCAGCCACAGGCCCACCCTCCGTTCTACTGACTGGAATCGATCAATGTTCAAGAAAGCTGGCAAGACCTTGCTGGGTCTGGCAGTCGCGGCGAGCTTCATGCAAGCGCACGCCGAAGACACCAAGAAAGTCGACGTGCTGCTGGTTGGCGGCGGCATCATGAGTTCCACCCTGGCGGTCTGGCTCAACGAGCTGGAACCGAGCTGGTCGATGGAAATGGTCGAGCGCATGGACGGCGTCGCCGAAGAAAGCTCCAACGGCTGGAACAACGCCGGTACCGGCCATTCCGCGCTGGCCGAGCTGAACTACACCCCGATGGACAAAGATGGCAAGGTCAACATCACCAAGGCCATCGAGATCAACGAGTCGTTCCAGATCTCCCGCCAGTTCTGGTCCTGGCAGGTACGCCAGGGCGTGCTGAAGAACCCGCACTCGTTCATCAACACCACCCCGCACATGAGCTTCGTCTGGGGCGATGACAACATCAAGTTCCTGAAGCAGCGCTACGACGCCCTGCAGGCCAGCCCGCTGTTCCGTTCGATGCAGTACTCGGAAGACCACGCGCAGATCGCCAAGTGGGTCCCGCTGATGATGGAAGGCCGCGACCCAAGCCAGAAGCTGGCCGTGACCTGGAGCCCGATCGGCACCGACGTCAACTTCGGTGAGATCACCCGTCAGTTCGTCGGTCACCTGAAGACCAAAGAGAACTTCGACCTGAAGCTGTCCAGCGAAGTGCAGGACATCACCCGCAACGAAGACGGCTCCTGGCACGTCGAGTACAAGAACCTGAAGGATGGCACCGAGCACGCCACCGACGCCAAGTTCCTGTTCATCGGTGCCGGCGGCGGCGCGCTGAAGCTGCTGCAGAAGTCGGGCATTCCGGAAGCCAAGGAATACGCAGGCTTCCCGGTGGGCGGCTCGTTCCTGGTGACCGAGAACCCGACCGTTGCCATGCAGCACATGGCCAAGGCCTACGGCATCGCCTCGACCGGCGCGCCACCCATGTCGGTTCCGCACCTGGACACCCGCGTGCTGGACGGCAAGCGCGTGATCCTGTTCGGGCCATTCGCCACCTTCTCGACCAAGTTCCTGAAGAACGGCTCGTACCTGGACCTGCTGAGCAGCACCACCACCCACAACGTCTGGCCGATGGCCCGCGTCGGCATCGATCAGTACCCGCTGGTCGAGTACCTCGCCGGCCAGCTGATGCAGTCCGACGACGACCGTTTCGCCGCCCTGCAGACCTACTTCCCGAACGCCAAGAAGGAAGACTGGAAACTGTGGCAGGCCGGTCAGCGCGTGCAGATCATCAAGCGTGACGCCGACAAGGGCGGCGTGCTGAAGCTGGGCACCGAGGTCGTGGCTTCCGAAGACCGCACCATCGCCGGCCTGCTGGGCGCCTCGCCAGGTGCCTCGACCGCCGCGCCGATCATGCTCAACGTGCTGGAAACCGTGTTCAAGGAGAAGGTCGCCACTCCAGAGTGGCAGGCCAAGATCAAGGAGATCGTCCCGAGCTACGGTACCAAGCTGAACGATTCGGCCGCCGCCACCCAGAAAGAGTGGGACTACACCGCCGAAGTCCTGCAGCTGGAGAAGCCGCCGGTGATCGACCAGAGCGTCAAGACCAGCGTGGCGCCAGCCGCACCGGTCGAGAGCAAGCCTGCGAACGACATGGCGCTGTAAGGCCCCTGCTTGCCGGGCTTGCCCGGCAACACCAACCACGAGGATCGCCCCTGGCGGCCTCGTGGTTTTTTTGTGCCTGAGAATCGGGCAAGGGATTTACGCCTACCCTGTAGGAGCGGCCTCGTGCCGCGAAAGGGCTGCGTAGCGGCCCCAGCATTTCGGCGTTGAGCAAAGATTGCCGGGCCGCAATGCGGCCCTTTCGCGGCACAAGGCCGCTCCTACAGGGATCGCGCAAGACTTGAGGTTGGCGTGGCCGGGTGCGGCTCAACGCTGCTCGAGAATACTGCCCAGCAACCCCGGAAAGCGGCTTTCGAGTTCTTCGCTGCGCAGCGAATTCATGTGCGTGGTGCCAACGTTGCGGGTGTGCACCAGCCCGGAATCGCGCAATACGCGAAAGTGATGGGACATGCTCGACTTGGGCCTGCCGCCGTCCAGCTCACCGCAGCTGGCTTCGGCGACACCGGCCAGGCGACGGACGATTTCCATGCGCACAGGGTCGCTCAGGGCGTAGAGCAGGCGCTCCAGCGTGAGGTCTTCGGGGTTGGGGTGGGTATAGGCTCGCATGGACGACATGATAACGGGGGTTTCACAAATTGCCATAGTTCGAATATGATCGAACAATCGTATCCACCCTGTCCCTGGAGTTACCTCATGGCCGCCTTGTTCGAACCCTATACCCTCAAAGACGTCACCCTGCGCAACCGCATCGCCATTCCGCCGATGTGCCAGTACATGGCCGTGGATGGCCTGATCAATGACTGGCACCAGGTGCATTACGCGAGCTTGGCCCGTGGTGGCGCCGGCCTGGTGGTGGTAGAGGCCACCGCGGTGTCGCCGGAAGGGCGCATCACCCCCGGCTGCGCCGGTATCTGGAACGACGCCCAGGCCCAGGCCTTCGTGCCGGTGGTCAAGGCGATCAAGGCCGCCGGTTCCGTGCCGGGCATCCAGATCGCCCACGCCGGCCGCAAGGCCAGTGCCAACCGCCCCTGGGAAGGTGACGACCATATCGCCGCCGACGATGCCCGTGGCTGGGACACCATCGCCCCGTCCGCCATCGCCTTTGGCGGCCACCTGCCGAAAGTGCCCAAGGCCATGACCCTGGACGATATCGCCCGGGTCAAGCAGGACTTCGTCGATGCCGCGCGCCGTGCCCGCGATGCCGGCTTCGAGTGGATCGAACTGCACTTCGCCCACGGCTACCTGGGCCAGAGCTTCTTCTCCGAGCACTCCAACCAGCGTACCGACGCCTATGGCGGCAGCTTCGACAACCGTACGCGCTTCCTGCTGGAAACCCTGGCCGCGGTACGTGAGGTGTGGCCGGAGAACCTGCCGCTGACCGCTCGCTTTGGCGTGGTGGAGTACGATGGGCGTGACGAGCAGACCCTGCAGGAGTCCATCGAACTGGCCCGTCGCTTCAAGGCCGGCGGCCTCGATCTGCTGAGCGTCAGCGTCGGCTTCACCATTCCCCAGACCAACATCCCGTGGGGCCCGGCTTTCCTGGGGCCGATCGCCGAACGGGTGCGCCGTGTGGCGAAGCTGCCGGTGACCTCGGCCTGGGGCTTTGGCACGCCGGAGCTGGCCGAGGGCGCGTTGCAGGCCAACCAGCTCGACCTGGTGTCGGTGGGGCGTGCGCACCTGGCTGATCCGCACTGGCCGTATGCCGCTGCCAAGGCACTGGGCGTGGACAAGGCGGCGTGGACGCTGCCGGCGCCTTATGCGCATTGGTTGGAGCGTTATCGCTGATACCGTATGGGGCCGCTCTGCGGCCCTTTCGCGGCACAAGGCCGCTCCTACAGGGTTCACGCGTTGCCTGTTGGAGCGGCCTTGCGTCGCGAAAGGGGCGCAAAGCGCCCCCGGCAATCTCAGAACCGATCCAACCTGTATGCCTGTTCCACCTCGGCCCCGGCAGCCAGCCGTCCCACCCACTCCGCCGTCACCGCCGCCTGGGTCAACCCCAGGTGCTGGTGCCCGAACGCCAGCAACACCTTGCCATCGGCCACCCGGTCGATCACCGGCAGCGAATCCGGCAACGAAGGCCGGAACCCCATCCACGGCGTTGCCCCCTCGGCATCCAGCTCACGTCGGAACAGACCCTTGCTCAACCGATGCAGTTGCCACGCCCGCTGCATGCTCGGCGGCGCCTCGAGCCCGGCGAACTCCACCGTGCCGGCCAGGCGCAGGCCGTCGGCCATGGGTGTCATGATGAACTTGCGCTCCAGCGAGGTGACGGCGAACGGCAGGCGCTGGTGCTCCGCCGGCAGCATCAGGTGGTAGCCGCGCTCGGTATCCAACGGCACCTGCCGACCGGTCAGGGCGGCCGTGAGCCTGGCCGAATGTGCCCCGGCACTGATCAACACCTGGCGGGCCTCGAGGGTGCCCTGGTCGCTTGCGAGGCTGATGCCCTGGCCATGCACCCGGCCGCCATCGACCTCGGCGCGCAGGAAGCGCACGCCGCTGGCTCTTGCGGCGCTGAACAGTTCGCAGACCACCTGGTAGGGGTCGAGGAAGTGACCGGTACGTGGGAAGAACAGGCCGCCCAGGATCGACGGACTCAACTGCGGCGCCGCTTCGCTTACCGCCTCAGCCGACCACAAGTCCACGGGCACGGCCTGTGCCTGCAGGCGGGCGCGCAATGCCGCGAGCGCCTGGCGCGATTCGTGGCGTTCGAACACCAGCAGCGAACCGTCTTCCTTGAGCAGGTGGCTGCGGTCGATGGATGCGAGCAGCCGTTGCCAGGCACCGAGGCTGCTTTCATTCAGCGCTCGAAGGCCTGCGATGCTGCGCTGGAATGGCACCGATCGCAGGTTGAGCAGCAGGCGGGTGAACCAGGGCAGGGCCCGTGGCAGGTATTTCCAGTCCAGGCGCAGCGGGCCCATCGGGTCCAGCAGCATGGTCGGCAGGCGCTTGAGAATCGACAGGTCGGCGATGGGAAACACCTGCTCGGTGGCCAGGTGTCCGGCATTGCCAAACGACGCGCCGTGGCCCGGCGCCTGGCGATCGATCAGCAGCACCCGGCGGCCCTGGCGGGCCAGTTGCAGGGCGCAGGCGACGCCGACGATGCCGGCGCCGACCACGGCGATATCCGTGTCAGTGGCGGTCATGGTTCAGCCTTCCCGCCGGCCATCAAGCAAGCGACGCAGGTGCAGCGGGTTGCCCTGTTGCAGCGCATCGGGCAGCAGCGCGTCGGGGAAGTCCTGGTAGCACACCGGGCGCAGGAACCGCAGGATCGCCGCAGTACCCACCGAGGTGCCGCGGGTGTCGGAGGTGGCCGGGAACGGGCCGCCGTGGACCATCGCGTCGCAGACCTCGACCCCGGTCGGCCAGCCGTTGACCAGGATCCGCCCGGCTTTGCGTTCGAGGGTGGGCAGCAGCTGGCGGGCGCAGTCGAGGTCGGCGGCGTCCAGGTGCAGGGTGGCGGTCAGTTGCCCTTCCAGGTATTCGGCGATCTGGCGGATCTGCTCGTCGTTGTCGCAAGCGACCACCAGCGAGGCGGCGCCGAACACTTCGGCCTGCAGCGCCGGATCGGCGAGAAACGCCTGGGCCGAGGTGACGAACAGGTGCGCCTGGCACTGGTTCGGGCCTTGATGGGGCTGGCCGCTGGCGATCTGGCGGGCATTGCGGTTCTCACCCAGTGCGGCGACGCCGTTGGCATAGGCGCTGGCAATGCCGGGGGTGAGCATGGTCTGTGCCGCGGCTTGCCGGACATGTTCGGCGGCGGCATTGATAAAGCGTTCGAGGGCCGGCCCCTGACGGGCGATCAGCAGCCCGGGGTTGGTACAGAACTGGCCGGCGCCCTGGGTCAGCGAAGTGACGAAGGCTTGGGCCAGAGGTTCCGCTCGGGCCTGCAGGGCGGCTTCGAAGAGGAACACCGGGTTGATCGAGCTCATTTCGGCATAGACGGGGATTGGCTCGGGACGTGCCTGGGCGGCCTGGCACAGCGCGAGACCGCCGCTGCGCGAACCGGTGAAGCCAACGGCCTTGATGCGGGGGTCGCTGACCAGCCCGATACCGACCTCACGGCCGGCGCCGTACAGCAGCGAGAACACGCCTTCGGGCAGCTCGCACTGCGCGACCGCCCGGGCCACGGCCTGGCCGACCAGTTCGCTGGTGCCGGGGTGGGCGCCATGGGCCTTGACCACCACCGGGCAACCGGCGGCAAGTGCCGAGGCGGTGTCGCCGCCGGCCACCGAGAAGGCCAGCGGGAAATTGCTGGCGCCGAACACCGCCACCGGGCCCAGGGCAACCTGTCTTTGGCGCAGGTCGGGGCGTGGCAGTGGCTGGCGCTCGGGCAGGGCGTTGTCCGCGCGTACGTCCAGCCATTCGCCGGCCCGTACCACGCGGGCGAAGGTGCGCAGTTGCGCGCAGGTGCGGCCGCGCTCGCCCAGCAGACGCGCCTTGGGCAGACCGGTCTCGGCGTTGGCGCGGTCGATCAGGGCATCGCCCAGGGCTTCGATCTGCTCGGCGATGGTTTCGAGAAAGTGGGCGCGTTGTTCGAGGGTAGTTTCGCGGTAGGCATCAAAGGCCGCCCAGGCCAGGGCGCAGGCCTGGGTTACCTGTTCGGCGCTGGCGCCGGCGTAGGGTGGGTCGAGCGGGCTGTCGGTGGCCGGGTCGATGGCATGGATCGCGGCCTGGGTGCCTGTGACGGCGCGTTGGCCGATCAGTAGATTGCCGGTGAGGGTCATGGGGCGTCCTGGAGGATCTGGGTGAGGTCTGAAACTGCTGGGGGCGCTGCGCGCCCCTTTCGCGGCACAAGGCCGCTCCTACAAAGGGGCGCGTCGCTGCCAAGGGATCAGGCGATGTTCTGCTCGGCCGACCAGCTGGCGTACCAGGTGCGGAACAGCGCGTACTGCTGTTCGGCGTAGTGGCGCTGGGCGTCGGTGAGGGCGTCGGTTTCGTTGAAATGCAGGCGGTACTCGCTGTCGCCGTTGAGCACCATCAGGTGCTTGTAGTACAGCACCAGGTCGCAGCCTTCATCGAACGACGACAGCACCGCCAGCGCCGACTCCAGCTCCCGGGCCTGGCGTCGGGCCTTGGCATCGCCCTTGGCGGCGCGCTTGCTCAGGCTGACCAGTTGCAGCACTTCACGGGGCAGCGCGTTGCCGATGCCGGTGATGGCGCCGGTGGCGTTGCAGTTGACGAAACCGTGCACCACTTGCGTGTCGACGCCGACCATCAGGGTCACGTCATCGTCCTGGGAGGTGATGTGCTCGGCGGCGTAGCGCAGGTCGGCGGCGCCGCCGAACTCCTTGAAGCCGATCAGGTTGGGGTACTCGCGACGCAGCGCGAAGAACAGGTCGGCGCGGGTGGCGAAACCGTAGTAGGGGCTGTTGTAGATCACCGCCGGCAGCTTCGGCGCGGCGGCGAGGATCGCCGAGAAGTGATGCCGCTGGGCGGTCAGCGAGGCGCCGCGGGACAGCACCCGGGGGATGACCATCAGGCCGGCGGCGCCGACCTTGGCGGCGTGGGCCGCGTGGGATACCGCTTCACGGGTGTTCACCGCGCCGGTGCCGACGATGGTCGGGATGCCGGCGGCCACCAGGCGCGCCACGCCCTCCTGGCGCTCGGCCTCGGTCAGCAGCGGCCAGTCGCCCATCGAGCCGCAGTACACCACCGCGCTCATGCCGGCGTCGATCAGTTCGCGGCCCTTGCGCACCAGGGCGTCGAAGTCCGGCTTGCGCTCGGCGGTGCAGGGGGTCATCAGGGCGGGCATGGTGCCGGTGAAGATGTTGTCGGTCATTGTTGTCACTCCTGGCGGTATTCAGT
>Ga0209370_1001126_pt1 | contig 25767 bp, 54 predicted proteins | sample AgamicAtPrz_FD_187164 | JGI IMG/M metagenome (GOLD analysis project Ga0209370, IMG submission 187164) | Agave microbial communities from Guanajuato, Mexico - At.P.rz (SPAdes) (version 2) | ecosystem: Host-associated > Plants > Phyllosphere > Phylloplane/Leaf | place: Guanajuato, Mexico... | reverse complement strand
CGTATAATTCTTCGCGTTTCACCACCGCGAAGTTCACTCTTCTCAGTGCGCCCTTAGCTCAGTTGGATAGAGCAACGGCCTTCTAAGCCGTAGGTCGTAGGTTCGAATCCTACAGGGCGTGCCATTTAGAAACAGGCACTTACGCCTCTTTCGCTTCCTTCTGTTTTCCGTTGTGGGACATATTTGGGACATCAACCCCAAAAATTGAGTCAATTTGCTTAGCGTGCTCAGTTAAATGGTTAGGTGCTAAGTGGGCATATCGACGGACCATTTCGATACTTTCCCAGCCGCCCATTTCCTGCAGTACAGATAATGGAACACCAGACTGAATTAACCAGCTCGCCCAGGTGTGTCTCAGGTCGTGGAATCTGAAATCTTCTATACCTGCACGACGACATGCAGCATTCCATGCGCTCTGGTCATCAACACGCATCTTCCTCACTGATGGAGTCTTTGAGCCATCAGGTCGAACACCAGCTTTCATATGGACGAACACCCATTTATGATGATTGCCAATCTGATCGCGTAGTACCTTACAGGCCGTATCATTCAGCGCTACGCCAATAGCTCTGTTTGATTTACTATCTTCAGGATTCACCCAGGCAACCCGACGCTGCATGTCTATCTGTTGCCACTCCATATTGATGATGTTCGAACGACGAAGGCCGGTTGCCAGCGCAAATTTAACAACCGACTTCAACGGTTCGGGACATTCATCAATAAGCCTCTTCGCTTCCTCATGCTCAAGCCAGCGCACCCTCTTATTCCTCACAGCCGGAACCTTTATGACAGGGGCCTTCTCCAGCCATTTCCAGTCACGCTCTGCCGCACGCAGAATGGCTTTCATCAGTGCCAGATGTTTGGCCTTGGTGGAAGTGGTGACCGGAGATGCTGAATAAGTCGGTGCTGGCTGACCATTCTTCTGCGCCGCTGCTGCCTGAATCTTCCATATCTCAAGCAGCTTGCGGTTGCTCATCTTGTTTACTGCTGAATAAATCCTTTGCTCGGTGACATCCTTTAATCGAACCCCTTCGAAATGAGCCAGCCAGAACGCCATGCGGCTGCGGTCGTCTTTCAGTGACTTCTTCTCAGCTTTCTCCTCAAGCCACCGCATGCATGCGTCATCAAACGTTACATCGGGGAAATCACCAAGACGGTCTACTCGCCACAGTTCAGCTTTGCGCTTGTCATGTAGCTCAGTAGCGAGCCGCTTGTCGGAAGTCCCAAGGCTTTCCTTAATTCGCTTCCCGCCCGGGAGCGAGTACGATGCGTACCATATTTCACCTCTGCGGAAGAGTGACATTTCGTTTCCTCTTTAATGCCATCACCCGCGCTCACGCCGACAGTATGCAGCGGAGACTGAAGAGCCGCAATGCAGGCTTGCCGTGTAGTGAGGTATGGGGATTTGGGTTTTGAAGGGTCTTTGCGTGTTGCCTGAAGGCGGCCTGTGCGAATCCAGTTGGTGGCGGTAGGTCTGGATATCTTGAGAAATGCACAGGCCTCATCTAGTGTGAGGCTGTGTGATTCCATGGTTACTCCTATGCATACCACTTATATACATTGTCGAACTCAATAACTACATCTTCATACCCAAGCGCTATTAGAAGTTCGCAAAGCACCTTATCTGCCTCAGCGTGGTCACTCTCAGGGTCGTAGCTTGTATGCAGTGACCTGAGTTTCGCTATCGCTTCTTCACGAGTCATATCCATCTCCAATAAAAAACCGCCATTGCGGCGGTCTAGTCGATGCGGATGTGTGGAATCTTTCCTGATGCTATGGCGTCGTAGAAGCCGATAACATCCTTGATGGAAAACACGTTATCTATGTCTGTCTCTTTATCGAGATAGTCAATGAGACCTTTTGCAGCCTCATCTCGCTTCTTATCTTCTTCTGAGCGGATAGGGCGGAACGTCCAGTTATTGCTTTGAAACTCTTCTGTAAAATTCCCTATCTCAACTAACCGCATTCCATTGTGTTCAATAGTAGCCTTGTACAAGCACCATGTGCGGCCGCCATCCACTGACACCTCTGCTTCTATTCCCACCGGAGGCAATCCCTCGCCATCCCATCCTTTAGACTTAAGCCTCATCTCTAACCTCATAGAGTCTTCATCTGAATAGAGGAGCCCATTACAAGCTTTTTCAACACTCAAGCTGGATGTGATTCTGTATGTGTGCCCTTCATGCACTAGTCTGCAATGATCGCCATAAATTGGACCGTCGAATTTCAAAATTGCTGTGCCTAACGTTTCTGCAATTAAATTAATGTATTCCCACGAGACCATCATCATCTCCTTACGCTAATTTCTTATACACGCGAGGCTCATCAACAGTAGCCGCGCGAAGTTCGTTTTCGTTATGCACCGAATAGTTGCCGTCATCCCATTTGCACCAACATTTCGGATGGTCGCTATCCGGCTCAATCTGGCTCTCAACCATCCCTCTGATGCCTCCAGACTTAAGCTGCACTAACGCGCCCACAGCAAATTTAGCCATAACAAGCCCTCTGACATGTGAATGAGTGAAGAGATAGCGCTCAGAGCCATAACTCCGACTATGAGCCAGATAATTGGGTTAGCGTGCATCTCTCACCATCCTGTATGTGTCCCTTACCTCTATGCATGCCCTGTAAGAGATAAGGCCAGCAACAAAGTGGTGAATTTTTAAATCTGTATAAACCATCAGGTATGTGGCACAGAAGAAGCAAATTCCAGGGCGCAAGATGATCATGACTAGAAGGCCTAGCCATTTAGGAAGTGTTATCTCCATACGGACTCCGGAAAAAGAAAAACCCGCGAGTTGCGGGTTTGTTATGCGTCGAATGGGTTAGGCATCACTTCACCTCTTTGCCAAGCTTAATCAGTGATTCCAAAACCTTATCTGCATGCTCTCTGGCTTGCCTAAGAACCAATGGAGGTGGATTCCGCCCTGGGTTTTCAGGGTCCTTACACCCATCGATGAACTGCTGATATGCAACAGCCCACATCTTCTGGAGTTCGTTCATTCAGCCTCCTGCTGCGGTGCTGCTGGCAGTGGCATCCAGTGGGTGACAGGATGGTGAAGAAGGTCGATAAACTCATGCCGCTCATCCTGCCAGCGTTCATCATCTTCCAGGTGTTCTGAGTTGTTATGCATACCCATGCCAACCCACACTCCGTTGCAGACCAGAACATATTGGTTTGGCGTCGGCATCCGCTCACTGCAAGCCACCCATGCTTTCTGTGCAGCTCTTTCTTCGCCAGCCTGGAAACACTCACGCTGCGTCAGTGCATACCCTGGATAATCCGGCATTACTGCAGTCTCACCCGGACCAACAGGAGCAGGCGGTGCTGCTTCAAGTTCAGCAATGTGATTCCTTTGCCATTCTACGAACGCCTCAAGTGATTCGACGTTGTACTTTTCGCAGAGTGCATCGTGGATTGATGCCTTGCGCTGAAGTTCGTTGTCGACACCCTGAAGCATGGCGGCGCGGCCTTGCCATCCCTCCCACATTGCCGCCATCATCATGAACCAGATGTTTCCACAGCCAGCCTTTTTGTTATCAAAGAACCAGTCAGCAAACTCTCGGCTCATCCCGTTCTGCTCTGCTATTTCGTAGCGATTATCCATTGCTTTTCTCCTGGTTCAGCATGGCAGCGCCGCGTGCGTTCCATCCAACAAGAATCCATTGCGCCTCTGATGTGGAAACCTGAAATTTATTGGCAATATAGTTAAAGCTCTTTCCTGCTAACTCATCAGGCACAGATACCGGCGCTGGAGGGGTGGTGTAACATTTCGGACACTCGATATGCTCAATGCCCATCTCGCCATGATCTATGCCTACCGAGCCGTTACCACCACAGGCATCACAGCCGACCCGCTCCGCTTCGAGCGATGCCAGCGCCAGCTTCATTGCCGCCAGCGTGTTGCTGTCATCTTCGTCCAGGCTGAACGGGATTTCATCTCTGACAGATTCCATCTCGGCAATTTTCTGCTGCAGCCATTCTTTGGTAATAGTGCTCATGATGCCTCTCCTTTACCGGCTGCGGCGGCCGTTAGTTTGGTATTCACGTCGCCCTCGAAAATAGGCAGCACATCTACAGCAGTGGCCCAATTCTTAGCGAGTACCGGGTCTGCGGTTTCATCGGTATAGTCGGCCATCCTCCAGCCTATTAATCGCTTCTGACCAGGAAGCTCGGCAATTCGCTTTCCTACGGCTTCCGGGCCACCTTCCAAAATGGCTATGTACTTACGAAGTACGCGCGCATAGTGCGTGGTTACTGCCGGCTGCTCACTGATTCTTTTTAATTCTCTCAATGCAGCTTCCAGCTCTTCAGGATTCATATTCTTTTTGTCGATGTTGCTCATTGGGCGGCCTCCTTCACTTCCTTCTCGCCATTTACCCACCCATCCTGGAAATCAACATCACCCGGGGAGATGCATTTTGCAGCGTGCTGAACGTCACTCCAGTTCATGTTATTTGCAGCCCAGTCTTCTATTTCAAAATCATCAGAGCGGAATAGCGGAAGGGTGTCTTCTGCCAGGCTGCGATTAACATCACCACCAAACTCTCTGGCGTAATACTCGGCGCGGTTTGTGGCAATCAACTGGACTGGTGCAGCCCAAACACTGCTATCCGGCATTGTAATGTGAAGTTCTTTGTCGATTATTGTGCTCATGACTGCACTCCTTTGCGAATTTGATTCAGACACGCTGTCAGGTATCGATTGTTGTTCATGCTGCGTCCTCAAAGTTAAATCCAAGCTGGCAAGAAAAAGCCTCACATGACTCAGAGCATGAGCCTGTATCGTATTGCCGCATGGAGGTCATTCGTGAAGCGAGTTCATCGCGTGATACATCGCTGAATAGCGCTATGAGAGATTTGAGAGTGTTGTTACCGCGATACATGACAGGCTCTCTGCCTGTGTGGATTTCCTTTTCCAGAACGTCCTCGAATTGCGCAGCAAGTTCAGGCTCATCCATTGTTGCCAGTGCGACTTTCTGCATACTTTTCTTAATGCAAAATACGCAGTTACCCAGGTGCTCCTGAATGCCAAGGTCAAATGGCTGTTCCTCCCACCAATCGAGAACATCCTGCTTTTCGAAGTCGCTGATATCTGCCAGATAGCTAAACCCCGGCGCGTCCCTTAGTCTGTTTTGTTCATCTGCCCTGATGCCAAGCCATGTATGGTAGTTCCCTTTGCCGAATCTCTCCTGGCAGTATTTCGTGAAAGGTACAGACTTCATCCTGTCCGTGCAGAACGCCCCCCCAACATATGGGTGACCGTACTTATTGAGCATCCGTTTCCATGGAATGAGGTCAGGGCCAATCTCATAAACACTTAACTCTTCGTAGCTGCTTGCCTTTCCCATCTCCGGGTCTGGAATAACCCGAAGGCAGTGAAGGTCTATATTCCAGTGCTTGACGATATTGCGGATAAACTCATACGTCTTAGGATGCTCAGCGCCGGTGTCCATATAAACGTAGTGAATGTCCTCGCCAGCCTTTCTACGCTGCTCCATCAGGTAAACAAGGTATGCCGACGTTCTGCCGCCAGAGAAGCTAACCACCTGTGGAATTGCCATGGCTATCTCCTCTGCACTTGCTTAAGCCAAGCTGTCAGGAATTTGTTCTCGTTCACACTTGGGAATGATTGACGCTTCAGCATTTCTTCGCGTGGGATATCGTTGATGGGTTTGAAGCGGTGGCGTGCGACAATCTCCTCAGGGTAGAAGCCCTGAAGTGCATATGAGTTTCCAATCATGTTTTGAGCCTCAGTTTCGAATGCGGCGTAAGCTGATGCCTTCGCGCTTGCACATCTGGCGAAGGGATTCGTATGAGCGGTTGATTTGTCTTGCTATGAGTTTTGAGTGAGTGGTTCCGGCAATTTCCCTGACTGATTCGATATCAGATTCACCCCATGGCCGTCCGTGGCTAAGCTGGTTGGAGCGTAGTTCGTAGGTGTGTTTACGCTTGTACATGGCGCGCCTACTTGATTAGCAGCGTTGGCTTACCGAGCTTGAGTGATGCGCCAGGAATAGCGTTTCCTGCTTTGAGTTGATGCTTGATCGCTAGCTTGTCGGCTTTGACCGTAGTGACGTATTCAACGTATTCAGGCGGCAGGGAGCCTTCATCTGTGATTTCAACTGACTCCACAGCAGCGCGAACAGTTACCTGATGGATGCCAGCGCGAATCCTTTTCTTTCCCATCATTTCAAGCGATGACGCGATGTAGGCCATGATGTTATCGACCTTGTTGTTGATTACGACCGCGCGTTCATTGAGTGCCTTAGCCTCTTCCTTGAGGCGTTCTGCGTATCCTGTTTCGTTCTTACAGATAGCCAGCAATTGCTCAATCTTATCTGTAAGCTCGCCTTCCATTCCTTCAAGCGTGTCGGCTATCTCGCCGGCTTCAAAGTCGGCATCCATCAGCCTCGCATAATCGTTGGCAATCTCATACAGTTTGCTCACTGGCTTCCTCCAACTTTGCTTTGCACTCGTGATAGATGGCTTGAACGTTTTGCTGTAGCTTCATGCCGATAGTTAGTTTGAATGCTTCCTGAAACTTAACTTTCAGGTCAAACATTGTTTCGGCTTTCGCCATTTCGTCACAAAGCTCCTGAGTCTTATCCATAATTTCCTGCTGGCGCTTCCTCTCCTCTTCACGGATATCTTCCTCTGACTTATGCGGCATGACAGGCTCAGTCCAGACACCTTCTTCTTCGTTCAGGACGTGAATCGCACTATCAAGGCGAGAGGCTTTAGGCCAGTATTTACTGGCACGTTTAACAACTGTTTTTCTCGCCATCTCATTCCAGTGATTTACCCATGGGCCCTTATCGCTGAATGCGGCTTTGCTCGTCTTCCTGACAGCCTCAATTTCTGCAAGGCTCATTTCTTCCGTAAGGTAATCGCCTGCAGGAGTCTTAACCGTGCAGTAAACGCCAACTATGTCACCACGGTCGCCGAAAGCGTTGTATTTGTGGGTGGGTGCCTTATCAAGCCCATTCGATTCATAGGTGTCGTTAGCATGGACTAGCTTTGCCTGCCCCCATGAAATAACGCCAGACTCCATGGCGATGTGCAGCAGCCCCATGTAGCTGATATCGAGGCACACCATTCCGTCGCGAGGAACCAGATAAGCCAGCTTGCTTGCCGGATTCAGCGTGATGCCAATGGCTGCCACGTTGATGATCGCGTTCTGCGCGCTGGTAGGGTTGGATAGGGCAGTTTTGGCGAGGAAGTCATTCTTCTGGAAGTACTGAATTGCGAACTGGCTTTCCTTTGCCCATGTAACTGTCTGCTCGGTTAATGCACCGCAGAATAGCGGCTCCTGTTGCTTAACAAACTCAACTATATTGCTCATGCTGCATCCTCGAAAGTATGACGGCGCAGTAATATGCCGATCGCATATTCAACCTCTACGCGCGGTCTGAATATGTCCCACATAACCTCGCCAGCGAACTCCTGATAATTGCAGTCGTCTTCGCCAAGCCATTCCACAGCTGCTTTTGTGTGGTCGTCTGGTTTGTATGATTCCAGCATGTTGAGCACCGGCCTCATGTTCGCGCACAGCATCTCAACCTGCTTATCAATCTTCGCGTGGTCTTCATCGCTGAGATTCGCAATGATTTCCTTAATCTCTGTTTTGTCTGTCATCGTCAGGCGCATTTGGCGTCTCCTGCTCATCGTTAACTGGTGCGTTCACAATGTCTCTAAACAGGTTTGCGAACTGCTCATCTGTCATGTCTCTGAAATCCAGTGCGCTCATGATTTGCGGTACCACGGGTGATTGATTGCTGTCTTCATGGCTTCATGAGCCTCTTGCCACATGCGACCATCTCCGAGATAGCGAGCGATAACCGCTTTGCTTTGCGCTGCCTTGAGTGCGCTGTGATTTATAACTGGCGACATAAACCCTCCAGGTGCTTACGCGCAGCACGAATAAGACGGCGAACACGTTTGGATAATTCGGATTCAGCGGGGAAGTAAGCGGACATGACGCCGCTACCCGCGAGGCTTAGTTGCATCATGGGCTAGTTCCTTATGTTGTGTGTGATTGCATGAGGCTGAGCACTTGAATAAATGCTCACTCAGATGCAGGTATGAAAAAGCCGCACAGTGGCGGCTATTTAGAAATTTTGTGCATGTCTTTAACTCGGTACTTCCTAACCTCTGTTTCATCAACTCCACAGCAAATACAAAGACAAACATCCTCCATTTCGTCATGAATAGTATTGGTAGCAGGAGTCTGGACTGGTACGTCAACCCAGGAGTTTGATTTCATCTGCCGGATAACTTTATATCGGTACATTTCGTTAGGTGCATAGTGACGTTTTTGTTCAATATTGGCGTAATCACCAAACTAAAAGTTCATATTTCCTCCAGGCAAAAAGAATGCCGCCCTGACTGCTGGCGGCAAAGACATAACGAGGGATTTCCATTAATCAGAACTATCGAATCGTCTCCGATAGTACGGTGCGGTATTACACCCAATAGCTAACTCAGAAAATTAGCTATCAGCTGCTATTCGCTTGGTGGTTCAGGTAATGGCATCCAGTGAGTGACGCCATGCACAATTCCTCTTAAGTCTTCAAATCTTGGCGCTCTACCTCTTTCCGTTTTCGCTCCATCCCATTTCGTATACGAAGCACAGCGCACGTATTTGCCCTCGATGGTCACAATGACTCGATTCCCAATTTCCGGCATCCGCTCACTACACTTAATCCACTCCATCACTCCTCCCCCAGAGCCTTGCTGATGGCTGCACTACCTTCTTCATATGTAATATTCAGAGCCAGCATTGCTGTTCCAAGCCTTGTTGCTACGCCGATTTGCTCCATGTACTTAAGTTCGCTACGGCTAAAGTTAGTGTGACCTGGCGCTCCATCTTCAATGCGTACCGTAGGTAATTCGCTGTAACGACTTACAGGGTATGCATACTGATGCCCAGTTGATTTGACTTGAATGACTATCAATTTGTCAGTGACCATATTCACCTCTGTGGCTTGCTGCCAAAAGAAGGCCGACTATGCGGCCTGTGATCACTTAACCAGTGACGCTGCGTATTCGATAAGGTAGAGCTTTGGAGCAAGCCAGATTTTCAGCCAGTCAAAGTTCATCCAAAATCCTACGAATAAAATTAAGGCTGCAATTCCCCCAAAGACCATCCAGACAACGCAAAGTCCATCGCCTATCTCGTCAAGTGATCCGTTATTAAGCTTGTTTAGGGCCCTTGCAGAGGACCATGCGTAGAAGCCAAGGAATACTAAACAAAACAACTGAAATAGAGCGGATGATGCAGAGTTCCAGAGCAATAGTTGATGCACCACATCAGGTATTTGAGCCTGGCTAAAACTAACGGCGGAATCTATGCCATTGCTGGCCTTTTGCAGCAGGTCTACGAGAATCTTGTTTGCTTGTTCGTTCATTCCTTACCTCGCGGTTACGTTATTAGACTTACGATGACCAGCTGCGTACAGCGCCACTTCCGGCAGACACACAGCCCCTCCTTCAACTTCCTTCTGACGCGTTCCGGCAAGCGAAATGGCTCTTGAAACACGCTCACTACAGCCTTCTGACAGCCGTGAAAATGCACGGTCAATCTTTTTACAGTAGGCTTTCATCTCTTTGTGCTGACGAGCACGCTCGAGTTTACGAATCTCTCTGGCTTTCATTGGATACCTCCGATGATTGACTTTGGTGGTGCATGGCAATCACGCTGCTGATAGAGCGAGCCCCATCGACGAGCACATTGGCAGCTTTCGCACTTCCGGCTTCGACTTTGTCTCTATTCATGCACCCCAAAGCCAACTACTCTTTGGCGGGGACGAATCATCCCCATGTCATCTTGTTAAAGAACATTGCCAATCAGTTCCGTTTGGCTACCAGCGTCCTGCTGATGGCTTAAATTTAAGTGTTCTTAATTTAATGGTCAAGTTGATTTTGAAGAAAACTTAAATAAATTCTCGAAATTTAAGTTTGTGGCTGATTTTTAAAGGGAAATAAAAAAGCCCCAGAGGAGGGGCTTAAGGGAGGTTTGCTATCTTGGCGTCAACTACCACGCCGATTATCTTACAGTTGCCATCAACTTCCATCATTGGGTACTGGGGGTTGAGAGGCTTGAGGAACTTTCTACCCGCGTCAATTACGAGCTTTTTGAAGGTGGCTTCGTTCTCGCCTTCAAGTTTTGCGACAACCAGCTTTCCATTCCGTGGCTCAACTTCTGGATCGACGAGAATCACCATTCCCTCAGGGATACTTAATCCGGCTGGCGAGGTCATTGAATCACCTTGCACGTCCAGCCAGAAAGAATCCTCTGAACACTCAACAGTTGTGTCATACCAGTTATCTATAGCTCTTCTGTGATAAGGCTCTACAGCTTCCATCCATTGCCCTGCGCTTACCCAACTGATGAGAGGATACGATCCTCTCGGTTCATGCCTACTGTGATAGGCGATATTGGACTGGCTTGAATCTCCCTTCATAAGATAGTCAGGAGAGCACTGGAGAGCCTTGGCGAGAGCAAGCAAGTTCTCACCATTAGGTTCTGTCTCAGAGCGCTCCCATTGCGATATAGCAACATTCGATACGCCGACCATTTTACCGAGTGCGGCCTGTCGAATCTTGAGCTCTTTTCTTCTGGCGCGTATGCGCTCACCCATCAAAGTTGTATTCATAGTTAAGACATCTTAAATAAACTTGACTTAAGATTCCTTTAGTGGATAATTTAAGTGTTCTTTATTTATTTCGGAGCGAGTCTATGTTCAAGAAGGAAGTTATTGACCACTTCGGAACCCAGCGAGCTGTTGCTAAGGCTTTAGGCATTAGTGATGCAGCGGTTTCTCAGTGGAAGGAAGTGATCCCAGAGAAAGACGCCTATCGACTAGAAGTCGTTACAGCTGGAGCCCTGAAGTACCAAGAAAACGCCTATCGTCAGGCAGCTTAAGTAATAGCAGTACCGCTCTTTACACAATTAGGCCGGGGATGTTTCGTCCCTACAACCAACGCATCAACCGATGCGTATTTACTTATTAACTAAGGAATATATTGCATGAATGGAATTGCAACTCAAAGCAAGAAGGCGGCTCGTATCGAATCGACCTTACTTAACAAGCTGGCTCTGATGGGTCAGAAGACATTCGCTAAAGCCATGGGCATTCCTGAATACCAGGTAAGCCGGTGGAAGAACGGCTTCTTCTCTCAGGTGAGCATGATGCTGGCGGTTCTGGAATACGGAATCGAAGACGAGGAAATGGCTGAGCTGACAAAGAGGCTGGCTAGTTATCTGAGCAAAGAAAAACCCCAAACGAGCGGTAACTCGTTTAGGGCTTAAGCACACTGTGTTACGCCAAGTAACAGGAGTAATTATGGCATATGAGAAACAGTTAAATCAAACCTCAGAGCAGTTAGTTCTTGATATGTGCTGCGGCTCAAGAATGTTTTGGTTTGACAAGCAAGATGAACGAGCGGTGTTCACAGATATCCGCGAAGAAGAACACGTTCTTTGCGATGGAAGAAAGCTAATTATCAGTCCAGATATAATCGCTGATTTCCGAAATCTTCCTTTTGAAAATGATCATTTTCCTGTGGTTGTGTTCGACCCTCCCCATCTCGAAAGCATTGGCGAAAATGCATGGATGAGAAAAAAGTATGGAGCGCTTAACCGTGAAACATGGCGCGAAGATTTACGTGCTGGTTTTGCTGAAGCATTCAGAGTCTTAAAGCCTAGCGGCGTTCTCATCTTCAAATGGAATGAAACACAGATTCCAGTAAGTCAGGTAATCACTTTAACGCCTGAAAAACCGCTCATTGGCCAGAGGACGGGAAAGTCTGACAAAACGCACTGGATAATATTTCTCAAGGCGGAAAAATGATGAAACCACTCAGTCCATACCAGGACAAAATGCACAAAAACATACTACGTGATCGCTTCCTGTCCAGCTTCAAGCAGCCTGGTCGATTTCGGGCTGAGTTGGAGAAAGTGAAGCTGATGCAGAAGGAGAAAGGTCATGAGTAATCTCGCAACCGTAACACCTATAAAGCCTCACCTTGAGGTTGTGGAGCATCGCGTGGCAGATACTGAAGATGGCTTCATGCGCGTTGCTAACGAGCTTACAGACAGCTTACTGATGGCTGATTTAACCGCCCGGCAGTTGAAGGTAATGCTCGCTATCATGCGCAAGACATACGGATTCAATAAGCCAATGGACAGGCTCACAAACACGCAAATAGCAGCAATGACCGGTATTCATCACACGCATATCTGCGCCGCAAAACGTCAGCTGATTGAGCGCAAGTTTCTCATTGCAGACGGCGTGAGAATTGGCGTTAACAAGGTGGTTTCAGAGTGGATTAGCCAAGACAGCTTAACATTAGCTAAGGCGGCTAATAAAACATTAGCCAACACAGCTAATGGGTATAAGCCAACTCAGCTAAACACAAAAGACAATATTCAAAAGACAGTAAATACAAATACCCCCTTACCCCCTAAAGGGGGATGTGCTGAAGGTTCTAAACCTGAAAAGCGAAAGACCGTTCGCATCAACTACAACGAGTATCTTGAAGCCTACAACGAAATCGTGGGTGACAAATTGCCTCACGCTGTAGAGGCCAACGCAGATCGTCAGCGTAAACTCAAAAAGCTGATTAACTCTCTTGCCACAAAAAACATCGACGGCTACCGGGCATACGTGAAAGCGTTCATGTCCGCTGCAAGGCCATTCCATTTCGGTGACAACGACCGGGGCTGGGTGGCGACGTTTGATTACCTTCTGCAACCGAAAGTATTAACCGCAATTCGTGAGGGAACACTATGAGACAGGATATCGAGGCCAGTGTTATCGGAGGACTACTCTTGGGAGGATTAACGCCTGCAGCTGGAGACGTTCTGGCGACTCTGGAACCGGAAGCATTCTCCATCCCGCTCTACCGGAAAGCCTTTGATGTGATCTGCAAGCAAGCGCGTAACCGCAACCTGATTGACGCCCTGATGGTCGCTGAGGAATGCGGTGATGAACATGCCACTGCCGTGATGATGACTGCGCGGTCATGCCCAAGCGCTGCAAACCTGAAAGGCTACGCCAGCATGGTTTCTGATAATTATCATCGTCGCCTGGTACTGCAGCTGATTAGCGAGATGCGTGACCCTATCGAGAATGGAACCATCGACACATCAGGTCAGGCCATGGACGAGCTTGTAAAGCGTCTGTCAGCCATCAGGAAGCCGCGTGACGAGATTAAACCTGTTCACCTTGGCGATATCATCACCGACTACACAGAAACGCTTGATAAGCGCCTGCGTAACGGTGAAGAGTCCGACAACCTGAAGACCGGTATCGACGAGCTTGATGCAATCCTTGGTGGGATTAACGCCGAAGACCTGATCATCGTTGCCGCACGACCGGGCATGGGTAAGACGGAATTCTCACTGAAGCTGGCAGAAAGCGTGGCAAGCCGGACGCTGCCTAACTCTGAGCAAAAACGCGGAGTGCTGATTTTCTCAATGGAGATGAGCGCACTGCAGATTGCCGAGCGAAGCATTGCCGGTGCCGGGATGATGTCAGTTAGCTCACTGAGAAACCCAACTCGTATGAACGACGAAGCATGGGGGAGGGTAGCTGAAGGAATGAAGCGCCTCGCTGACCTTGATGTGTGGATAGTCGATGCATGTCGCCTTTCAGTTGAGGAAATCAGGTCGATCGCAGAACGCCTGAAGCAGGAGAATCCTCACCTGTCGCTCATCATGGCTGACTACCTCGGACTCATTCAGAAGCCGAAAGCAGAACGAAACGACCTGGCCATTGCTCACATCTCCGGAAGCCTGAAGGCTATGGCAAAGGAGCTGAAAACCCCTGTCGTATCTCTAAGCCAGTTATCCCGTGAAGTCGAGAAGCGCCCTAACAAACGACCAACCAACGCAGACCTGCGCGATTCAGGAAGTATCGAACAGGATGCAGACTCAATCATCATGCTGTATCGCGAGGCTGTGTATGACGAAAACAGCCCGGCCGCACCTTACGCAGAAATCATCGTGACGAAAAACCGCTTTGGCTCCCTTGGAACTGTGTATCAGGGATTCAGAAACGGTCACTTTGTTGGATGCGACCAGACTGAGGCCAGAGCGAAATGCACAGCTGCAAGCCAGCCTCCACAGAAAGGCAGGAGATATTCAGGAGCCGATGTATGAACACACGAGACAAAATACTCAACCACCTTGAAACAAACATTCCCACCTCAGCACCACAATTTGCAAAACTCCTCAAATGCCAGAAATCACATATCAACCTGCTACTGCGTGACCTTATCGCAGACGGTCAGATTGAGATTGAGCGCATCAGTAAGAGCGTTAAGTACTACCGGTTAGCATCTCTGCATCATGAGCGCACAGAAGCCGTCCTGCGCTATCTGGATGAGCACGAGACTGGAATGGCATTAGAGATATCTACCGCAACAGGAATCGACAAGCGCCTCGTTACGAAGATGCTAAAGCACCTTCATGAAAACGGCGAACTTCATCGTGACTGGTGCCACAAGAACGCATGGGTATACAGCAAGAAGCCGGTGTTTAACTTTGGCGCAGCTAACCCACTGACTGCATTTATCAACAAGAGATTGAGAGAGGTGCGAAGTGAGCGAGCCATCTAAACATGCGCAGTATTGCCCATACTGCCAACGCCACATCGAGCCTGCTCGTGATGAGTTCAATGTGGTTTACATGACAGAAGAAGGCGGGTTTCTGTATGTGCATGATGAAGTTATTCATGACGACGATTACACATTTACGCAACTTAACTAACACCCCAGTATGATGATGGAGAGGAATGATGAGTGAAGCGTATTTTTATTACGAACCAAGCACTGATGTTTACATTCTCAGGCAGGGGGAAAGTCGTCAAGAATTCACGCCTGAGCAATGGTCAGTCATATGCATGGCAGCAAACAACTCGTTAGCAAATTCTGCATGGGATTTGCAGCATCTGCTTAAGTTCAAGAATAAGCGCATTGACGAGCTGAGTACCGAGCTGGCTCGCATCAAATCTAAATGATGGAAAGGAATATGGACAAATTAAGAGCAAGATTCGAAAAACGATATCGAGAGTTAATGCATGACGAGTACATCAGCGACAAAGAATGGGCTTGGAAATTTTATCAGGCATCACTTGCTGATACTGAAGTCTGCCTTCCGATGACAGTAGAGAACGTCAGCTTATCTTGCGCTGGCTATAACTTGGGAATTGAAGACTCAGCTGAAGCCATCCGCGCCGCTGGAATCAAAGTGAAGGAGTGAGTATGAGCGCATACGAAGAAATCATGTTAGCCCTGAGATTCTTTTTCGATGTGGAAGAAGATGAAAACGTAAACGAGATTATCGCGCAAGACCACGACCCTATCGGAACCATTGCGTCCGCACTTGAAGATTACAGGAGCGTGAAGGGTGAAGAAACTAACGTTTGAACTAAGAAGCCCCATTCATCAGCAGAACGCCATTCAAGCCATACAGCAAATCTTCCCCGACCCAACCAAGCCAATCATCGTAACCATTCAAGAGCGCAACCGCAGCATTGACCAGAATCGCAAACTCTGGGCATGCCTTGGCGATATTTCTCGTCAGGTCGAATGGCATGGTCGATGGCTGGATGCTGAAAGCTGGAAGTGCATCTTCACCGCAGCGTTAAAACAGCAGGACGTTGTGCCTAACCTTGCCGGCAACGGATTCGTGGTAATAGGCCAGTCAACCAGCAAGATGCGCGTCAGTGAGTTTGCAGATCTTCTGGAGCTTATCCAGGCATTCGGTGCTGAGAAGAATGTTAAGTGGTCTGACGAATCCAGATTAGCGCTGGAGTGGAAAGCCAGATTCGGAGATGCGGCATGATCCGATGTAACAGATGTGGAGAGAGGAAAGACGACAAGCGATTCCGTCCAGATCAACCTTACTGGAATCGATGGTGCATACGGTGCGAAAGGTCACCCGTAGGAGATTTCCCACTACCTGAGACAAAGGAGGATGTGTGGCAAGACTCACATGGTTCCACCACTTAAATCTCACCAACGAAGAAGCAACTCAGTTAATCACCGCCTACCAATCCCGCAACGTAAAAACTCAACGAACGCTAAGTGCAGACCCTCGGTTATGGGTGGTGTCCGCATTGCTCCCTGAGTACGCCAGCGAGCCAAGGGGTAGGAGTCAGTATCAACAGAGGATATGGCAATGAAGAAGTTCTGGGAAATGGCAATGATGACAATCCTGTTTTCTGCATTCACAGGAATGGGGCTGACATTTGGAATTGCCGGAGCTTATGGATGGTTGAAATTCATCAGTCAAATAATGAGGTGGTTATGAGCCTTATCGAAGATTGCCAGGGCCGACTTAATGACCTGCTTACAGAGGCATCAGTAGACGACATCGACCCCATTGACCTGCTGGTCAACTCAATAGCCGATTATCTGGAAGGTGAACTTGAGGATGAAGAAGACATAACGCTTTGCGTCGACTTCGGCGGAAAGAGCCTGATTATCAGCATTGTCAGCAATGACGAACAGCCAGTTAGCGAGAGAGTGCATTGATATGGACTATTCACAGTTATCAGATTTTGAAATTAACAAACGAGTTGCAGAGATTATTTACAAAGACAGAGATGGCCTCTTTGTTGCCAGAAATCTCCCTAGCAGAGAGGAGGTCACAATTGTTGCAGAAGTTAATTCTGAAGATATCTGCATAGCGGCAGCTGACTACTGCAACAAATGGTCAGACGGAGGTCCGGTTATTGAAAAAAATCTAATCAGAATCACCCCAATGACGATTGGTGGTTCCTACGCATGGGTTTGCTCAAGAGATATTTATGCCGGAACAAGCTTAAAGCCGTTACGAGCGGCCATGATTGTCTTTCTCATGATGCAGGATGCAAAGCATGCTTAGCCAATCAGAAGCCCAATCCTACGAGCAGCAGAGCATACGTCGAACGCTGTGCGCAGGCTGCACGAAGGAGTTAACCGAAGATGAGACTCACGTTTGTGAGGAATGTGCGGCGATGGCAATAACGTATCGCGACCCTAACGGATTTATGACGGAGGAAGATGATGAGTAATGCATCAAATAGTGCCGAGTATTTGTATTTCGTACTCGTTCCTGTGGCTGAGGTATTTCGCGCTGAACTTCCTGAGGGTAAGCGCTCATTTATGGCTATTAAAAACGCTAAGAGTTGCCGTGTGAAATTTGGCAATAAGCAAATCGAGAAGAACTGGCAAAGCTTCTGCAAAAGTCATGAGCTGAAAAACGATACTGAACTGGAGTATTAAATGGCTAAGGCTCCCCGGCGAAAATGCAAAGTCTGCAATGAATGGTTCAACCCGGCATTCTCAAATCAGTGGTGGTGTAGCCCGGAACACGGAACTGAACTAGCAATAGAACGACGAAGCAAGGAGAGAGAAAAAGCAGAGAAAGCAGCAGACAAGAAACGACGACGAGAATATCAGCAGCAGAAAGAAAAGTTAAAGATTCGAAAGCTCGCCTTAAAGCCCCGCAGTTACTGGATTAAACAAGCCCAACACGCAGTAAACGCCTTCATCAGAGAAAGAGACCGCGACTTACCATGTATCTCGTGCGGAACGTTCACTTCCGCTCAGTGGGATGCCGGGCATTACCGGACAACTGCTGCGGCACCTCAACTCCGATTTGATGAGCGCAATATCCATAAGCAATGCGTCGTGTGCAATCAGCACAAGAGCGGGAATCTGGTTCCTTATCGCGTGATGCTTATCGATCGCATAGGTCATGCAGCGGTAGACGAAATCGAATCTGACCATAAGCGCCATCGCTGGACTACTGAAGAGTGCAAAGCGATTAAGGCGGAGTATCAGCAGAAGCTCAAAGACCTGCGTGAAAGCAGAAGTGAGGCAGCATGACACCCTCTATCAAAACCATTCCTGACATTCTCGTAGAAGTACGCGGTAATCAGTCAGAAGCAGCAAGGCAATTAGCCTGCAGCAGAAATACCATCCTCAGGTATTCACGAGACACCAAAGCTCAATTTCACGCCATCGTTAACGGCGTTCTCATGGTTCATCAAGGCGGCCGAGGTAAAACATGTGCAGCGTAACTAACATCCAGCAAGTCAAATGGCAGCGTCACGCAGATGAGCAGGAGCTTAAATTACTCGATGCGAAAATTGCCGATGCGGAGAAGGCAATGGTGATTCTGCTTCATCATCGTCGTGAGCTGGTTAATCGCTTAGGTCTGAATAAGCCAGATGGTCCGGAGGCTGCGTAGATGGATATCAAAGACTCTCTCGCAAGACTCAAGAAGGTTAACGAGGAAAATAAAACCCCAATCACCGTTAACAGAGGGCTGCTTAAGTCCGCACTGATGGAAATTGAACTTCAGAGCAAATGCCATGGAGAATCATTCGCTACAAGAATGGTTGTGGCTCGACTCAAAGATGCGCTGGAGATAAAGCCATGAAACACACACCGATATTCGGCATGGTCAACTTCATCGACGATGCTCATTTCCGCCGCGTATGGAAGCACCCAAAGAAAACCATTAACTCACGGCAGAAAGCATGGGTTCACTACATGCTGCAGGTATGGGGAAAGGTTAATGCCGGTGATGATTCTCCAGGAGGTGCAATCAACGTTATCGGTCGCCTGATGATTCGTAGTCAGTGGAGTGATGACAAGGCTAAGCAGATTGAGTCTGTTGTCATGCGCCTTTACGAAGAAGATGGACTGCGTGGAGATGCGCTCTATCAGAAAGCTCGCGAGCTGGTCATCCCTCTATCATCGTTCAGCAACATCATCGCTCTCGCCAAAGAATCCGATGATGCTGCTTTCGTTGAACGTGTGATGGTCAAGACGTTTCACCGTGAAAGCCCCGTCCGCGATGTAGCTATTAAGCGATATTGCAATCGCAATTGCACGCAAGATATCGCCAGGCTGATGAATGCAGTAACAGGAATGGATATCCAGTCATGCAGACGCAGGGTTGTATGGTGTGAAAACGTGCTCGATTCAGAAATCTTTTATGCGATGAAACGCGAAATTGAGAAGGAATTTCCACAAGCAGCATAATATTTAGGTAAATTGTCCTAAATAACTTGCGAACGCGAAATGGAAGTAGTACATTTTGTGTATGCTCGGAGCAAAAGCGAACAGAGCAGCCAAACAAACAAGCCCTGAGGTTCACGCCTTGGGGCTTTTTGCGTTCATACCGATAGCAAAACACATCGTCATCGTGGCGGCGTTATCTTGCATGAGGCGGAAGAGTAGCGCTCCTTCCCGGCAATGCCCACGAAACGGGCTACTAACAGAGCCATAGCCTCTGTTCATCTCATCTGATGATGCATCACGCTATGGCCTTCTAAGCACGACCTTTCTGAAAGCGTCCTATCACCAATCACCAGAACACATCCAGATACCCTTGCATATTCGTGGCGACGGGGTAGGACGTTTTACACAAATGAAAAACCCAGCGCATGGCTGGGCTTCGTGAAGATGGGTGGCAAGAGACTGCGTCAACAGCCTCTTGCCTGATTTGCTCATGCCTTTAGTCACGAACAAACCACGTTACCGCAAAATGTATCCTGGATTTGTTCTGATCACCATCATCCCTAATCCTAATTTGAACAAATCCTCCTGATGTTCTGGAGGTTGGAATGAAAAATATGGCAGACAAAGTAACCACTGCCGCTGCTTACACCACATCTGGGGCAACCTTTCTGGCGGGGAGTATGTCATTAAATGAATGGCTGGCTCTCGGCGGTTTCGTTCTGGCAGTCTTTACGTTCGCCATAAATCTGCATTACCAACGAAAACGAGATCGCCGAGAAGAAAACGCTCTACGGATGCAGTACGGAGACCGGCGCAATGAGTCAAATAATCCCCCTGCTTAATTATGAAGAGGGTTATCGTGAGAAACCTTACATTGATACCGAAGGCTATCCGACAGTGGCTTGCGGTATCAAGATTGGCCCTAAGGGCGCTTCGTTAAGCAATTACACTTTCACCGTTCCGCGAGATGTTGGTGACGTATGGCTTGAGTCATTCGTCAAAACCACTATCAGCAAGATGAACGCAAACCCTTCCATTGTTGCTGCAATGAAATCCTGTAACCCGGCACGTCAAGACATCCTGATAAGCATGGCTTACCAGATGGGTGTTAACGGTCTGGCAGGATTCAAGAATACGCTCGCAATGATAGCGGCAGGAAACTATGCAGGCGCAGCCAACGGAATGCTATCAAGTCTGTGGGCTAAGCAAACACCTAATCGCGCCAAACGTCATGCTGAGGTGATGCGCACCGGTGAAATTACTGCATATGCGGGGCTGCTATGAAACTTCGACTCGTTGATGACTGGCGGAACTGGTGGAGATGGAATTCAACAAAGGTGATTCTTGCTCTGGGTGCCCTGCCAACTATCTGGTTTGAGCTCCCCCCTGAATGGAAAGCTGAAATCCCCTCAAGCTGGATGCGTGTCGGTGCGATAGTCCTAATGGTTGTTGGCGTTCTGTCGAGGATGACTTTACAGAAGCCTCCAAAGGATAAGGGAGATGGGGAATGACAAACCTTATCGCATCAGGCTGGCAATATATCTTAGGCTTTATCGGGATTATCGTTGCTGTACTGGCTGCATGGTTCAGCGGAAAGAGCAAAGGCACAACAGAAGCGAAAGCAAAGGCTGATGTTGAAACTGCTAACCAGACCGTGAAGCAGTCTCAAGCTGCCACTGATAAGCAGGCCTCAATCATTAAGGTTGCAAAAGATGCAGACCAAACGAATCAGTCTCTTTCTGATGACGCTGCTCGTGACCGCATGCGCAGATCAAAATACCACTCCGACGATTAAGTACATCAACGTTGATTCAGCCTGCACAGCATTCGGACCGATTATCACTCACGGCAAAGACCCCGAATTAATGGATGCAAGGACAGTGAAGGCGATCAACGCCCACAACGATAAGTGGGATTCATTATGCGAAAACGAGAGCGTGAAATAACACTGCTCTACGGAATGTCACTCATACGCGATGACGTTCTTAACCATCATCTACCGAAGCACTCAGCCAAAGACAGGTTGATCACCTTCGTGCATTACGCGTTTGCATTCTCTTCTGTCCTCACATTGGCAGCCTCATCAATCATCATGATTCTTTCGTTCATCCCTACCACGGGATAGCAACCAACGGAGCCAACAATGGCAGACATTACCCAAATGACAGATGCACAGAAACTGAAGCTCGAAGTCTACCGCCTGGTGATGAATGACTCAGCAGCTACCGAAAAGGCCATTGAGTTTATTGCTGGTAGTGAACTTAACTTTGAGCTTTTCAAAGATGCATATGCCAAGACAGCAAATGAGCCGACTGCGCTAGCTAAAACTGAAAAGGCGATTCGTGAAGCCAAGGAAGTCCTCGACCTGTTCACTACTGGAGTCTGACATGCCACTGAAGAAAGGTAAGTCTAAGAAGGTTATCGGCGAGAACATCGCTACCGAGATGAAAGCAGGTAAGCCTAGAGACCAGGCTATCGCAATTTCCATGAACAAGGCTGGCAAAAAGAAACCCAAGAAAGGAGCTAAATGATGATCACCCAACCATGGCCTACATACTCAGATGCCAGTGGCGCATTTGTTCGTGGCTTACCGATTAAGACCCTGACACAGGCTGTGGATGGCTCAGCATTAGCAGAATTTGACGGACCATATCCAGACCAGTATCTGTCTGCGCTCTTCATGTCCACCTTCAAACCTGTTGTTGGTGGTTACGTATTCCAGAGTCAGTACGGCGAACTGCTGTACATGAGTAAAACAGCTTTCGAAGCTCAATACACCGCAACCAGCACTCCTATCGCATGGGGTTCAGTAACTGGAAAGCCGTCAACGTTCGCGCCTACTATCGGCACCACAGCAACTACTGCTATGGCCGGTAATAAAGTTCCAACATCGACAGAACGCGGTGGAGTACTTCAGCAGGCAGCAATTACAGCACTGACAGATTCATCTGGCGGCACATCGGGTGGTAACACTGTGCCTGCAGTTCCAGCAGCTACTGCAGCAACAACTGATACATCCGCAGCATCACTGACGTCTACCAACGCATCCATCACTGCACTGAAGAATGACATTGCAACATTGTCAGCCAAGTACAACGCATTGCTGGCAGCAGTGAAAGCATCAGGCGTAACAGCGTAATCATTACAAAGCTCATCTAAGGGTGGGCTTGATAATGATTAACGAGGAAACAGATATGGCGACTGAAGAAGTGAAGTGCGGTCGACCATCAGATTACACGGAAGAATTAGCAGAAATCATCTGTCTCAGATTGGCGGAGGGTGAGTCTCTGCGCTCCGTGTGTCGTGATGAAGACATGCCATCAAAACAAGCTGTACTGCGCTGGCTGGCTCGCAATGAAGCATTTCGTGCCCAATACGTGCGAGCGAAGGAAGAGGGCGCTGAGGCAATTGCAGAGGAGCTATTCGATATTGCTGATGATGGCAGCAACGACTGGATGGAAAAGCTTGATAAGGATGGCGAAGCAGTAGGTTACCAACTCAACGGCGAGCATGTTCAGCGTTCGAAACTGCGCATTGATACGCGTAAGTGGTACCTGTCAAAAATCATGCCTAAGAAATACGGCGATCGCATTCAGCACGAGCAGAAAATCACTATCACCGACCTGTCTGATGAAGAGTTGGACCGCAAGTTAATGGAGCTCACCAATGCACAATCTCAGCCGGGAGCAGAAGATTGAGCTGGTAAGGCTCCTGGAAGAAAAGAAGCGTAGAGAGTTTGTCTATCGCTACCGCGGTTACTATGACACCCGATACGAATGGCAGCGCAAGTTCATCTCCGCAACAGCCGAATATCGCCAGTGCGCTTTAATCGCGGCTAACCGAGTTGGGAAGACCGATACCGCAACCTATATCGATGCTGTCCATCTGTTAGGAGAATATCCAGAAGGGTGGACAGGACACCGATTCGACCATGCGCCGTTAATGTGGTGCCTTGGATATTCTGGTGAGAAGTGCCGCGATCTGCTTCAGGCTGCAATCATCGGCAAGAAGGTTAACGGTGAGTTTGCTGGCGGTTTGATTCCTCCTGACATGATTGTCTCAACTGAGCCAATGACCGGCACGCCAAATGCCGTCCGTTCTGCATATATTCGCCACAGCAGCGGAGACCTGAGCAAAATACAGTTCTGGTCATACACGCAGGGTCAGCATGCATTGATGGGTGATGACATCGACTGGTTCCATATCGATGAAGAGCCAGAAGACCCCACCATCTACCCGCAGGTATTAACCCGTACAGCTACCGGTGACCGTGGAAATGGTGGTCGTGGCATTCTTACTTTCACCCCAGAAAACGGACGCACGGAGCTGGTAATCCAGTTGCTGGATGCGCCTGCTGATTCTCAGTTCTGCATGAATGTCGGCTGGGATGATGCGCCTCACCTGACGGAAGAAACAAAGAAAAGCCTGCTTGAGTCATTTCCTCCGCACCAGAGGGATATGCGTACAAAAGGTATTCCTATGCTAGGTCACGGTCGGATATTCGATTTCAGCGAAGACATGATCACCTGCGAGCCATTCCCGATACCTAAACATTACATGGTCATCGATGGCATGGATTTCGGATGGGACCACCCGCAAAGCCGAATTCAACTGGCAATAGATATGGATAGCGAAACTTTCTACGTAACCAAGGCGTGGAAGGCCAGCAAAACGTCTCCGGCAGAGGCCTGGGGTGCAACTAAAGCATGGGCAAACAAAGTACCTACCGCATGGCCTCAGGACGGATTGCAAACAGAGAAGGGAAGCGGTCTACAGCAGCGTGAATACTACAAAGACGCTGGCTTCTTGATGCTTCCAGAGCCTGCACAGTGGCCTGATGGTTCACGCTCAGTTGAGCCTGGGCTATTCGAGCTACACGACCTGATGAGCACAGGGAGATTTAAGGTGTTCGCTGGGCTGAGAGATTGGTTCGAAGAGTTCAACTTCTATCACCGAGACGATCGCGGTCGAATCGTGAAGACTCGCGACGACCTTCTTGATGCAACACGATACGCCTACATGATGCGCCGATTTGCAAAACGCTATGGCGACATTGGCGTGCATAAAGAGAAAAAAGTACCGGCCCCAATTAAACCAGTCGCACGGAGAAGATAATGGCCGACAATGAACGACTCAATTCCATCCTGTGTAAGTTCGACGCAGACTGGATGGCGAGCGACGAAGCCAGAACCGAAGCGACAAACGACCTGTACTTTAGCCGGGTGTCGCAGTGGGATGACTGGTTATCAGATTACACAACCCTGCAATACCGTGGTCAATTCGATGTAGTGCGTCCTGTCGTGCGTAAGCTCGTCGCTGAGATGCGCCGCAACCCTATCGACGTACTATTCAGGCCAAAGGATGGAGCGGACCCTAACAGCGCAGATGTGCTGATGGGGATGTACCGCACCGACATGCGACATAACACCGCGAAGATATCTGTGAACATTGCTGTTCGTGAGCAGATTGAAGCCGGTGTTGGGGCGTGGCGTTTAGTCACCGAATACGAAGACCAGGACCCAACCAGCAATAACCAGGTTATCCGTCGCGTTCCGATTCATGAGGCATGCACCCACGTAGTCTGGGACGGTAACAGCAAGCAGATGGACAAGAGCGATGCGATGCATTGCACAGTCATCAATGCAATGAGCCGAGACGGGTGGAAAGCATTTGCTGAGAAGAACGGATTCGATGAAGACGAAACACCGTCATTCCAGAATCCGGACATGAACTGGTTATTCCCGTGGCTGACCAGCGACGTTGTTTATGTTGGTGAGTATTACGAGGTTGAAGAGAAGAAAGAGACCGTATTCATCTATCAGGACCCTTTGACAGGTGAGCCGGTAAGTTACTTCCAGCGCGACATTAAAGACGTTATTGATGAGCTTGCTGATAAAGGCATGATCAAGGTCGCCGAGAAGAAGGTTAAGCGCCGTCGCGTCTACAAATCAATCATTACCTGCACAACCATCCTGAAAGATCGTGAGCCTATCGCTGGAGAGCATATCCCGATCGTGCCTGTGTATGGTGAATGGTCATTTGCTGGCGACAAAGAGGTTTATGAGGGTGTCGTTCGCCTGACGAAAGACGGTCAGCGCCTGCGCAACATGATTATGTCTTTCAATGCCGATATCGTTGCTCGCACACCGAAGAAGAAACCTATCTTCTGGCCTGAGCAGATTGAAGGCTACGAGTACATGTACGGTGGCAATGATGATTACCCGTACTATCTGCTCAACCGTACCGATGAGAACAACGGCGACCTTCCTGTGCAGCCTATTTCGTACATGGAAAACCCAGAGGTTCCTCAGGCCAACGCATACATGCTTGAAGCGGCGACTAACTCAGTTAGCCAGGTCGCAACAATGGGTGTTGATGCAGAGGCCGCAAACGGTCAGGTAGCTTTCGATACCGTCAACCAACTGAACATGCGGGCAGACCTAGAGACATACGTGTTTCAGGACAACCTCGCTACGGCTATGCGTCGTGATGGTGAGATTTACCAGTCAATGGTGAATGACATCTATGACGTTCCTCGTCAGGTGATGATGACGCTTGAGGATGGTACTGAAAAACAGGTTCAGCTGCTCACTCAGGCAGTCGACTACCAGACCGGTACGGTGGTAACACTTAACGACATCCGCGGTCGCTATGAGTGTTACACGGACACTGGCCCATCATTCCAGAGCATGAAGGAGCAAAACAGAGCAGAGATTCAGGAATTGCTCGCTAAGGTTCCTC
>Ga0209370_1001123_pt1 | contig 25781 bp, 23 predicted proteins | sample AgamicAtPrz_FD_187164 | JGI IMG/M metagenome (GOLD analysis project Ga0209370, IMG submission 187164) | Agave microbial communities from Guanajuato, Mexico - At.P.rz (SPAdes) (version 2) | ecosystem: Host-associated > Plants > Phyllosphere > Phylloplane/Leaf | place: Guanajuato, Mexico... | reverse complement strand
TTGTCTTCGACGAGCAGCACGCGCATGGGGATTCCGGTAAGGTCAGCGACAGCCCGCTACATTACATGATCCTTTCCGTCTCCACGCCTCGCGCAAACACGGGTTGCGCGGGTGTTGCGAAGCGGCCGCGGGCGGCGCCGGCGGCTGCCGCTCAGCGCTCGGCAGCCGGACGGGTGCGCGCCGCGATGCGCGCATCGCCGGTCACACGCCGCTCGCGAAAACCGGCCACCACCGCGACGAACGCGATACTCGCGCCGGCCGTGACGACGATCATCGGGCGCGCGGTGCCGTCCGACAGCCACGCCAGCACGCCGCCGCACGCGGCCGCGATCGCCATCTGGATAAAGAAGAACAGCCCCGACGCCGTGCCGGCGGTCCTCGTGTACGGCTGCATCACCGCGAACTGGCAGGCCGGAATCGCGATCCCGACCGCGATCATCACGACGAACATCGGTGCGACGAGGGCCGTCACCGAAGTCGGGGCGATCGCGCCGCCGATCCCCAGCACGGCGGCGCCGACGAGATTGACGGCCGCCGCCGCCGCGATGACCGAATCGGCTGACCAGCGCGCGCTGATCCGCGCGAACATATTCGAACCGACCAGATAGCCGAGTACGGTCACGCCGAAGATCGCCGCATAGACCGGCCCGGACACGCCGATGTGCCGCTGGAACAGCGTCGACGATTCCGCGATGAACGGGTAGTACGTGCAGTAAGCAAAGCTGATCGCGAGCGAATAGCGCAGGAAGCGCCGCTCGCGCAGCAGGCCGGCGTAGGTCCGCAGCAACCCCGCGCTGGCGCCGGCTGGCGGCCGCGCGTCGCATTCGCGCGTCTCGGGCAGGTAGCGCAGCACCATCGCGGCCGCGACCAGCCCGCCCGCCGCCAGCCAGCCGAACACGCCGCGCCAGCCGAGCCACTCGGCGATCGCGCTGCCGGCCAGCGGCGCGACCACCGGCGACAGCGCCATGCCGGCCGAAATATGGCCGAGCATCGTGGCCTGCGTCGCGGCCGGAAAACGTTCGCGCACGATCACGCGGCCGATCACGGTCCCGGTGCAGCCGCCCAGCGCCTGGAACATGCGCGCGGCGATCAGCGCAGGGATGCTCGTCGACCCTGCGCATGCGACGCTTGCGACGACGTACACGCCCAGGCCGCCGAGCAGCACCGGACGTCGGCCGTAGCGGTCGGACAGCGGCCCCGACACCAGCATCGACAGCGCATAGCCGACCATGTACAGGGTCAGCGTGAGCTGCAACTGCGCGTCGGTGCCGTGCAGCGCGTCCGCCATCGCGGGCAGCGACGGCAGGTACGCATCGATCGTGACGCGCGGCAGGCACACCACGAGCATCAACAGGAACAGCCAGCCCCAGCGGGGTAATGAGCGCGTCTTCATGCGGTAAGTCCGGGTCGGTCGGATGAGTGGGGTCGACAGCAATCTAAGGCGAAAGTGATATAAGCTGAAGGACCATTAAATCGACTATTGACTGGACCACTATGCCGAGAGGCAAAGCCGCGATTCCGCTGGACCTGCCGCGCCCTGCGGGGCTGTCGGCCGGCAGCCCGCAGTCGAAGCAGGCATGCATCGCCGACACGATTCGCGACGCGATCCTGAAGCGCCTGCTGCCCGGCGACAGCCCGCTGCCGTCGAGCCGGACGCTGGCCGCACGCTGGGACGTCGCGCGCGGCACTGTCGAAGCGGCGTACGACATCCTGTGCGCCGAGGGCTACATTGCCCGCACGCAAGGGTCCGGCACGCGGGTCTGCGCGGTGGTGCCGGACAGCTATCTGCGCGCGGCCGCGCAGCCGCGCGACGGCAACCCGCCTCACGCCGCCACATCCCCGGCGCCGGCCCCCCGGGCCGAGCCCGAGCACGGCGTGCGTCCGGGTGTCCCGTTCGTCGCGCGGCTCGCCGATCCCGGCCTGCTGCCGATGCAGCAATGGAAGAAGGCGCTCGGCGCCAGCCTGCTTGCCGCGACGGCCGACGATCTCGGCGCGACGCCGGCGCAAGGCGTCGAAAGCCTGCGCGCGGAAATCGCCGCGTACCTGCGGGAATACCGCGGCATCCCGTGCGAGGCCGGCGACATCGTCATCACGACCGGCATCCGCCACGCGATCGACCTCGTCGCACGCACGCTGCTCGCGCCCGGCTCGACGGTGCTGATGGAGGATCCCGGCTATGCGTCGGCGTGGCAGATCTTCACGATCGCGGGCGCGACCGTGATCGACGTGCCGGTCGATCGGGAAGGCATCGACACCGCGTCACTGGAGCGCCATCCCGATGCGCGCGCCGCCTACGTGACGCCGGCCCATCAGGCGCCGCTCGGCGTCACGATGTCGGTGTCGCGCCGGCTCGAACTGCTCGACTGGGCGCAGCGCAACCGCACGTGGATCATCGAGGACGACTACGACGGCGAATTCAGCTACCAGACCGCGCCGCTGCCCGCGCTGAAATCGCTCGACGCGAGCGACCGCGTGATCTACTGCGGGTCGTTCAACAAGACGCTGTTTTCCGGGCTGCGCATCGGCTTCATGATCGTGCCGGCGGAACTGCGCCCGGCGCTGTCCGCCGTGTGGCACGCGACCGCGCGCTCGGTCGGCGTGGCGCCGCAGCTCGCGCTGGCCCGTTTCATCGGTCACGGCGATTTCGCGAAGCACCTGCGCGCCGCCCGCCACGCGTACCGCCAGCGGCGCGACATCGTGCTCGACCAGTTGGCGAAGCACGCCGGCGGCCGATACACGGTGACCGGCGAGCACGCCGGCTTTCATTTCGTACTGTGGCTGCCGCCCGGCATCGATGACGCAGCGTACGTCTCGCAAGCCCGAGCGGCCGGCGTCGAATTGCAGCCGATCCGCGGCTTCTGTCGAAGCGCCCGGTGCGAAGCGGGCGTCGTCGTCGGGTATGCCGCGCTGACCGCCGCCCACGCGCGGCATGGCGGCCGCCTCCTCGGACAACTGCTGGCCGCGTCCGCGTAGCCGGCAACCGCTCCCTCTCGAGCCCTGCCGCGCGTCGCGAAACCCGCGGCCGCCGTCGCTTCGACCTCGGGAAATCCATGACACGAACGGCACGATTGTGAACGGAAATGAAAGCGGGCTGAAAGTGCCCCGCAATTAACATCCGCGTCACTCGAACAAAACCCATGCATAACTGGAGGAAGACATGCCGTTTGCACCGAAGCACCTCGCCGCCGCGCTGGCGATCGTTCTGGGCGCTGCCGCCGGCAGCGCCGCCGCGCAGGTTCCGGCCGGCTACCCGGGGAACTACCAGGGCGTGATCGACGCCGCGAAGAAGGAAGGCAAGCTGATCGTCTACTCGACGACCGACACGGGCCTCGTGCGTCCGCTGATCAAGGACTTCGAAAGCCTGTACGGCGTGAAGGTCGAGTACAACGACATGAACAGCACCGAGCTGTACAACCGCTACATCAGCGAGAACGCGGCGAGCAGCACCAGCGCCGACGTGCTGTGGAGCTCGGCGATGGACCTGCAGGTCAAGCTCGTCAACGACGGCCTGATGGCGTCGTACGATTCGCCGGAAAGCCCGAACGTACCGCAATGGGCGCAATACCAGAAGCAGGCGTACGGCACGACGTTCGAGCCGCTCGCGATCGTCTACAACAAGCGGCTGATCCCCGAGAACGAAGTGCCGAAGACACGCGCCGAACTGATCAAGCTGCTCGCGTCGCAACCGGACAAGTTCAAGGGCAAGCTCACGACGTACGACGTCGAGAAATCCGGTGTCGGCTTCAACGCGCTGACGCAGGACGCGCACCTGAACGAGAAGGTCACATGGGAACTCGTGAAGGCGATCGGCGCGACCGGCCCGAAGCTGCAGTCGAGCACCGGCGCGATGATGGAACGGATCTCGTCGGGCGAGAACCTGATCGGCTACAACATCATCGGTTCGTATGCGTACGCGAAGGCGAAGAAGGACAAGTCGATCGGCTACGTGTTTCCGAAGGACTACACGCAGATCGTGAGCCGCCTCGCGACGATCTCGAAGAAGGCGAAGAACCCGAACGCCGCGAAGCTGTGGGTGGACTACCTGCTGTCGAAGCGCGGCCAGACGCTGATCGCGAACCAGGCGAACCTGTACGCGATCCGTACGGACGTGACCGGCGAAACGTCGGCCGCGAGCCTCACGAAGGAACTCGGCGATTCGCTGAAGCCGATCCAGATCGGCACCGGCCTGCTCGTCTATCTGGACCAGTCGAAGCGGCTCGCGTTCCTGAAGCAATGGCAGCAGGCGATCAAGAGTTGATCCGCTGAGCGGCTTCGGCTGACTCACCGCCGCCCGCCGCACGTCGCGCGGGCGGACTCTTCCCCTTACCGACTTCCTTGAGGCGGCCATCCGGATGGCCGCAGGGGCGAACTCATGCTTTCAACCAGCACACGCGGCGCGGCACCCGCCGTTCCGCCCGCCACCGGCCCGCGCGACGCAATGCCCGCGCTGCCGGCCAACAGCCTGCAGCCGCTCGCCGGCATGCTGCGCTGGATCGTCGTCGCGGTACTGACCGTCGCGGTCGCGCTGCCGCTCGGCTTCATCCTGTTCCAGAGCCTGCTGTCGGCGCCGTTCTTCGACGCGAACAAGACGCTCGGCGTCGAAGGTTTCCGTTTCGTCTTCAGCGATCCCGACTTCTGGTCGGCCGTGAAGAACTCGTTCGTCATCGCCGGCGGGATGCTGTTCATCTCGATTCCGCTCGGCGGCATCCTTTCGTTCCTGATGGTGCGCACCGACCTGCCCGGCCGCCGCTGGCTCGAACCGCTGCTGCTCACGCCGGTGTTCGTGTCGCCGATGGTGCTCGCGTTCGGCTACGTGGTCGCGGCCGGCCCGGTCGGCTTCTACTCGGTGTGGTTCAAGGAACTGTTCGGGGTGCAGAACGTGCCCTGGAACGTGTATTCGATCTTCGCGATCACGGTGATCGTCGGCCTCACGCACGTGCCGCACGTGTACCTGTACTCGTCGGCCGCGCTGCGCAACCTCGGCTCGGACGTCGAGGAAGCCGCCCGCGTGACGGGCGCCCGCCCGTTCCGCGTCGCGCTCGACGTGAGCCTGCCGATGACGATGCCCGCGCTGCTGTTCGCCGGCGTGCTGGTGTTCTTCCTCGGCTTCGAGGTGTTCGGGCTGCCGCTCGTGCTTGGCGATCCGGAAGGCCACCTCGTGCTCGCGACCTACCTGTACAAGCTGACCAACAAGCTCGGCGTGCCGTCGTATCACCTGATGGCCGCGGTCGCCGTGTGCATCGTCGCGATCACGTTCCCGCTCGTGCTGCTGCAGCGCCGCCTGCTGAAGACCGCGAACCGCTTCGTCACCGTGAAGGGCAAGGCCGGCCGCGCGACGGTGCTGCCGCTCGGCGTGTGGCGTTGGGTCGCGCTCGCGATCGTCGCGCTGTGGCTGATGCTCACCGTGATCGTGCCGATCTCGGGCATCGTGCTGCGCGCATTCGTGACCAACTGGGGCGAAGGCGTCGCGCTCGCCGAAGTGCTGACGCTGGCGAATTTCGTCGAGCTGTTCGAGCAGGACAACCTGGTGCGCGCGATCGTCAACACGCTCGGCATCGGCGTGATCGGCGGCGCGCTCGCGGTCGGCTTCTACTCGCTCGTCGCGTTCGCCGGCCACCGCCGCCCCGACTGGGCGACCAAGCTGCTCGACTATCTCGTGCTGCTGCCGCGCGCGGTGCCTGGCCTGCTCGCCGGTCTCGCGTTCCTGTGGATCTTCCTGTTCGTGCCCGGCCTGCGCGAGCTGAAGAACTCGATGTGGAGCATCTGGATCGCGTACACGGTCGTGTGGCTCGCGTACGGGATGCGGCTGATCCAGAGCGCGCTGCTGCAGGTCGGCCCGGAACTCGAGGAAGCCGGCCGCAGCGTCGGCGCGACGCGCAGCCGCGTGTCGCTCGACGTCACGCTGCCACTCGTGCGCTTCGGCCTGCTCGCCGCGTGGCTGCTGATCTTCATGATCTTCGAGCGCGAATACTCGACCGCCGTCTACCTGCTGTCGCCCGGCACCGAAGTGATCGGCGCGCTGCTCGTGTCGCTGTGGGCGACCGGCGCCGTCGATCAGGTCGCCGCGCTCTCTGTCATCAACATCGCGATGGTCGGCGCCGGTCTCGGCGTGGCCCTGCGCTTCGGAGTGAAACTTCATGGATAAGCTCATCGTCGACGATCTGCACCTCAGCTACGGCGCCAACCCGATCCTCAAGGGCGTGTCGTTCGAACTGAAGGCCGGCGAAGTCGTGTGCCTGCTCGGCGCGTCGGGCAGCGGCAAGACCACGCTGCTGCGCGCGGTGGCCGGCCTCGAACAGCCGTCCGACGGCCGCATCCAGCTCGACGAGCGCGTGTTCTTCGACGGCACGCAGCGCATCGACCTGCCCGTCGAACAGCGTTCGCTCGGCCTCGTGTTCCAGTCGTACGCGCTGTGGCCGCACCGCACCGTCGCCGACAACGTCGGCTACGGGCTCAAGCTGCGCCGCGTGGCGGCTGCCGAACAGAAGCGCCGCGTGCAGACCGCGCTCGACCAGCTCGGCCTCGGCCATCTCGCCGAACGCTTTCCGCATCAACTGTCGGGCGGCCAGCAGCAGCGTGTCGCAATCGCCCGCGCGCTCGTCTACAACCCGCCGGTGATCCTGCTCGACGAGCCGCTGTCGAACCTCGACGCGAAGCTGCGCGAGGAAGCGCGTGCGTGGCTGCGCGAGCTGATCGTGTCGCTCGGGCTGTCGGCCCTGTGCGTGACGCACGATCAGACCGAAGCGATGGCGATGTCCGATCGCATCCTGCTGCTGCGCAACGGCCGCATCGAACAGGAAGGCACCCCGGCCGAGCTGTACGGCGCACCGCGCTCGCTGTACACCGCCGAATTCATGGGCAGCAACAACCGGATCGACGCGCGCGTCGCCGCGATCGACGGCGAATGCGTGACGCTCGCCGGCGACGGCTGGGAGCTGCAGGCGCTTGCCCGCGACACGCTCGCACCCGGCCAGGACGCCCAGGCCGTGATCCGTCTCGAACGCGTGCAGGTCGCCGACGGCCCGGGCGCGAACCGGCTGCAGGCCGACCTCGTCACGTCGATGTATCTCGGCGACCGGTGGGAATACCTGTTCCATTGCGGCGACATGCGCCTGCGTGCGTTCGGCCATGTGCCGCGCGCGGGCGGCAAGCACTGGATCGAATTCCCGACCAACGACTGCTGGGCGTTCGCGAAAGCGGGCTGACCCGATCGCGGCGGCTCACGCGCCGCCGCGCAAGCAGTCAAGCGCGCATCCGTTTGCAACTCGCATCGGCGGACGCTTGATGGCGTCCGCCGATGGCGCGCCGCGTACCCGTTTTCTGTTTCAACCCGCCTAAAACAACCCAGGAGACACCGTCAAAATGAAGTCACGCGCAGAACGTTCCATTCGAGCAGTAGTCCTCACCGGTTCGGCTGCAGCCGCCTGTATCGCCGTGCCGGCCGCGCACGCGCAGTCGTCGGTCACGATATACGGGATCATGGACGCCGGCATCGAATACGCGAACCATGCGGCACCGGATGGCGGCAATTCGTTCAAGCTGAAATCGGGTAACAAGAACACGTCGCGCTGGGGCTTGCGCGGCGTCGAGGATCTCGGCGGTGGGCTGAAGGCCGTGTTCAGGCTCGAAAGCGGCATCGATCTCGCGAACGGCGCGTCCGACGACGGCCCGGACTCGATCTTCGCGCGCCGCGCGACGGTGGGCCTGAAAAGCAAATGGGGCGAGCTGACGCTTGGCCGCAACTTCACCGTCACATACGACTACATGATGCCGTTCGACCCGATGGGTTACTCGCAGAACTATTCGTGGGCCTCGTCGTCGATGGCGACGGGCGGCCGCAAGGACGGCATGTTCACGCGCTCGTCGAACGCAGTGCGCTACGACGGCGAATTCAGCGGCTTCAAGTTCGGCGCGCTGTACGGTTTCGGCAACGTGCCGGGCAGCGTGAAGACCAGCTCGAAATACGATTTCGCGGTCGGCTACGAGACGGGGCCGTTCGCGGCCGTCGTCACGTTCGACCGGCAGAACGGCGCGGCCGACAGCGTCACGCCGGCCGATACCGTCAACTACATTCAGGGCATCCACGCGGGCCTGAGCTACGACTTCGGCAACCTGAAAACGATGGCCGGATACCGCAATTACAAGCGCACGTTCCGCACCGCGGCGGCGAACCAGTTGAGCGACATGTATTGGCTCGGCGGGTCGTACCAGTTCACGCCGACGTTCTCGCTGATCGCGGCCGTCTATCACCAGAACATCAAGGGCGGCACGGATGCCGACCCGACGCTGGTGTCGGTGCGCGCGCAGTACGCGTTGTCGAAGCGCACGGTGCTGTATGCAGCCGGGGCATTTGCGATCGCGAAGCACGACCAGAAAGTCGGTGTGTCGCGCGATTTCAACGGGTACGGCACCACGCAGGTCGGGGTCACGGCGGGGATTCAGCAGCGGTTCTGAGTCTGACGCTGCCGGCGTCGGCGGGCGGTCAGCCGCCCGTCTGCCTTCCTGCCACGCGCGGCAGCATGACAGTGAACGGCCGGAGGCTGCCGTGCAACCCGGCGCAGGGCGATGCGCCGCCTACTCACCACGCATCGTGAACACCAAACGCATGGCGCTGCTCGTATCGCCCCAGTGCTCGCCCACAGCCGACAGCGGCGCCGTGCGCGTGTCCACCGTCAGGCCCGCCGGGGCAGCGGCATCAAACACACCACGGATAGCACCCAGCAAGCGCGGCAACGGCACGCTGCCCAGACCGCTGCCCATCAGTTCGATCGCGGTCGCCCGCAGCACGGCGCCGGGCACCAGCAAGTCCGCGCCGCCGATCGAGCCGATCTGCACGAAACGCAGCCGCCGGCCGCCGGGTGTCGCTTTCGCGGCCGCGCCCAGCAGTGTCTGCGCGCTGGCGCCCCACAGATAATCGAGCACGACATCCACGCCCGCACGGAAATGCGGTTCGAGCGCCCGCGCCAGATCGGCGTCGTCCTGCTGCAGCGACACGACAGCATCCGCGCCGACCTTCAGCAACGCCTGCAACGCGGCCGCGTTGCGGCCCGTCGCGATCACCTTCGCCGCACCGAGATGCTTCGCGATTCGCACCGCGAGCCGCCCGGACGTACCCGTTGCACCGTTGACGAGCACCGTCTCGCCCGCGACGAACCGCGCGCGTTCGGTCAGCGCCGCCCACGACGACATCCCGGGAATCGCGATCGCCGCGGCGGTGACATCGTCAAGCGTGTCCGGCAGCGACACGCACTGCGTATCGGGCACGATCGTGCGTTCGGCCATCGCGCCGAACGGCATGGGGGCGCCGAAGAAGTAGACGCGCCGACCGTCGTCGAGACGCCCCACGCCGTCGACACCGACGACGAACGGATAGCGTCGATCCGACGAGTAATGCGTGCCGGCCGCGCGCCCCTGTGCGATGCGGCTCAGCGCGGACGCCGTCACGTCGATCAGGCTGTGGCCCGGCATCGCGCGCGGCGGTTCGAATTCGGTATAAACCGGGCGCTGTCCAGCGCCTTCAACAACTGCTGCTTTCATGGTGGTTCCTTCAATCTGGACGGTGGTTCTTTACCGGGCATCGAGCCACGTACGCAGCGCGGGATCGCGCACTTCAAGCACGTCGAACAGGCCGAGCGCACGCAGTGCCGGCAACGCATCGATCGCGTCGGCTTCCGCGCGCGCCCGGTCTGCCGGCGTGGCGTTCGGATCGGTCAACACACGCGCATTGACCAGAAACGCGCCAACGGTGCCCTTGCGGATCGTCGTTCCGCCGGCATCGACCTGGTTGGCATGATCGGGAAGCATCTGTTCGGCTCGCATCGCGTCTTACTCCGGTTGTCATCGATGGACGCAGTGTAGGCGTGCGCAGCCGGCCAATCTCCGGTATAACAGCCATTCGATACCGATATCCGGCCATGTCCGATCCCCTGCTGCCCGCCCGCTTCGTCACGTCCGACGACGGCCCGTTCGTGGTCGCCGCCGTCCTGTCGCAACGCGACCCACGCATCACCGCGCCGCATTCGCATGCGCGCGGCCAGCTCGTCGGCGCGCTGAGCGGGCTCGTGACGATCGGCCTCGACGATCAGGAGTGGGTCGTACCGGCGATCCATGCGATCTGGATTCCACCGCATTGCCGGCATTCGCTGCACTCGTTCGGGCCGATTTCCGGGTGGTCGGCGTTCGTCGCCGAAGCCCGCTGCGCTGCGCTGCCGGCCACGCCGCGCGCGATCCGCACGACGCCGTTGCTGCGCGAAGCCGTCCAGCGCGCGGCGAGCTGGGGCGATTCCGAATTGGATGCCGCACAGGCCCGGATCGCCGACGTGATCCTCGATGAAATCGCGGCATCGGAAGCCGAAGCGCTGGGGCTGGTCCGGCCGCGGGACCCGCGGCTCGTGAAGATCACCGATGCACTGGCCGCGGATCTCGCGGACAACCGGCGGCTGGAGGAATGGGCCGAATGGGCCGGCATCGGCGCACGGACGATGAGCCGGCGCTTCGTCGCCGAGACGGGGCTGACGTTCGCGCAGTGGCGTCAGCAGGCCAGGCTGCTGCGGGCGCTGGAGCGCATTGCCGACGGCGTGCCGGTCACGACGATCGCACTCGATCTCGGGTACGACAACGTGAGCGCGTTCATCGACATGTTCCGGCGCGCGCTGGGGACGACGCCGGGGCGGTATATGGAAGCGGCGAGGCACACGGAGGGATAGGTGCCGCCATGCGCCTGTATGAAGCCGCACGGACGGCGAAAGGCCAGCGGTCGGCACACGAACACCGCCTACCGCTGCGTCAATACGTGCCGTCGCCCTTCTTCACCGCCTCGCCGCCATTCCCCTTGAACTGCGCCGCAAGCCGCTCCGCGCTCCTCGCCAGCAGCGTCGTATCGACACCGACCGCAACGAACAACGCCCCCGCTTCCAGATAGCGCCGCGCGGCCGCTTCATCCGCGCTCAGGATGCCCGGCGCCTTGCCGGCCGCCTTGATCGCGCGGATCGCGCCGTCGATCGCGGCCTGCACATCGGGATGCCCGGGATGGCCGAGATGCCCGAGATCGGCGGCCAGATCGGCCGGGCCAATGAACACGCCATCGACGCCGTCGACCCGCGCAATCGCATCGATCGCGTCGAGCCCTGCCCGCGTCTCGACCTGCACGAGCACGGCCATCTCGTCGTTCGCGCGATGCAGGTACTCGCCGACGCGATTCCACCGCGACGCGCGCGCCAGCGCACTGCCGACGCCGCGGATCCCGTGCGGCGGGTAACGCGTCGCGGCCACCGCCGCGCGCGCCTCGTCCGCGCTCTGCACCATCGGCACCAGCAGCGTCTGCGCGCCGAGATCGAGCACCTGCTTGACGATCACCGGGTCGTTCCACGGCACGCGCACGACCGGATGCGCCGGATACGGCGCGATCGCCTGCAATTGCGCGAGGATCGTCGGCACCGTGTTCGGCGCATGCTCACCGTCGATCAGCAGCCAGTCGAAACCGGCGCCCGCGACCACTTCGGCGCTGTACGGATTCGCGAGGCCGAGCCACAGGCCGACCTGCGCGTCGCCGCGTGCGAGCGCGGCCTTGAAGACATTCGACGGAATCTGCATCGTTCGCTCACCTCACTCGAAGTAGCACTGGATCGTCCCGAGCGGGCCGTAGTCGACGCTGAACGTATCGCCCGAACGCGCCGCGCAGGGCCGCGTAAACGAGCCGCCGAGCACGATCTGCCCTGGCTCCAGCGCGACGTCGAAACGCGACAGCCGGTTCGCGAGCCACGCGACACCGTTCGCCGGATGGTTCAGCACGCCGGCCGCGACACCGGTTTCCTCGACCACGCCGTTGCGCGACATGATCGCGGCGACCCAGCGCAGGTCGACGTCCTGCGGGCGCACCGGCCGGCCGCCGATCACGACGCCCGCGTTCGCCGCGTTGTCGGCGATCGTGTCGAACACCTTGCGCGGCCGCTTCGTATCGGGGTCGATCGACTGGCTGCGCGCGTCGATGATCTCGAGCGCCGGCACGACGTAATCGACGGCGTCGTACACGTCGAAGATCGTGCAGTTCGGGCCGGTGAGCCGCTTGCCGAGCACGAACGCGAGCTCGACCTCGACGCGCGGCACGATGAAGCGGCCGGTCGGGATCGTGCCGCCATCCTCGAAGAACATGTCGTCGAGCAGCGCGCCGTAGTCGGGTTCGTCGATCTGCGACGTGTTCTGCATCGCCTTCGACGTGAGGCCGATCTTGTGCCCCTTCAGCGTGCGACCTTCCGCGAGCTTGAGCGTCACCCACGCGCGCTGGATCGCATACGCGTCGTCGATCGTGATGTCGGGATGGTCGAGCGAGATCTGGCGGATCTGCGTGCGCGCGCGCTCGGCGTCGTGCAGACGGTGCGCGAGCTGGTCGATGATGGCGGGTTCGAGCATGGTCGGATCGGAAATGGGGTTCAGCCGGCCCGCTTGTAGCGGGCGTGAATGTTGTTGTGCTTGTACGAGCCGCTCTCGCTGAACTCGGTCAGCTCCATCGACAGCGCGAGATAACGCTTCGCGTACAACTCCGCGAAATGCGCCTTGATCGCGTCGAACAGTGCATCGCACGCGGCTTGCTTCGTTTCGTCGCTGCGGCCCGCGCCGATCTTCAGCGTCACGTGGACGAACGCGTCGTCCTCCGTGCCGTCGGCGACGCAGTAGTCGTGCAGCTCGATCGCGCGCGAACGGATGCCGCCGATCGGGAACACGCCACCCTGCGCGATCAGCGTCGCGTTGATCGTGCGCAGCAGCGCGGGAATGCGTGCGTCGTCGCGGATGTTCGCGGTGTATTCGACGACGATGTGTGGCATGGCAATGCTCCGGTCGGATTCGAAGGCGTAGCGGGCGGCAATGCTCAGGGCAGCGGGAAGATCGCGTTGATCTGCCCGGTGCCCGAGCTCGCGAAATAGTCGGTGACGATCTCGACGGGCTTGTCGTAACGATCCCAGCCGAGCAGCCCGAGCAGCATCGCCGTGTCGTGCATCCCGCCTTCGCCGTGGCAATGCGTGTTGTACTCGGGCAGCATCGCGCAGAAGGTCTTGAAATCGCCCTGCTTCCACAGCTCGACCACACGCAGGTCGACCTGCCGGAAGAATTCGCGGCTGATCTGGTGGATCGATTCCTCGGGGCTGCCGTTGTCGTTGAAGCGGTGCGACAGCGAGCCGCTCGCGAGGAACGCGACGTTCGAATCGCTCTTCTCGATCGCCTCGAGCAGCGCCTCGCCGAAACGCCGGCTTTCGTCGAGTTGATGCCACATGCACCAGCCGGCGATCGACACGACCTTGAAGTGCTGGTCGCCGTTCATGTAGCGCATCGGCACGAGCGTGCCGTATTCGAGTTCGAGGCTGTCGATCTCGTGCGCACGCGTCGCGACGCCGCGCTCGGTGGCCGTTTCCGCGATCAGCCGGCCGAGCGCCGGGTTGCCCGGATACGCGTACTGCATGTCGCGGATGAAATGCGGCAGCTCGTTGCTCGTATAGGTGCCGGCGAACCGCGCATTGCAGTTCACGTGATAGCCCGCGTTGACGAGCCAGTGCACGTCCGACACGACGATCGTGTCGACGCCGAGCGCACGGCAGCGTTCGCCGATCAGCTGGTGGCCGCGGATCGCCGCATCACGGCAGCCGTGATGCTTGCCGGGCAATTCCGACAGGTACATCGACGGCACGTGCGTGACTTTCGCGGCGAGGGACAGTTTGCCCATCGTTCAACTCCGTATCGTTCTTGCTGGCGGCGAAACGACCCGCTCCGGTTACACGCCCCAGCGAGGAATGTGATGCGAACCCATCGAGATGCACACGTTCTTGATCTCCGCGAACACCTCGAAACTGTACTCGCCACCCTCGCGCCCGGTGCCCGATTCCTTCACGCCGCCGAACGGCTGGCGCAGGTCGCGCACGTTCTGGCTGTTCACGAACACCATCCCGGCCTCGATGCCGCGCGCGAGCCGATGCACCTTGCCGACGTCCTGCGTCCAGATGTACGACGCGAGGCCGTACGCCGTATCGTTCGCGAGCCGCAGCCCTTCGTCTTCGTCCTCGAACGGGATGATGCACGCGACCGGCCCGAAGATCTCTTCCTGCGCGATGCGCATCCGGTTGTCGACGTCGGCGAACACGGTCGGTCGCACGAAGTTGCCGTTGCGCAGATGATCGGGCAGCCCGGCCGGCTTGTCCGCGCCGCCCGCGACCACGCGCGCGCCTTCCTGCTCGCCGATGCGGATATAGCCCGTGACCTTCTCCCAGTGCTGGCGCGTGATCATCGCGCCGAGATTGGTGCCCGGATCGGCCGGATCGCCGACCACCAGGTTGTTCGCGCGGCGCGCGAATTCCTGCACGAAGCGATCGTAGATCGTGCGCTGCACGAAGATTCGCGAGCCCGCGGTGCAGCGTTCGCCGTTGATCGAGAAGATCGTAAACAGCGATGCGTCGAGCGCGCGGTCAAAATCGGCGTCGTCGAAGATCAGCACCGGCGACTTGCCGCCGAGCTCCATCGAATATTTCTTGAGACCCGCGCGCTCCATGATCCGCTTGCCGGTGACCGTGCCGCCGGTAAACGATACCGCGCGCACGTCCGGATGGCGCACGAGCGCGTCGCCGGCCGTCGCGCCGTAGCCCTGCACGACGTTCAGCACGCCCGGCGGAATGCCGGCTTCGAGCGCGAGCCGGCCGAGCTGGTCGGCCGTCAGCGGCGACAGCTCCGACATCTTCAGCACGGCCGTGTTGCCGAGCGCGAGGCACGGCGCCGTCTTCCACGTCGCGGTCATGAACGGCACGTTCCACGGCGACACCAGCGCGCACACGCCGACCGGCTGGTACAGCGTGTAGTTCAGCATCTGGTCGTCGACCGGATAGGTGCGGCCGTTCATCTGCACGCACACTTCCGCGAAGAAGTTGAAGTTCTCGGACGCGCGCGGAATCAGCTGCTTGCTCGTCTGCGCGATCGGCAGGCCGGTGTCCTGCGTCTCCAGCGCCGCGAGCATCGGCACGTTCTTCTCGATCAGCTCGCCGAGCCTGCGCATCAGCTTCGCGCGCTCCTTCGCCGGCGTGTTCGCCCATTTCGGGAATGCTTCCTTCGCCGCGCGCACGGCCGCGTCGACCTCGGCCTCGCCGCCCGACGCGACGTCGGTGATGACGTCGCCCGTCGCCGGGTTCAGCGTCGTGAAGGTGTCGCGGCTCTCCACTTCACGGCCGCCGATCCAGTGCTTGATGGTCATGTGCTCTCCTTCCTTGGCGACGGCCTCAGCCGGCGCGATAGTAGTCTGCCTCGCCGACGATCGTGTTCACGAGCCGGCCGATCCCTTCGATTTCGGTCACGACCTCGTCGCCCGGCTGCGTGTCCGCCAGCCCTTCCGGCGTGCCGGTCAGGATCAGGTCGCCCGGCGAGAGCGTCATGAAGCTGCTGATGTGCTCGATCAGCGCCGGCACGTCGAACACCATGTCGCGCGTACTGCCGCGCTGCGTCTCGCGGCCGTTCACCGTCGTGCGCAGCGTCAGGTCGCCCGCGTCGCCGATCTCGTCGCGACTGACGAACCACGGCCCGAGCGGCGTGCAGGTGTCGCGGTTCTTCACGCGCAGGTTCGGGCGGTAATAATTCTCGAGATAGTCGCGGATCGCGTAGTCGTTCGCGACCGTATAGCCGGCCACGTAGTCGATGGCCTGCGCGCGGCTCACGTGGCGCGCGGGCCGGCCGATCACGACGGCCAGTTCGCACTCGTAGTGCATGTGCGTGGCGTCCGCCGGGCGCACGGTCAGCGACCGGTGGCCGACGAACGTGTTCGGCCCCTTCAGGAAGATCAGCGGCTCGCTTGGCGCGTTGAACGCGAGTTCCTTCGCGTGGTCCGCATAGTTCAGCCCCAGCGCGAACGTCGTGCGCGGCGCGACGGGCGGCAGCCACACCACGGCGTCCTCGGCCACCGCGCGCCCCGCGTCGAGGCGGATCACGCCGTCGCCGGCCGGTTCGGCCGCATGCAGTGCGCCGTTGTAGATCACGCGCGCCGTCTTCATCGTGCTTCCTCCGCCATCAGTGTGTGCCGCAACGTGCCGATGCCGGCCGCGGCAATCTCGATCGTGCTGCCCGCGCGGGCACGCGGTGCGCCGCCCGCGACGCCGAGCAACAGCACGTCGCCCGCGTCGAACGACATGAAGGCCGTCACGTCGGCGATCAGCTCGCGCACCGGGCGAATCAGCGTCGCGGTCGACGCGGACGCGGCCACCGCGCCGTCGATCCGCACCGTCAGGCCGATCGCGTCGACATCGGCGAGCGCGGCGGCCGGCACGATCGCCGGGCCGAGCGGGCAGAAGCCGTCACGGCACTTGAAGCGCACGGCCGGACGGTAGTAATCGGGATGCGGCACCGATACGTCGCTGGCGAGCGTGAAGCCGTGCACGTAGTCGAGCGCCTGCGCGGCCGCCACGCGCGTCGCGCGCCGCGCGAACACGACGGCCACCGACGCACCGATTTCCAGTGCGTCGACACCGGCCGGCACGACGACGGCGGCGCCGTCGGCCGCATGCGTGTTGGCGGATTTGATGTACAGGATCGGCGCCTGCGGCGGGCGGCCGTACGGCGGCGCGTTCACGGTGTCGCCGAGCGCGGCGAGCGCCGCGCGCTCGTTGAGCAGCGCGCCGTAGACGGTACCGATGGCGACCGGCAACGGCGGCGCCGCGGCGGTCGTGCAAGACAGCTCCATGCGTCATTCCCCTGCCGCGCGTCGCGGCGCATCGTCAATACTTAACATCTTAAGTAAACAATCGGGGGCTGGCAACCTCGATTACCCTGATACGCGAAATTCATCAGCTTCGGCTGTTAAGATTGATGCGTCCCCGTCCTCTACTCACCCCGATGAACCGTACGCTCGACCATCGCAACCTGGCCATGCTGCTGCTCGAGGCCCGCGAAACGCTGATGGGCCTGTTTCGCCCCATTCTCAAGGAATTCTCGCTGACCGAACAGCAATGGCGGATCATCCGCGTGCTCGACGGCGAACCGGCGCAGGCGCTCGAAGCCGGGCAGATCGCGAAACGCTGCTGCATCCTGAGCCCGAGCCTGACCGGCGTGCTGGAACGGATGGAGCGCGACGGCCTGATCACGCGTACGCGCGCGCAGGAGGATCAGCGCCGGCTGCTGGTCAGCCTGACGCCGCAAAGCAGGAAACTGGTGACGGAAATCGGTCCGCGCATCGACGCACAATATCGTCAGCTCGAAGCGCGATTCGGCGAGGACGGCCTCAAGGACATCTACCGCGCGCTCGACCGGCTCATCGAGCTCGGCAACCCAGCGTAAGGACGGCGCCCGCCACGTGCGGGAACGGGCGCCGGAGCGATGCGGGCGGTCAGTGGATCGCGCCGCGCATCAGCTCGGTCACGGCCACGCCGCGCGACGTGCGCATGCACTCCTCGACGTAATCGATGAACGGCAACGGCTCGAAATCGATTTCGTCGCGCACGCGGCGATTGTCGAACACGCGATCGACCGTCGCGAATTCCCCGCCGCGCTGCAGCGCCCGGCCGATCACGCGCTCGAGCGCCGGATCGCGGCGCCCGAGTACGTCGCGCACGACGAGCGGCAGTTCGGCCGGCGCGCATGCCGCGTAGCGCGGCGCCCCGGTCATCCCCGCCGCCTCGTCCATCGCGCGCACGATCTGCGCGACTTGCGGCGCCTCGTCGCCGGCCGACACGTGATAGACGTCGTGCGCGAGCGTCGGCTTGACGGCCAGCAGCATCGTCGCGCGCGCCACGTCGTCCACCGACACGATGTCGATGCGCGTCATCGGCCGCGCGGTGAAGCGGCGCGCCGCATGCGCGAGCCTGAACATCCAGAACGAATTCGGCGCGGGCCGCGTACCGAGCACCGTGTGGCCGACCACGTGCGACGGCCGCACGACGACGAGCGGCAGCCCGAGCGCGCGCAGGCGCTGCTCCGTCTCCGCCTTCGCGTGCAGGTAGTCGGCGGCGAGCACCGCGCCCGGCAGGCCGTCGTCGGCCGGCATGGCATCCTTCCCCGCGTCGCGTTCCGCGTCTTCCTGCACGATCCCGCCGCGGCCCGCATGCGCGTAGGCCGTGCCGACGTACACGAAGCGCTGCAGGCGCGGCGCGCGGGCAAAGCGTTCGGCGAAGCGCACCGCATCGGCGATGTCGGCCTGCAGGTGCGCGCCGTCGGCCGGCGACGCATGGCCCGCGCAGTGAATCACGTGCGTCGCGCCGGCCAGGCGCGGCGCATCGGCGCCGTGCCACACGTCGCCGAGCGCGCCGACGATCACGTTCGCATCGGTCAGGCGCGACGCCCAGTAAGGCGTGAGCCCCGCGCGCAGCGCGGCTTCACGCAGCCGCGCGACCGCATGGCCGCGGTCCTGCGCACGCACGACGCAAACGATGCGTTCGAGCAGCCCTGCATTGACGAGCGCCGTCAGCACGGTACTGCCGATGAAGCCGGTGGCGCCGGTCAGCACCAGCCGTCCGACGTTCGCCGCCGCGACCGGTGCGCTGGCCGGCGACACGAGGCTCGTCCGCCAGTTGAGCGACAACGCGGTTTTCCAGATCAGCACGATAGTCTCCTTCGAAGAGTCGGCCGGCCGGCGCGATGCCCGCGGTTGCGGGCGGCGCACGGCTCACCGGCCGGGCCGGGGCCGACGCGCGCCCCGGCAGTTCCCGATCTTGCGTGCGACCTGCGATCGCGTCGATCGCGCTCTGGCACGAGGCGGCGGCAGCCGGCGCGGACGGGCGTCCGCGGCACAAGATCGGGAAGTTCCCAGTGTGGGGCCCGACCGCATGCAAGTCTGTCCCGAAAGTTTCGTGAAAGTGTGCCGATTTGTACGCGATTGTCGGAGTGTGTCGTGCCGGCCGTCTCGTCAGCACGCTGAAACGTTCGGTCCGGCCGCATTCGAGCCGTGCCGGTCGGCCCGGTGTCGACGGCCGCCGGCCGCGACAGATCGACGCGGCCGAGGGCCCTGTCATCCCATGTCTGGATCGCCGCGCGTGTCCGCCCGGACACCGCGATCGCCGCTATCGCCCGCGTGTGCTGACGCCTTGGGAATGACCATGAATCGTCAGACGTCCTTTCATCAGAAACTGAAATGGACGCAATGCGGATTTATTGCGGATTATCACTTGCGTTTCACACCAGTCTATCTAGACTGTTCAAGTCCAAACGGTCGAATGTGTCTTTTTTCAGGAGACGATGCAATGCGCCTCACCATTCGGATTAATGGCAGCGAATCGGCAACCCGGAATTCCTTCGCGGTCTTGTGGGTCGATACCGACGAAGGGCTATGGTCACGCGAGGCGCATCAGGGCATCGACCTTCCGACCTGGGGCAAGGTCCGCGACGTCGAGGGCGCGATGGCGCTCTGCGCGGCCGACAGCGGCAATGCCGTCTGTCAGCTGAAGGGGCTGTCGTTCGATGCGATGCGGCGCGAACAGGGTCCCGCCGTGCTCGCCGGCGAGCATCCCGACGGCGCGTGGCGGCTGCAGGCGGTCGATACCAGCACGACCGAACCGGAATACCGCGAATTTATTTCCGTTGCCCGATAGGTATTATTGACATCAATCGTCTGCTGTTTTCGGGTTTATTCCGGTGGCAGTGATATTCATTTCGATATTCAGCATGAAAGACGCCTCCGTTCGAGGCGCTTTTTATTTTCTGAATTAGAGAAATAACCGCGGCGCGGGCAATTGATCGCGCGCCGGAACGATCGCGATCGACCGATGATGCGCGGAGACCGCATGCCCGGATCGGCATGCGATGAATCGTCCATGTTTCACCGCCGGCAGCCGCCGCGCAATGCTGCGTCGCCCCCGCCTTTCCGGTCCTTCCGCCCCCTTTTCCAGATCGCCTACCTTCGCCTTTTTGCGGGGCCGGAACATACTTTCCCCACACGGCGTTTACTCATTTATTACAATCCCATTATTCAGACTGACCCGCCGCCGCACGGCGGCCCGACCCGGCCATTGCATGAGCGTGAAAAAGAAGACCCACCCTGCCGATCCGTACGCAACGGCGACCAAGAATCCGATGCTCGCGTCGCGTCTGCCGATGTGGCGCTCGAGGCTGATCGTGGTCGTCGTGTTCCTCGCGTTCGCCGCACTGATCGCGCGCGCTTTCTGGGTGCAGGTCGCGAACCAGGATTTCTACGTCGGCCAGGGCCAGAAGCGCTATCAGCGCACGATCGAGCTCGACGCGATGCGCGGGCGCATCGTCGACCGCAACGGCGCGATGCTCGCGGTCAGCCTGTCGACCTATGAAATCTGGGCGAACCCGAAACAGGTCGCCGACACCGATTATCCGCAGCTCGCGAAGCTGCTCGACATGCCGCTCGTCGAGGTGAAGCGGCGTCTCGGCAACGACAAGACGTTCGTGCTGCTCAAACGGCAGGTCGACGCGGACACCGCGAGCCGGCTCGACAAGCTCGCGATCGACGGCATCACGCAGATCGCCGATTCGAAACGCTTCTACCCGGAAGGCGAATCGGCCGCGCACGTGGTCGGCTTCACGAACGTCGAGGACAAGGGCCAGGAAGGCGTCGAGCTCGCGGCGAATGCGCGCCTGCAGGGCACGTCCGGCCAGCGCGAGGTGATCCGCGACCGGCTCGGCCGGATCGTGTCGGACACGCGCCCGCTCGTCCCCGCGCAGCACGGCGCGACGATCGAACTGACGATCGACCGCCGCATCCAGCAGCTCGCGTTCAGCCAGCTCAAGGCAGCCGTGATCGAGAACAACGCGCTGGCCGGCAGCGTCGTCGTGCTCGACGCGCAGAACGGCGAGATCCTCGCGCTCGCGAACTATCCGACCTTCGACCCGAACGACCGCGCCCGCCTCACCGGCCAGCAATTGCGCAACCGCGCGGTGATCGACACGTTCGAACCGGGCTCGACGATCAAGCCGCTCGTCGTCGCGCTGTCGATCGACGAGCGCAAGGTCACGCCGAACACGATCATCAACACGTCGCCGGGCACCTACAAGATCGGCCCGGCGGTAATCCACGACACGTCGAACCATGGCTCGCTGACGGTATCGCAGGCGCTGCAGAAGTCGAGCAACGTCGCGCTCGCGAAACTGGCGCTGAACCTGCCCGCCGAAACGATCTGGAACAAATACCAGGAGTACGGGATCGGCCGCGCGCCGGAACTGACGTTCCCGGGCGTCGCGTCGGGCCGGCTGCGCGGCTACAAGCGCTGGCGGCCGATCGAGCAGGCGACGATGGCGTACGGCTACGGGCTGTCGATGTCGCTGCTGCAGATCGCGCAGACCTACACCGCGTATGCGGGCGACGGCACGCTGCACCCGGTGTCGCTGCTGAAGAACGGCACCGACCAGCAGACGATCGACGCGCACCGCGGCCACCGCGTGACGTCGCCGCAAACGGCCGCCGCGATCCGCTCGATGCTGGAGATGGCAGTCGGCGAAGGCGGCACGGGGCGCCGCGCGCGCGTCGACGGCTACCGGATCGGCGGCAAGACGGGTACCGCGCGCAAGCAGGTCGGCGCAAGCTATGCGAAGGGCAAGTACCGCGCGCTGTTCGCGGGAATGGCGCCGATGAGCGACCCGCGCCTGATCGTCGCGGTGATGATCGACGAGCCGCGCGGCAAGGGTTACTACGGCGGTACGGTGGCCGGCCCGGTGTTCGCGTCGGTCACGAGCGGCTCGCTGCAGTTGCTCGGCGTGCCGCCCGATGCGCCGGTCGAACCGGAGAAGAATGCGCCGGCGAAGGCCGCCGCGCCGCAGAAGACGGTCGCGGCGCCGAAAGCGGCCGCGCCGGCAACGACGACCGTCGCGCAGAAACCGTCGGCACAGCTCAAGACGGCCGCGCAATCCGGCCGCCCTGCGCCCGCGAAGGTCGCCGCCGCGGGCTGACGAAGCCGGGCGCGCCGCCGCGCGCCGTCAATGCGCGGCCGCGACCGGCTTCGCCATCCGGCCGAGCACGTGCTCGGTCATCCCGCGCGCGAGTTCGGTCTCGCCCATGAATACGGTGCCGATGCCCTCGCTCGACAGCAGCGCGGCCTCGTCACCGCTGTTCGTGCACAGCACGACCTCGAGCGTCGGGTTGAGCGTGCGCGAGATCTCGACGATCTGCCGCACGTCGAACACGTCGGGCAGCGTGACGACCAGCATGCCGGCGCGGGCGATATGCGCCTGCACGAGCACGATCGGCTCGATCGCGTCGCCCGACACGGCCGCGATGCCGTCCGCGCGCAGTTTCTCGACGAGCTCGCGATTCTGCTCGACGACGACATACGCGATCCCGCGCTCGTCCAACGCATGTGCGATCCGCGTGCCGACCTTGCCGTAGCCGACGATCACGACCTGCCCGGTCAGATGCGTCTGAGGCGTCGACATCGGCAGCGCGGCGAGCGGATCGTCGCGCGCCTCGAGCTTGCGCGCGAACGCCGAATGCTTGCGGATCCACGCGAGCGCCGGATCGATCATCGCGAACAGCAGCGTGTTCATCGCGATCGAGATCAGCGCGACCGCGAGAATCAGGCTCTGCCCCTCGGCCGACAACAATCCGAGCGCCCGGCCGAGCCCCGCGAGGATGAACGAGAATTCGCCGATCTGCGCGAGGCCCGCGCCGACCGTCAGCGCGGTATTCAGCGGATAGCGGAACGCGATCACGAGCGCGACCGCCGCGAGCGTCTTGCCGACCAGCACGATCGCCGCGACCTCGATCACGTGCAGCGGCTCGTCGAGCAGCACCTTCGGGTCGAACAGCATGCCGACCGAGATGAAGAACAGCACCGAGAACGCATCGCGCAGCGGCAGCGTCTCATCGGCCGCGCGCCGGCTGAATTCCGACTCGCGCATCATCATCCCGGCGAAGAACGCGCCGAGCGCGAACGATACGTCGAACAGCTTCGCCGCGCCGAACGCGATGCCGACCGCGGCTGCGATCATGCACAGCGTGAACAGCTCGCGCGAACCGGTGCGCGCGACGAGCCACAGAATGCGCGGAAACACGCGCTTGCCGACCACCAGCATCAGCGCGATGAACGCGGCGACCTTCAGCATCGTGACGCCGAGCGTGCCCCACACGCCGCCCCCGGCCGCATGCGCGTCGCCGGGCGGCGTGCCGCCGAGCAGCCCCGCCACCGGCGGCAGCAGCACCAGCACGAGCACCATCACGAGATCCTCGACGACCAGCCAGCCGACCGCGATGCGCCCGTTGACCGTCTCGACGAGCCCGCGCCCTTCGAGCGCGCGCAGCAGCACGACGGTACTCGCGACCGACAGCGCCAGCCCGAACACGAGCGCCGCACCGAGGCTCCAGCCCCAGGTGAGCGCGAGCCCGCCGCCGAGCAGCGTCGCGACGGTGATCTGGACGATGGCGCCCGGCAGCGCGATCTTGCGCACCGCGAGGAGATCGCCGAGCGAAAAATGCAGGCCGACGCCGAACATCAGCAGCATCACGCCGACTTCCGCGAGCTGCTGCGCGAGCGACAGGTCGCCGACGAAACCGGGCGTACCGGGGCCGATCACGATCCCGGCGAGCAGATAGCCGACGAGCGGCGGCATTTTCAGCAGCGACGCGAGGTAACCGAAGATCATCGCGAGACCGAAACCGGCCGCGAGCAACGCAATCAGGCTGACGTCATGAGGCATCCCCCCTCCCAAGCTCTTGTAACTATTTAGTAAGGTTCAAGAGTGAAGGATAAGGGATGAGGCGGAAAAATGGCGCGCGGCAGCGAAAATTTCACGGCGGCGCGGATTGGCGGGGCGCGACCCCGGCGAAGGGAAAGGCGCCGTGGGCCGGTCGCACGTTGACGTGGACCGGCCAGCAGGCGGGGCTGGCGCCCCGCCGCTTCCATCAGCGCGATGCTTGCGGGAACCGCGCGCCCGGCGGCGGCTCGGGCCACGTCGACGGCACGCTCTTGCGCACCTTCGCGACCTGCGCGGCCGTCACCGGCGCGCCCGTGTTGCCCCAGCTCGTGCGCACGAAGTTCGACACGTCCGCGACTTCCTGATCCGACAGGCGCCAGCCGAACGGCGGCATCGTGAAGGTCGACGGCGCGGTGCGCGTACCCTGCAGCGCGCTGCCTTCCAGCACGACATGGATCAGCGACGTCGGATCGTCGCCCTGCACGACCGGGTTGCCGGCCAGCGCCGGGAACACGCGCGTGTAGCCGTGGCCGTCGCTGCGGTGGCAGGCCATGCAGTTGTCGCGATAGACGGCCGCGCCCGGCTTGCCCGCGTCGCCGGTCTGCAGCGCCTTCGCCGCGGCCGCGTCGTACACGTGCGGCTGCTCGCCCTGCACGCGTGGCGGCAACGTCTTCAGATAGCGCGCGATCGCGTTCAGGTCGTCGTCGGTCATGTGCTGCATGCTGTGGCCGACCACGTCCGTCATCCCGCCGAACGCAGCCGTGCGAAGCGTGCGGCCGGTCTTCAGGAATTGCACGATCTCCGTCTCGTTCCACGCGCCGAGGCCCGTGCGCGGCTCGCCGCGCAGGCTCGTCGGCACCCAGCCGTCGATCGCCGCGCCGCCGGCGAGGAAGTCGGGGCCGTCCGCGTCGGTCAGCCCGCGCTCCTGCATCGTCGGCGCGCGCGGCGTATGGCACGCGCCGCAGTGGCCGAGCCCCTGCACCAGATACGCGCCGCGTGCGACCACCGGGTCGGCGTACGACGCCGCATCGAACGGCTTCGGCGACGGTGCGAACAGCTTGCGCCAGATGCCGAGCGGCCAGCGCATCGACAGCGGCCACACGATGTCCACCTTGCGGTTCTCGTGCTCGACCGGCGCGACGCCGTGCATGAAGTACGCGTACAGCGCCTTCATGTCGTCGTCGGTCAGGCGCGCGTACGACGGGAACGGCATCGCCGGATACATCGTGTCGCCGTTCTTGCGCACGCCTTCGCGTACCGCGCGGGTGAAGTCCTCGTAAGTCCAGCCGCCGAGGCCCGTTTTCGGGTCCGGCGTGATGTTCGTCGAGTAGATGCCGCCGATCGGCGTGTCGAACTTCAGGCCCCCGGCGAACGGCTTGCCGCCGCTCGCGGTGTGGCAAGCGATGCAGTCGCCAGCGCGGGCGAGGTATTCGCCGCGCTTGGCGAGCGCCGCGTCGGCGGACTGGGCGACAGGTGCGGCCGCCGGGCCCGAAGCCGCGGCCGGCGTAGACGCCGGCTGTGCGAACGCGGCGCCGCCCGCGAGACCGAATGCCGCCCATGCCGTGCCGATCGCCAGTACGCGCCGCAGCGGGGAAACCGAGCGCGCGGCGCTGTGGTGGTTCATCGTCCTCTTCATACGGTCACCAGCGGGGCGGGATTTTTCAGGTATTGCTCGCGAATCGCGCGTGCCGACCAGTAGGCCAGCGCCGCGATGATCCCGGTCGGGTTGTAGCCGATGCCCTGCGGCAGCGCGGACGCGCCCATCACGAACACGTTGTGCACGTCCCAGCACTGCAGGTAGCGATTCAGCACGCTCGTCTTCGGGTCGGTGCCCATGATCGCGCCGCCGACGAGGTGAGTCGTCTGGTACTGGCGCGAGTCGAAGTGCTTGCCGAACTCGCGCGTCGACACGCCGATCGCCTTCGGCCCCATCGCCTCCGCGATCTTCTTCATCTGCCCGGTCACGTACTGCGCCATCTTGATGTCGTTGTCCTTCCAGTCGAACGTCATCCGCAACAGCGGCTGGCCGTACGAATCGCGATAGGTCGGATCGAGGTCGAGGTACACGTCGCGGTACGACATGTTGGTGCCATGCGCATCCATCGAGATCGTGTGCGCGTAGTTGTCCTTGACGGCCTTCTTCCACGCCGAGCCCCACTGCGGCGTGCCGGGCGGCGTCG
>Ga0209370_1001117_pt1 | contig 26009 bp, 21 predicted proteins | sample AgamicAtPrz_FD_187164 | JGI IMG/M metagenome (GOLD analysis project Ga0209370, IMG submission 187164) | Agave microbial communities from Guanajuato, Mexico - At.P.rz (SPAdes) (version 2) | ecosystem: Host-associated > Plants > Phyllosphere > Phylloplane/Leaf | place: Guanajuato, Mexico... | reverse complement strand
GCAAGTCGCGCGGCTGTTTTTATTGTCTTGCCAGAAAGTGATCTCCATGTCTTTCGCTGTTCGCCCCTCCTTCTTGTTGAAGACAGCAGGGCTGCTGGCCTTGCTGGGGGCATTGACGGCGCAGGCTGCAGAAGGGCGTTACCCGCAGCGTCCCGTGCGTCTGGTGGTCCCTTTCACGCCCGGAGGCTCCACCGATATCGTGGCGCGCCTGGTTGCCGATGCCATGCACACGACGCTGGGTCAGCCCGTGGTGGTCGACAACCGGTCCGGCGCCAGCGGCTTCATCGGGGCCGAGGCCGTGGCAAATGCGGCGCCTGACGGCTACACCATAGGCCTGGGTACCATCAGCACGCTGGTGGTCAATCCCGTCATGCTGCCGCAGTCGGCACGCATAGATCCTGCCAAGGCCTTTGTGCCGGTGGTTGCACTGGCGTCCATTCCGTCGGTGTTTTCCGTGCATCCCAATATGGGTGTGCAGAACTACGCCCAGTTCCTCACTCTTGCGCGCAGCAAGCCGGGTCAGTTCAATATCGGATCGGCCGGAATCGGCTCCATCGGGCATCTGATTGCCGAGCGCCTCAATGCCGATCTCAAGCTCAAGCTGCACCACATTCCCTACAAGGGGCAGGGGCCGGTCATCAGCGGCGCGCTGTCGGGCGAGACCCAGGTGCTCAGCGATCAATACCCTTCGTCGGCTCCGCATGTGGCTGCGGGCCGCCTGGTTCCGTTCGCCGTGGCCGCGCAGGAGCGCTTGCCGACCCTGCCGCAGGTGCCCACGTTCAGGGAGTTGGGCCAACCTGCGCTCAACGATCTGGCCATCACCTGGTTCGGCATCGTTGCTCCGGCAGGAACGCCGCAGGCCGTCGTGACCAGGCTCAACGGCGCTGCCAACGCGGCCTTGCAGGATCCTGCCGTGCAGGAGAGGTTGCAGACCATGGGCGTGCAGGTATTGGGCGGCACACCGCAGCGATTGAGCACCATGATGGATGAGACCGCCAAGGTCGTGCGTCAGACCGTGCGCGAGCAGGGCCTGGCGGTGGACAAGCCGCATTGACGCTTGAAAGAGCGCCGTTGACGCCGGATGCCGCAGGATGCCAGGTCGAGGTTTTTCGCATCAGGGGGCTTTGAGCCGGTGAATGAGGCTCTGCAGCGTTCTCGGAGCATGCAGTTTTGCAGAAACGTCATCGGCCTGCGGCACAATGCCTGACATGCTGATGTATCCGCACATTGATCCTGTAGCCGTGCAGATTGGCCCGCTGGCCGTGCACTGGTATGGCATTACCTATCTGGTGGCCTTTGGTCTGTTCCTGTTTCTGGGCACGCGCCGACTGCACCACCCTCCATTCAAATACATGACGGGCGATCGTGCCTGGGCGCGCAAGGATGTGGAGGATATTCTCTTCCTTGGCGTGCTGGGCGTGGTCGTGGGCGGGCGCATCGGCTACTGCCTGTTCTACAAGCCCGGTTACTACCTCTCGCATCCGCTGGAGATTCTTGCCGTCTGGCAGGGCGGCATGAGTTTTCACGGCGGCCTGCTGGGCGTCATCGGCTCCATGATCTGGTTTGCGCGCTCGCGCAAGCGCAACTGGCTGGAAGTCGCGGATTTTGTGGCGCCCTGCGTGCCCACAGGGCTGGCTGCGGGCCGCATCGGCAACTTCATCAACGGCGAGCTCTGGGGGCGTTTTGCGAGTGCGGATCTGCCCTGGGCCATGGTGTTCCCGCAAAGCGGCTCCATGCTGCCGCGTCATCCCTCGCAGATCTATCAGTTCCTGATGGAAGGGCTGCTGCTGTTCATCATCCTGTGGCTTTACGCGTGCAAGGAGCGCAAGCCCGGCCAGGTCGCGGCGGTTTTTCTGATCGGCTATGGGGCCTTCCGCTTCATCGCAGAGTACTTCCGCGAGCCCGACGACTTCCTGGGCATTCTCTCGCTGGGCATGAGCATGGGGCAGTGGCTGTGCGTTCCCATGATCGTGGCCGGTGTGCTCATGTGGGTGTGGTGTGGCAAGCGCCAGGCCTACGCGGTTCAGCGGACTACGGCCTGAAGGCCAAATCCTGAAAAACGCAGACTTCGGTCTGCGTTTTTCATGGTGTGGTGTGCGAGGCTGAAAAACTGCACATAATGGCTGAAAGCGTTACTGCAATTGCGGTATCTGCTTCTTCAATGAGAGCATGATGGTGCTGGAACAAGGAGATGCATATGGGGTGGGCAGCCGAGTGGATTGAGCAAACCAAGCTGTGGGTGCGCGGTGCCGAGGGCGAGAAGGGCGACGCCCAGCATCGCCCGCTGGCGCAACGCCTGGAGGCCACCTTGCGTCGTGGGGAGGAGGCGCTGTCGCCGCGCGAGCTGCGCCGTTTGCTGCTGGACATGCAGCAGGTGGCGGATACCGCGCTCAGCGACGTTGAGGGCGGCCGTCACGCGCAGCTGCTGATGGATTGGTATGCCAAGGCTGATCTGGCCGCGCGCAAGGACTTCTGGCTGCTGGCGATCGAAAAGTTCGGCCCCGATGCCAAGGCGCTGCAGGCGGCCCGCGAGCGCTACGACAAGGCGGGCAGCGATGTGGAACGCGGCGAGGCCGAGATGAGCCTGCGCCGCGCCCTGGTTTCATCGCGCACGCGGCTGCTGCAGCGTTTTGCCCAGCCCAAGGGCGGCATGGGCTTTCTGGTCGACATGCGCGCCGAGTTGCTGGCCTTGCCCAAGGCGGAGCAGCACTATGTGGCGCTGGACGCCGAGCTGGAGCATCTGTTTTCCAGTTGGTTCGATGTGGCCTTGCTGGAGCTCAGAAGCCTGAACTGGGATTCGCCCGCATCGCTGCTCGAAAAGCTGATCAAGTACGAGGCAGTGCACGATATCCGCAGCTGGGCCGATCTGAAGAATCGCCTCGACAGCGACCGCCGCTGCTATGGGTTCTTTCACCCGCGCATGCCCAATGTGCCGCTGATCTTTGTGGAGGTGGCACTGCTGGACAAGATGGCAGGCAGCATGGCTCCGTTGCTGGACGAGGCCGCAGCGGCAGCCGATCTGGCCAAGGCCAACACCGCCATCTTCTATTCCATCAGCAACACCCAGACCGGACTCAAGGGCGTGAGCTTCGGCGATTCGCTCATCAAGCATGTGGTGGAGACGCTCACCGAGGAGTTTCCCAAGCTCAAGCAGTTCGCTACGCTGTCGCCGATTCCGGGACTGCGCAGCTGGCTGAGCAAGAACGGCGATGCGGCGCTGGCGGAGCTCGACGACAAGCAAAAGGCAGCCCTGGAAAAAGTCGCCGGCGGAGTGAGTGCCGCGCAATTGCTGGCCGCGCTGGACGATCCAGGCTCGCTGCCGGAGAAATCGGTGGTGCGTCAGGCTGCCATGTTTTGCGCCGCGCGCTATCTGGGTCGGGAAACTGCCAAGGGTCGTCCGCTGGATGCCGTGGCACGCTTTCACCTTGGCAACGGTGCGCGCGTGGAGCGCCTGAACTGGGCGGCAGACCTGTCGTCCAAGGGGCTCAAGCAATCCATGGGGCTGATGGTCAACTATCTGTATGACCTCAAGCGCCTGGACAAGCACCGCAGCCTGTTGGCGCAGAGCAAGATTCCCGTTTCCTCGGAGATCGAATCGCTGTGCAAGGGTTGAGTGCATCGCGACTCGCGCTGCGCCCGGCCTGAGCCGGCTTGTTGCTGCTGCGTCTTCCAACCACAAGTCTGGCTGCGGCGATGCTGCTGACCAGGCGCGCAGAGGAGACATAGATGCAGGATTCTTGGGAAAAGAGCGTGGGATTGCAGCGGCGCACGCTGCTGGGGTCGACGGGGGCGCTGCTGGCGGCTGGAGCATCGGGCTGGACGGGCATGGCCCAGGCATCGGAATGGCCGAGCAGGCCTGTCAATCTGATCGTGCCTTTTCCTGCCGGCGGCGGCACCGACACCTTTGCCAGGCCGTTCTCTGCCCAGTTCGCCAAGACCTCGGGCAAGACCTTGGTGATAGACAACCGCGGTGGCGCGGGCGGTACGCTGGGCGCCAGCATTGCGGCCAAGGCCGTACCTGACGGCTACAACTTCTTCATGGGCGGCACTCACCATGTGATTGCGCCATCGGTCTACCCCAAGCTCGAATACGATCTGGAGCGCGACTTCATCCCGCTGGCGCTGCTGGCCAGCGTGCCGCAAGTCGTGGTGGTCAATCCCAAGAAGGTGACGCATGCCAGCTTGCAGGCTCTTGTACAGGACCTGCGTGCCAACCCCGGCAAGTACAACTATGCCTCGGCAGGGCCGGGCTCCTCGCACCATCTGGCGGGCGAGCTGTTCAAGCTGCAGACCAAGACCCAGATCACCCATATCCCCTACAAGGGCGCAGGGCCGGCGCTGCAGGACCTGATTGCCGGCAATGTGGACATGCTGTTCGATGGCCTGGGCTCATCGGCCCAGCATATCAAGGGCGGCCGCATCAAGGCCTTGATGGTGGCGGGAGCCAAGCGCAATCCCGCCTTCCCCGATGTGCCCAGCGCGGCCGAGTGCGGCCTGCCGGACTTCACCGTCACCACCTGGTATGGGCTATGGGCCCCCAAGGGCACGCCTGCTGCCGTGCAGCAGCAGATGCTGGACGAGGTACGCAAGATCGGTGCCGCCGAGGACATCAAGGCTGCCTGGGCCAAGAACGGCGCCGATTACGGCCAGCTGAGCCAGCCGCAGTTTGCCGCCATGGTGCAAAGCGAGATCCAGCGCTGGGCCCATGTGGTCAAGGCGGCGAATGTGAAGATTGACTCCTGAGCCTGCTGGCTGCCTTGCGGGGTGCCCTTTGCCGGCGCCCCATTTTGAAGAAGTGATTTTTTCAGTGCCTGGCGCCACCGGCCAGGCCAGGGCCGGGCCTATGATGGCCATGGACCTTTTGCTTTCACCGTTTCCGAGTTCGACAGCATCACGATGACCGACATGCCTCAAGCCAATCTTTTCAGCGCGCTGCGCGCTGCGTTTCCTGCGGATCTGACGAAAATCGCCGTGGAGGCCATCGAGCCCGATGGCTCCAGCCTCTACTACACCTGGGCCGATCTGGAGCAGGGCAGTGCGCGCATGGCCAATCTGCTGGCCTCGCTGGATCTGCCCGAGGGCAGCCGCATTGCGGTGCAGGTGGAAAAGTCGGTTGAAGCCATGATGCTCTACCTGGCCACGCTGCGCAGCGGCCATGTGTTCCTGCCGCTGAACACCGCCTACCAGAGCGCCGAGATGGAGTACTTCATCACCAATGCCGAGCCGGCCGTGGTGGTGTGCGCCCCCGGCTGTTTTGGCTGGGTGTCCAAGATTGCCTTCAACAACGGCGTGGGCCATGTCTACACCCTCGGCACCGATCGCACGGGCAGCTTGCTGGAGCGTGCGGCCCACCACAGCGACGAGCATCAGGTCGTGCCACGTCGCGCCGACGATCTGGCGGCGATTCTCTACACCAGCGGCACCACGGGGCGCAGCAAGGGCGCCATGCTCAGCCACGGCAATCTGCTGAGCAATGCGGCCATGCTCAAGGTGTACTGGGGCTGGCAGGAAGGCGATGTGCTGATTCACGCGCTGCCCATCTTCCATGTGCATGGCCTGTTTGTCGCCATTCACGGGGCTCTGCTCAACGGCAGTCCCATGATCTGGTTTGCCCGCTTCGAGCCCGAGGCCGTCATGGCGCGCTTCAAGGATGCGACCGTCTTCATGGGGGTGCCAACCCTTTATGTGCGCATGCTGGCCGATGCCAGACTGGATCGCGACATGGCCGCGCACATGCGTCTGTTCATCTCGGGCTCGGCTCCCATGCTGATCGAGACCTTCCGTGCCTGGAAGACGCGTACCGGCCACACCATCCTGGAGCGCTATGGCATGAGCGAGACCATCATGCTGACCTCCAACCCCTATCAGGCCGATGCGCGCTATGGCAACGAGGCCGAGCGTCGCGGCGCAACCGTGGGCTTTCCCCTGCCTGGCGTGGGCGTGCGCATTCACGGCGATGACGGCAAGGCCATGCCCGCAGGCGAGATCGGCAATATCGAGGTGCAGGGCCCCAATGTCTTCAAGGGCTACTGGCGCATGCCCGAGAAGACGGCAGAGGAGTTCACGGCCGACGGCTGGTTCAAGACCGGCGATGTGGGCCTGCAGGACGAGCGCGGCTATTTCAGCATCGTGGGGCGCAGCAAGGACTTGATCATCTCGGGCGGCTACAACGTCTATCCGGCCGAGGTTGAGGGCTTCATCAACGATCTTCCCGGCGTGGACGAAAGCGCCCTGGTGGGCGTGCCTCACCCGGACTTTGGCGAGGTCGGCGTTGCCGTCATCGTGCCGCGCAAGGGCGCGCAACTGGATGGGCTGAAGATTCTGGAGTCGCTCAAAGCCAGGCTGGCCAATTTCAAGGTGCCCAAGCGCTGCTATGTGGTGGACAGCCTGCCGCGCAACACCATGGGCAAGGTCCAGAAGAAGCTGCTGCGCGATCAGTATCAGCAGGAGTTCTCCTGAACCCGATCGAAGCGGACGCCAGGCGTTGGTTTTTGGCTGCAGTATTGGCTGCGTTTCAGGCGCTTGTCTTTTGACTTGACTCCTGAAAAGTGAGCTTATTGCGCAGCTTGCAAGGCAGATTCAGCATTGAATCGACCCAAAAATAAAGCAGCTTGTACGCAAGCTGCTTTTAATTTGTGAGTAGCAAACGGCGGCCCGTGAGCGGCCTGTGTCACTGGATATCAGGGGTAAACCCAGCAAGGGGCGCCCGGCGAGGGGCGCCCGGCCAGGGGTGTCCCCCAGTACAGATGCCATCCTCTCAAGGGAAGCCGCTAAGCGGCTCAGGGAGATCCGATTAGCGCAGCACCAGCACCGGCACCGGTGAGTGCGTCAGCACATGCTGGGTTTCGCTGCCCAGCAGCAGGCGCTGCAGACCCTTGCGACCGTGCGAAGCCATGACGATCAGGTCGCAGTCATGCTTTTTGGCCATCTCCACAATCGACTCGGCCACCAGGTCTGAGTGGGCGATTTCGGTGGTGACATTGACCTTGCGCTCATGGCCAAAGGCTTTGACGCCGTTCAGCAGGGTCTGGGCCTGATTGGTCCATTGCTCCTCAACGCGCTTGGCTTCCTTGATGTCCAGCAAGTCGCTGCCTTCCAGGTAGCTGCGCGGATAGTGCGAGACAACCTTGAGCGCAATCACGCTGGCGCCGCACAAAGCGGCCAGATCCAGGCCTGCATGCACAGCCTTGTCTGAGAGTTCGGTGCCGTCGGTAGCAATCAAAATGCGGTTGTACATAGCTTTCTCCTTGGGTTGCATGCGTTGTAAATACAAGCATATGTCGATTGGGCAGTTAACGGTTGATTAATGTCAAGGTGGGTATCATCTGGCGTCGTTACGCTTGAAACATGTCCCAACACACTACTGTCCAGCCTTCCGCGGCAGAGCATGCTGTTGCTGACACCGGTTTCCTGAACTTGTCCCAGATGCACAGTCATCTGCTGGACGATCCGCAAGAATGGAGCTCGTTTGGTCGCCCCGCCGGCCAGAGCTCCAAGGCCCCAATCTCCGAGAACGCAACCGAGTCCCCGGTGTGGGATTCCTTTGTGGTTCTGGAGGGCATGCACTGTGCTGCATGTGCGCTGACCATCGAGGAGGCGCTTCGGGCTGTCCCCGGAGTGCAGGCAGCCGAAGTCAGTGCCGCAACGCGCCGAGCCCGTGTCGAGTGGCGTCCCGCCCAGGTGCTTCCATCGCAATGGATGGAGGCCGTATCGCGTGCCGGCTATCGCGCCTTGCCCGCGCGCGACGCATTTGCGCGCGAGCTGCGCCAGGCCGAGACGCGCCGTGCCCTGTGGCGCTGGCTGGTGGCCGGCCTGTGCATGATGCAGGTGATGATGTATGCATGGCCCGCCTACACGGCGCGGCCCGGCGACCTGTCGCTGGAGATGGAGACCTTGCTGCGCTGGGCATCCTGGGTGATTTCTCTGCCCGTGGTGCTGTTTTGCTGCGGGCCCTTCTTCAAGAGCGCGCTCAAGGACATCACCCAGCGTCGCGTGAGCATGGACTTGCCCGTGGCCCTGGGCATGTTGATCACCTTTGTCATCAGCACGCTGGGCACTTTTGATCCCTCCGGTCCCTTCGGTCAGGAAGTCTTCTTCGACTCGCTGACCATGTTTGTCTTCTTCCTGCTCACAGGACGCTGGCTGGAGCTGCGCCTGCGCGACCGCACGGCCGGTGCATTGGAAGCCGTGATGAACCGGCTGCCGGATTCGGTGCTGCGTCAGCAGCCCGACTCGGGAGAGTTCGAGCGTGTGGCCACGCGCCGCCTGCGTGTGGGTGATGTGGTGCGTGTGCTCACGGGCGAGGCTTTCCCCGCAGACGGCCGGATTCTGCGCGGCACCACCCATGCCGATGAGGCTCTTCTGACTGGCGAGTCCACGCCTGTTTTGCGCGCACAAGGCGATGCAGTCACCGCCGGTAGCTACAACCTGGACAGTGTTGTCGATGTGAGAGTGGACAGCGTGGGTGAGGGCACCCGCTTTGCGCAGATCGTGAATCTGATGGAAAGCGCTTCGCTGCAAAAGCCAACCCTGGCCCAGTTGGCCGACAAGGTGGCCCGGCCTTTTCTCGTCGTTGTGCTGCTGGCGGCGCTGGCCGCCGCCATCTGGTGGTGGCCCACCGACCCGGGCAAGGCCATGATGGTGGCCGTGGCCGTGCTCATTGTCACCTGCCCCTGTGCACTTTCTCTGGCCACGCCCGTGGCCATGCTGACGGCGGCCGGCACCCTGGCGCGCAGCGGCGTGCTGGTGCGCAATCTGCAGGGGCTGGAGGCGCTGGCCGCCGTGGATACGCTGGTGTTCGACAAGACCGGAACGCTGACGCGCGACGGCCTGGTGCTGCGCGCGCTGACACCTGCTGAAGGTCAAAACACTGATGAGCTGCTGGCGCTGGCCGCCTTGCTGGCGCGCCAGTCCATGCATCCCGCTTCCAAGGCACTGGCGCAGGCGGCCGAGGTGGCCGAATTGCCTGCCAGCGCATGGCTGCTGGATTCCGTCCAGGAAATCGCTGGCAGCGGCCTCGATGTCTGGGTGCAGGCGCGCAGCAATACCGCCCTGCGCCGCCATCTTCGTCTGGGCTCGGCCGCGCATTGCGGCGTGCCCGAGTTGGCACCGCATGAGCCAGGGCAGAGCGTGGTGCTGGCCGAGGAATCGCAAGATGGCTGGCTGCCCCTGGCACAGTTCCATCTGAGCGAGGACGTGCGCCCTGAAGCGGCCAAGGTCATTGCCGACCTCAGGCTGCAAGGCGTGACGGTGCAACTGCTCTCGGGTGACCGCTCTGCAGCGGTGCAAACCGTGGCCGCCAAGCTGGGCATAGAGCAGGCGCAGGGCGACTGCAAACCGCAGGACAAGCTGGCCGCCATGCAGGCGGCACAGGCGGCAGGGCATAAGGTTGCCATGGTCGGCGACGGCCTGAATGACGGCCCAGTTTTAGCCGGAGCGCATGTCTCTTTTGCTTTTGGTAAAGCAGTGCCGCTGGCACAATCGCAAGCAGACTTCGTGGTACTGGGAGACAGCCTGGAGTTAGTGTTGCAAAGCCTGTTGCTGGCCCGACGGACCCTGTCCGTGGTGCGCCAGAACCTGGGCTGGGCAGCAGCCTATAACGCGATCTCTATTCCTCTGGCCCTCGTGGGCTGGATGCCTGCCTGGCTGGCAGGGCTCGGCATGGCGCTGAGCTCCTTGCTGGTCGTCGCCAACGCAGCCCGTCTTGCACGTGCGTTGCCGCTGCAGGCTGTAGATAGCAACGCGTCCGCCCCCGCGCACCTTGCGCCGCGGGGCACCGTCATGCCACTGACTCAAGGAGGCCATTGATGGACATTTTGTATGTATTGATTCCGCTGTCGGTTGTTCTGGTCATGGCCATTGTGGCTGCCCTGTGGTGGGCCGTGTACCGGGGCCAGTTCGAGAGCGTGGAACAAGAAGGCGAGCGCATTCTTCGCGACGATTGATGTGGCTCAACGAGCCCGACCAGAAACCAATGAACACTTTGCAAGATATCTAAGAGGTGCCCGATGGAAGCAACAAATAACAATGCTGTCTATTACGACGACACCGTCGTAAGACAGTTCTCTATCATGGCCGTGGTATGGGGGGTGGTAGGTATGGCGGTGGGCGTGTTTATCGCGTCCCAGCTGGCCTGGCCGGAACTCAACTTCGGCATTCCATGGCTGAGCTACGGACGTCTGCGTCCGCTGCATACCAATGCCGTGATCTTCGCTTTTGGTGGCTCGGCGCTGTTCGCGACCAGCTACTACGTGGTGCAACGCACCTGCCAGACCAAGCTGTTCATGCCCAAGCTGGCCAGCCTGACCTTCTGGGCCTGGCAACTGGTTATCGTCGGCGCGGCCATCAGCCTGCCTCTGGGTTACACCCAGGGCAAGGAATACGCCGAGCTGGAATGGCCTCTGGACTTGCTGATTGCCGTGACCTGGGTGTCCTATGCCATCGTGTTCTTCGGCACTATCGGCATCCGCAAGGTCAAGCACATCTATGTGGCCAACTGGTTCTTCGGTGCTTTCATTCTGGCCGTGGCCCTGCTGCACATCGTCAACAATATTTCCATCCCCGCCGGCTGGATGAAGAGCTACTCGGCTTACGCCGGCGTGCAGGATGCGATGGTTCAGTGGTGGTACGGGCACAACGCCGTGGGCTTCTTCCTGACCGCCGGCTTCCTGGGCATGATGTATTACTTCATCCCCAAGCAGGCGGGCCGTCCCGTGTATTCGTATCGCCTGTCGATCGTGCACTTCTGGGCGCTGATCTTCACGTACATGTGGGCGGGTCCTCACCACCTGCACTACACCGCTTTGCCTGACTGGACTCAGTCCGTGGGCATGGTGTTCTCGCTGATCCTGCTGGCTCCCAGCTGGGGCGGCATGATCAACGGCATCATGACGCTGTCGGGTGCCTGGCACAAGCTGCGCGACGATCCCATCCTGCGCTTCCTGATCGTGTCCCTGTCGTTCTACGGCATGTCCACCTTCGAAGGCCCGATGATGGCCATCAAGACCGTGAACGCGCTGAGCCACTACACCGATTGGACCGTGGGCCACGTGCACTCCGGTGCTCTGGGCTGGGTGGGTCTGATCACCATGGGCTCTCTGTACTACCTGATCCCCCGTCTGTTCGGCCGCGAGAAGATGCACTCCGTGCCCGCGATCGAGCTGCACTTCTGGATGGCGACCATCGGCATCGTGCTGTACATCGCCGCAATGTGGATTGCCGGTGTGATGCAGGGCCTGATGTGGCGCGCTGTCAACCCCGACGGCACGCTGACCTACACCTTCGTGGAAAGCGTGAAGGCGACCTATCCCTTCTATGTGATTCGCGTGACTGGCGGTCTGCTGTATCTGGGCGGCATGCTGGTGATGGCATGGAACACCTGGAAGACCGCAATGGCCGGCCGTTCCGTCAAGGTGGCAGTGCCTGCCGTGGTGGCTCACGCCTGAGCATTGAGGAGCAAAAGCAATGTCTGATCAAAATAACGCAGCTCCCAAGAGCTTTTCGCACGAGAAGATCGAGACCAGCAACTTTCTGCTGATCGCGCTGACGCTGTTCGTGTTGACCATTGGCGGCCTGGTGGAAATCGTGCCGCTGTTCTTCCAGAAGTCCACGACCGAAGCCGTGGCGGGTCTCAAGCCCTATACGCCGTTGCAGCTGATGGGGCGCGACGTCTATCTGCGCGAGGGTTGCTACAACTGCCACTCGCAGATGATCCGCCCCTTCCGCGCCGAGACCATGCGCTACGGCCACTACTCGGTGGCTGGCGAGTTTGTCTACGACCACCCCTTCCAGTGGGGCTCCAAGCGTACCGGCCCCGACCTGCATCGCGTGGGCGGCAAGTACAGCGACGAATGGCATCGCATCCACCTGAACAACCCGCGTGACGTGGTGCCCGAGTCCAACATGCCTGCTTACCCCTGGCTGGAAGCCAACAAGGTGGATGACACGGCCGTGGCAACGCGCATGAGCGCGCTGCGCAAGGTGGGTGTGCCGTACACCGATGCGGAAATCGCCGGTGCTCAGGCCGAGGTCAAGGACAAGACGGAGATGGAGGCAGTGATTGCCTATCTGCAGGTCCTTGGTCGCGCCGTCAAGTAAGAGAGAAAGGGCTGGAAATGGATATCACCACCATGCGTATCGTGGCCACGCTGGCATCGCTGGCGTGTTTCGTGGGCATCTGGTGGTGGGCGTATGCCCGCCGCAACCAGGCCCGTTTTGACGAGGCAGCTCAGGTTCCATTCCTGGAAGACTGAGTCTGATCACCACAACGAGAACATCCCATGAGCGATTTCATTAACAATTTCTGGTCGGTGTATGTCGCGGCGATCACGCTGATCGGCATCTTTGGCTGCTTGCTGCTGCTGATTCTGGTGGCCCGCAAGAAGGTCGTTCCCTCTGGCGACAACACCACAGGCCATGTCTGGGACGAAGACCTGCGTGAACTCAACAACCCCATGCCCAAGTGGTGGATGGGTCTGTTCGTGATCACCGTGGTTTTCAGCCTGGGCTATCTTGTGGTCTACCCAGGTCTGGGCGGCTTCGGCGGCAAGCTGGACTGGAGCCAGACCGGCGCCTACGACAAGGAAATGGCCAAGGCCAAGGCGGACCTGGAGCCTCTGTATGCCAAGTTCACCAGCATGCCCACCGAAGAAATGGCCAAGGATCCTCAGGCCATGGCCATTGGCGAGCGTCTGTTCATGAACAACTGTGCGCAATGCCACGGCTCTGACGCTCGCGGCAGCAAGTCCTTCCCGAATCTGGCGGACGGTGACTGGTTGCATGGTGGATCTCCCGAGAAGATCAGGGAGACCATCACCAACGGCCGTATCGGCATGATGCCGCCCATGGCGGCAGCCGTGGGCTCGGCGGAAGATGTGCGCAATGTGGCGCACTATGTGCTGAGCCTGTCGGGCAGCCCTCACGATGCCGTCAAGGCTTCGCAAGGCAAGTCCAAATTCGTGGCCTGTGCGGCTTGTCACGGCATGGACGGCAAGGGCAACCCCGCGCTGGGTGCTCCTAACCTGACCGACGACATCTGGCTGCATGGCTGGGGCGAGGCGGCAATCGTCAACATCGTCAACAACGGCAAGCACAATGAGATGCCTGCCCAGAAAGAGAAGCTGACGGAGGCGCAAATTGCCGTGCTGGCTTCCTATGTCTGGAGTCTTTCGAATACGCAAAACCAGAAGTAATGCGTTTTGAAAAGGCGGTGCCCTGGCACCGCCTTTTTCGCGTTTCAATTTTCAGTAATTACAAAAATATTAAGGAACTGCGATGCCGTGCGATCAGGGGAAGCCCCGAAAAGTCATACCGATCACGCCTGAGCCTCATGAGGGCGGGCCTGAGCTGGTGCCTATGTTCGCTTCCGAGCAAAAAGTGTACTCACGCTCTATTAGCGGCGTGTTCTCACGGTGGCGCTGGGCCATGGTGTTTCTGACCCAGATCGTCTTCTACGGCCTGCCCTGGCTGCAGTGGGGCGAGCGCCAGATGGTGCTGTTCGATCTGGGGGCCCGGCGCTTCTATCTGTTCGGACTGGTGCTGTACCCGCAGGACTTCATCTATCTGACGGGGCTGCTGATCATCAGCGCACTGGGGCTGTTCCTGTTTACCGCCGTGGCCGGGCGTCTGTGGTGCGGCTTCTCCTGTCCGCAGACGGTCTACACCGAGATCTTCATGTGGATCGAAAGCAAGGTCGAAGGCGATCGCAGTGCCCGCATGCGTATCGACAAGAGCGGCTGGACTTTGGAGAAGATCTGGAAAAAGTCGCTCAAGCAGTTTCTCTGGATCGCTCTGTCTCTTTGGACAGGTTTCACCTTTGTCGGCTACTTCGTGCCCATCCGTGAGTTGGGTGTGGAGTTGATGGCCTTCCAGGGCAGCTGGCAGATCTTCTGGGTGGCGTTCTACGGCTTCGCCACCTACGGCAACGCTGGCTATATGCGCGAGCAGGTCTGCAAGTACATGTGTCCCTATGCACGCTTTCAGAGTGCCATGTTCGACAAGGACACCATGATCGTCAGTTATGACGCCGAACGTGGTGAAGCTCGCGGCCCGCGCAAGAAAGACGTTGACTACAAGGCACAGGGCCTGGGGGACTGCATAGATTGCAAGCTTTGCGTTCAGGTCTGCCCCGTGGGTATCGATATCCGCAAAGGACTGCAGTACGAGTGCATTGGCTGCGGTCTGTGCATCGATGCCTGCAACTCCGTGATGGACAAGATGGAGTATCCGCGTGGCCTGATCCGATTGACCACTCAGAATGCCGTAGCCAAGGCCTGGAAGCAGGTGCAAGTGATTCGCCGCATTTTCCGCCCGCGTGTGCTGATCTACTCGGCCGTGCTGGTGGCCCTCAGCGCCGCCATGATCGCCAGTCTGGTGCTGCGCGAGCCGCTCAAGGTCGATGTGATTCGCGACCGTGCTGCGCTTTCGCGCATCGTGGCGGGCGGCAAGCTGGAGAACGTCTACCGTCTGCAGATCATGAACGCCACCGAGTCCGAGCAGCGCTACCGTATCAGCGCCGTGGGCCTGGAGAATCTGGAAGTCGCATCCGAGCAGGAAGTGAGCGTTGGCCCGGCAGAGACACGCGGCATTGCGGTGCGGCTGCAGATTCCGTATGGCTCGGCAACTCCCGGCTCGCACCCCGTACACTTCAATGTGGATGCAGTGACTGCCGGATCAGGGCGTATTTCCGAGAAGACGGTGTTCCTGGTGCCGCGTTAATGCCGGGTCTTGCCGGTCTTCGTGAGCCATCACGGAGGCCGGACAAGGGCACCGCCAATCGGCAACAATTTATGCCACCCTGCCGTGTGTGCCTGGGTGGTCAGAATTTTGGAAAGAGGTTTCATCATGTCGGCAGCACAAGCCAAGGTCTCGCAAACGGCCAAGATCATCCACCCCGAGGACGGCAAGCCCTGGTGGAAGTTTGCCCATGTCTGGCTCATCATCGCCGGCCCGGTGATCGTGGTGATTGCCGGCTTTGTCACCGCATACATCGCACTGAGCAGGCCCGATCCCGTGATTGACCCCGACTACTACCGCCATGGCATGGAAATCAACCAGCGCCTGAGCGAAAGTGAAAAAAGCCTGGCCCCAGCAGTCACCGGCCGCAATCATGCGGCCACGCCAGCCAAGGATCATCCGCTGGATCGTTGAGCGTTCCGGCGCTTGCTCCGCCAAGGTCGCTTTTGCGGCCTTTTTTGTTGCCGATATCAAAATCAGAGCGTGTTGCGCATGCACCGTCTAACGTTGATGTAGAAGTAAATGGTTTTTTGATATTCGGATTGCGCAAGGTGCTACTGAAAAGAGAGTAATTCAGGGTTTCCCGCCACGGTGCATGCCCGCAGTCCTGCATGAACGGTCACCACTGTTGTGCAAAATATGATCAAGCCCACAGCCCAAGGAGAATCAGGATGGATGCTCGACGCTGGATGTGGATTGTCTGGCCGGCCTTTCTGGCGGCGGCAATCATGGAGATGGTGGTTTTCGCTTTTGTGGACCCGCTGGATGTGCACTGGCTGGGCTCCCCACTGGACTGGTCGCGCCAGGCCATCTATACGGTCGCTTTTTTTGCCTTCTGGGTCGTGACGCTGATTGGAGGTGCGATGACGGTGATGCTGGGGCGCTCCGTCAGCGATCTCAATGGCGGCATCGTTTCCGAGCCTCTGCCCGAGTAACTCGCCCAGATAAAAAAGCCCGCTGTCCGCGGGCTTTGTCTTGAGAGTGTCTGTCGAATCGGTTCAGCTCTGGCATTGCTGGCTGTTGACGATGCGTTTGAGCGCCTCGGTATCCAGGATGCGCAGGTGGCGCTGCTTGACTTCCACGATGCCTTCCTCTGCAAATTTGGAGAAGGTGCGGCTCACGGTCTCGAGCTTGAGGCCCAGGTAACTGCCGATTTCTTCGCGCGTCATGCGCAGCACCAGTTCCGACTTGGAAAAGCCGCGTGCCGACAGGCGCTGGACCAGGTTCAACACAAAGGCCGCCAGGCGCTCTTCGGCACGCATGCTGCCCAGCAGCAGCATCACGCCATGCTCACGCACGATTTCGCGGCTCATGACCTTGTGCACATGGTTTTGCAGGGCCGTGACCTCGCGCGAGAGCTGCTCCAGTTTGTCAAACGGCATGACGCAGACCTCGGCGTCTTCCAGGGCCACGGCATCACAAGTGTGGTGGTCGTTGACGATGCCGTCCAGACCAATGATTTCGCCAGCCATCTGAAAGCCTGTGACCTGATCGCGTCCGTCTTCGGTGGCCACGCTGGTCTTGAAGAAGCCGGTTCGAATGGCATACAGCGAGGTGAACTCTTCGCCATTGCGAAACAGCAGCCCGCCGCGCTTGACCTTGCGGCGCGTGGCCACAATCTCGTCAATGCGCTCCATTTGTTCATCGTCCAGGCCCATGGGCATGCACAGTTCACGCAGATTGCAGTTGGAGCAGGATGCTTTGATGGTCTGAAGATTCATGGGCTTTTTGCAACGGCGCAGACAGACACAGAGTGGAGAGTCGCGCTGGTCATTGACCTCGTGGTTGAAGATGAGATGGATCAAATTGTCGCAGCACTTGCCTTGAGGTCTCTTGATTTTCATCAAGGACAGGGTGATTGCCTTGGGGCACATTGCCTGTATTCGTTCAAAAACATGCGCTTTTGCCTATTTTGGGCATGATTTTCAGGATCTGATTTCCATTGAAATCTGCTCTATACAGAGTGTGGGCGCACCCTAACTCCCAGTTATGACCGCAGTCACGCCTGAGTTGCTGAGCCGCTTTGATATCCCCGGCCCACGCTACACATCGTTCCCAACAGCCGACCGTTTTGTTGAGGCTTTTGGTGCAGACGACTACATACTGGCACTCAAGCAGCGCAAGACGCATTCTGGCTCGCGCGCTTTGCCCCTGTCCGTTTATGTGCATGTGCCGTTCTGTGAGTCGCTTTGCTATTACTGCGCCTGCAACAAGATCGTGACCAAGCATCACGAGAAGGCTGCCGAGTATCTGGACTACCTGAGCCGCGAGCTGGCCATGCATACCGAGCATTGCGGCAAAGGTCAGCTCGTAAGCCAGCTGCATCTGGGTGGAGGCACACCGACCTTCTTCAGCGATGCCGAGTTGCAGCAGCTGATGGTTTTGATGCGTGAGCATTTCAAGCTGGATCCCGCGGGCGAGTACTCCATCGAGGTCGATCCGCGCACCGTCAGCAACGAGCGGCTGAGAGCTCTCAAGGACATGGGGTTCAATCGCCTGAGCTTTGGCGTGCAGGACTTTGATCCCGCGGTGCAGAAAGCGGTGCACCGCGAGCAGCCCGCCGAGCAAGTCTTTTCGTTGGTGGCCGAGGCGCGCCGCCTGGGCTTTGTCTCCATCAATGTGGACCTGATCTACGGGCTGCCCAGGCAGACGCCCGAGTCTTTTGCGCGCACGCTGGCACAGGTCAATGAGCTGCGCCCCGATCGCATTGCACTGTATGCCTATGCGCATCTGCCCGAGCGTTTCAAGCCGCAAAGGCGCATCGAATCGGCAGACCTGCCTATGGGACAGGACAAGCTGAACATGCTCTCCGGCGCAATTGATGCATTCATGGATGGCGGCTATGTCTATGTAGGCATGGACCACTTTGCGCTGCCTGACGACTCTCTGGCCATTGCCAAGCGCCAGGGGCGCCTGCATCGCAATTTTCAGGGCTACAGCACCCAGCCTGATTGCGACCTGATTGCACTGGGCGTATCGGCTATCGGCAAGGTGGGTGCGACCTACAGCCAGAACGTCAAGACTCTTGAAGAGTATTACGATGCCGTCGATGGAGGCATGTTGCCCGTGCAGCGCGGACTGGCGCTTTCGCGTGACGATCTGGTGCGCAGAGCCGTCATCATGTCCATCATGTGCCAGGGCTCCGTCCTGTATGAGCCCATGGAGCAGGCCTGGCTTATCAATTTCCGCGAGTACTTCGCTGCGGAGCTGGATGCGCTGGCAGAGATGCAGCGCAATGGCTTGGTCGAGCTGTCCGTCGAGGGCTTCAAGGTCACTGGCCTGGGCTGGTTTTTTGTGCGCGGAGTAGCCATGTTGTTTGACCGATATTTGCAGGCCGACCGGAACCGCGCCCGCTTTTCGCGCATCATCTAGCGCATGTTGTTTTCGCTGGTCTGGACTGCTTTGATCATGGGGCTCGTGGGTGGGCCCCATTGTCTTGTGATGTGCGCTGCCCCCTGCAGTGTGGTCACAGCAGCGAAGCCTGTCGGCGGCGGGCAGCCAGTTGTCGTGCTCGGCCTGCAAAAACGCCAATGGCTGCGTACCAGCCTGTTTCATCTGGGGCGCATCGCTGCCTATGCCCTGCTGGGCGGGATCGCGGCCGTGGCCATGGAAAGTCTGGCCTGGCTGACCAGTCAGACAACGGCATTGCAGAGACTTTGGACGCTGATGCATGTGGCGGTCATGGCCTGGGGGTTGGCCATGGTGGTGCAGGCGCGGCAGCCAGCCTGGCTGGAGAGGGCGGGGCGTTCCGTCTGGGCCAGGGTTCAGCCCTGGGTCACCGCGCCGGGCGGCAGTCTGGCAGCGGGCTTTGCCTGGGCACTGATGCCTTGTGGTTTGCTGTATTCGGCGGTGTTGGTGGCGGCCCTGAGTGGCGGCGCCTGGCAAGGTGCTTTGTCCATGGCTGCCTTTGCCGTTGGTGGTGCACTGTGGTTGCTGGCGGGGCCCTGGCTGTGGCAACTGGGGCAGTCGCATGTCAATGCATTGCGGGCCAGGTGGGGCACCAGAGTTGCAGGTCTGATGCTAATTGGCGTTGCGAGTTGGGCTTTGTGGATGGACCTGGTCTACAAACCCAGTCTTTGGTGCCGATAAGTCACACAAGAGGGGGTTGTTGACGCTGTTTGCATCCCAACAGACCCTAGTCATGCTTGAGCAGTCATGGAACTGCGGAATAATGTCTCATCTTGTGTGTAGCGCCCAAAGTGAATCGTTTCGTTGCTATTGATATCGGACAACTGCGTATCGGCATGTATGTCCATCTGGAGACCGGCTGGTTGCGCCATCCGTTTCCCGTCAGCAGCTTCAAGATTGTCAATGACGAGCAGTTGCAGACACTCAGGACCCTGAAGCTCAAGGCAGTTCAGGTCGATCTATCGAGAAGCGATCTGGAAGCTGCGGCAGCGCCTCCGGCCGAAGACCCTCAACCCGCTCCTGCCCCCCCCGAGAACGATGCGCATGCCTGGCGCAACAGTATTTTGGGCGTGCAGTCCAGGTTTCTGGGCGCGGTTTCCGTATTTGACGACGTGCAGGCCTTGTTGCCTGTCAACCCCGAGAAGGCGCGGACAACGACGGATATGCTGGTTGCACAGCAAGTCGTCAAACTGGCGCAGGCTCGTGATCTGAGTTTGCATCTGCTCGCGGATACGGGGGGCGCCACCTTTGGCGTACATGGTGTCAATGTCTCCGTGCTGAGCCTGTTGCTGGGTAAGACGCTGGGCCTGTGCGATGACGTATTGAAGGATCTGGGCACGGCGGCCCTGTTGCATGACATCGGCAAGCCGGGGCTTGAGATTTCCGCATCGGCCAATGCACTGAATCAGGGCACGGGCCGCACGCCTCTGCGAGAGACCGTGTATGCGCGTCATGTCGGAGAGTCGGTGGCATTGGCTCTATCCATGGGCTATCCTCCTTCCGTCACGACGGCCATCGCCCAGCATCATGAATGGGCCGATGGTTCAGGCTTTCCACTTGGCTTGCTGGCCGAAGATATGGACATTGCCGGACAGATCCTGGCACTGGTCAATAATTTTGAGCGCTTGTGCAATCTGCCACTGCAAGGCAACGAAATGACGCCTCATGAAGCCATGGCTGCACTGTACGGACAGTATCGCCAGCGGTATGCGCCCGATGTGCTCAAGGCATTCGTGCAGACCTTGGGGGTCTATCCACCGGGCTCTTTGGTGGAACTAAGCGATGGGCGGATGGGCGTAGTGGTGTCTGTCAACACCAGCCAGTCGCTCAAGCCGAAGGTGCTGACCTATGACATGCAGGCGCCGCAGAAGCTGCGGTTCGTAGATTTGCTTGAATATGTGGGTTTGGGTATTCGCCGGGGCTTGACGCGAAATCAGCTTTCTCGAAATGCGTTAGAAGCTTTACAGCCGCAAAGGCGTCTTTGCTACTTTTTTGACAGTTCTGCAGCACCTGCTGCCGAGAAAGACCTCGCGTGACTTTGCAGCAGAGTTTTCTGATTGACCCTCTGCTTGCCTCCATGCTCGATGGTTTGCAGGAGGCGGTCTGGCTGCTGGATGCGCAGACATTGCGTGTCGTGCATGCCAATGCAGCCAGTATGCAGCTCACGGGCTACACGCCCGAGCAGGCGCAGGAGCAGTATGTCGATGTGCTGTGCGCCTCCCTGGTGCAAAAGGCGTTCTGGCAGGATGCCTCAAACTGGGTGGGCGGGGCGAAATTTCTCACAGAAATCTGTACAGCCAATGGTTCATTGACAGCTGTGGAGATGGGGGTGGGCTCCATCGCCCTGAATCCACGCTGGTTGATGCTCACCATGCTCGACCGCAGCGAGCAGTTGCGGCACGAGAGCGAACTGGACATGCTGCTTGCAGAGTTGCGGGCGACGCTTGAGTCCGCTGCAGATGGCATGCTGGTCTGTGATCTGCGCGGTGGCATTCGGGCATTCAATCACCGTTTCGCGGAGCTGTGGCAACTACCCGAACCACTGCTCGTGCAGCGAGATGATGCGGCCGTCTTTGCCCATCTGGAAGCGCAGACCATCAGCAGCGAGAGTCAGTTCACTCTTTTACAGGATGCGCAGGACCTGTCGGCTCCTGAAACCTCGGAGGTACTGCAGCTGCTCAGTGGCAGGGTGCTGGAGCGTCGCTCCGTGCCTCAGCTCAGTCGCGGTGTGGCGATAGGGCGTATCTACTCCTATCGAGACATCACGGTGGAATCCAGCTCGGCGACAGAACTACGTCTGGCTGCAAGAGTGTTCGAGTCCAGCCTGGACGGTATCTTCATTGCCGATGCCAATGGTGTCATCGTTCAGGTCAACCCGGCCGGCGGGCAGTTGCTGCATGGCAAGGCGGTGCTGGGGCTCGCTGCCTGGACTCTGTTCGAGTCCGAGGGAGGGCCTGTGTCCGACCTGCTGGAGCTGGCCGCTGCGCGCTGGGATGTGGGCAGCTTCTGGGAGGGCAATCTTTGGCTCAAGCAGAGTGAAGGTCAGCGCTGCGCGGTCTGGCTGTCCTGGGTCGCATTGCGTGACGGCTATGGGCGTCTGGTACAAAGCATTGGCTTTATGCGCGACATGACCATGCAGCGCAGTGCCCAAAAGCAGATTGAGCAGCTGGCTTACAGTGATGCGTTGACAGGGCTGCCCAATCGCCTGAGTTTGAGCCGTCACGTGCAAGCCGCAATCACTGCTGCGCGCTTCACACAGCAGCCCTTCAGCATTCTGTTTCTGGATCTGGATCGTTTCAAGATCATCAACGATTCATTGGGCCATGACTTCGGCGACCGGGTGCTCAAGCTGGTTGCTCAGCGGCTGAGCGGACTGCTGCGCCCTGCGGATGTGCTGTGCCGTCAGGGCGGGGACGAATTTGTTCTCTATCTGCATGATTGCACGGGAGAAGGGGCTTCGGCCGTGGCTGCCCGTATTCTGGACGAAATGCGCCAGCCCTTCATGCTTGACGGCCTGGGCTTTTCCGTTCAGTGCAGCATTGGGGCTGCGCAATTTCCGGCGGATGGTTTGACGCTGGACGAGCTGATTCGTCAGGCCGATATCGCCATGTATCGTGTCAAGGAGCGTGGACGCGGCAATTTCAGTTTCTACCAGCCGCAAATGAGTGCGGGTCTGCTCTCGCGCATGAAGCTGGAGCATGCCATGCGCCAGGCGCTGGACAAGGGGCATATGGCCGTGCACTTTCAGCCACAGGTACATATCCGTTCGGGTCGCATTGTGGCGGCAGAGGCTTTGCTTCGATGGACGGACCCCGAGCTGGGGGTGATCTCTCCTGCAGCCTTCATTCCCTTGGCGGAGGAGTCCGGCTATGTGGTTGCGCTGGATGCCTGGGTGCTGGAGCAATCAGTACAAGAGGCGGCGCGCTGGCTGGCTATGGACATGCCTGTCAAGGTGTCGGTGAATGTCTCCGCGCTGGAGTTCAGGCAACCGGACTTTGTGGATCGCCTCAAATACGTGCTGGAAGCCAGCGGCTTGCCGGCACAGTGGCTGGAGCTGGAGCTGACCGAGAGCATTTTGCTGCAGGAAGCGCAGGAAATGGCTTTGCGCGTGCACCAGATCGCAGAGCTGGGTGTGGGTCTGGTCATTGACGACTTCGGTACCGGTTATTCGAGCTTGGCTTATTTGAAAAAACTGCCGATCTCCAAGATCAAGATCGACCAGAGTTTTGTGCGCGGCCTGCCGCACGATGCGGGAGACAAGGCCATTGTGGGCGCCATCATCAGCATGGGGCAGGCATTGGGTGTGGAACTTGTGGCAGAAGGAGTGGAAACGCAGGAGCAATGCCAGGCAATTGAGCAGTTACAGGGTGACTACTTTCAGGGCTATCTGTGCTCGCCAGCCTTGCCTGCGGAGCAATTCCGAAAGCGCTTGGAGCAGAGTGCATCCGAGCAGGAGCCGGGAGCTCAGCCGTATTCGTCGGATGACGATGCCAGTGGTATTCATATTGCAGGTCTGCAATAGTTGGAGGGCATGCTTTTTTGCTAGGTTTCCTATCGTCTGATTTGACGATGCGCAGTTTGTGGGGACTCAGCAAAATCAAGGCATTTCTTGGGCCGACTTCCGGGTGCGTGCATCAATGAAGAACGCGCGCAGAGTTGAGTAACTGTGCGGTATTTGATGGGCCGGATTTTTTGAGACAGCAAATGCCCAAAAGCGATTACGCAACTTTTGATTTCTACAACTATCGCTCGGATGCTCTTCAGGCCGTCACCGGCTTTCCCGTTTCGTATGCTGTGGAGCCTGAGGCAGCTTCTTCGCCGGAACAGGTCCCGGTCATCGGTACCGAAGCCCTGAGTCAACTGATTACTGCGCTGTACGAGTCAGCCCTGGACCCGCAGAACTGGAAGGTATTTCTGGAGCTGCTGCGCTCAAGCGCCAATGGCAACTACGCCTCGCTCGTGGTGCGCGATCCTCATGGTGAGAATGTGGGCTGGGTGATTTCAGCATCGAGCGGTCGCTCCGAAGTCATTCCTTACGACCCCTATGCGCAATGGAGCCCGTTTCTCGGTATCGCCAAGGACAAGGTGCTCACCCTGTTGGATGTGATGACGGAAGCCGAATGGCATTCCTGTCGCTACTACAACGACTGGTGCAAGGGGGTGGACATCGAGCACATTCTGGCCGTGGATGTCATGACCGATAACGGCTGCTCCTATGGTTGGCGTATCACGCGGCCTGCGGCGGCGGGAGCATTCGAGTCAACACATCTGGACGTGGTGCGCATGTTGGTGCCGCACCTCAAGCGGGTGTTGAACATGCAGCTGAATCTGCATCGTGACCGGCAGGTCATTTCGCTATACGGGCGTGCCACTGCGCAGCTGATGATGGGCGTGGTCATTCTCGATCAGACGGGGAAAATGATCGAAGCCAACCCAGCAGCCACCACCATTTTGAACGTGGGCGATGGAATACGGGTCAACAACGGTGCGCTCGAGGCCGTCTATGCTAATGACAATCGCCGGCTGCAGCGTCTGATCCGCGATGCCTTGCTCTCTCCCAAGCTGGAGAGCGTCTCCATGACCGAGGGCATGTCCATCACTCGCCAGTCCGGCCAACTCAACTGGGGCGTGGTGGTGCAAAGCATCTCTCCCGATGAATGGACCGAAGGCAAGCAGCGTCCCAGCGTAGCGGTTTTTCTGCGTGATACGACGGGCAAGGCAGAGCCGCCCGTCAAGCTCACGCAGCAGCTTTTCCATCTGACTCCTGCAGAGACAGCAGTGGCCACGCATCTGAGCAACGGCATGTCTTTGGAGGAGGCGGCCGAGGCTTTGGGTATCAAACCCAATACCGCCCGCGCCCATTTGCGCTCCATCTTCTCCAAGACCGGGGTACGTCGTCAGACCGAACTGGTGCGACTCTTTCTCAACAGCGTGGCCTGGTTGGGCAATCATTGATTCCAGCCCGGAAAACAGGCAAAAAAGGCCCGGCAAGCGGGCTGTTTCTTGTGCCTGGCTGGAAGCTGTTGTCAGCGTGGGGCTTACATCCGTCATCGCCTCGTGGTTGTTGGAGTCGCAGTCATGGCGCTTGAAGTCGTCATTCACTGGCTGGGTCATGCCTTAAAGGTCGGCACTATCACGGCGGAGACGCTGCCTGCAAGGTTGAAACCAGGTTTGAATGCGAAGGCAGATGCGCCACCGACGTCTGGAGCTGTCGAATGCCGGTCGCAGCCTTTCTGTTAGTCGCTTAGTACGCTTGCTGCAGAGGCGAGAGCATCGAGCACTGTCGGCTGAGTTTCCTGCGCAGGCTGCATGCAGGGGAACAGGGTGGCAGTTGTTTGCAATGCGTTGCGGCATGGTCGGAGATCTTGCTTTCCATTTCGGCTCCTCGAATGAGAAAAGCACGCGACGGGCAGGGGTTGCAGGGCGGCGCTCGTCCCTGGCCTTCTTGAAAGCTGGAGGAGGTTGATGAATGGCAGCTGCCGCAGCGCTTACCAGATTGAGTGTTGAGGGCAGGACTCCAGAAAGTAAAAGCCACATAGCGGATAGCTATGGTTAAACTATGGCTGATTAATTCAGTGAGGCATGTATGGATCGAATGGATGCCGGCGCAACGTATGAAATGAGCCCGCGCAGGGTTGTGTTTGAGTACAGGACCAATGGTGAGGCTCGATCAGCAGCTATCAGTGGCGATGCGCTTGAGCGCCTGACCAGAGCCAAGGAACTTGCTGGAGCGGGGCAGAACTTGGCGGCATACAGAGCCCATTGGCAAGCAATTCATGGGCTGGCTGCGACAAAGCACGATCAAGGTCAGGGGCCTGTCGTCATTCGCGTCGGTGATATTCAAGCTCGATAGAGTGATGCGGGTCCTGTGCCAGGCTCTCTGTGCTCATGAAGGAGTCGGGCGGCAACCTTTCTTGCTTCTTGAATCTGGACGTCAAGCCATTCGGCCTTGGCGGCTGCAGCGGCCAGCTCTGTACCTTGCGAAGCGGCTGTAGAGGGTATGGGGCTTAATGGTGCAGTGCGCATGGCGTTTCTGGAAGCAAAAAGCTCGCGCGATGGCGAGCCTGTTTGTTGCTTGAGCTGGCTTGTCAGAGCCCACTCATGCGACTCACGGTTGGAGTGCAGTTAATTCATGCTGGGCGTCGTGGCGTTGGCAGATGGCCGCCGTCGACGTAGATGTTCTGACCGGTGATCCATTCGCCTTGGTCGCTGCACAGGAATGCGACCAAGTGGGCGATATCTTCGCCGGTACCTGCTCGACCCAGAGAGATGTAGCCGGCGATCATGTCGTCCCACACTTTGCCGCGAGGCACATCATCCAGGCGACTTGTTTCCACGATGCCTGGAGCCACGACATTCACGCGAATCTTCTTGGGGCCAAGCTCTCGCGCCATGATGGTGGTCAGGCCATTGATGGCCACCTTGGTGGTGGCGTAGGCGCCAGTATCGGGTGCCAGCAGCTGCGCTGCCAGCGACGAGATATTGATGATGGCGCCGCCTTCTCCCTGTGCCCCCATATGTTTTGCGAACGCACGAGACATATAGAAGGTTCCGTTCAGGTTGACATTCATCACCCGATGCCATGTATCGATGGATAGCTCCGTCACCGGGATGCGGTCGTCGCCGCGGGTTGCGCCCGCGTTGTTGATCAGAAAATCCACACGTCCCCATTCTGCAATCGTGCGTGCAAGCAATGCGTCGATGGACTCTGGATTGCTGACATCGGAAACCACAGGCAGGGCGCGGCGCCCGAGCTGACGGATTTCATCCGCCACCGATTCGATATCTCGCCAATGCGCTTTGCGCTCATCTTCCGGATAGGTGTCGGGGGCGCGGCCCGTGCCCGTCAGGACAACATCACAACCCGC
>Ga0209370_1001115_pt1 | contig 26021 bp, 30 predicted proteins | sample AgamicAtPrz_FD_187164 | JGI IMG/M metagenome (GOLD analysis project Ga0209370, IMG submission 187164) | Agave microbial communities from Guanajuato, Mexico - At.P.rz (SPAdes) (version 2) | ecosystem: Host-associated > Plants > Phyllosphere > Phylloplane/Leaf | place: Guanajuato, Mexico... | reverse complement strand
GGTTGGCGGTGATGCCGACATCGGCCAGCTGCTTCTGTACCAGCACGGCGATCTGCTCGTCGGCCTCGTTGCCGGCGTTGACCACGTAGTTGACCTTGAGCCCCTCGGCACCGGCCTTCTTCAGCAGTTCACGGGCCTTGGCCGGGTCGAACGGGCGTTGCGGGTTGTTGGCATTGTGGTACAGCGCGCCTTTTGGAATGTACGAGTAGGCCGCCTCGCCATGGCCGAAGGTCACGGTTTCCACCAGCGCCTTCTTGTCGATCGCCAGGTCGATGGCCTCGCGAACCTCGACTTTACCCAGCAGGCCTTTCTCATGGTTGATGAGCAGGTGGTCCTCGCGGGTCGACGGGTCGATGTGGATGGTCAGGCTCTTGTCCTTCTGCAGCGCATCGACGCGGGAGAACGGCACGAAGATCGCCGAGTCCAGCTCGCCGGCCTGGACCTTGAGCATGCGCGTGTTGTCGTCGGGGATCGAGATCCACTCGACGCCGTCCAGGCTGACCTTGTCGGCTTCCCAGAAGTAGGGGTTTTTCTCCAGGATCACGCGGTCGCCGCGCAGCCACTCCTTGACCTTGAACGCGCCGGAGGTCACCGGCTCCTGGGCGTAGGCCTCTTCGCCGATGGCGTCCATGGCCTTTTTCGACAGGATCGACACGTTGGCGGTGGCCAGCTGCGCGAGGAACGGCACCGACTTGTTCTTCAGGGTCACCACCAGGGTGCGGTCATCCGGCGCTTCGGCCTTGTCGATGATCTTGTAGGAGTCGGCCCACAGCGAGCCAGGGTTGTCGCGGATACGCAGCAGGGAGAACGCCGCATCGCTGGCCGTCAGCGGCGAGCCGTCGGAGAACTTGGCCTCGCGGACCTTGAAGGTGTAGGTCAGGCCATCATCGGAGACCTTCCAGCTTTCGGCCAGGCCCGGCAGGAGCTTGGTGCCGCTGTTGTCGACGCGCACCAGCACGTCGTAGACGTTGGCGAAGACCCAGCTGTCGCGGTTCTGCGCGCTCTTGATCGGGTCGAAGGTGGTGCTCTCCTCGCGGCAGCCGATGGTCAGCACGCCGGCGGCCTGGGCCATGCCGCCGGCCAGGGTGCTGGCGGCCAGCACGGCGGCGGTGAGTAACTTCAATGCGGTGGGTTTCATGCTCAAGCTCCGTTTGATGGTCATGTGGGGTGGGTCAGCACGGCAGCCGCGGGTGGACGCAGGCATGGTAGCGGCCACTTTCTGCGTGGCTGGGGGGAATGTCTGCGCCGCACTGGGGCAACGCGTGGCGGCAACGTGGGTGAAAGGCGCAGCCGGACGGTGGCTGCAGCGGGCTAGGCGGCTCGCCGGCCAGCGGGTGCCGCGGCAGGCGCCGGGCCGGGTCGATGTCGGCGATGGACTGCACCAATGCGGCGGTGTAGGGATGGCGCGGGTCGTCGAAGACCTCGGCCACCGGGCCTTCCTCGACGATCCGCCCCAGGTACATCACCGCCACCCGGTCGCACAGGTGGCGTACCACGCCCAGGTCGTGGGTGATGAACAGCAGGGCCAGGCCCATGCGCTGGCGCAGTTCCAGCAGCAGGTTGATGATCTGCCCCTGGATCGACACGTCGAGGGCGGCAACGCACTCGTCGGCGACGATCAGCCTGGGCTCGACGGCCAACGCCCGGGCGATGCCGACCCGCTGGCACTGCCCGCCACTGAGCGAGCCGGGCTTGCGCTCGGCCAGTTCGGCGCGCAGGCCGACCAGGCCGAGCAGTTCGGCGACCCGGGCCGGGATCTGCGCGGCGGGCACCTTGCGCTGCACCTGCAGCACCTCGGCGAGGATCTGGCCGATGCGCTGACGTGGATTGAGCGCGCTGTACGGGTCCTGGAAGATCATCGCGGTCTCGCGGCGCAGGCGCTCGATATCCAGGCGGTTGCCCTGGCGCATGTCGCTGCCGTCGAACAGCACCTGCCCGCTGCTGGCCGGGGTCAGTTGCAGGATGGCCCGGGCCAGGGTGCTCTTGCCGCAACCCGACTCGCCCACCAGGCCCAGGGCCTGGCCGGCGGCGAGGCTCAGCGAGGCGCCGTTGACGGCGTTGACCCTGCGTGGACGCAAGTTCAACAGGCCGCCGCCCGGGGCGGGGAATTGCACATGCAGGTCGTTGACCTGCAACAGCGTGGTCATGACAGGCCTCCGGCCAGCAGCGGGGTATGGCAGGCCAGGCGATGGCCGGGGCCAGTCACGCGCAGCTCCGGCAGATGTGCCCGGCAGTCAGGCGTGGCCTGTGGGCAGCGCGGTTCGAATCGGCACCCGGCGGGCAGGGCGTCGAGCAGCGGCGGTTGCCCGGCAATGGTGTTCATCAGCCCCGCGTGCCGCCGCGCCGCGGGGTGGCAGGCCAACAACCCGGCGCTGTAGGGATGGCGCGGCTGGCTCAGCAGGGCCTGCTTGGCGCCATGTTCACACAGGCGCCCGGCGTACATCACGGCGATGCTGTCGCAGGTCTGCGCCACCACGCCGAGGTCGTGGCTGATCAGGATCATCGACAGGCCGCGGCGGTCGCGCAGCTCCAGCAGCAGGCGCAGGATCTGCGCCTGCACGGTGACGTCCAGCGCCGTGGTCGGCTCGTCGGCGATCAGCACCTTGGGGCTGCAGCCCAGGGCCACGGCGATCATCGCCCGTTGCCGCATGCCGCCGGAGAACTCGTGGGGATAGCTGTCGACGCGGGTTTTCGGGTCGGGGATGCCGACCTGGCGCAGCACCTCGATGGCCTCGGCCCGTGCTTCGCGCCGCGAGGCGCCCTGGTGCAGGCGGATGCCCTCGGCGATCTGCGCGCCGATGCGCATCAGCGGGTCGAGGTGGCTGCTGGGGTTCTGGAAGATCATGCCCAGCTCGCGTCCGCGCATACGGCGCATGCCGGCCTCGTCCAGGCGCAGCAGGTCGTTGCCGGCCAGGCGCACGGCCTGGCCTTCGAGGCGTAGGTTGGGCGATGGCAGCAGGCGCATCAGGCCGCGGCAGGCCAGGGTCTTGCCCGAGCCGCTTTCGCCCACCAGGCCGAGGATCTCGCCCTCGCCGAGGTCGAAGGACAGGCGATCGACCAGGGTGATTTCCTGTTGGCCGGCGCAGGCGATGACGCTCAGTTCGCGGACCTGGAGCAGGGCAGGGCTCATGTGCGGTCTCCCAGCAGCTCGGCGACGCCGTCGGCCAGCAGGCTGAAACCCATGGCCAGGGTCACCACGGCCAGGCCCGGGAAGGTGCAGATCCACCAGGCGCTGGTTATGAAACTCTGCCCCTCGGCGACCATGGTGCCCCATTCCGGGGTCGGCGGCTGCACGCCGAGGCCCAGGTAGCTGACGGCCGCGCCGTTGAGCAGCACCAGCACGGCATCCGACATGCAGAACACCACCGAGCCGAACAGGGCGTTGGGCAGCAGGTGGCCGAACAGCACGCGTCGGTGGCTGAACCCCAGGCTCCTGGCGGCCAGGGCGAAATCGCCTTGCTTGAGCACCAGGATCTGCGAGCGGATCAACCGCGCATAGGACACCCAGCCGACCAGGGCCATGGCGATGTAGAAGCTGCCCAGGCCCGGGCCGAGGATGGCCATGATCGCCAGCATCAGCACCAGGAACGGGAAGGCCAGGACGATATCGACCAGGCGCATGCAGACGTTGTCCAGCAGCCCGCCGACATAGCCGGAAACCGCGCCGATGCAGGTGCCGAGCAGGAACGGGAAGATCACCCCGATCAGTGCCATCTGCAGGTCGATGCGCGCGCCCCAGATCACCCGTGAAAGGATATCGCGGCCGAAGTTGTCGGTGCCGAACGGGTGGGCAAGGCTGGGCGCGGCCAGGCGCAGGTCGGCGTTCTGCGCCAGCGGGTCGAACGGTGCTATCCATGGCGCGCACAGCGCCAACAGGCACCAGCCGAGGACGATCGCAAGGCCGCAGTACAGCGTCAGGCGGCCATTGCCCAGGTGCCAGGCCAGGCGCCAGCGCAGCGCCAGTGCGGGGCTCTGGCTCATTGGATGGTCACCCGCGGGTCGAGGGCGGTGGTCACCACGTCGGCGATGAAGTTCACCGCCACCGTGGCGCAGGCCAGCACCATGGCCACGCCCTGGACCACCATGTAGTCGCGGGTGAAGATGCCGCGCACCAGCAACTGGCCGACGCCGGGCAGCGAGAACAGGCTTTCGATCACCACGGTGCCGCTGATCAGCCAGCCGATGTTGACCGCTAGCAGGTTGATGGTCGGCAGCATGGCGTTGGGCAGGACGTGCCGGCGCAGGATCGCCCCTTCGCCCAGGCCGCGGGCGCGGGCAGCGGTGACGTGGTCGGCCTGCAGCTCAAGGAGAATGCTCGCGCGCAGGTTGCGCACCAGCACCGCCGAGAGCGCCAGGGCGATGGTCAGGCACGGCAACACCAAATGGTGCAGCTTGTCTGGCCAGGTGCGGCCATAGCCGGACACCGGGAACAGCCCCCAGTGCACGCTGAACAGCAGGATCAGCATCAGCCCCAGCCAGAAGGCCGGCAGGCCGAGCCCGGCGGTGGTGATCAGGCGGATCAGGTTGTCGGCCCAGCCGCCCTTGTGCCGGGCGGCGAGGGTGGCCAGCGGCACGGCGATCAGCAACGCCAGCAGCACGCTGCCCAGCACCAGCAACACGGTCGGCTCGATGCGCCCGGCAATCAGCGGCAGCGCGTCGACCTTGTACAGCAATGACTTGCCCAGGTCGCCGTTGAGCAGGTTCTTCAGGAAGTACAGGTACTGCACCCAGATCGGCTCGTCGAGGCCGAACTGGGCGCGAATCTTCGCAATCGCGTCCGGCGTGCTGCGCGCGCCCAGCAGCACCCGCGCCGGGTCGCCGGGGATCGAGCGCACCAGCACGAAGGTGATGATGCTGATGCCCAGCAGTACCGGCAGCAGTTGCAACGGGCGGATCAGGACGAACCGGTAACGTGCCAGGCTCATCGATCAACCCCGGTTGCGTTGCAGGAAGTCCAGCAACACCGGGAAATAGGCCTGAGGTTCTTCGTAGAACGGCATGTGGCTACTGTTGGGGAACACGTGCAGCTCGGCGCGGCCGTGCAGGGCCAGGTTCATGCGCATGGCGCAGGCGGGGGTCAGCTCGTCGTGCTGGCCGGTGGTGATCAGCACCGGCATGCGGAACTCGCCCATCTGCTCGAGGCGGTTCCAGTCCTTGAGGTTGCCGATATAAAGGAACTCGTTGGGGCCCTGCATGGTGCTGTACGGGCCCATGTTCCAGTCGCCCAGCGAGCGCTGGACCGGTGCCGGCCACTGCTCGAGGCGGCAGACGTGACGGTAGTTGAGCAGGGTGATGGCCGCCTGGTACTGGGGATGGTCGAGGGTGCCCAGGGCCTCGTGGCGCTGCATCATCGCCACGGTCTCGCTGCCCAGCGCGCCGCGCAGGCGTTCAAGCTCGGTGATCAGGTGCGGGATGTCGCCGACGGTGTTCTCGAGAATCAGGCTTTTCAGCGACTGCGGGTGATGGATGGCGTACTCGATTGCCAGCCAGCCGCCCCAGGAATGCCCCAGCATGTGCACGCGACCCAGGTCCAGGACCTGACGCACGCGTTCGACCTCGGCCACGTAGCGGGTGATGTTCCACAGGCTGTCGTCATCCGGGCGGTCGGAGGCGCCGGTACCCAGCTGGTCGAAGGCGACCACGCGGATACCCTTGTCCTTGAGCCAGGCATGGGCGTCGCGCAGGTAGTCGCAGGGCAGCCCCGGCCCGCCGTTGAGGCACAGCAGCACCTCGTCCCCTTCGCCAAAGCTGTACACCACGACGTTGTGGCCATCGACCTCTACGTCGAACCGCTGGTCAGGTTGCATCTCACGCCACATCGCTACTCTCCTGTTGGCCATGGCTTGGGGCTATAACTAACGCAGGAGATTTCGTCGCCTACAAGCTAGTGTTTCCTATAGGTTTTGTATGGCAGTCCCGCGCCAAGCCGTGGCATTCTACGTGCCGGACTTCAAGTTGGAAATCCACCAGGAACACAGGGAGTGTCAGGTATGCAGGCCAAGGTGGCTGAACTCAATTCGCGTCTGGCGTCAGGGAACAGCCTGGACGAACAGATGGACAGCGTCGCCGACCTGGCGGCGCAACTGGGCTTCGACGCCCTGGTGTATGACTACAGCCCGGTACCGCTGGACCACACCGGCGAGCTGATCACACCGTCCGTGGTCAGGCTGCGCCAGACCCCGAAGGACTGGCAGGACCTGTGGTGCTCCGAGGGTTTCTACCAGATCGACCCGGTGCAGCAGGTGGCCGTGTCCTCCATCGCCCCCTTCGTCTGGTCGTACCTGCCCAAGGGCGAGACCGTCCTGCAGCGCTTGCTCGACAGGCGCCATGCCCCGGTGGTCGGCTACTTGCACGACGCGCAGCTGACCTGCGGGGTAACCGTCCCCATCCATCTGCCGCGCGGCGGCCTGGCGACCCTGACCGGCCTGCGTCCCCAGACCAGCCAGCGCGATCTGGACGACGCCCGGGAGCACCTTGCCGATTTCAGCCTGATCGCCCATGCCTTGCAGGAGGCCGCCCACCCATTGCTGGCCAAGGAGTCGGCCACCCGCGTCATCCGCCTGACCCGCCGCGAAGTCGAGTGCCTGCGCTGGGCCGCCGAGGGCCTGACGGCTGGGGAGATCGCCGACAAGCTCAACCGCTCGCTGGCGACGATTTCACTGCACCTGACCTCGGCCATGCACAAGCTGGGGGCCAAGAACCGCGTCCAGGCGGTCGCCCGGGCGGTGCATTACCGCCTGCTCGACCCGTGAAAGGGGCAAAAAAAACCGAAAACCTAGCGAACTCTCTAGTTATGCCGCGTTGCGCGTAGGGTTATCGTGTGTTCCATGATTCACATGGAGCCGGATGAAATGGAACTCACCCCATCGCGTGAAGGTTTTGCCCCCTTCGGCGACTACCAGACCTGGTACCGCGTCACCGGCGACCTGGCCTGTGGCCGCACCCCCCTGGTCATCCTGCATGGCGGCCCGGGCTGCACCTATGACTATGTCGATGCCTACAAAGATGTCGCCGCCGGTGGCTACCCGGTCATCCACTACGACCAGCTGGGCAATGGCCGCTCCACCCACCTGCCGCAGATGCCGCCGTCGTTCTGGACGGTAAAGCTGTTCCTGGATGAACTCGACAACCTGCTCGAGCACCTGGGCATCAGCGAGCGCTACGCACTGCTGGGCCAGTCCTGGGGCGGCATGCTCGCCAGCGAGCACGCGGTGCGTCAGCCCAGGGGCCTGCGCTGCCTGGTGATCGCCAATTCGCCGGCCGACATGCGCACCTGGGTGCGCGAGGCCAACCGTCTGCGCGAGGAGCTGCCCAAGGACGTCCAGCAAACCCTGCTGCGCCACGAAGCCGTGGGCGACTACACCGCGGCTGACTACATCGCCGCCACCCGGGTGTTCTACGACCGCCACGTGTGCCGGCTCAAGCCCTGGCCGGAGGAGGTGGCACGCACCTTCGCCCAGGTGGAGGCCGACCCGACCGTGTACCACGCCATGACCGGGCCCAACGAATTCCACATCATCGGCAGCACCAGGGACTGGACCATCGTCGACCGCCTGCCGCGGATCAACGTGCCGAGCCTGTTGATCTCCGGGCGCTATGACGAGGCGACGCCGCTGGTGGTCAAGCCATACCTGGACCTGATCCCCGGTATCCGCTGGGCGTTGTTCGAAAACTCCAGCCACATGCCGCATGTGGAGGAGCGCGTGGCGTGCATGGGCACCGTGGTCAAGTTCCTCGACGAGAGTCTGTAGCTTCAACGGCCGCCCGCCGGCCGACAGTTTCCCTTCCTCAGGCCTGTCCGGGTTCAACCCGGCGGGCCTGAGTTTTATCTTTTCCCAGGTTACGAGCTCCAGCCCTTTTCCACGCGGTGATCAACAACCCGACGCCCCAGCGCTATCCTTGATTCAGGTCCCCGAGGAACCTCACCATGCGCCGGCTGATAATGCTGTTGCTGTTCACTGCCATCCCAGGCTGCCAAACCCCAATGCCAGCCGCCAACCCGCTGATGGCCTGGGTCGACCTGTCGCTGCCATTCCCCAATGACCGCGTCCTGCTGGCCGAACGCCTGGACAAGCAACGCCTGGACGAAGGCCGTTTCTTCCAGGTCAGCCCTGGCAGCCACGAACTGGTCGTGCGCTTCGACTATGAAACGAACGGTGGAGGAGGCATGAGCATGCTGGGCGGCACCACCGTTCGCCAATGCTACCTTACCCTCGATTACGCCCACTTCCAGGCCGGTCAGCGCTATGTGCTGGAAGCCCGCTCCATGGCCCTGACTCCCGAGGCGAGGTTGTACAATGCCGCCCGGGAGATCGTCGCAGAGGTCAGTGAGTTCTACTGCCTGATGTGACCGACCCCAATTCATTGATTGTTGGTGAAGGAATTCAACCGTTGTGTGAAGCATGAGTCGTTCGCTGTTCATTTCCCTGGATGGCCCCAAAGGCACCGGCAAGACCACGCTGCTGGAGGCCGTCACCCAAGCGCTGAGGGCGGACAACAGGAAGGTGGTCCGCATCAGCGAGAAGAAAAGCGATCCCTATCGGGGCGAAACCATGGTCCTGGTCAACCAGTTCGTCAGGAAACCCAGCCGGGAACTGGAAATGAAGGTTTGCGAGCGCCTTGCGCACAGCCGTGCCTGGATTTCCCGGCACGTACTGGCCAAGCAGCCAGCAGACAGCATCATCCTGATCGATCGCTGGTATCCGTCCGATGCGGCGTTTCGCCGGCTGGTGCCGTTTGCCGAGATCCTGCGGTTGAACATCGAACGCAACGTGAGGGTGCCGGACCTGCACGTGGGCGTTGTCACCGATCCTGAAATCTCGTGGGGCAGGGCAGCGGCGCGGTCGCGCGGGTTGAGCAGTACCGTGATGCACGCGCTGGAGGAGCATGTCGCGTGCACCCAAGCGTTCGAGCGAGTGGTGGCCGATCAAGGCTGGGTTTTATGTCGCAACGAAGGAACGCTTGAAGAGGCGACAAGGGCGTTGGTATCGGAGATCCGGCGCCTGCTTTGATTGGCCTGTTTCAGTCCGGCATGAGCGGGTTGTGCCTTTCCACTTCACCAGGATGATGACGAAGATTTTCACTCCTTCGGTGAAAGTGTTCACGCGCCCAGCCGGTGTTTCCCAGGCGCCGGGCACGCCAGACTGGCTGGCAATCAACTGACCAGGAGCTTGACGTGAACACACAAGACCTTCCCCTCGTTTCCCTTGCCATCCTCAAGGCCAAGCCAGGCCAGGCAGCGGCGCTGAAAGAGGCCTTGCTGGCCCTGATCGAACCGACCCGGGCCGAGCCCGGCAATCGTGACTACATGCTGTTCGAACGCAGCGATGAGCCCGGGACGTTCTACATGCGCGAAGCGTTCGACCATCAACAGGCCCTGGATACCCACCTGGCCACCGAGCACTTTCGGTGTTTTGCCGAGCAGGCTGACCAGCTGCTGGCAGAGCCATTGCAACTGATCTTCCTTGACCCAGTGTCCAGTGTCGTTGCGCCCCATCCCTGACAAGCCTGCAAGTCACCAGGGAATCGGTCTGCCGTCCCAGGCCCAGAAGGTACCGGTCTGTGAGGGTCCATGCCGGCCGATGAGTTCGAGGATGCAACCAGCGGCAAACGCAGGCGAGAACAGTTTGTCGATTGGCACATTGCCCTGGAAGGGGCGCGAGAGCTGGGTGTCGGTGGTCCCGGGGTGCAGGGCAAGGACTGTCGACGCGGGATTGAGCCGTTTGAGTTCGATACTGGCCGTGCGCAACAGCTGGTTGAGCGCGGCCTTGCTGGCGCGATAGCTGTACCACCCGCCAAGGTGGTTGTCGCCGATCGAGCCGACCCGGGCCGACAAGGCGGCGAAGGTGACCGGTTGCTGGCGCAGCAACGGCAGCAGGTGCTTGAGCAGCAGGATAGGGGCGAAGCAATTGGTCAAGAAGCCGGCTTGCAACCCCGCGATGTCCAATTGCGCCAGGGACTTCTCGGCGCGAGCCGGGGTTTCGTGAAGTACGCCGAGGGTACTGATGACCAGATTCAACTGCGCACAGCTGGCCTGGACCTGCGCCGCCAGTGCTTGCAACGCCTGTTCATCCCGAGCATCGCAATCGATGCGCATCAACCTGCGGCCATGCGTCAGGGCCAGGGCATCGAGCGACGTGCTGCGGGTTGCCTGGCGCGACACGGCGATCAGCAGGTCCACGTCTTCGCGTGCCAGCAGTTGTTCGCACAGGGCAAGGCCGATGCCTTGGCTGGCGCCGCAGACCAGTACGCTTGCGGCGCCGTGGAGATTGGTGATGAAACTCATCCGAGGTGCTCCCTGGCATGAATCGAGCTGCCGTTAATTTCTATACAGCATTGGAAAATATCTGTACAAAGCCATAATCTTGTACATAATTTGTCTTCTGTACAGGTTTGTCATGGTTTTCTCCGGACGATTGGCCTGCCTCTGTCTGCTGCTGATGTCGCTCACTTCGGTCGGCGCGGACTGGCGAGCCACGCTTGTGACGGCTCAACGGCTGGGTGAAGGCGAGTTCACCTGGTTCGGCCTGCGCCTGTACAGCGCCCGTTTGTGGGCCGAGGGACCGCTGCTGGACTGGAGCCGGCCATTCGCCCTGGAGCTGACCTACCACCGATCGTTGTCCCGGGAAACGCTGGTCAAGGCCAGCTTGGAGGAGATGCGCCGTCTTGGCGCCGGCACCGTTACCCCACAACAGTTCGACGTCTGGGCCCGCGAGATGCAGGCGGCATTCGTGGATGTGCGCCCCGGTATGCGCATCACCGGGGTGTTCCTTCCGCAAACAGGTTGCCGCTTCTACGTCGATGGCCGACTGCGCCATGAAGTGGCCGATGGGGCTTTCGCCCGGGCCTTCTTTGCCATCTGGCTTGACCCGCGCACCCGGGATCCACAACTGCGCCAGCGCCTGCTCGGCCTGGCCGGCAACGATCGAGGACACTGAACATGTACAAAGCATTGTTGTTGGCCGGGTGCCTGCTGCTGGGCAGCTGTGGCAACGTCGGCGTCGAGCACTACGCCGGCGAGCAACCCAAGCTGGACCTGGCGGCCTTCTTCTCGCGTCCGGTTCAGGCCTGGGGCATGTTCCAGAAGCGTTCCGGCGAGGTGGTGAAACGGTTCCATGTGCGGATCGACAGCCGCCGCGATGGTGAGCGGCTGATCCTCGACGAGCAGTTTCTCTACAGTGACGGTACCCGACAGCGGCGCACCTGGACGCTGCTGCCCGATGGCCCCGGTCGCTGGCGTGGCACCGCCGGCGACGTGATCGGCGAGGCCCACGGCGAGGTGGCCGGCAATGCGCTGCGCTGGCGTTACCAACTGGACCTGCCGGTCGACGGGCGGCACTGGCAGGTGGACCTGGACGACTGGATGTACCTGATGGACGACGACACCCTGATCAACCGCTCGCGCATGAGCAAGCTGGGCGTGGAGATCGGCCAGATCACCCTGTTCTTCCGCCGCCTGCCGGAGGGCACGCCATGAATCTCAATACACGCTTCGAGATGGTCGCTGCCGGCCAGGTACGGGCCCTGGAACTGCTGGCGCCGGAGGGCGGTTTCTACCTGCCGCGGGGGGCGGTGACGCTGGGCGGACAGTGGTAGCCTCGCCGATGCGCCTGGGCCTGGTGCTGGGCGACCAGCTGTCGTTCGACTTGGCGAGTCTCGCCGCGCTGGACCCTGCCCGCGATGCGATCCTGATGGCCGAAGTGGAGGGTGAGGCACGCTATGTGCCGCATCATCCGCAGAAAATCGTGCTGGTCTTCAGCGCCATGCGTCATTTCGCCCAGGCGCTGAGGGTACGTGGCTGGCATGTGCACTACGTCGAGCTGGACGCCGACGGCAACAGTGACAGCATTGTCGGCGAACTGCGTCGCTGGCAGCAGGCCCTGGGCGCCACTGAGGTGCACCTGACCGAGTGCGGTGAGTGGCGCCTTGAACAGACGCTACGGGAGGCGGGGCTACCGTTGGTGTGGCACCGCGACACCCGTTTCCTGTGCTCGCGAGAGGCTTTCGCGCGCTGGGCCCAAGGCCGCAGCCAGTTGCGCATGGAGCATTTCTACCGCGGCATGCGCAAGCGTTGCGGCCTGCTCCTGGAGCCCGACGGAAGCCCGGCGGGGGGCGCATGGAATTACGATGACGACAATCGCAAGCCGTTGGCGCGCGGGCTGCGAGGCCCGTTTGCGGCGCATTTCGAACAGGATCCCATCACCCGTGGCGTGGTGGCCCTGGTTCGCCGGCGTTTCAGCGACCACTACGGCGAACTGGACGGTTTCGATTATCCCGTGACGCATGCCGAGGCTCGACAGCTATGGCGTCATTTTCTCGATTTCGGCCTGGCGGCGTTCGGCGACTATCAGGACGCCATGGCTGAAGGCGAGCCCTATCTGTTCCATGCGCGCATCAGCGCGGCGCTGAACATCGGCCTGCTGGACGTGCGCTGCCTGTGCGAAGACGTGGAAGACGCCTGGCGCCAGGGTCGGGTACCGCTCAATGCCGCGGAGGGCTTCATCCGCCAGCTGATTGGCTGGCGCGAGTACGTGCGCGGCATCTACTGGCTGCGCATGCCCGAGTACGCCGGACTCAACCATCTGGGCAACACCCGCGGCCTGCCAGGCTTCTACTGGAACGGACAGACGCGCATGCGCTGCATGGCGCAGGCCATCGGACAGACCTTGCGCCTCGGTTACGCGCATCACATCCAGCGGCTGATGGTCACCGGCAACTTCGCCCTGCTGGCCGGTATCGCGCCGCCCGCGATCTGCCAATGGTACCTGGCCGTGTACATCGACGCGTACGACTGGGTAGAACTGCCCAACACCCTGGGCATGGTGATGCACGCCGATGGCGGCTACCTGGGTTCCAAGCCCTATTGCGCCAGTGGTCGTTACATCCAGCGCATGTCCGATCACTGCAAGGCCTGCAGCTTCAGGGTGGATCAGGCGGTGGGTGAAGAGGCATGCCCGTTCAATGCGTTGTACTGGCATTTTCTCATTCGCCACCGCGCCCAGCTTTCAGGCAATCCTCGCCTGGCCTTGGTGTACCGCAGCCTGGACGGCATGGCGCCAGCCCGGCGCGAGGGCGTGTGGCAACGCGGCGAGGCGCTGCTGGCGCGACTCGATGCCGGCCAGGACTTATGAAGAAGCAGCATCTTCCCCGCAAGGTATGCGCGGTGTGCGGCCGGCCTTTCGCCTGGCGCAAGCGCTGGGCGCGGTGCTGGGCGCAGGTGCGCTATTGTTCCGAACGCTGCCGCCGTTCAGCGCCGCGCGGCCAGGCGCACCAGCAAGGGCAGGGTCAGGGCCCACACCGGCACCAGCAGCAAGCCCGTGACCACGGGCCCCAGGGGCAAGGCGACATCAGCCAGCCTGGCACCGCCCAGGTACGCCAGCGGCCCACCCAGCGCGCCGACTGCCGCCCCGCGCCAGAAGGGCCAGCCCACCCACGCCAGGCTGTGGCGCAAGCCGCTGGCCAGCACCAGCCACAGCAACGCCAGCCACAAGGGTAGTGGCCATGCTTCGAAATGAAACAAACCGATCGCCCCCAGCAGGCTATCCAGCATGCAACCGGCCAAGGTCACGCGCAACAGTGCGCCCACTTCGCTGCCGCGTGCCGGGCACAGTTTCAGGTGCACCGCTAGCCCCAGCGGCACCACCAGCAGCAGCCAGGGAACCTTGGCGCCCAGCACGCAGGCCCACCAGCCGATTTGCAGCCATAGCGCATTGGCGACCAGCCAGGCGCGGGGCATCGTCATTGCCCGGGCAACGGCGCCCGCCGCGCCTCGGGCGCCGCCCACAGCAGTTGCGCCACGCCGATGGCCCGTTCCTCGAAGCCGCCCTGGCAGTAGCACAGGTAGAACTCCCACAAGCGCTGGAATGTCTCGTCGTAGCCCAGTGCAGCCAATGTGCTGCGCCCCTGGCGCAGGTTGTCGCGCCAATGCCGCAGGGTCAGCGCGTAGTCGGCGCCGAAATCCTCCAGGTGCACCAGGTTGAGCGCGGTGCGCCGGCTGGCGGTGTCCAGCAATACGCTCAGCGAGGGCAGGGCGCCGCCGGGGAAGATGTAGCGCTGGATGAAATCCACCGAGCGCCGCGCCCGGGCGTAGCGCTGGTCACGAATGGTGATGGCCTGCAGCAACATCAGCCCGTCGGGCTTGAGCAGTGACGCACACTGGCGAAAGTACGCGGGCAGGTAGCGGTGGCCCACCGCTTCGATCATCTCGATGGAGACCAGCTTGTCGAACGTCCCCGTCAGGTCGCGGTAATCGTCGCACAGCACGGTCACCCGTTGCTCAAGCCCAAGGTCCTTGACCCGTTGCAAGGTGTAGGTGTACTGCGCTTGCGACAGGGTCGTGGTGGTCACCCGGCAGCCGTGTCGGGTGGCGGCGTGGATCGCCAGGCTGCCCCAGCCGCAGCCGATTTCCAGCAGGTGATCCTGCGCGCTCAGCTCGAGCTTCTGGCAGATGCGCTCCAGCTTGCGCCGCTGGGCCTGCTCCAGGGATTGTGCCGGGTGCTCGAACTGCGCTGCCGAATACATCATGGTCGGATCCAGCAGTTGCTCGAACAGGGTGTTGCCCAGGTCGTAATGGGCCAGGATGTTGCGCCGCGCGCCACGCCGGTTGTTGCGGTTCAGCCGGTGCAGCAGCCGCAGGGCAGGGCGTCCCAGGCGGGCCAGGCCGCCCTCGAGGGCATCGAGCACATCGAGGTTGGCCACGAACAGGCGGGTGACCAGCGCCAGGTCCGGGCTGCGCCAGTAACCATGGATGTAGGCTTCGCCCGCGCCGATCGAGCCATTGCCGGCGATCAGGCTCCAGGCGGCGTCCTCGAGTATCTCCACCTCGGCCTGCAGTGCGCTGCCGGGGTCGCCGAACACCCACTGCCGACCGTGGCAAAGCAGGCGCAGATGGCCATGGCGCAGCTTGCCCAGTTGGGCGAGCACGGCCTTGCGCGCCAATCCGCCGAGCAGTGGCGCCAGGCCCGCGGACTTGCTAACGCTCAGGGTGGGAGTCGACATGATCGGGGTCCTCGCAAGGTTGGCCGAGCGCCAGGTTGCCCCGGCTGGCGGCATGGTCGTGGATGGGCGTGCGTTTGACGAACAGGCGCAGGGCTTGCCAGTAGATGGCGGAGACGGTGCGCAGGCTGATCCAGGGGAAGGCCAGGACGTAGTCGCGCACGCCCTTGCGGTCCAGCGGTCTGCGCTTGAGGGCCAGGTCGGCCGCGAACACTTTCTGGCCGCCTTGCCAGTTCTCCATGTGGATGCGCACCTGGGCCTGGTCCAGGTGAAAGCGCACGCGATAGTCCATGTTCAAGGGCATGAACGGCGACACATGAAAGCGCTTGGCCATGGCGAACGTTTTCGCCAGGCCACCTTGCACCGGCAGTACGTAGTGAAAGCGCTGGCGCCACGGGGTGTTGCGCACCTCCAGCAGGATCGCTGCCAGGTGCCCGTCGCGGTCATGGCAGAAATAGAAGCTCACCGGATTGAACGACAGCCCCCAGCAGCGCAGTTGGGTCAGCAGGTGCACCGGCCCGGCGGGCACTTGCCCCGTGGCCTGGCGCACCAGCAACCGCGCGGCCTGGGCCAGCGGCATGCCTTGGCGGGTGAGGCTCGGCAGGTAGTCGGCTTCCCGCCAGCACAGCGGGGCCAGGCGCCAACGCCCCAGCCAGCGCGACAGGCCCATCAGCCAGGTTTGTTCGTCCAGGTCCAGGTAGAACAGGCCGATCCGGTAACGGAAGGCATGGGGCCGCGGACTGAGGCGCCGATGGCTGATCCAGCCCAGGCACAGGCCACTGTTCACAGCTGCTCTCCGAAATGCCTGGCCACCTGCAACGCGCTGACCACGCCGTCCTCGTGGAAGCCGTTGCCCCAGTAGGCGCCGCAGAAGTAGCTGTGCTGCTGGCCTTGCAGTTGTGCTTGCCTGGCCTGCGCGGCGGATGCCGCCAGGCTGTACTGCGGGTGGGCGTAGCTGAAGCGGGCGAGGATCTGCGCCGGGTCGATCAGCTCGGTCTGGTTCAGGCTGACGCAGAAGGTCGTCGGCCCCTGGAGGCCCTGCAGGATGTTCATGTTGTAGGTCACCGCGGCCGGCGCCTGCTCGGGGCCGCCCAGGCGGTAGTTCCAGCTGGCCCAGGCGTTGCGGCAGCGTGGCAGCAGGCGGGTGTCGGTGTGCAGCATCACGTCGTTGTCGGCATAGCCGATGGCGCCCAGCACGGCACGCTCGTGCGCGCTCGGGGCTTCCAGCAGCGCCAGGGCCTGGTCGCTGTGGCAGGCGAACACCACGTTGTCGAAACGCTCGGTGCCGGCGTCGCTGACCAGGGTGACACCCCCTTCGTCGCGGCCGACCCGGTGCACCCGGCAGTCAAGGCGGATGCGGTCGGCGAAGGGGCGGCACAGCGGGGCGACATAACTGCGCGAACCGCCCGCGACGACACGCCACTGCGGGCGCTGGTTCACCGACAGCAAGCCGTGGTTGCGGCAGAAGCGCACGAAGAACGCCAGCGGGAAACCGAGCATGTCGGCACGGGACATCGACCAGATCGCCGAGCCCATGGGCACGATGTAATGCTCGATGAAACGCGGGCCGTAACCGCGCTCGTGAAGGTACGCGCCCAAGGTGGTGGTGGCGTCGATACGCTGTTGTTCCAGGTCGGCGAGGGCCTGCCGGTTGAAGCGCAGGATATCGCGCAGCATGCCCCAGAAGCCCGGCGACAGCAGGTTGCGGCGCTGGGCGAACAAGGTGTTCAGGTCGTGCCCGTTGTATTCCAGGCCACTGCGCGGATCATGCACGGAGAAACTCATCTGGGTCGGCTGCGAGGCGACCCCGAGCTCGTCGAGCAAACGGATGAAATGGGGATAGGTCCAGTCGTTGAAGACAATGAACCCGGTATCGATGGCATGCCGCTCACCGCGCCACACCACGTCGACGGTATGGGTGTGGCCACCGACCCAGCCGGCGGCTTCGAAAACCGTTACTTCGTGCTTGCGCGACAGCAGGTAGGCGCAGGTCAGGCCGGCGATGCCGCTGCCGATGATGGCTATACGCATGGTTGATCAGTCCGTTTCTTGACGTGCCAGGCGCCGGCCCAATGCCAGGCGCGCCCGCGCCGGCAGCGCTCCGAGCAGGCGCAGCCCCCAGGTGAACAGGCACGGAAAGTTGATTTCCAGGGGCCGGCGCGGCAGTCGCCTGGCGATATGCCGGGCGGCGCGTTGGGCCGACCACAGCTGAGGCATCGGAAAGTCGTTGCGCCGGGTCAACGGCGTGTCGACGAAGCCCGGGTTGACCAGCGTGACGTCGATGCCGGCTTGCGCCAGGTCGATGCGCTGCGACTCCACCAGGTAGCGCACGGCGGCCTTGGACGCGCCGTAGGCTCCGGCGCGGGGCAAGGCCAGCCAGGTCACCGAGCTGCCCATCACCACCAGATGAGGACGTACGCCGGCCCGCAGCAGGGGCAGGGCGGCCGCCAGGCAATGGCTGAGGCCCAGCAGGTTGGTGCGCATCACGCGCTCGACCAGCGCCGGGTCGAACCGGCCTGGCTCCAGGTACTCGCAGGTTCCTGCGTTGAAGATCGCCAGGTCCAGGGCGCCCCAGGCCTGGCGGATGCGGTCCGCTATCTGCGCGACCTGCGCCGGATCGTCCAGGTCGCCGTTGGCCAGCAACACCTGCCTGGGAAAGCGCTCGGCAAACGGCAGCAGTTGCTCGGTGCGGCGACCGCCCAAGGCAACCTGATGGCCTTGCTCCAGCAGGCACTGCGCGAGCGCCGCGCCGATGCCGCTGCTGGCGCCGGTCAACCAGCAGCGGCTCATGCCAAGCGCCCCTTGAGCCAGCGAATCGCCCCGCCCATCAGCGGAATATGCTCGTAGAGCAGCGCGCCGGCATCGAAGAAGTCCTGGTGGAAATGCACCCGGTCACGCCATTGCAGGTAGCTGCAGCCTTGCAGGGAAATCGGGCGACCGCCGGCCAGCCGCGGGTGACGAAATTGCAGGGTCCAACGCAGATAGCCCTGTCCGGGTGTCACCTCGTCGGCACCGGCGAAGACATAGCGGATGTCATGGGCATTGGCGTACAGCTGGGCGAAGTAGGCCCGCAGGTCATCCAGCCCGTCGATCCGATGCAGAGGGTCGCGGAAAGTGATGTCTTCGCTGTACAGGTTTTCCAGCCTGTCGAGGTGATCACCGTCGAGCTGGGCGAAACGCTCGGCGAATTGCTGCAGGTACGTTGACATGCTCGGCTCCGGGCAATCCTGTACAAATTAAAATTTTTGTACAGGTATATAGGAAGCCTACGTTTAAATCTGTACAAGTCAACGCCATTGTACAGATATTTTGCTCAGCGCCCTGCAGCCTCCAGTTGACGCCGCAGGTCGGCGACTTCGGCTTCCAGCTCGCGCACCCGTTGCTCGGCGGCGACCTGCGCCGAAACGTCGTGCTGGATGCCGATGTAGTAGGTCAGCTGGTCCGCCTCGTTGCGCACCGGGGTGATGGACAATTCATTCCAGAACAGGCTGCCGTCCTGGCGATAGTTGCGCAGCACCTGGCGGCAGGGCTGGCCCGCGCGAATTGCCTCGCGGATGATCGCGATTGCCGCCTGGTCATGGTCCTGACCCTGGAGGAAGCGGCAGTCCTGGTAGAGGATATCGTCCGCGCAGTAGCCGGTGAGGCGCTCGAAGGCGGGGTTGGCGTAGATCAGGATGCTGTCCTGGCCTTCCTGCTCGGCGACGACGATGCCATCGTTGGAGTGCTCGACCATCAGTTGCAGGAGTTTTGCGTTGATCATTGGGGACACCCATGGAAAGCCCAAGCGGTATGGCGGGCGCTCGGTACGAAGCGCCGGCGCGGTTCGCTACATAATGGCCTATCTGAGCTCGCCGCAGAAAGAGCGGATGGGTTTAGAATGTGCCATCTTTCTGACGATCCCTCCTCATGACCGAAGCCACCTCACCCGATTTACTGCCCATGCGCGACGTGGTCAGCCTGACCGGCATCAATCCGGTGACCTTGCGTGCCTGGGAGCGGCGTCACGGGCTGATCCGGCCGCAGCGCACCGACGGTGGCCATCGCCTGTACACGCCCGGCGACGTTCAGCGTATCCGCGACATCCTGCACTGGACAGGCAACGGCCTGCCGATCAGCAAGGTCGGCGAAATGCTCGCCGCCCAGCGCCAGGTGCCCGTGCAGCAGGATGCGGCCTTCCACGACTGGCGCGCCAGCGTGAAACGGGCGGCGATGGCATTCGATGCACGGGCGCTGGAGGCTGTGCATGGCCAGCTGTTCACGCTCCTGCCCAAGGCCACCGTGCTGCGTGAGGTGCTGCTGCCGGTGTGGCAGGACATGGCGGCGGGCAGGGCGTTCGGCGAACGCAGCCAATGGTTGTTCCTCGACACGTTCCTGCGCGCCCGCCTGCTGCTGCGCCTGCAGATGAACCAGGCCGATGCGCCAAGGGTGCTGCTGGCCGGCACCGAGGGGCATGCCGAACTGCCGTTGCTGTGTAGCGGATTGCTGCTGAGCAGCGAGCAACAGCGCGTCGACGTGCTCGGCTGCGGGCAGCCGCTGGAGGAACTTCCGCTGGTGTGCGCGGCGACCCGGCCGGCGGCGCTGGTGATCGCGGTGCAGGGACCGGTGACCGTTGGCCTGGCCAGGCGACTGCGCGCGTTGCAGATGGAGATTGCCTGCCCGCTGGCCCTGACCGGCGTGACGGGTTCGCAAGCGGCGTTGCAAGGCATCCCGCTGCGTGTGCTGGACGAGCAGGGGGATGATGTGGCGGGGATGCTCAATGCCTTGCTCAGGGGCGCCCTGGATCTCTGAAAGCGGGGCGGCGGTGCCGATTTGCTCGACGCCAAACAGAATTGAATTTTGCCCTGCTTGGCCGGCTCTACCGCAGCAAGCTCCTCGATTTTTCTTGCCCGGAGCCCGACTGCAGGAGAACCGAGTGCCTCGAATCATCACCCCATCGACCCCCGAACACGAAATCACCGAACACAACGCCAGGATGTTCGGCTCGCCCAAGGAGCGCCTGGACTTCTATCGGCGCGAGATCCAGTACGAAACCAGCATCCTGGCCAATCGCACGGACGCCTATCTGGCCGCCCAGTCGTTTCTGGTGATCGCGTTCGTCTCGTCCATGGGCAACCTCAATCAAGGCTGGGGCGAGATGTTCACCCTGATCGTGCCGGCGTTCCTTGCCTTGCTTGGGGTACTCAGCTCGCTCAATGCCTGGCCAGGCATTCGGGCGGCGTACAACATCATCGATCACTGGCAACTCAAGCAGAGCCACCTGCTGCGCAGCGAGCCCTTGATGGGGTTGGCCTACGACGAGTCCCCCCTGTTCTGCGAAGCCGAGACCTCACGTACGGGGCATCGCAAGTCATTGCTCTTTTCACTGCGTACCCCATGGATCTTCCTGGTGTTCTGGGTGCTGCTGGGCGCTTATTCGGTCTATATCCAGCTGGCGTGAACAACCCAAGGCATGGCCCCGGCTCGATCCATACAGGAACGGGGACGAGGGGGCCATGCGGCTATGTCAGCGCCCCAGCGCTGCGATCAACTGCTCGTTGAAGGCCGGGATATCGTCCGGCTGGCGGCTGGTGATCAGGTTGCCGTCCACCACTACCTCCTCATCGACCCAGGTACCGCCGGCATTACGGATGTCATCCTGCAGCGTCTTGTAGCTGGTCATCCGCTTGCCCTTGGCCAGGCCGGCCGAGACCAGCAGCCACCCGCCGTGGCAGATAACCGCCAGCGGCTTGCCCGCAGAGTCATGGTTTTTCACCAGTGTCTGCGCGCCGGGTATCAGCCGGATGGTGTCGGAATTCTGTACGCCGCCGGGCAGCACGAGGGCATCGTACAGGTCCAGGTGAGCCGCCTCGAACGTTGCATCCACGGCAAATTCGTCGGCGGGCTTGTCGTGATTCCAGCCGCGCACGGTGCCTTCCTTCTCGCTCAGGATATCGACCACCGCGCCCTGCTTTTCCAGGGCTTCGCGAGGGCCGGTCAACTCCACCTGTTCAAACCCGTCGGTGACCAGAAAGGCCACGCGCTTGCCATTCAGTTGTGCACTCATCGTCGTGTCTCCTTTTTTGATAGGCCTGAAAGGGCAGGCCTCGGACCTGGCGTGAAGTTCCAACGGATTTGCGCAAGGCTGGCATCACTTCTTGCCAGGCAGCACCGCACCCAGCACCTGCTTGGCCGTCTGCACGATCACTCCGGCCTCGTCAGGGTCGCCCTTGAGCAGGGTGCTGGCGAACTTCTTCGCCTGCTCCAACTTGATGTGCGGCGGTAGCGGTGGCACGTTGGGATCGGTCTTGAATTCGATCAGCACCGGGCGGTCGGCGGCCAGGGCGCGTTCCCAGGCACCGGCGACTTCGTCCTCGCGCTCGACGAAGATGCCCTGCAGGCCGATGGAAATGGCAAACAGGTGGTAGGGCACGTCGGGTATGGACTGGGAGGCCTCGAACTTCGGGTCGCCCTCCATGACCCGCTGCTCCCAGGTGACCTGGTTGAGGTCCTCGTTGTTGAACACGGCGCAGATCCACCTGGGGTTTTCCCATTGCTGCCAGTACTTGGCCACGGTGATCAGCTCGGCCAGGTTGTTCATCTGCATCGCACCGTCGCCGACCAGGGCGATCACCGGGCGCTGCGGGTGAGCGAACTTGGCGGCGATCGCATAGGGCACGGCGGCGCCCATGCACGCCAGGCCGCCGGACAACGAACACTGCATGCCCTGGCGGATCATCAGGTCACGCGCGAACCAGTTGGCGCAGGAACCGGAGTCGCTGGTGACGATGGCCGCATCCGGCAGGCGCGGGGAGAGTTCGTGCACCACCCGCTGCGGGTTGATCGGGTCGGCCTTGGCCAGGGCGCGTTTTTCCAGGGTCTTGTCCCAGCGCGCGCGCCAGCCTTCGATCTTCTGGCGCCAGCGCCTGTCGGGCTTGTGTTCGAGCAATGGCAACAGCGCCTGCAGGGTTTCGCCGGCATCGCCGACCAGGTTGACCTCCATCGGGTAGCGCAGGCTGAGCATGTCGGGCTGCAGGTCGATCTGCACGCCGCGGGCCTGGCCTTCCTTGGGCAGGAATTCGGAATAGGGAAAGCCGGAGCCGATCATCAGCAAGGTGTCGCACTCCGTCATCAGTCTGTAGCTCGGCTCGGTGCCGAGCAGGCCGATGGAACCGGTGACCCAGGGCAGGGTGTCCGGCAGCACGGCCTTGCCCAGCAGCGCCTTGGCCACGCCTGCCCCGAGCTTCTCGGCCACTGCCTCCACCTGTTCGCTCGCCTGCAGCGCGCCGGCACCGACCAGGATGGCCACCTTGCGCCCGGCATTGAGCACGTCGGCGGCCTGCTGCAGGTCAGCCGTGTAGGGCAGCACCTTCGGTTTGCTGTAGCCGACCCCGGAGTGCACGGTGCCGTGGGCCCTGGCGGGCGCTTCATAGGGCAGGTCCTGCAGGTCATTGGGCAGGATGAGGGCGGTTACCCGGCGCTCGCCCACGGCGGTGCGCACGGCGCGGTCGAGCAGGTGGCGTACCTGGGCAGGGGTGGACGCCTGCTGCACGAACGCCCCGGCCACGTCCTTGAACATCGACAGCAAGTCCAGCTCCTGCTGATAGTGCCCGCCCAGCGCCGCCCGTGCCTGCTGGCCAACGATGGCCAGCACCGGCTGGTGGTCCATGCGTGCATCGTACAGCCCGGTGAGCAGGTGCGAGGCGCCGGGGCCCGAGGTGGCGATGCATACGCCCAGCTCACCGGTGAACTTGGCGTGGGCGCTGGCCATGAACGCGGCCATTTCCTCATGGCGGGCCTGAATGAACGCGATCTTGCCGTCGGTCCTGTTCAACGCGCCGAACACACCGTTGATGCCGTCGCCGGGGTAGCCGTAGATACGCCGCACGCCCCACTCATACAAACGCTCGACCAGGAAGTCGCCTACCGTCGTTGTCATCGTCGTGTCCCTGTCAGTGATGGATAGGGTCTGGACTGGGCCGCGAACGGGAAAGTTTCACTGGATGTACCTGGTCGCCCGGCAGAACCTCGACGCTGGCAGTGCATTCTCAAGGGTACTGTCCAACTTGGCGCTGATCACCAGCCAACGGCGTTCAGGCCTCTTTGAAGCGCAGCATGTCTTCCTGGGGTAACGCGGTGACCTTGATCGCCCGCACCGGCACGGCAAACTTGGCACCGATCCTGGAGAAGCGCTCCAGCAGATGGAAATTGATGGCCTGCTGGATATCCATGTACAGGTTGTAGCCGGGGTCCTTGACGATATACACGCACTCGAACTCCAGCGCCTCCTTGCCGAAGCCGCGCAGGTGCGCGCGGTCGAAGCGCGCCTGGCTCTGTGCCTTGATCGCCTCCTCGATGATGCCGGGGGCCTTTTTCACCGCCTCGGTGGGGGTGTCATAGGACAAGCCGAACTCGAAGACGATGCGTCGTTCCTGCAAACGCTTGTAGTTCTGGATAGTGCTGCTGATCATGCTGGCATTGGCCATGACGATCTGCTCGCCGCCCAGGCTGCGGATGCGCGTGGTCTTCAGCCCGACGTGCTCCACCGTGCCGGCCAGGGGACCGACGACGATGAAGTCACCCACCTCGAAGGGTTTGTCCACGGCGATCGACAGCGAGGCGAACAGGTCGCCGAGGATGTTCTGCACCGCCAGCGCCACGGCGATGCCACCCACCCCGAGGCTGGCGACGAAGGCGGTGATGTTCACCCCCAGGTTGGACAGCATGGCCAGCACCACCACCGACCACAGCAGCACCCGTGCGCCCCAGGCCGACAGGGTGGCCAGCGCGCTGCCCTGGTTCAGCCCGTCGCCGCCGTGCCGGGCGAAGTAGCGGCGCAGGCCCAGGGCGATGGCGCGGTTGGCCCACAGGCCGATCTGCAGCGCCGCCACCACGAACCACAGGCTGCTCACCCGCGCCAGCCAGCGCTCGGGCAGGTCGAGCATGCCCAGGCCCACCAGCAGCGAGGCGAGCAGCAGCAAGGCATTGCTGGTGCCGTCGAGCACCTTGGCCAGCACCTGGCTGAACGCGCCGTCGTGTTCCGACCAGCGGCGCACCCGCCGCTGCGCGAAGCTGATCGCCGCCCGCGCCGCGACAAAGGTCAGGGTGGCGACGCCCAGTGCCAGCAGCAGGTTGAGGATGGAGATACCGAATAGCGTGGTATCGGTGAACAGTTCAATGATGCGGTCATTCATGAGTGGCTCGCCTCCTGGTTGCCCTCGGTGATGTGCAGCGTCCTTTCATGGGACGTCGAGGCGCGGCCAGAGGTCGATCGGATTTTCACGGCCGGGTTTTCGGAACGTCTTGACCCTGCCGGCACTCCACCGCTTCTCAGCGCCTGACAGGAGCAAGCGGATGATTCACCTAGGCTGTGCCGGCTGGAGCCTTTCGCGGCTCTATGCCGACGCGTTTCCCGCACCAGGCAGCCACCTGCAGCGCTATGCGCGGCGGCTCAACGCGGTCGAGATCAACAGCGCGTTCTACCGCCCGCACCGCCCTGAAACCTATGCGCGATGGGCCGCGGCGGTGCCGACAACCTTTCGTTTTTCCGTCAAGGTGCCCAAGGCCATCACCCATGAACAGCGCCTGCACGCCTGCGGGTCGCTGCTCGATGGGTTTCTCGCGCAGTGCGGCCAGCTGGGGGAGCGCCTCGGTTGCCTGCTGGTACAGTTGCCACCTTCGTTGGCCTACGACGCCCAGGTGGCGCGGCGCTTCTTCGAAGCGTTGCGCGAACGCCATGCCGGGCCAGTGGCCGTCGAGCCGCGCCACGCTTCGTGGCAAGCGGCGCAGTCGATGCTCGTCGCGCTGCGCATCGCCCAGGTGGCCGCCAGCCCGCCGCGCCTGGTCAGCGATGCCCAGCCCGGCGGGTGGCCCGGGCTGGAGTACTGGCGCCTGCATGGCGAACCGCGTGTCTACTACAGCGCTTATTCCGACCACTACCTGCAAGCCCTGGCGGCGCGGCTGCGGGCAAGTGCCGCCAGGCAAACGGAAGTCTGGTGCATTTTCGACAACACCGCCGCCGGCGCCGCCCTGGGCAATGCCCTGACAACCTGGGAGCAGCTGCGCTGATGCAGTCGGATCAAACTTTCCCGGGGGCCGGTACTCTTCTGAAAGACAGTCATCCGCCACGGGACCCTTTCATGAAGCAGCCTGAATCCAAACCCGCTGACAAGACCCCACGCCCTGTTTCCTCGGAAGAGGCCCAAAAAGGGCAGCCTGCGCCGGAACCGGTGCTCGAGCGCCCGGATCCGGATACGGAGGCGATCGACAAGGTGATAACGCCGACATCGATCAAAGAGCAGGAAGAACAGACCCGTGCGATCGAGAAGCGCCTGCGCGACATCGACGACAAAGCCTGATGTAGGTCGTTTCGTCGCCGAGGATTGGGCGTTGGCCTTGCGACTCGATGCGCCGTATTGGCATCGCCCCAGCCAGCCCTGGCTGCTCACGGCCGCCGGGGGAGCGAGGTTTGATTACTGGTGGGGTTCGCACGGGCAGGGGACGACGCCTGGCCCATGAATGCGCCACGCGTGCCTGGAACGCCTACCGGCGCCTGCGTTCAAGTGCCGCCAGCACCCAGCCCGCCAGGAACCCCAGGGCCAGGGCGGTCGCCAGGATGGCTGCGGGGTGGAGTTGCAGGCGCTCGACACCCGCCACCAGACGCTGCCCCTGCGCCGCTGCGAAGGCTGGAGCTTCAGGTGCCGATGACCGCTGCCCGGGCTGTTCGACTTCACCGGCAGCCTCGTCGGGAGGCCAATGTTCGAGGCGCGACACTGCCAGGGCAGTGCCATCCGCCAAGGTCAGCACCAGGTCCTTGATCTCGCCGGCGAAGCGATTGGCGAACACCGGCTCGCCTGTGGCATCGAGGTTGTCATAGATGAACCGTTGCCCCTCCAGCCACCCCACGGCGGTCAGCAGTTCCGGGCCCAGATAGTACTTGCCGTCGAGGAAGAAGCCGGTGAACGGATGCACCCGCTCGAGGTTTTCCACGGTATAGCGTTCTCCCGGCTTCATACCGGTGGCGGGATCGATCATGGCTGCACGCTCCGTGT
>Ga0209370_1001112_pt1 | contig 26107 bp, 20 predicted proteins | sample AgamicAtPrz_FD_187164 | JGI IMG/M metagenome (GOLD analysis project Ga0209370, IMG submission 187164) | Agave microbial communities from Guanajuato, Mexico - At.P.rz (SPAdes) (version 2) | ecosystem: Host-associated > Plants > Phyllosphere > Phylloplane/Leaf | place: Guanajuato, Mexico... | reverse complement strand
AGGTTGAGGCGCAGTTCAATCAACTTGCGGCGTAACGCTGCTTTGTCCATCGGATAATTTCCTCCATGCACTGGCTGAAGATTTTGACACCGCTTTGTGCGGCTTCCCTGTTGACTGTAGCTGCTCCGTTTGCGCAGGCACAAAACCCGGGCGACGCCGTGTTGCTGGATATGCAAAAAGCATTCCGCAGCCGCAATCAGACGGCGCTGACCCAGCTCTTGCCACAGGCTGCCGGTCACCCCCTCGAACCTTGGGCCGCTTACTGGGAACTCAAGAACCGCCTGGAAACCGCGTCGCCCGATGAAATCCAGGGCTTTCTGAACCGCTATGCCGGCACCTACCACGAAGACCGCTTGCGCAACGACTGGCTGCTGCTGCTGGGCAAGCAGCGTGACTGGAACACCTTCGGCCAGGTCTATCCCAAGTTCCGCATGCGCGACGACAAGTCCGTCACCTGCTACGCCCTGCTGGCCGACGCCTTGCAAGGCCGGGGCGCGCCCAATGTGGGCCAGCAGGTGCGCGATCTGTGGATGGCGCAAAAAGATGCCGATGACGGCTGCACCACTGCCGCCGGCCAGCTGTATGCGAACAAGCTGATCACCGACGCCGATGTCTGGCGCCGTGCCCGTGTTGCCACCGAAAACAATCGCCAGAAGGCGGCCCGTGATGCGGTGGCCATCGTCGCCCCCGAGGCCGCCGACCAGGTGGCGCAGGTGTTTGCCTCGCCCGCCAAATACCTGGCAGGCCAGAGCAAGGCGCGCGGCCGCGAGCGCAAGGAACTGGCCCTGCTGGCCCTGATCCGCATGGCGGCCAGCGATCCCGATGCGGCTGCCACCCAGATCGACGGCGGCTGGGGTGCCCAGCTCAACGGCGAGGAGCGCAACTGGGCCTGGGCCGTGGCCGGCAAGCAGGCCGCCTTCAAGCTCTCGCCCGATGCCAATAGCTACTTTGGCAAGGTGCGCCGCAACGAGGATCTGAGCGACGATCTGCTGGGCTGGAAGGCCCGCGCCGCCTTGCGCGCCGGCGACTGGAAGGCCGTGCGTCGTGCCATCGACGCCATGGGGCCGGAGCGCACCGACCCGACCTGGGCCTACTGGAAGGCCAAGGCCATGCTGGCGGGCCGCCCCAATGCCGAGGAAAAGGCCGAAGCCCGCCAACTGCTGGAGGACACGGCCGGCAGCAGCAGCTTCTACGAGCAGCTGGCGCTGGAGGAAATCGGCCAGCGCATCACCGTGCCGCCCGCGCCCGCGCCGTTGACGGCGCAGGAAAAGGCGGCGGCGCGCAGCAACCCCGGCCTGAGCCGCAGCCTGTATGCGATTGGCATGGGGCTGCGCAGCGAAGGCGTGCGCGAGTGGAACTACTCCACCAATCTGCACCAGCCGGGAGGCATGGAAGATCGCGAACTGTATGCGGCCGCCGATCTGGCCTGCGAGCGCCAGGTCTGGGATCGCTGCATCAACACCAGCGAGCGCACCAAGACCTTTGCCGACTGGAAGCAGCGCTTTCCCATGCCCTATCACGACACGGTGCTGGCCAAGTCGCGCAATATCGGGCTGGACCCGGCCTATGTCTATGGCCTGATCCGCCAGGAGAGCCGCTTCATCATGGATGCACGCTCGGGTGTGGGCGCTTCGGGGCTGATGCAGGTGATGCCGGCCACGGCGCGCTGGACGGCCAGGAAGATCGGCATGACGGGCTTCACTCCCGACATGATCAACGACCGCGACACCAATATCACCATCGGCACCTCCTATCTGAAGCTGGCGCTGGATGACTTCGAGGGTTCGATGGCGCTGGCTGCCGCGGGTTACAACGCCGGCCCGGGCCGCCCGCGCAACTGGCGCAACGGACCCACGCTGGATGCCGCCATCTGGGCCGAAAACGTGCCCTTCAGCGAGACCCGCGACTATGTGAAGAAGGTGCTCTCCAACACCACCAACTATGCGGCGCTGATCACCGGCCAGCCTCAGTCGCTCAAAAGCCGACTGGGCACCGTAGGCCCGCGCCCGGCCAATGATCCCGAGACCATGAAGGACTTGCCATAAGCGGGTGTTTCGATGAGCTGATTGCTCATTTAATGATAGTGAAAAGCGCTCTGCCCGAAAGGTGTGGAGCGCTTTTTTTATTGAGCTCTTCAAGTGCTCAAACAAGACCCGCGCCGAGGCGCGCGTGAAATAGCATGCAAAGCCCCTTGTAGGTGAATAACCTACAAACAGATGGCGAATGAGACTGGTTTGCGTTTACAAAAGTACATAATTGCAACCGTCAGAGCCCATAACGTCACATACAACCTCGGCTTTGTCTCCCTTTAGCTGCCAGCCAGCTGTCCAGAAGGCCCACCGGGCCGCCGCTTCCTACCCGTATCTGTGAACGACCTGCCCGAGGCAGGTCGAGGAGTCATCATGTCCAACGCAGCTCTCAGCCGTGCCCGCCGCATTCGCTGGCAACCCCGTTTACTGGCCCTGGCCGCTGCCGCCGCATGCGCCGGCAATGCTTTTGCACAAGCCAGGGAGTCCACCATGGAGGAGGTGGTGGTCTCTGCCTCCGGCTTCGAGCAGGAGCTGAAGAATGCCCCGGCCTCCATCTCCGTCGTGACGCGCCAGGAGCTTGAGACCAAGAACTTCCGCGATCTGGCCGAAGCCCTGCAGGGCGTGGAAGGCATTGATGTGATGGGCGGCACCGGCAAGACCGGCGGTCTCGACATCAGCATCCGTGGCATGCCCAGCGACTACACGCTGATCCTGATCGACGGGCGCCGCCAGAACGTGGCGGGCGACGTCACGCCCAACGGCTTCGGCGCCGCACTGACCAGCTTCATGCCGCCCATGTCGGCCATCGAGCGTATCGAAGTCATTCGCGGCCCCATGTCCACGCTCTATGGCTCGGACGCCATGGGCGGCGTGATCAACATCATCACGCGCAAGGTCAGCAAGGAGTGGGGCGGCGAAGTCAGCGTGGGCGCCGGCATTCCGCAAGACAGCGAATGGGGCAACCAGTACAAGAGCAGCTTCTACATCAACGGCCCCATCAAGCAGGATCTGCTGGGCCTGGCCGTGCGTGGCAGCACCTTCAACCGCGATGCCGCCGACTGGGTGCTGGCCCCAGGCGCCGCCCAGCCCGCACAGGCGCGCAACCCCGCGCCAGCTCAAAGCCGCCAGCACAGCCTGGGCGCCAAGCTGACGCTGACGCCCAGCCGCTATCACGACATCTGGCTGGATGTGGACCAGGCCCGCACCTGGTACAACAACGAGGATGGTCGTCTGGGCAGCCGTGATGCACTCAATCCTGTCGACAAGAATGGCGATCCAGCACTGCCCGGCTACCGCGACGCCCTGCGCTTCAACCGCGATCAGGTCAGCATCGGTCATACCGGCCGCCTGGGCTTCGGCACGCTGGAAAGCAGCCTGATGCATACCGAAACCGAGACCATTGGCCGCACCATTCCCAGCGCATCGGTGCCTAAGGGAGACCCACGCGGCGGCTCCGATCGCGAACTGAAGACCACCAATCTGGTGCTGGACAGCAAGCTGGTGGCGCCCGTGGGCGATGCCCATATGCTGACCGTGGGCGGCCAGTTCTGGGATGCCAAGCTCAAGGACGGGCTGCTGCCGCAAAGCCACAAGCAGACCATGTGGTCGCTGTTCGTGGAAGACGAATGGCGTCTGCGCCAGGGCCTGACGGCCACGCTGGGGGGCCGCTATGACCACCATGACGCCTTTGGCGGCCAGTTCAGCCCGCGAGCCTATCTGGTCTGGGATGCAACGACGAACTGGACCTTCAAGGGCGGCGTGAGCCAGGGCTTCAAGGCGCCGCGCCTGAATCAGCTGATCGACGGTGTCAGCGGCGTGACCGGCCAGGGCAAGACCATCAGCATCGGCAACCCCAATCTCAAGCCCGAGACCAGCACCAATGTGGAGCTGTCGGCCCTGTTCGACAACAAGGCGGGCTGGACCAGCGCGGCCACCTTCTTCCATAACGATGTCAAGGACAAGATCGCCTCGGGCGGCTCCTGCGCCACGGCAGCCATCTCCAGCTGCGCTTACAACCCCACGGCCGATTACTCCATCAATGTGGACAAGGCCAAGACCTGGGGTCTGGAGCTGAGCAGCCGCGCCCAGCTGGCCAAGGACTGGGCCGTCAAGGCCGGCTACACCTGGACCAATAGCGAGGTGATCGAGAGCGGCGTCAAGAACGGCCAGCTCGCCAACACCGCCAAGCACATTGCCAATGTGCAGCTGGACTGGACGCCGAGCAGCCAGTGGCGCCTGTGGGCGCGCGGCGAGTACCGCGGCAAGAGTCCGCGCTTCAGCGGCTCCTACGACAATCTGAGCAAGGCCAACAGGGACGTGTATGACGCCGTGGGCGATATCAAGGGCTATGCGCTGTTCCATCTGGGAGGCAGCTATCAGGTCAACAAGAGCCTGAGCATCAACGCCAGCATCTTCAATCTGTTCGACAAGGACTTCCGCAAGTATCAGCAGGTGAGCGTCAACGGCACGCCGACCTGGGTGAACAGCTATTTCCAGGGCGGCCAGAGTGTGTCGGGCGTGACACAGGCCGGTCGTACCTTCTGGATCACGGCGAACATGAAGTTCTGAGGCTGAGCGCTTTATAAGCGGCATGAGCTTCTGAATCAGGAGCTGTCAGCGTAGTTCAATCATAGGTTTCAAACTGTTTTATGTCTGAAACCTTGGATGAAAAAGCGCAGGCAGCTCCTGTTTTCATATTGCTGATTATTGCTTACACTTATTTACAAATACTGGTTCTGTGCATGGCAGACCAGCACCGAGTGAGGGGGAAGTCGCAATGTCAACAGCAAGAGGCCGCGTGCTCATCGCCACGCTGGGACTGGTCTGGGCCGGTGCCCTGACGGCACAGCCCGTCTACAAATGGGTGGATGCGCAAGGGCAGACGCATTACGGCTCGCAGCTGCCGCCGCAGCAGGCGGATGCATCGCAGGTCAAGGTCTCTCCCAACGGCAGCTCGGGGGCGGGCGCGGGGCGCTTTGGCGAAGGACCGGAGACACGCAATCCCGACGGCACCAGGAAGCTGCCCAAGGGCGCTCAGGAAATGGCCGACGGTCTGGCCCAGGGCCTGAGAAAGGTCGATGGCAAGGAAGTGGCGCTGAACTGCGCGCTGGCGGTGGACAACATCCGCAGCCAGATCGAGACCATGCTGGAAAACGGCCAGAAAAACCTCAGGGGCGGCTATATCACCCAGGCCCAGTACGACAGCTCGGCGGGCAACTTCGTGAAGCTGCGCTCCCAGGCCACGGTCAGCGACTGCAAGGCCGCCACGGGCCGCTCGCGCGATATGTACCAGTGCATGACCAGCATGCACAACCACCTGGTCGGCTGCGCCGAAAAGCACAGGCCCTGAGCTGCTCGGCCGGTTTCAGAACACTTCTCAGGTCTCGGCCCACATGCGCAGCAGGTTGTGATAGTGGCCGGTCAGGCTGACGGTTTCCTCGGTTTCACCGAACTTTCCGCGCAGGCCCGTGATGGCCTGATCCATCTCGAACAGCATGGCGCGGCGTGCATCGTCGCGCACCATGCTCTGGGCCCAGAAGAAGGAGCAGATCCGCTCGCCGCGTGTCACAGGCTCGACCCGGTGCAGGCTGGTTGACGGGTAGAGAATGAGGTCGCCCGCAGGCAGCTTGACCTCGTGCGTGCCGTAGGTGTCGACCACGACCAGCTCGCCGCCCTCGTAGTCCTCGGGCTCGCAGAGAAACAGCGTGCAGGACACATCGGTGCGCAGCCACTGCTCGGAGCCCGCGACGCGGCGTGCCGCGCCGTCCACATGCAGGCCGTAGGTCTCGCTGTCGCTGTAGCGGTTGAACAGCGGCGGCATGGTGCGCGCGGGCAGGGCGGCGCTGAAGAACAGCGGGCTGGCGGCCAGCGCCTGCAAGATGATGCGGCCCTGCTCCTGGGCCACGGGCGAGTGCTCGGGCAGCTGCCGGTTGCGCTTGACCTGGGCGCCCTGGCTGCCCACGGTGGCGCGGCCGTCGACCCAGTCGGCAGCATCGATGGCGGCACGCATGCTGGCGACCTGCTCGCGGCTCAGGACATTGGGGATGTGCAGCATCATTTTATGAATTTCCTCGGACGGGAAAGCCCCGCAGTTGCGGGGCTGAAAGCGTAAAAAGAGGGCGCAGCCTTCAAGCTGGCATGGCCCAAGCCAGAGACATCAAGCAAGGGCCGCCCCGCAGCGAAGATGTCGTCCCCCTCCGGCGCTCAGCGCCAGAGAGGGGGAAGGCGCGTCAGCGCCTCAGGGGGAGAACTTCCAATCAGAACTTGAAGTTTGCAGTCAGACGGGCCGAGCGTGCAATGCCGGGGAAGTAGCGGTAGCCGCTCTTGTTGATGGCCGCCACATAGTCCTTGTCGAACAGATTGAAGACATTGAGCTGGATGTCCAGATTCTTGTTCACGCGGTAGCTGGCCATGGCGTCAAAGACCCAGTAGGAGTCCGTGTGGCTGGGCGTGCCCACGGCACCGTCGGTGCCGCGCTTGAGGCCGCCCGCATAGCGCGCGCCGCCGCCAATCGTCAGGCCGAAGGGCAGCTGATAGGTGCTCCAGAGGCTGAAGGCATTCTTGGGCGTATAGGTCAGACCGTTGCTGGCGTCGGCTGCCACCAGGGCACCGGTGTCGACCTTGGTGTTCTGCACGGTGTAGCCCGCGCTCACGCCCCAGGCCTTGTTGATCTGGCCGATCACGCCCAGCTCCAGGCCCTGCACGATCTTCTTGCCGGTCTGGCCCACGGTGCCGTCGGAGTTGGTGACGATCTCGTTGGTCACTTCGGTGCGGAACAGCGCGCCGCTGAGCATCAGGTTCTTTTCCATCAGCTCCCATTTGCTGCCCAGCTCCAGCGTCTTGGCTTTCTGTGGGTCCATATTGGGGTTGGCGGCATTGTTCACGGCGGCCGACAGCGCAAAGTTGCTGCCGCCCGGTGGCTGCTGCGAGAGAGCGTAGTTCATGTACACGCTGCCATTGGGCGCGGGCTTGTAGAGCAGGCCGGCCTTCCAGCTCAGCAAGGTGCCGGACTTGCTCAGGCCGTCCGAGGTGGTGGGCACCACGGTGCCAGCAGGGTTGCTGCCGCAGGGCTGGGTGGTCGAGGTGGCCGTGCAGACCGCCATGGCGTTGTACGAGGTCTTGTAGCGGTCCAGGCGCAGGCCCAGATTGGCCTGCCACTGGTCGTTGAACTTCAGCGTGTCGAAGGCATACAGCGCCACGGTGTCGGTCTTGCCCTTGCTGTCGGCGCCGTTGCGTACATAGGCAGGCAGCGTGACGCTGGCGTCGGGGTTGTACACGCTGACCCGGCTGGGTACCGAGCCCGAGGTGGCCAGGCCGTAATTGGTCTGTTCCTCGCGCGTCAGCTCCAGGCCCAGGCTCAGATCATGCTGCACGCTGCCGGTGGCAAGGCTGGTGCTCAGATTGGTCTGGTTGGTCAGGATGCGGTTGACCTGATCCTTGGTGTTGATGAGGCGCGCCATCGACCATGTGGATGGATCGGCGGGGTTGGGAGTCTGCAGCGAATTGCTGCCAAGCACGCCGCCCGCAGAATATCCCTGGCCCATGATGGCCGAGAGCAGATAGTCCTGCTTGGTCTCGCCCCAGCGCGTGGTGTTGCGCAGCTTGGTGGTGGACGAGAAGTCATGCTCCACCTTCAGCGTCGCCATATTGGCCGTCACATCGTCGTGGTCGGAGGCCGTACCGTAGAAGTTCTTGCTGTTGACGCGTGCTGCAGAGTCCAGAAAGGCGCGGCGGCCCGCATAGCCCGCAGCGTCGGGAGAGGTGTAGCCAGGCAGGCCGATGGTGGCAACGCCGCCGTCGGGCACATTGCTCTGCTTGATGTGCAACAGGTTCACGAACACGCGGGTGGGCGAGTTCAGGCCGAAGGCGAACGAGGGCGCAATGCCCCAGCGGTTGTTCTCGATGCCGTTGCGGCCCGCCACATTGGCGTCCTGCGCCATGGCGTTCAGGCGCACGGCCGTGCCGGTCTCGGCATTGATGACGCGGTTCAGGTCGATGCTGGCGCGTTTGTAGCTGGCCGAGCCCAGGCCCAGGGAGCCGCCGAAGCTGTTGTTCAGATTGGCCTGCTTGCTCACCAGATTGATGGCACCCGTGGGGGCGCTGCGGCCGTAGTCCGTGCCGGCCGGGCCCTTGGTGACTTCGACCTGGTCGATGTTGAACATATCGCGCGAGATCGAGCCTATGTCGCGTACGCCGTCCACATAGATGCTGCTGGAGCTGTCGAAGCCGCGCATATAGACGGCGTCGCCGGTGCTGGTGTTGCCGTTCTCGCCCGCGTAGAAGGTGCCGGCGCCGGGCACATTGCGCAGTGCCTCGGTCAGCGTGGTGGCGCCTTGCTCCTGCAGCAGTTGCTCCTTGATGACGTTGACGGTCTGCGTGGTGTTGACCAGCGGCTGGGTGAACTTGGGCGAGGACAGCTGGCCGGGCGTGTAGCCGGTGTCGGCCTTGCCTTCCACCTTGACTTCCTTGAGCGTGGTTTCTGTGGACTGGGCCTGCGCTGGCAGTGCCAGCGTGGCACCGGCCAGCACGGTGGCGCAGGCGACCAGGCCGGCGGAGGAAGGCAAGCGGCCCGCGGAATGCTTGCGGCTTTGGATATAGATGTTGGATTGAGCCATGTTGAAAGGACTGGAAGTGAAGACAGTTGGCTGGCTGGTACTGGCTGTCTGCACTTGTGATGCGAGCGCAGACGCGGGTGGCGTCCGGGCGAAGTCCTGGCTGGCTAAAGCGTACTCGGGTACGAATGCAGCAAATGATAATGATTCTTAATATAACTTTGCGAAAGTTTACGGAGAATCATGCACGGCGTTGTTGCATAGCAACATGGTTGGGGTAGGCGAGCGCTCGCTTCACTTCGAATATGAGAGCTACTACCGCCTTTTCTATCTGTATTTCAAGGTGCTAGAGCATTGAAATTATCGAGCAGCATGCGTTGGCTGCTTCTTTTTTAGAGTATTTACGGTTGCGTAGCCTGGGCGCTGTCCCTGGCCTGCAGCAGCAAATCATGCAACAAGGCCTGCTGGGCCGCAGGAAAGTCGCTGAGCAGCTCGGTGGCTATCTGCTCGCGCCGGCTTCTGAGCTGGTCGAACAACTGCTGCCCCCTGGTGCTGAGTTGCAGGCAGCGTACGCGCTTGTCGGCTTCGCTGGCAGAGCGCTCCAGCCAGCCCTTGTCCTGCAACTGGGCCAGGGTGCGCGCCATCTGGGCCTTGTCGGTGTGACTGTGCTCGACCAGTTCCTTTTGCGTGATGCCGGGGTGGCGACCGGTGTGCATGAGGATGCGGAATTCGTTGAAGGTCAGCCCCGGTTGCACCGCTTCAAGCGACTCAAGCAGGCGCGCGCGAAACAGGTGCAGCAGATCGTGCAGCACCTCGAACACTTCGGCAGCGATGGATGAACTCATGGTGGGAAAGGTTGTTTGTTGACTTAGTCAACTTATTAATGGATATTTCGTGGACTTTATCAACTTAATGAAAATCATGTCCAACACCGAGACAGTGTCCATCATGCAGCGTGTACGCCACGAATTCCGCTCGCGCCATGTGCAGCTGCTGGCGCGCGAGCAGCTCAGCCCCGGCTTTATCCGCCTGACCGTGGGCGGCCCCGAACTGGCAGGCTTTGTCAGCGCGGGCTTTGACGACCATACCAAGCTCATCCTGCCCCAGGCCGGGATGGACAGGCCCAATCTGCCGCAGATGGTCGACGGTCGCCCGCATATAGCCGGCGAGCGCCCCACCATGCGCGACTACACGCCGCTGAACTACGACGCGGCCCGCAACACGCTGCAGCTGGAGTTCGCCGAGCATGGCTCGGGTCCGGCCGTGGAATGGGCGCGCGCAGCACCTATCGGCCAATGGCTGGGCCTGGCCGGCCCGCGCGGGAGCCTGGTCGTGCCCGCCGATCTGGACTGGCATGTGCTGCTGGGCGATGAAAGCGCCATGCCCGCCATGGAGCGCCGTCTGGCGGAACTGCCGGCCGGCAGTCGCGCCATCGTGCGGGTGCAGATCGGCAACCCGGCAGACCAGCGCCGCTGGAGCAGTGCCGCGCAGCTGGATCTGCAATGGGTGCCGTCTCTGGCCGCTGCCGTCGATGCGCTGGAGCTGCCTGAGGGCGGTGGCTTTGTCTGGGCTGCAGGCGAGAATCGTGCCATGGCCGATCTGCGCAAGCGCATTCTGGCCAAGCCCGGTGCCCATCCCAAGCGCATGCGGATTGCGTCCTACTGGAAGCAGGGCGAGGCCGCTCACCACGAGGAACTGAGCGCGAATGACTGAAGAGACAAGTCCGCCTTCACGACTCACTGCAATACTGCGTCGCAAGCTGCACAAGCGCTACACATCCCTGGTGTTTGCCTTCTACATGGCGCTGATCATGGCGTTCTTCATGTGCTGCATCATCGTGGCTGCCAACGGCGGCCTGGGGGCAGGCTATGGATGGCGAGTGCTCAAGGCCTATGCGCTGGCCATGCCTTCGGCCTTTGCTTGCGTGGTGTTGGTGCGTCCGCTGGTCATGCGGCTGGTTGCCGCCACCGTGCAGCACTGAGCGTTCCTCACTGATTGAGCAGGATGGGAGTACCGGTTGCATCGCGCCGCAGCTCGGCCGCGCCGCTGGCAAGCAGACTCTCGATCAGACTTTCCAGCCATTGCTGCGCGGTCTGTGCGCCAAAGTAGCTCTGGTGCAGGATGCCGAAATAGGGGGTGGCACAAACCCAGTCCTGCAGATCCTGCACCCTGATGCTTTGCCACTCCAGCAGCTTGTATTTGAGCAGTACCTTGGCGGCATAGCTGGCATGGCGTTCCGGAGACTGGACAAAGCCTGCCAGCCGCTTGCGGGCAATGCCCAGAGCCGCCTGCACATCGCCAAACAAGCCGCCGTGTCCGGGAATGACGAGGCGGGGCTTCAGCCGCTCGATCACGTCCAGTGTTGCGGCGACCTCGTCGAAGGCGGCAATGCCTTCGATCTCGGGGAAGACCACGCCAAAGCCGTTTTCCCATAGCGCATCGGCAGAGATCAGGATGCGGCTGTCAGGCTCGAACAGAATCACCGAATGGGGATCATGGCCGGGGGCTGCATGGATCTGCCAGTCGCGCCCCGACAGGCGTACCGCGCTGCCTGGCTGCAGCAGGCCCGTGATGGCAAAGCGTGGGCATTCCTGGCCCGTGGGGGCGTAGCTGAGGGCGGCGTCGTCCCAGCTGCGTACCTGCTCGGCTTGGCCTGGTGCGATAAAGGTCTGCACCTGTGGATAAGCCTGCTGTAGTGCAGCATTGCCTCCGCAATGGTCGCTGTGCAGATGGGTGTTGAGAATGCGCGCCAGCGGCTGACCTTCCAGCGTGCTTTCGATCAGCGCCAGTGTTTGTGCGGAGTGCGTGACATAGCCGGTGTCGATGACGGCAGCACCTTCGGCATCGCCGGCCTGCGCGGCAAAGACGATATTGTTGGCCGACAGCCAGCCGCGCTCCAGCACGGTCATGCCGGGCGGTAGTGGGACATGCATTGCCGGGGATGCATTCATCGGACTGGTCTCCTGTGCGGTGCTTTGTGTTTTGCACAAGCCTAGCAGACCGCTCATCACGCAGCTGTCGCGTGGGCGAGCTGCTCAGTGCGATTCGACCGAAGGCAGGATGTTGCGGCGAATCACCACGGGCTTGCCGCCAAAGCGCTGCTTGGACAGCCAGTGCGCCAGGGCCGAGTCGAGATGCGTGGCGTGGCCGGGAAACCAGTCCACCAGGGCCTTGGTCAGATCGCGGCAAAGGGCTACATTGCCTTCGGCGAGCTTGACGCGGACCTCTGCCACCGACTTGAGCACGGCCGCATGTTCGTCGATATGGCAGTCGCGTGGAGGGAAGCCGGTACTCAGCATCCACTGGTCCTCTTCGGCAAAGTGGTGCTGCAGATGGCTTTCCATGGCTTGCAGCAGACTGGGCAGCTCGCTGTCTTCGGCGGTTTGCAGCAGGGCAATCAGCTCGACGAATTCCTCGTGCAATTCGTCCATGGGCCCGTGGCCCATGAGCAGATGGTCTCCCCAGACCAGGGTGGCGGTGTGGCTCATGGCAATGTCTTCTTGTGAATGCTTCGGAGTGCGCGCAGCTTGTCTCTGAAGACCATTATGCAAGCCGTATCGGTGGGCAGGCATCCTCCAAAAGAGGGGGGGGCGGTCTGCCGTGCGGGCAAAGAAAAAGCCCCTTGAACCGAAATTCAAGAGGCTTTGTCTGGTGCGCGATACATGGATCGAACATGTGACCCCTGCCGTGTGAAGGCAGTGCTCTACCGCTGAGCTAATCGCGCTTTAACTGGTGGGTGATACATGGATCGAACATGTGACCCCTGCCGTGTGAAGGCAGTGCTCTACCGCTGAGCTAATCACCCGAAGACCGCAATTCTAGCAGCAACTTTGGAAGTCTTCGGGAAAACTCGTAAATTTTCTGAAAAAACTCAGTTCGAGCGCAGCTCGCGCCGCAGGATCTTGCCCACATTGGTCTTGGGCAGCTCGTCGCGGAACTCGATATAGCGTGGCCGTTTGTAGCCCGTCAACTGCTCCTGGCAGTAGCGCATGACCCGGTCTTCCGTCAGCGAGGGGTCGCTGCGCACCACATAGACCTTGATCGATTCGCCCTGCTGATCGTCCTTGACGCCCACGGCTGCGCATTCGAGCACGCCGGGGCACATGGAGATGACGTTCTCCAGCTCGTTCGGATAGACGTTGAAGCCGCTGACCACCATCATGTCCTTTTTGCGGTCGATGATGCGGGTGTATCCCTCGTCGTCCAGCACACCGATATCGCCGGTGCGCATATAGCCGTCGGCCGTGAAGGCCTTGGCGGTCTCTGCAGGCTGGTTGTAGTAACTGTGCATGACGTTGGGGCCCTTGATGCAGAGCTCTCCCGCCTGGCCGTTTGGCAGGTCGTGGCCTTCATCGTCCTTGATGGCGATCGAGATGCCGGGCAGAGGCAGGCCTATGGTGCCGGTGAACTCCTTGTTGGTCACGGGATTGTTCGTGCCTATGGCGCAGGTCTCGCTCATGCCCCAGCCTTCGATCATGGCGCAGCCCGTGGTCTGCTGCCACTGACGCGCCGTGCCTTCGGACGCCGCCATGCCGCCGGCCTGGGAGATGAACAACTGCGAGAAATCGAGCTGGCGGAACTCCGGGTTGTTGAGCAGCGCATTGAACAAGGTGTTCACGGCTGGCAGCACATGGAAGGGCCGCTTCTTGAGCACCTTCACAAATTTCGGGATATCGCGCGGGTTGGGAATCAGACTCAGGCTGCCGCCCAGTCGCATGGCGAACAGGCTCACGGTGAGCGCGAAGATGTGATAGAGCGGCAAGGCCGCCACGATATGGGTTTCATTGGCCTTGACCCTGCCTTCCAGCGCTGGGGTGAACCAGGTATGGGCCTGCAGCGTGGCGGCGACGATATTGCGATGGGTCAGTACCGCCCCCTTGGACAGGCCTGTGGTGCCACCCGTGTATTGCAGAAAGGCAATCGAGTCCAGCGTGGCCGTGCTGGGGATGAGCTTGCGTCCTGCGCCCTCGGTCAGCGCCTTGCTGAACTGGGTGACCTGGCGCTGCTGGCTGCCGGCGCCTGAATCCGAGCCAAGGGGCAGGTCGAAGGCCGGCACCATCTTGGCCAGATGGCGCACGGCAAAGGTGATCCAGCTGCCGTACAGGCCGCCGAGCAGATCGCCCATGCTGGTCAGGCAGATATGGCGGATATGGCTGCGCTCCAGCACCTGGGCCAGGGTGTGGGCAAAGTTCTCCAGGATGATGATGGCCGTGGCGCCCGAGTCCTTGAGCTGATGCTCGAGCTCGCGCGCGGTGTAGAGCGGGTTGACGTTGACGCAGGTAAAGCCTGCACGCAGCACGCCGGCCATGCTGACGGCGAACTGCGGCACATTGGGCAGCATGATGGCCACGCGCGCTCCTGGCTCCAGACCCAGACTCTGCAGCCAGGCCCCCATCTGTGCGGATAGCCTGTCCAGCTCGGCATAGCTCATCCAGCGGTCCATGCAGACCGAAAACGGCCGCTCTGCATGCTGGCTGAAGGCTTCTTCGAGCAGGTGCACCAGCGAGCGGTACTGTTCGGGCTGCACATCGTGCGGCACATTGGGCGGATAGTTCTTGAACCAGGGAGCGGCAGCGTCCATAGAAGAGGTACCTTGCAGAAGCCGCTCGTCGTCCAGGGAAGAGGGCGGCGGGTTGAACAAAGAAGGCCAGCGTGCAAAACCTGCGCTGCGGCTGATTCTGCGGATGCGGTCTGTCAGGGTCTACGGGGGCTTGTCCTAGGCGTGGAGCGGCATGCTTGCTACGCTGGGTCCGAGAACGCAAACACGTTCTGAGGAGGAGCAGCTTTGAATACCTGGTTCTGGCGCTGTGTGGTGATGGGAAGCTGGCTGGCGCTGTTGCTCTGGTGCAGCTATTGGTGGCCGCGCTCAGTGGCTGTGGCACTGCTGGGCGCGGGGCTGATTGCGAGCGGAGCCGGGCTGCAGCTGGGCACGCAGATGCTGATGATGCGTGCGGTGCTGCGCGGTCGTGGATTGCCGCTGCCGCCTGCCATGGTCGCGCTGCGGGCCTGGTTTGCCGAGTGGCGCTGGGCCTGGCGGCTGTTCGGCTGGCAGATTCCTTTTGGCGAGCATGCAGAGCCCGATGGAGTGCCTGTGGATCGCGAGGGCAAGCAGCTGCAAGGGCAGGTGGGCGTGGTACTGGTGCATGGCTATTTCTGCAACCGTGGCGTGTGGACCGTGTGGCTGCGCAGGCTCAAGGCACGCGGTATTCCCTGCATGGCCGTGACGCTGGAGCCGGCTCATGGCAGTCCTGTCGATGCCATGGTGGACGATCTCGACAGATGCGTGAAAGCCATGGTCCAGCAAACCGGCCGTGCCCCTCTTCTGGTTGCGCACAGCATGGGCGGTCTGGTGGTGCGGGCTTGGCTCAATCGGCTCGATGCTGATGAGCGTGCGCGCCATGCGGCCCATGTGGTCACCGTGGCCACGCCGCATGGCGGAGCCTGGCTGGCGCGGTTTGCGCAGCGCCTGCCGGCCGTGGATATGCGCGAAGGCAGCGACTGGCTGCAGCGGCTGGGGCCGCCGCCCCAGGATGTGTCATTCAGCTGCTGGTGCAGCAGCAGCGACAACATCGTCTTCCCCCCCGACCTTGCGATCTTGCCGAATGCGCAGTGTCATCAGGTCGACGATGCAGCGCATATGCAGCTGCTGTTCGATCCTCGGGTCTGGCAGCACTGCCTGCAGTTGCAGGCGCAATTGCAGAGCGGGCATCAGGCAGCCGAGGTGGGCGCCTCCGCAGCCGACGCCGGGGCACGGGCCTGCGGGTCCTGAATCAGGTGGATGTCGGTGGCGGAAACCAGGGCGATCTGCTGCTCGGCGCAGCGCTGCAGCAGGCCGAACAGCAGGTCGCTGCGCGTGCTGTAGACATTGCGCGAACTGGAGACATGGCCGAAGCTGGTGATGTTGACCACGCTGCCATTGATGGAGTCCACATACATTGAAGGAGCAGGGGTGCTCAGCACGGCCTCATGCTCGGCATAAAGGCCCAGCAGCACCTCGCGCAGCTTGACGATATCGGTGTTCAGCGGCACCGAGAACGCGATCGAGATGCGGCCTAGCGCGCCATCCATGGTCAGGTTCTGCACGGACTTGGTGATGAACTCCGAGTTGGGCACGATGACGGTGGATTTGTCATCGGTCTGAATCTCGGTGGCGCGCACGCTGATGCGGCGGATGTCGCCGACCTGATCGCCGATACGCACGCGGTCGCCCAACTTCACGGGGCGCTCGGCCAGCAGAATCAGGCCCGAGACAAAGTTCTGCGTGATGGCCTGCAGACCGAAGCCGATGCCGACGGACAAGGCGCTGGCCAGCAGAGCCACTTTTTCAAAGCCTATGCCCAGGGCCGCCAGCGTCCACAGGCCGGACAGCAAAATGCCCATATAGCGGGCCACGGTGCTGATGGAGTTGCGTGCGCCTATATCCAGCTCGGTCTTGGGCAGATAGGTTTCCACCAGCCAGTGCTGCAAGGCGCCAAACACGGTCAGGCCTGCAACCAGCACCAGCAGGCCGCGCAAGATCGTCATGGGGCGCAGGAAGGAGTCGCCCACGGGCAGGCCATTAGTCAGCGTATCGGCCAGCACGATCAGGCTGCTGGAGTTGCCAAAGGGCGCGATCAGCGCCATCAGCCCCAGCAGCAACAGACAGACACGCGTGAGAGCCGACAACAGCACGCCGACCTGCTCCAGGCGCGAGGGCTTGAGCCCCGTACCGGCAGCGAAGCCCTGGCCGATACGGCTCTCGCTGGAGCACAGCCAGGTAAAGAGGTCGTCGGCAAACTTCATCAGCAGCGAGGTGGCCAGAACCACCACAGTGATCCAGACCATTTGCGTGGCTGCGAATACCGAAAAGTTCAGATAACCGATCAGCGCTGCGATGAGCGCGGCCAGCACCGTCAGATGCCCGCCCAGCCAGGCCAGCATCAGCCAGCGACTGGTTGCCGCAGGTCGGTAATCGTCACCATGGTGAGCGGCCTTCTCGCGCTCGGCCAGTTGCTGGCGCTTGCGTTGCTTGTTGATGACCATCAGCACCGACATGATGAGCAAGGCATAGACGAGCGCAATCAGTCCGTCCAGGGCCACGCTGCTGACGGCACTGGTGCGTGCGGCAATGTCTACCGCGTTGAGCATCATGGAGAACCAGGTCAGACCGGCGGCTCCCCAGGCAAAGCGTGTGAGCGCAGGGGCGGCGATGTCGTCGATGTTGAGCAGTCGCCAGGTCGGACGCTTGGGCACCAGCAGGCAGGCGCTGACGGAGAGGAAGAAGGCGGCGACAAATGAGGATTGAATCCAGGCATCGGCCACGGTCTGCAGGCGCGGTGCAATCGCGTCTATGGAGCGCAGGCTCTCGATGAATATCAGACTGGCCAGGCCGGGCAGGGCCGTACCCACTACCAGCATCCAGACAGCCAGACCCGTGCGGCGCAGCCGTCCGTTGGGCGCGCGTTCGGAGGCCGCAAATTTGCGGCCTGCATAGCGCAGGCCGATGCGCAGCGGAAACATCACAAACAGCGCCAGGGCAATGCCGGTCAGCGTGGCCGACCAGCCATGTTCGGCAATGGCTGCCGCAAAGCTGGCCTGGCCCTGGCGTGTCAGGGCCGCAATGCGCTGCAGGTCGGTTGGCAGATGTTCGGCAAACTGCTTCCACAGCGAGGGCGACAGCGGCGATGCCACTTTGCGGGCGATCTGTGCGTTGAACTGCTGGGTGCGGATTTTCTCGATGCTGTCCGTGGTCTGTTTGGCCTCCATGGACAACAGCTTGCCGCGCTTGAGCGCGGAGTCCAGCTCGCTGTGCTGCTGCGCCAGATCCTTGCGCTGCAGGCTCAGTTCGGGGGATTCCTCGCTGCCTTCGGCCACCGGACCCAGTTGGGCAATGCGAGCGTCGATTTGCTTGAGCAGCGGCTCCAGCGCCGTGACGGCATTGTCGGCATCGCGTTTGGACTGCAGGGCTTTTTCGGACAGTGCCTGCAGCGTTTCGGAGGTGTCGGCGTCATCGAGCGACTGGCGTACCTTGTCCAGGGTGTTCGATGCTTGTTGAATCTGGGCGATGGAGGTGGTCTGGATATCGCCATTGGCAGGCAGCTCGGCCGCGACGGCCAGACCTATGCAAAGTTGGAGCGCTAAAAGCCAGCGCAGCAGTTGGTTGCAGCGGTAATGCATTGTGAAGAAGTGAGTGGGCGGCAGTTTGCCTCTGGCGCTCACTATAGGTGCAATGCTGCGGTCAGGGTTTCAGGGCGCAGCTAAGTCATACAGGGCTTGCAGCCTGGATATTCGGCGTCAATTGCTATTGAAAATGGAGCTTTAGGCGCTTTGGGGGAAAGGAGTAGGGCCGAATTTTCATCTAGAAATTCGGCGCGTGACCTCGCGCTTGCCAAGGCGCGTGCCGGTATACATCCGCTGACTAAATCAGCTGCTCGCCGGGCAGCAACTCCTTGGCGCCAATGGTGGGCAACTGACGCAGCTGCTCATACAGCGGCGCAAAGTCGGTATCGGCCAGATTCAGCAGATGGGGCATGTCGTCAATCACGAAATAGGTCTGCTGATAGGTGTCGATCTTGTAGAGCGTGCGCATGGTGCGCTCCAGCTGCAGCGGCAAACGGTGCGGCTGCGGGCTGTTGACGCTGTACTCCAGCTCGCCCACAGAGCTGAGAATGCCTGCGCCATAGGCGCGCACGCCGCCGCTCTCACGGATCAGACCGAATTCCACCGTGTACCAGTACAGGCGCGACAGCATCTCGCAGGCGCCGAGTTCGGCGGCCTTGAGGCCGCCCTGTCCGTAGGCCTGGATGAAATCGGCCATGACGGGGTTGAACAGCAGCGGCACATGGCCAAAGAGGTCGTGAAAGACGTCGGGCTCGACGATGTATTCGAACTCCTCGGGCTTGCGTATCCAGTCCGTGACCGGGAATTTGCGCTGGGCCAGCAGCGAGAAGAACGGTACCTCGGGAATCAGACCTGGAACGCCGACGATCTCCCAGCCCGTGGCCTTGAATAGTCGCTCGTTGATTTCCTCGAAGCGCGGAATGCGCTCCTTGGCGCCCAGCGACGGCAGGGCGTCGATGAAATGCTGGCTGGCGCGGCCCGGCAGCAGCGCGGATTGGCGCTCGTAGAGGCGGTGGTAGGTGTCATGCTCGGCCTCGGTATAGGCGGCATAGTCTTGCGTGCAGGTGTAGTCCGCATGGGCACGCGTGTAGTCGCCGCGTGGAGGGCGATCGGACTGGCCATAGACGACGGGGGCCGCGCCGATGCCGCCGGTCATGGCGGTGCTGTTCTGGATGCTGTTCATAAGGTACTCCCTGAGATGAGGGGTCGCGAAGGCTGCGGCCAGAGCTCGTGGCCGGGGCGCAGCAGGGAAAAGGAGAAGCGAGCCGAAAGCTGGCTCAGTGCATCTGTATCTGGGCGCGCTTGACGAGCTGTCCGTAGCGCGCATGCTCGGCCTGCACCAGGCGGGCAAAGTCCTGCAGACGCAGGTCGTCGCGCACCACGCCCATGGCGTCGAAGTACTGCTGTATATCGGGCCTTTGCAGCGTCTGGGCAAAAGTCTCCGACCAGCGCTTGGCCTGGCTGTCCGTGATGCCGGCAGTGGCAAAGATGCCGAACCAGGTGGTCAGATTCATGCCCTTGATGCTGTCGTCCAGGCTGGGCACTTCCGGCAGAGCCGGCAGCGGCGAGCGCCAGGTCACGCCAATGGCCTTGAGTCTGCCGGCCCGCAGATGAGGCAGAGCCGAGGCGATGTTGTCGAACATCAGATCGGCCGTGCCCTCGAGCAGAGCCGACAGAGCCGGTCTGGCCCCGCCAAACGGCAGGTGCTGGAGCGGAACCTGGGTCAGCGACTGGAACCACTGGCCCGCGATATGGCCGATGCTGCCGTTGCCCGCCGAGGCATAGCGCAGGGGCTGCCGGTGCTTGGACATGAAGCGCAGCAAATCCTCGGGCGTGTAGATGCGCCACTGCATGGCCAGTTCGCTGCGCATGACCAGCACATGAGGCATGCGGGCCACGAGTGTCAGCGGCTGAAAGTCGCGCAGCGGATCGTAGGGCAACTGGGGGTTGAGCCAGGGAAGGATGGCATGTGTGGCCACGGCACCCATCAGCAGCATGGGCTCGCGCGCTCCTGCTCTGGCCACCATGGCTGCACCCGTGGCGCCACCGTCGCCTGCGACATTGAGCACATTGATATTGCCCAGGGCCGTGGTTTCCTGCGTCAGCTTGCGAGCCGCCCGATCCAGCGGTCCGCCCGCCGCATAGGGAACGACCAGCGAGAGTTCGTTGCGGCTGCGGCTGGAATTCGACGGCAGGGCGCTCGCATCCCGGGCAGCATGTGCGCTGTCCGCGATCAGGGAGGTCGCCGAAGCCGCCGCCAGGGTCATGGCCTGGCGGCGGGAAAGGCGCCAGGTGTCGGCAGGCGCGTCCAGCCTCGGTGCTCTGCAGTCCTCGGGGGCTGTAGCGGGGGGCTGATGGGGGCGCGACACTGGATCCTTCCGGGCGTTGAAGCTGGCTGCGCCGACTCACGTCAGGCGTGGATGCGGCAGTGCAGCATGGCGGGAAGTATAGGGACGGAAATCGGTCGCCACATGGTCCGTTTGATGGAGTGGTAACCATTGGTATCTTTTTGATGTATTGCGTAGCGCCGGAGCCCACGCCGGCCATGCTGCAAGCGAGCAGACGAGGCGGGTGAAGGCCGAGGTGGCGCATGGCAGGCTCCGTTGATCTGGCTCAGGTCTTGAGCACGCCGCGGCGCATCTGGTCGAGTTCCATGGTCTCGAACAAGGCCTTGAAATTGCCCTCGCCAAAGCCGCTATTGCCCTTGCGCTGGATGAACTCGAAGAAGATGGGACCCAGCTGGTTTTCGCTGAAGATCTGCAGCAGCAGCTCGCCGGGCTGGCCGTCCACCAGGATGTTGCGCGCCAGCAGCTCGGGAATGGGTTCCTGCAGGTCCGGGATGCGCTTGGGCAGCAGCTCGTAATAGGTCTCGCTGGTGTTCAGCAGCTTGATGCCGTTCATCTGCAGACCGTCCACGGTGTCGTAGAGATTGGTCGAGCCCAGCGCGATGTGCTGTATGCCTTCGCCGTGGTACATGTCCAGATATTCCTGAATCTGGCCGGCCTTGTCGTTGCCTTCCTCGTTGATGGGAATGCGGATCTTGCCGCAGGGGCTGGTCATGGCCTTGCTCTTGACGCCTGTGGCCTGACCTTCGATGTCGAAGTAGCGGATCTCGCGGAAGTTGAAGATGCGCTCGTAGAACTCGGCCAGCTCGGCCATGCGGCCGCGGTAGACGTTGTTGGTCAGGTGGTCGATATAGGTCAGGCCCAGGCCCTCGGGGTGCAGATCGGCACCGGGCAGAGGCTCGAAGTCCACGTCGAAGAAGCTGATATTGCCCAGGTCACCGTCCTTGGCGCCATTCTTGCCGCGCCATTTGTCGATGAAATAGATCAGCGAGTCGCCAATGCCCTTGATGGCGGGAATGCTCAGTTCGCCGGGGGCGGCCTGCTGGGCATAGCCCCAGGCACCCAGCGAGGTGGCGCGCTCATAGGCGTACTTGGCGTCGTTGACGCGGATGGCGATGGCGCAGACGCTGGGGCCGTGCAGACGCGCGAAGCGCTGGGCAAAGCTGTCGGGCTCTGCATTGATGATGAAGTTGATCTCGCCCTGGCGATACAGGGTCACGTTCTTGCGGCGGTGCTTGGCGATGGCCTGAAAGCCCATGCGCTCGAACAGCTGACCCATGGCCACGGGATCGGGGGCCGCGTATTCGACGAACTCGAAGCCGTCCGTGCCCATGGGGTTGTCCCAGGTCTGGAACTGGCTGGCGTTGCTTTGAGTCAGTGGGGCGTTCATGGCAGAGGTCTCCATCGGGTAGGGGCGCAACACATGAAGAACAGGTGTCGACGATGGATGCACTGTAGGACAGGGCGCGGACAAGCTTCATGCAAAAATGCCTTGGCTGCAAACAGCTCAATGCATGAAAATTGCATAAAAAATTGATTTCATGCAATTTAAATGGTTATCAAGGGTTAACCATTAATAAAAACTGCGCTTTTTTTATAATCTGCCGCCATGAGTTCCATGCACACCATCGACAAACTGGATAAGGCAATTTTGCGCCGATTGCAGGCCAATGGCCGAGAAACTTATGACGTCATCGGGGAGCAGGTCGGCCTGTCGCCCAGCGCCGTGCTGCGCCGTGTCAAGCGGCTGGAGGAAAACGGTGTCATCGACCGCTATGTGGCTTTGGTGCAGCCCGAGACCGTGGGTCTGGGGCTGACCGCCTATATCAATGTGCGTCTGGAAAAATACACCGAAACCAGCAAGCGCAATCCCATGGATGTGTTCCGCGCCAGCGTGCAGACCTGGCCCGAGGTGGTGGAGTGCGTCTCCCTCACTGGCGAGATGGACTATCTGCTGCGGGTGGTGGTGGCAGACATGCAGCATTACAGTCGTTTCATCATGGACACGCTGCTCAAACACCCCAGTGTGCAGGATTGCAAAACCAGCTTTGTCATGGACCGGGTCAAGGTCACGACGGCCGTGCCGCTCTAAGCCTTCGTAGAGGTCCTTCATACGGACCATGACCTAGCCGGAAACAGAAGCTAAGGTGTTGAATTAGCGGAAAATCCTTACAGGATTGTTGCAATGCAACATGCGGCTTGTGAAACCTCGGGTTTTTACCTATATTTCAGGCTATGAACCTCCCCAAAGACTGGTTGACATCGCCCTGGCAGGCCGGCTCCGGCTGGCTGCGAGACATGGGCAAGTCCCATGGCGCCGAGCGTCGCTCGCCGTCCTTGGTCCCCATCCGTTCGCTGAGCCCGCGCCATCGCGACCGCATCATCAAGCATCTGCTCAAGCTGGATGCGCGTGATCGCTATCTGCGCTTTGGCTATGCGGCCAACGACGAGCAGGTGCGCCGCTATGTCGAGCAGCTCGATTTCGAGCGCGACGATATCTTCGGCATCTTCAATCGCCGCCTGGAATTGATCTCCATGGCGCATCTGGCCTTTGCCGGCCATCCCGAGCATGAGAAATGCGCGGAATTCGGCGTCTCCGTGCTCAAGAGTGCACGTGGCAAGGGGCTGGGGGCACGTCTGTTTGCACGTGCAGTGCTGCATGCGCGCAGCAAGAACGTGAGCATGATGTTCATCCATGCGCTGTCCGAGAACACGGCCATGCTCAAGATTGCGCGCAACGCGGGTGCCACGGTCAAGCGAGAGGGCTCGGAATCCGAAGCCTATCTGGAGTTGCCGCCTGCCGACTTCGAGACCCATGTCAGCGAGCTGGTGACGGAGCATCTGGGCGAGATGGACTACCAGCTCAAGAAGCAGGCAGTCAATTTCTGGGCTTTCCTGGCCGGCGTGCAGGAAGTGCGCAAGGGTGTGCAGGAAGGCCGCCATAAATCAGGCGAGTAAATCGTCTTGTGAAGCCGGCAAGGCTGCAGCCCAATAAAGACAGGCGCAAGCAGATATCAAAATAGCTTTGGCTGAGTGCGCTCGGAGACCTCCGCTCATGGCTTTTGTGAGCTAGCAAGCCGTCTGTCAACACAATCCGTTATTCTTGGGGACTTGTTCGACTACCGCACGTCCTGCACTCCAAGACAGTGTCTGACCCCCATCCTGCGCGACTTCCCGAGAAGGAAGACAAGCGAAGCTTCCTGCAAAAGGTGGCTGAGTTCATCCATCCGGCACCGGAGTCTCCCGATGAACTGATCGAAACCCTGGCCGAAGCCGAAGACAACCAGGTCATCGGCACCGAGTCGCGTGTCATGCTGGAGCGCGTGATTCGCATGGCCGACATGAGCGCCGGAGAAGTCATGGTGGCTGCGCCACGCATGGATCTCATCAATATCGATGCTCCGTATGAAGAAATCCTGCACCAGGTTCTGACTACGGCGCATTCGCGCTTTCCGGTCTACCAGGGCGAGCGCGAGAACATCATTGGCATTCTCATGGCCAAGGATTTGCTCAAGCTGCAGCGCTCTCCCACCCTGAATATTCGTGCTCTGGTGCGCCCGGCCGTCTTTGTGCCCGAGAGCAAGGGCCTGAACGACCTGCTGCGTGAGTTTCGCGCCAATCGCAATCATCTGGCCGTTGTCATCGACGAGTTCGGCCGTGTGGCCGGCCTGGTGACGATTGAAGATGTGCTGGAAGAAATCGTCGGCGAGATCGAGGACGAGTTTGACATCCCCGAGGACGAGGGCGATATCTTTGCTCTGGCCGACAACAGCTACCGCGTGGCGGGCGATGCCAGCATCGAGCATGTGAGCGAGGAGTTCGAGACTTCGCTGCATGCCAGCGACCCCGATGCCGAGTTCGATACCATTGGTGGATTGATTGCCCATGAAATCGGCCATGTGCCCAAGCGTGGCGAGCAGATTCATCTGGGCGGGCTGGAGTTCACCGTGCTCCACACCAAGGGCGGCGCGGTGCGCTGGTTCAAGGTGGTGCGCGATCCTTCGCCAGACAGCTTGGTTCGCAACTGATCGCGACTTGCGCAAATCCGGGTCAGGCCTGGTGTGATGCCGGTGGAAATACTGGTTGTGCCTCTTGGTTTGCACAAATCTTGGCGATACCTCGTATGCTTGAATTCACCCAACCGCCCGGTTGGGTGTTTTGTTAGTGCCTGCTGATTCCTATGACCACCACTGCCTCTACCGTTCAGACCGCTGCTGCCAGGCCCAAATGCTGGATGAGCTGGCTTTTGATGCTGATTGCAGGCGGGCTGCAGGCCTTCTCTCTGGCCTGGCCCTGGGCTCGCGGCCAGGGCGACGGCTGGCTGAGCTTGGCCGGAGGCTATGGCCGTCCGCTGTGGTGGCTGCAGATTCTGTCGCTGGCGGTGCTGGTTCATGCGCTGCTGGCTGCCCGTACCGCCGCTCAGGCGGCAGGCCGGGCCTGGCTGTTCGGCACGGCCTGGCTGGCGGCCACCTTCTGGTGGCTCTTCATCTCCATGCACACCTATGGCGGATTGGCGGCGCCATTGGCGGTGGCAGCCGTGTTGGCACTGGCGGGCTTTCTGGGTGGCTATTACGCCGTGGCTGCATGGTGCTTCAAGCGTTTGGCAAAGGCGCCGGATGCATTGTCAGCGCTGGTCTTTGCTGCACTCTGGACGCTGGCCGAGCTGGCGCGTGGCTGGCTCTGGACCGGTTTTCCCTGGGGCGCAGGCGGTTATGCCCATGTGGAAGGCCCGCTGGCCGTGCTGCCGCGCTGGATTGGCGTCTACGGCACGGGGTTTGTGGCGGCCTGGGCTGCAGCCTGGCTGGCGCTGCTGGTCTGGCGTATGCAGACCAGGTCGGCGTTGCTGAAATTCAAGCCGGCCCTGGCATCTGCTGTGGCCCTGGGTCTGGTCTGGGGCGGGCTGTGGTGGTCGCGTGATGCCGCCATTGAAGCACCTGGTCAGCTGCCCGGCATGAGCGTAGAGCTGCTGCAGGGCAATATTCCGCAGGATGAAAAGTTTGAAATGGGCTCGGGCGTGGTGGTGGCACTGCGCTGGTATGCCCAGCAGCTGCATGACGCCAGGGCCCAGTTGGTCGTGGCACCCGAGACAGCCATTCCACTGTTGCCTCAGCAGCTTCCTGAAGGCTATCTGGACTTTGTGCGCGCACCTTTTGTTGCCAAGGAATCCAGCCGCGCGGCTCTGGTGGGCCTTCCGCTGGGCAACTGGGACAAGGGCTTCACCAATACGGTCGAAGGCTGGCTGCCGGGGCAGACCCGGGCCTATCAGTACGATAAGCATCATCTGGTGCCGTTTGGTGAGTTCATTCCGCCCATGTTCCGCTGGTTCACCGAACTCATGAATATTCCGCTGGGTGACTTCAATCGCGGCGCACTGGGCCAGCCCTCCATGAGCTGGGCGGGTGAGCGCCTGTCGCCCAATATCTGCTATGAAGACCTGTTTGGCGAAGAGCTTGCGGCCCATTTCGGCAATGCGGCGACGGCACCCACGGTGCTGGTCAATCTGAGTAATATCGGCTGGTTTGGCGACTCCGTGGCCATTGATCAGCATCTGTCCATCAGCCGCATGCGCGCGCTGGAGTTCGAGCGCCCCATGTTGCGCGCAACGAACACCGGAGCCACGGTGGTGATCGATCACAAAGGGCAAGTGGTGAAAGCACTGGCGCCTTTCGAGCGCGCGGTGCTGCAGGGGCGGGTTCAGGGGCGCGACGGGCTGACGCCTTATGCGCGCTGGGTGCATGCTCTGGGTCTGTTGCCTCTGACTCTGTTGTGCCTCGTGTTCTGCGCGCTGGCCTGGATCTCCTTGAGAAAGACCGAGGAAGGCGTAGTGTCCCGCACGGAATAAGCCACCTCGGCATCAGCGGCTGTGGCATTTGTGGCAGAGTCTTGGGCCTGAAAACGGGTATTGTGTCCCGGGTAGGGGCGTGAGCCTTGATAATCCCTGGTTGTACCGCCCGCAGTGGGCGCGCGCAGCGGGCGCGGGTCCCGTCACCCAAAATACAGAGTAACAGGTAGCTTGCACAGGCTGCCGCGGAGCAATTGAGAGAATGGCTGAATCTTTTTCCTACGAACAACTGATCGCGTC
>Ga0209370_1001110_pt1 | contig 26156 bp, 26 predicted proteins | sample AgamicAtPrz_FD_187164 | JGI IMG/M metagenome (GOLD analysis project Ga0209370, IMG submission 187164) | Agave microbial communities from Guanajuato, Mexico - At.P.rz (SPAdes) (version 2) | ecosystem: Host-associated > Plants > Phyllosphere > Phylloplane/Leaf | place: Guanajuato, Mexico... | reverse complement strand
GATGCCGAAGAAGTAGATCAGGAAGTAGGTGATGATGGTGTCCCAGCCAATGGTGGTCAGCTGGAAGCTGGCCGCCGGCAGCTTGGCCACCAGGGTGTCCCAGCCACCGGCCTTGTACAGGCACACCGGCAGCAGGATGAACATCAGGCCGACGGTCTTGATCACGAACTGCACGATGTCGGTGAGGGTCAGCGACCACATGCCGCCGATGGTCGAGTACAGCACCACCACACCACCGCCGAGCAGCAGCGAGGCCCAGAACGGCAGGTCCAGCAGCACCTGCAGTACCGTGGCCATGGCCAAGGTCGAGGTCACCCCGATCATCAGTGCATAGGCCAGCATGATCACCGCGCTGGCCTGGCGTGCGGTGGGGTTGTAGCGCTGTTCCAGCACCTGGGTCACGGTGAAGATGCGCAGGCGCAGCAGGGGTTTGGCCAGGAACAGGTTCAGCGCGATGATACCCAGGCCCAGGGCGGCACACAGCCAGAAGCCGGAAATGCCGTGCACATAGCCCAGGCGTACGGTGCCAACGGTGGAGGCGCCACCGAGCACGGTGGTGGCCATGGTACCCATGTACAGCACCGGGCCGAGGTTGCGCCCGGCAACCAGGTAGTCTTCGTGGGTTTTCGCGCGGCGCATGCCATACCAGCCAAGCCCGAGCATGCCGGCGGTGTAGATCATTACAACAATGATGTCCAAGGCCATTGGGGGTCTCCCGATTATCTTTATTATGGCGAGATCGACCACCCGGGCGGGATCACGGCGCCCGGCGGTCCTGTCGTGTGTTGGCGGGCCTCAGTGGCCCTCCCTCATGGCTCCTGCCGGGGTGTAGCAAGTACTGCGGCCGCCTCTGCAAAGGCGCCGTGTATCCGGTCAGCGGCGCACTACGCCTGGAAGCACGCAGAGCATCTCGAACAGCAGGTTGGCACCGAGCAGCGAGGTGTTGCCGGTGGTGTCGTAAGGCGGGGAGACTTCGACCAGGTCACAGCCGATCAGGTCCAGGCCGTGGCAGCCGCGAATGATCTCCATCGCCTGGATGGTGGTCAAGCCGCCGATTTCCGGGGTGCCGGTGCCTGGCGCCCAGGCCGGGTCGATGCCATCGATGTCGAACGACAGGTACACCGGGCCGCCGCCGACCTTTTCCCGCACTTCGGCCATCAGCGGTACCAGCGACTGGTGCCAGCACTCTTCGGCCTGGACCACGCGGAAGCCCTGGCGGCGGCTCCAGTTGAAGTCATCGGCGGTGTAGCCCTGGGCGCGCAGGCCGATCTGCACCACGCGTTCGCAATCGAGCAGGCCTTCTTCCACGGCGCGGCGGAAGGTGGTTCCGTGGGCGATCTTCTCGCCGAACATGTGGTCGTTGACGTCGGCGTGGGCATCGATGTGCACCAGGCCGATCTTGCCGTGCTTCTTGTGCAGTGCGCGCAGGATCGGCAGGGTGATGGTGTGGTCGCCACCCAGGGTCAGCGGGATGATGTTGTGCTCGAGGATCTCGTCATACGCTTCTTCGATGATGCGCACGGCGTCCAGCAGGTTGAAGGTGTTGATCGCCACATCGCCGATGTCGGCCACCGACAGCGAGTCGAACGGGGCAGCCCCGGTAGCCATGTTGTACGGGCGGATCATGACCGATTCGGCGCGGATCTGCCGTGGCCCGAAGCGGGTACCGGAGCGCAGCGAGGTGCCGATGTCCAGGGGCACGCCGATGAACGCAGCGTCCAGGCCTTGGGCAGTTTGCAGGTGGGGAAGGCGAAGCATGGTGGCGATGCCGCCGAAACGCGGCATTTCGTTGCCGCCCAGTGGTTGGTGGAGAATCTTGTCCACGGTGGGCCTCATCAGTCGGTCGATTGTTCTGTTTGTTCGAACCTGTGCCGCCGCACGCCTGTTGGTTGACGGCGGGCAGGGACATTTCGGCCAAGTCTGCTGAAGGTGCGGCCGGGGACAAATCGCTGCCGGCAAATACTTAGTTCAGGAATTTCTGAACTAAACGCGGGCGCAACGGTTAGACTGCGCGAAAACACTGTTGTGGAACTGCTGCCCCATGGCCTCGACCTTGCCCGACCTGAAACTGCTGCGCATCTTCGTCAGCGTGGTGCGCCACCAGGGTTTCGCCAACGCCCAGCGCGAGCTGAACCTGTCGACCTCGGCCATCAGCACCTACATGAGCCAGCTGGAAGGTGCCCTGGGCATCGTCCTGTGCCACCGGGGCCGTGGCGGCTTCAGCCTCACCAGCAAGGGTGAACTGTTCCACCAGGAGACCCTGCGCCTGCTGGCCGAGCTGGACGGTTTCGAACAGTACGCCGCTGCCCTCAAGGGCGAATTGCGCGGCACGCTCAACCTTGGCGTGATCGACTCCACGGTCGGTGACCGCGCCTTGCCGTTGGCCGAAGCGATCGGCGCCTATAGCCAGGAACACCCGGCGGTGCACCTGCACCTGTCGGTGTCCAGCCCTTACGAACTGCAGCTGGGCGTGCAGGACAATCGCCTGGACCTGGCCATCGGGGCGTTTTCCTCACGCATGAGCGGGCTGCTGTATCAGCCGCTGTACCGCGAACAGCACTGGTTGTACTGCAGCAGCCGCCACCCGCTGTATGGCGAGCGGCGTATCCCCGAGCAGGTGGTGACCCAGCAACGCATGGTCGGGCGCGGCTACTGGAGCCAGGCCGAGCTGGCCCGGCACGGCTTCAAGCACAGTGCGGCGACGGTGGAAAGCATGGAAGCGCAACTGATCCTGATTCTTTCCGGCGCCTACATCGGCTACCTGCCCGAGCACTATGCCCAGGCCTGGGTCGACAAGGGCGACCTGCGCGTGCTGTCGCCTTCCACCTTCGGTTACCAGGCGCCGTTTTCGTTGATCATCCGCCGCGGACGCAGCCGTGAGCCGCTGATCCAGACCTTCCGCGACCTGCTGAAAAGCCAGCTCAACGTTGGCTGATGAACAAGGCGTTCACAACATTCCGTCGGGACGCCTTAAATTCCTGCAAATGCGGGCCGCTAAACTGATAGCGCTCTGCTACATATCAACTTGCGCTGATGATTTTTTCCCTAAATTATCCTGCAAGGATCGCCCAAGATGCGCATGAACTTGCCCGTCACTGAGCACGAAAGAACCTTCTCCAGCGACCAACGCCTGATCTCCACCACCGACCTCAACAGCCGCATCACCTATTGCAACGACGCTTTCGTGGCGATCAGCGGTTTCACCTATGACGAGCTGGTCGGGCAACCGCATAACCTGGTGCGCCACCCGGACATGCCGCCGGCCGTGTTCGGCCATATGTGGGACACCATCAAGCAAGGCAAGCCGTGGATGGGCGTGGTCAAGAACCGGGCGAAGAACGGCGATTTCTACTGGGTCAGCGCTTATGTCACGGCCATCTACGAACAGGGCCGCATCAGTGGCTACGAGTCGGTGCGCTCGGTGCCCACGCGCGAGCAGATCCGCCGCGCCGAAGCGTTGTATGCACGCTTGCGTGCCGGCCGTGCGCCGGTGCCGTGGGCGGCTCGCCTGGGGCATGGCCTGGGCCACGGCTGGCCATTGATCGGGGCTGGCCTGCTGTCGGCGGCAGGCTACCTGTGGCTGCCGCCCTATGCGGCGCTGGGCGTGCTGATGGCCAGCCTGCTGCTGGCCTGGTACCTGGTCGAGCTGCGCCAGAACCAGGCCATTCGCCGCACCTTGGCTGAACACCCCAAGGCCTTCACCAGCCCGCTGGTGGCGCTGACCTACAGCGACAACCCAGGCCTGCAAGGCCAGCTTGACCTGGCCATCATCAGTGAAGAGGCGCGCCTGCAAACAGCCCTGACCCGCCTGGTCGATGCCGGCGTCGGGGTGAAGTCGCGGGCCGCGCAGTCGGCTGGCCTGTCCGATGCCCAGGCGCAGATGCTCGACCGCCAGCGCAACGAAACCGACCAGTCCGCCACCGCCATCGCGCAGATGGCGGCGACCATCCAGCAGGTCACCCACAATGTGCAGAGCACGGCGCACGCTGCCGGCGATGCCGACCAGCTGGCGCAGCAGGGCAGCGAGCTGGCGTTGCAGAGCCTGAAGGCCATGGGCAGCATGAGCGATGCGGTGAATGACATCGGCCAGGCGGTCAATGCCCTGGCCGAGCAGACCCAGTCGATCGGCAGCGTGGTCGATGTGATCACCTCGATTGCCGAGCAGACCAACCTGCTGGCGCTGAACGCGGCCATCGAGGCGGCCCGCGCCGGCGAGCAGGGGCGCGGCTTTGCCGTGGTGGCCGATGAAGTGCGTTCGCTGGCCCAGCGCACCCGCGCCTCGACCGAGGAGATCCACCAGATCATCGCCTCGTTGCGCGCCGGGGCCGAGCGAGCGGTGAGCACTGCAAGCCGTGGCGAACAGATTTCCCGTGACAGCGTGCACAGTGTCGAGGCGGTGCAGGCAGCGCTGAGCGGGATTGCCCAGGCGGTCAGCCGGATCACTGGCATGAGCCAGCAGATGGCGACTGCGTCGGAGCAGCAGAGCCATGTGGCCGAGGATATCAACCAGCAGATCGTGCGGATTGCCCACCTGTGCGACGAGAGCGCCGGGCAGGCCAGGCAAGGCGCGGAAATCAGCCAGGACCTGGAGCGCATGGCCGAGTACCTGCACAGCCTGGCGGAACGCTTCAACCGCTGAGCTGGCCGGGGCCGCGTTGTCGGCCCCGGGTTTGTGGCAAACTGCTCCCGCCAAGGAGAACCCCATGCCCAGACCCCGCTGCGAGCGCTGCCAGCGCCCGCTCGACCATTGCCTCTGCCCACTGATTCCGGCACTCGACAGCCGCACCCGCGTCATCCTGCTGCAGCACCGCAGTGAAACCAGCCATGCGCTCAACACCGCCCGCCTGGCGGCCCTGGGCCTGAAAAATGCCGAGTTGCGGGTCGGCGAAGTGTTCGAGGGCCTGGACGCATTGCTGGCGACGCCCGGCTATCGGCCGGCCCTGTTGTTCCCGGGCGACCAGGCCCGGGTGCTGGCGCCTTACCAGCAGGAGCACGACGAACCCTTGCTGTTGATCGTGCCTGACGGTACCTGGCGCAAGGCGCGCAAGCTGTTGTACCTGAACCCGCTGCTGGAGGCGTTGCCGAGGGTCACGCTGGGGGCTGTTGCGCCGTCGCGCTATCGGTTGCGCAAGGCGCCGGAGGTGGGGGCGTTGTCGACCATCGAGGCGGTGGTGGGAGCATTGAATGCACTGGAACAGCCGGCCAGCTTCGATGCGCTGCTGGCGCCGTTCGAGGCATTGATCGAGGGGCAGATCAGGGCGATGGGGGTCGAGACCTTCCAGCGTAATCACGGCGGCGAGTGACGGCAGGGGGCCGCAAAGCGGCCCCGGCAGTCGCAAAACCGATCAACGCATCTCGGGCAAACGCGCCTCGGTGCTCACTTCAGTAGCCGCCAGCGCCTCCGGCGGCAGCGAAATGCGCTGCTTGCTCAGCAGCTCACCCATGGTCGCCAGCACGCGATAACGCGAGAACTCCTCGGTGTAACGCACCTCGGTGTAGCGGCGGTCGGCGTTGTACAGCTCGTTTTCACTGTCCAGTACGTCCAGCAGGGTACGCTGGCCCAGGCCGAACTGGTCCTGGTAGGCGGCACGCACGCGCTTGGTCGTTTCGGCGTATTCACGTGCGGTCGGCAGCTGCTTGCTGGCGTTGTTCATGGCGTTCCATGCCAGGCTCAGGTTCTCGGTCAGCTCGCGCAGGGCGTTGTTGCGGATGTCCAGGGCCTGGTTGATCTTGTGCGCGTCGGACTGCAGGCGAGCCTTGTCGCTGCCGCCGCGGAACAGGTTGTAGTTCATCTCCACGCCGGCCTGCCAGTCGTTGTTGTTATGGCCTTTCTCGCCGCCGGTGTTGTTGTTGGCACCGGTGGCCAGGATGGCGTCGAAGCGTGGGTAGAAAGTCGACTTGGCCACTTCGTACTGCTTCTCGGCAGCGTTGACATCAGCCTGGGCCGACTTGATGTACGGGTTGTTCTGGCGCATGCCCTCGCGTGCTTCTTCGAGGTTGGCGGGCATTACCACCTTGATCGACTGCGGTGCCTCCAGCTCGTCCGGCATGCGCCCGACCACGCTGAAGAAGTTGGCCTCGGCGTCGGCCAGGTCGACTTCGGCGGTGTCCAGGTTGTTTTCCGCCAGGGCGCGACGTGCGCGGGACTGGTCAAGGTCGGCGGTGCTGCCGACGCCGCGCTCGTTGCGCAGGCCGATCTGGTCGTTGACCCGCAGGTGGGCTTGCAGGTTGTTCTTGGCCAGCGTTACCAGTTCACGGCGCTTGAGCACCTCCAGGTACACCTCGACCGCACGCAGGGCAACATCCTGGGCAACGGCCTGGGTGTAGTAGGCGCGGGAGGTCGAGACCGCCTCGGTGCGGCCCACTTCGTTCGAGGTATTGAAACCGTCGAAGATCATCTGCCGCAGGCGCAGCTCGGACTGGGTGTAGTTGAGGGTTTCCTTGTTGTGGTTACCCTCGGCACGCGTGCTGGTGTTGTCCGAACGCTGGCGGCCATAGCCAGCGACCAGGTCCACGGAAGGGTAGTAGCCACCACGCGCAAATTTCACGTCTTCATCGGCCGACAGCTTGCTGTTGCGGTTGGAGCTGATTTGCGGATGGTAGTCCACGGCGCTTTGGACGGCTTCGGTGATCGACATCGCCTGTACGTTGGCACTCGCCAGGGCCAACAGCAGTGCACTGGTGATGGGGTTCAAAACGCGCATGGTACATCTCCCTGATCCTGGAATTGATCCTGCTGTCGCCAAAAAAATGACGAAAAAGTTATCGCATATAGTGTTGCAGGTTTTTAACGACACAGCTAAGTACATTCAACGCGATAGATAAGAAGATTTATTCATATCAAATCGACACGTAAGCGCTGGAAAGTCTAAAAAATGGACCTGTCGCGAAGGTTGATAGCGCGCCGGAAGACCTTAAAAGCCAATGGATAGCGGGGTTTGCCCGGGTTCCAGAACGATTCTGGATAAGCGCGCGGGTCACTAGGCGAAATCGATATTTGGCGACAAAAAAATGTCACTTTGGCTTGTGCAGGGTTTTCTGACCAAGAATATACAGGCTCACCAGTACAGCGCTGGCCAGCATGAAAGCGCGGGCCCAGAACAGCGGGACCAGGTAGCATGACAGGCCGATGCTGGCCCACATCAGGCCGATGGCGTAGAGCTTGCCCTTGAGGGGAATGCCTTCGCCACTGAGGTAGTCGCGAATCCACGGCCCGAGTTTGGGGTGGTGGACCAGCCAGTGGTGAAAGCGCGGCGAGCTGCGGGCAAAGCAGGCCGCCGCCAGCAGCAGGAACGGGGTGGTGGGCAAGACCGGCAGGAAAATCCCCAGCACCCCCAGCGCAACGCTGAGCCAGCCAGTGGCCAGCAGCACGTAGCGCACAGGCGACTCAGTGGTGGCGAGGCTTGAGCAGCGCCGGTTTCTCGTCAGGAGCGTGCAGCAGCAGGAACAGCGCGGTCAGCGCTTCGGGGATCTGTACGATCATGTCGTCCTGCAGGTTGGCGTTGCTGGCGATGTCGGCGAACTCTGGTTGCTCGTCGAACAGGCCCGAGCCGACCATGATCGGCAGCAGCATCTCGCTGACTTCTTCCTCGGCGTTCTCGAACCAGGCCTCTTCACGCAGGAACACGCCTTCCATGAAGCCGATGCACCAGCCGCGCAGGTCGGAATCGTCCGGCTCGTCGGTCAGGTCGAGCTCGCACGGCAATTCGAATTCGTCATCGCTGGCCAGCTGGCGGGCGATATGGGCCTTCAGCGCAACCAGGGTGGCTTCGATTTCGGTGCGCTGGGCGTCGCTGGCGTAATGCGGCTCTTCGGCGAACAGGGCGTCGATCCACTCGCGCTCCGGCACTTCCTCGGCGTTGATCGACAGGGCGGTGAGGTAGCCGTGGGCGGCGACATAGTCCAGCGCTTCTTCGTGCAGCTCGTCGGCGTCGAGGAAGGCTTGCAGGCGGGTCAGTTGCTCGGCGAAGGACATTACAGGGCTACCTTGGGGAATAAACGATAACGAATTCTAGCACCTTGCGACGGTGGTGGGGGAAAGGCAACGTCTATCACCGCGTGCCCTGCGCCGGGCAGTGCTGCGGTATACTCCGCGATTTTTCACCCAGGCGCCGGTTTTGCCGGCGGCCTGGCAAAAACCGCTTACGCATTTGGCGTGTGCGGGGCGGGTTTTTCGTCCAGCCTGTGTCCAGGATGGTACGGCGATTTGTGGAGTTGCACATGCTCGAACAGGCTCAGCGCGTTCTCAAGGACGTCTTCGGCTACGACAGTTTCCGCGGGCGCCAGGCAGCGATCATCGACTGCGTGGCCAATGGCGGCGATGCCCTGGTGCTGATGCCCACCGGCGGCGGCAAGTCCTTGTGTTTCCAGGTACCGGGGTTGCTGCGTCCGGGCTTGACGGTGGTGGTCTCGCCGCTGATCGCGCTGATGGACGACCAGGTTGCCACGCTCGATGAACTGGGCGTGCCGGCCGCCGCCCTGAACTCCACGCTGACGCCCGAGCAGCAGCGTGAGCTGGCCGGGCGCCTGCGTCGTGGCGAAGTGAAAATGCTGTACCTGGCGCCGGAGCGCCTGGTGCAGCCACGCATGCTCGATTTCCTGCGCGAGCTGGACATCGCCCTGTTCGCCATCGACGAAGCCCACTGCGTGTCGCAATGGGGGCACGACTTCCGCCCCGAGTACCTGCAACTGGGCCAGTTGGCCGAGCTGTTCCCGCATGTGCCGCGCATCGCCCTGACCGCCACCGCCGACATGCGCACCCGCGAAGAGATCGTCCAGCGCCTGCACCTGCAAGGGGCCGAGCGCTTCCTGTCGAGCTTCGACCGGCCCAACATCTTCTACCGCATCGTGCCCAAGGAGGCGCCGCGCAAGCAGTTGATGGCGTTCCTCGGCGAGCGTCGGGGCAACGCCGGCATCGTCTATTGCCTGTCGCGCAAGAAGGTCGACGAAACCGCCGCCTTCCTCTGCGACCAGGGCTTCCCGGCGTTGCCCTATCACGCTGGCCTGCCTGCCGAGACGCGCGCGGCCAACCAGCACCGGTTCCTCAACGAGGAAGGGCTGATCATGGTCGCCACCATTGCCTTCGGCATGGGCATCGACAAGCCCAACGTGCGCTTCGTCGCCCACCTCGACCTGCCCAAGTCGCTGGAGGCGTACTACCAGGAGACTGGCCGGGCCGGGCGTGACGGCCTGCCGTCCGATGCCTGGATGGCCTACGGCCTGCAGGACATGGTGATGCTCAAGCAGATGCTGCAGAACTCCGAGGGTGACGAACGCCACAAGCGCATCGAGCAGCACAAGCTCGATGCCATGCTGGCGCTGTGCGAAGAAACCCGCTGCCGGCGCCAGGCGCTGCTGGCCTATTTCGACGAGGTCCTTGAACAGCCCTGCGGGCACTGCGACAACTGTGTCGACCAGGTGCAGACCTGGGACGCCACCGAGCCGGCACGCCAGGCGCTGTCGGCGGTGTTCCGCACCGGCCAGCGCTACGGCGTCGGCCACCTGGTGGACGTGCTGCTGGGCAAGGACACCGAGAAGGTACGCAGTTTCGGCCACGAGAAACTCTCGGTGTTTGGCGTCGGCAAGGGCCTGGCCGAGGTCGAGTGGCGTTCGCTGTTCCGCCAGTTGGTGGCGCGTGGCCTGGTCGATATCGACCTGGAAGGCTATGGCGGCCTGCGCCTGTCCGACAGCTGTCGGCCGCTGCTGCGCGGCGAGGTGACCTTGCAGCTGCGCCGCGACCTCAAGCCGCAGACCAGCGCCAGGGCCTCGTCGTCCGGCGGCGGCAGCCCGGCCAGCCAGCTGGTGCGTGCCGAAGAGCGCGAACTGTGGGAGGCGCTGCGCACCTTGCGGCGCAAGCTGGCCGAAGAGCACAGCGTGCCGCCCTACGTCATCTTCCCCGATTCGACCTTGCTGGAGATGCTGCGCAGCCAGCCGGTCAGCCTCAGCGACATGGCCCAGGTCAGCGGCGTGGGGGCGCGCAAGCTGGAGCGCTATGGGCAGGCCTTCCTCGAAGTGCTGAACAACAGCGGCGGCACCGCCGAGGCGCCGAAAGTGGTGCTCGACCTGCGCCACGAGCTGGTCAGCCTGGCCCGTGCCGGCATGACCCCGGCGCAGATCGCCGGGCAGCTCAATTGCAGCGAGAAGAACGTCTACAGCCTGCTGGCCGAGGCGCTGGGCCGTCAGGAGTTGAGCCTGGAGCAGGCGCTGGACCTGCCGGAAGACCTGTTGATGGAAGTGCAGGATGCCTTTCTCGATGGCGAGGGCGAGCTGCCCCCGGTATCGGCCATCGCGCCGTTGTTCGGCGGCCGTGTGCCAGAAGGCGTGCTGTATTGCGTACGGGCGGCGCTGGCAGCCGAGTTCGAGCTGTGACCGGCACCCGGCTCGACGGCACCGCTGCCATCTGCTGACCTTGGTCATGTTTTTTGACGATAATCGGACATTCACCAGGGCCCGAGCCTTGCCTCGTGGGGCGGGCCATGGTTAGCTGCCTAATAATTAGATCTGTTCAATGAGTTGCCTATGCCACTGACCGACAACCAACACCGCTTCGGCATGCAGCTGGCCCAGATGTCCCGGGGCTGGCGTGCCGAGCTGGACCGCCGCCTGGCCGGGCTCAACCTGTCCCAGGCGCGCTGGCTGGTGTTGCTGCACCTGGCCCGTTTCGAAGACGCCCCGACCCAGCGCGAGCTGGCCCAGAGCGTCGGTGTCGAAGGCCCGACCCTGGCGCGCCTGCTCGACAGCCTGGAAGCACAGGGGCTGGTGCGCCGGCAGGCGGTGCTGGAAGACCGGCGGGCGAAGAAGATCGTGCTGTGCCCGCCGGCCAAGCCGCTGATCGACCAGATCGAGACCATTGCCAACCAGCTGCGGGTGGAGTTGTTCACCGGGGTGGACGAGGCCGACCTGCAGGTGTGCATGCGGGTGCATGCGCGGATCCTGGCCAACCTGGAGAAATCCTGAGGGGGCCTTGGGGCCGCTTTGCGGCCCCGGCAATTCAGAACGTATGCCCCAAGTTCAGGTACACCGCCTGCTCATGCGCGCTGTTGGCGCCATAGGTGAAATTCAATGGCCCCAACGGCGTCTCCAGCCCCAGGAAGATGCTTGCCGCGTTGATGTAGCCACTGTCGAAGGCGTTGTCGTTGTTCCACGCCCGCCCACGTTCCAGCGACCCGCCGAGGTACAACGGGAAGTCCAGCGGCAGGTAGGCCCGTGGTGTCAGGCGGCGATAATAGACCACGCGCAGCAGGCTCATGTTCTGCCCTGACACCGAGTCCTGGCGGAACCCTGACAGCTCCCTTGCCCCTCCCAGTACGAAGCTTGACGTGACCACTTCGGTGGCATCCAGCGTGCGCCCATAGCGCCCGCCCAGCACGAAGGTGTTCGGCCCGCTGCTGATGGCTTTGTCCAGGTTGAACATCCACTGTCGGTAGTCCTGGTCGGAGTCCAGCGACTTGTCGTACTTGCGCAAGGTCAGGCCAATGTCCTCGCCGCGGTGCGGGAAGTACACGTTGTCGAGGGTGTCGAACGAGTATTTCAGCTCGTAGAAGCCTTCGTTGAAACTGACCTTGGGCAGGTCCTGGTCGCCGATGCGCACCTCGGCCTCGCCCCAGGCCTTGCCCACGCCCAGGCGCACTTCACCGTTGGTACCGATCTGCCGCCCTACGTTCAGGCCAAAGCCATAACGCTCCAGGCGGTACTCGGCGACGGGGTCGTTGTCCAGGGTCGCTTCGATGTTCTGCGAGTTGAAGTCCAGGTACGGCGCGATGAAATAGCGCGAACCCACGTCCAGCGGCTGGTAGAACTCGCTATAGAGTTCCTGCTGGTCGCCGATCTGGCCACGGGTCAGCCATTCGGCGCCGAGGCTGTTGATGCCGTTGACCCGGTAGCTGGCACCCAGGTTGAAGGCGCTGTCGCCGCGCAGGTCGTCCGACAGGTTGAGGCCCAGGCGCAGGTAGTCGGTGCCACCGCGTCGGCCGCGGGCGTTGATCACCAGGGTGTTGTCGTCGCCCTTGTGGACCACGCGATATTGCACCCGGTCGAAGTAGTCCAGGCCATACAGCGTGCCCATGTCGGTCTGCAGGCGGTCCAGCTCCAGCGGCGCATCGATTGGCTGGCGGATGTACGAACGGATGACGTCGTCGCTGACCTTGGAGTCGTTCTCGATGCGGATTGCGGTAATTACCGGGGTGCGCTGGCGTGGCGAGCGGGCTACCGCCAGGCTGCTGTCGGCCTCGGTCTGGCGCAGGGCGGCGAGACGAGCATCGAGCAGGCGGGTTGCACGGTAGCCGGCGTCGATCATCTCCCGGGCGCGGCCGAAGTCGGTGACACCGAAGGCGGCCAGCGGCGGCTGGATGAGAATGTCGTCGCGGTGCAGGCTGGCCAGTTGCTCGTCCGAGTTGCGCCGGGTCATCAGGGTGATCGACTGGTTGAGCACGTCGACCACCGTGGCCAGTTGCTTGCGGTCACGCAGCGGGGTGCCGATGTCGACTACGATGGCCAGGTCCACACCCATTTCGCGGGCCACGTCCACGGGAATGTTGTCGACCATGCCGCCGTCCACCAGCAGCCGGCCGTCCAGCTCGACCGGGGCGAACACCGCCGGGATCGACATGCTGGCGCGGATCACCTGGGGCAGGTGGCCATGGCTGAACACCACTTTCTCGCCACTGGCGATGTCGGTTGCCACTGCCCGGAAAGGAATCGGCAGCTTGTCGAAGTCACGGGTGTCGGCGGTGTGCGCCAGCTTGCTTTCCAGCAGCAAGGACAGGTTCTGGCCCTGGATCACGCCCAGTGGCAGGCCCAGGCTGCCATCGTCGCGAAAGCTGAGTTTCTGCTTCACCAGGAAGTCGCGGTCGTCCTGCTTGCGCCGGAACGGCACGTCCTTGCGCGGCGGGGCATCGGACAGCGCCTGTTGCCAGTCGAGGGTGGTGGCGAGCTTTTCCAGCTCTTCGACACTGTAGCCCGAGGCGTACAGGCCGCCGATCACCGCGCCCATGCTGGTGCCGGCGATGGCGTCGATGCGCACGCCTTGCTGTTCAAGCGCCTTGAGCACACCGATGTGGGCCAGGCCGCGGGCTGCGCCGCCCGACAGCACCAGGCCGACCTTGGGCCTGGCCGGTTCGCTGGCAAAGGCCGTGAGCGAGGTGAGGGCGAGCAGGAAACAGAACAGCAGGCGGCGCATCGTGAGTCTCAAACCGTAGGCTAAAGACCGCTAGTATAAGCGGCCACTCACCTGGAGACGTTTCACCATGGCCGACAGCAAACCTGAAATCGTGATCACCTATTGCACCCAGTGCCAGTGGCTGCTGCGTGCCGCCTGGCTGGCCCAGGAACTGCTCAGCACCTTTGCCGATGACCTCGGGCGGGTGGCGTTGGAGCCGGGCACCGGGGGCATCTTCCGCATCACCTGCAATGGCGTGCAGATCTGGGAGCGCAAGGCCGATGGCGGCTTCCCCGAGGCCAAGGTACTGAAGCAACGGGTGCGTGACCAGATCGACCCGCAGCGTGACCTGGGGCACAACGACCGCTGATCAGCTGCCCTCGGCGGCAGGCTGTTGCCGCGGGGCCTGCTCGGCAGCCAGGCGGCTGGACAGCACGATGGCGAGAATGATCAGCGCGCCGCCCAGCAGCATGCGCAGGGTCGGGGTTTCGGCGAACACCACCCAGGCCACCGCAATGCCGTAGACCGGCTCCATGCCGAACACCACGGCGGCGGTGCGCGCCTTGATAACCGCCAGGCTGGCGACGAACAGGCTGTGCGCCACGCCGGTGCAGAAGATGCCGAGCAGGGCGATCCACAGCCAGTCCCGGCTGGCTACCTCGGCCAGGCCTGGTGCAGCGAACGGCAGCAGGCACAGGCCCACCACCAGGTTCTGCCACAACGCCGCCTGCACCGCCGGCAGGCGGCCGGAGCCGGCGCGGTTGGTGAGCGACAGCAAGGCGAACAGCAGCCCCGACAGCAGCGCCCAGAGCAGGCCAGCGGTGGCCTGGCTGGCCAGGTCGAATGCCGGGGTGACCAGCATCAGGCCGATGCTTACCAGCAGCACCAGCATGGCTTCGTTGCGGCGGATCCGTTCGCGGAACAGCAAGCCCTCGAGAATCACGGTAAAAGCCGGGAAGCTGGCAAAACCGAGGGTGGCAATGGCCACGCCACCGACTTTCACGGCGATGAAAAAGCTTACCCAATGGCCCGCCAGCAGCACGCCGCCAAGCAGCAGGCGGCGGACATCCTGGCTGCTCAGGCGTTGCCAGCCCGGGCCGCTCAGGCTGGCGAACAGGGCCAGGGCGAGCACGGCGAAGGCGGCGCGGCCGAACACGATGATCGCCGGGCTGGCGCTGGCGGCCAGCTTGCCGAAGACGCCGGTCAGGCCGAAGAACAGCGCGCCAATGTGCAGGGCGCCGAGGGCGGTGCGGTGGTTCATGAGGGGTCCTTGCTGAAGATCTCTGCTGGCAGTAACGGCCTCTTCGCGGGGCTTACCCGGAAGAGGCCGGCACAGGCAAAGTGTAAAGGTTCAGGCCAACACGTTCTGTCGCAAGACTAGTGTGCGTTGTCGCCAGCCTCTCGCCGCAACGCCAAAGGCGAGCAGCCGAATGCCCGCAACATCGCCGCCGAAAACGCGCTCTGCGAGCTGTACCCCACCTGCGCCGCGATCTCCCCCATCGGCAGCAAGGTCTGCACTACCAGCCGCCGCGCCTTGAGCAAGCGGCGCTGGCGGATGTAGTCCATTGGCGTCATGCCGCATTCGGCAGTGAAGCGTGCGTGCAGGCGAGCACTGGACAACCCGGCGATGCGCGCCAGGTCGGCGACCTGCAACGGGTAGGCGGCATGCTCCTCGATATGTGCATCGAACGCCGCATACGGCAGCCGCTGGCAAGCACCGCTGCTGGCAGCCGCCGTGGGGTTGAGGCTGGCCAGTAGCAGCGCGGCGCCTTGCCGGGCAATCAGCGGATCGTGCACCGGGCTGGCCGCCAGCCAGTCCACCAGCTGTTGCTGGCGCTCGTTCAGGCCCAGGGCGGCGGGACGCTCCAGCAGCCGGCGGCTGGCATCGGCATGCTCACCCAGTTGCTCGCGCAACCAGCGCTCCCCGGGCACATCCAGCACCAGGCAATCGCTGCCGTGATCGCTGGCGCAGATGTGATGAGCGCCTGCCGGTACCACGACCAGCCCCTGGCGATCGATCCCGGCGCCACGCCCCTGGACTTCGAATTCCAGGCGGCCGCGCAGGCCGAACACCAACTGCGGGTGTTCGTGGCTGTGGGCGATCAGGCTGTGGCGGTAATGGCGCAACGAGAGGATCGGGCCGGTCATGGGTAACGTCCTGGCGGGGCAGACCCGCATTGTGCCCGATTCCCGGCAGCCCATCACTCGTCACGGTTTCGCCATGGCACTGTCATCCATGCCTGCCAGTCTCCAGCAAACCGCGCCGGAGCCTGCCCATGACCCATGCCGAACTGTCCCGTCCCTCGCGCAAGCAGCGCGTGCGTACCCTGTGGATTTCCGATGTGCACCTGGGTACCCGTGATTGCCAGGCCGAACACCTGGCGCAATTCCTCAAGGGCTACCAGGCCGACCGCATCTACCTGGTGGGCGATATCATCGATGGCTGGAAACTGCGCAGCGGGATCTACTGGCCGCAGGCCCACACCAATGTGCTGCGCCGCCTGCTGACCATGAGCAAGCGCGGTACCGAAGTGATCTACGTCACCGGCAACCATGACGAATTCCTGCGCCGTTATTCCAGGCTGATGCTGGGCAATATCCAGCTGGTGGACGAGGCCGAGCACCTGACCGCCGATGGCCGTCGATTGCTGGTGATCCATGGCGACCAGTTCGATGTGATTACCCGTTATCACCGCTGGCTGGCGTTTCTCGGCGATCGGGCCTACGAGTTCACCCTGGTGCTCAACCGCTGGCTCAACCATTGGCGTGCCCGCTATGGTTACGGCTATTGGTCACTGTCGGCGTACCTCAAGCACAAGGTGAAAGGCGCAGTGAACTTCATCGGCGACTTCGAGGATGCCATTGCCCACGAGTGCACCCGTCGTGGTTTTCATGGCGTGGTATGTGGGCATATCCACCATGCCGAGATTCGCCAGGTGGGGGAGGTGGAGTACCTCAACTGCGGGGATTGGGTGGAGTCGTGTACGGCGCTGATCGAGCATTGGGATGGCACGATCGAGCTGTACCGGTTGGCCGAAGCGCAGGCGCGCGATGCCCGCCAGGCTGAAGCGTTGCGGGAGCCGGCGTAAGGTTGAGGCCCCCGCAAAGCTACAGGCTGATCTTGCCCAGCAGGATATCCCTGAACATCACGAAGTCCCCGGCCAGGCTGTACAACGGGTGGGTGAAGGTCGCAGGCCGGTTCTTTTCGAAAAAGAAGTGCCCGACCCAGGCAAAGCCGTAGCCGAACACCGGCAGCGCCAGCAGCAGGGCCCATTTGCCACTGCCGATGGTGTAGGCCAGCAGGGCAATCACCAGGCTGGTACCGACAAAGTGCAGGCGGCGGCAAGTGGGGTTGCCGTGCTCCCCCAGGTAGTACGGATAGAACTCGGCGAAACTGCGAAACTGCGCTGTGCGGTTCATGGCACTGCTCCGGCAGGTACTTTTGGACAGGATGCACGGCGTGGAGCCTGATTCGAGTCTAGAGTGACAGGCGGCGCCTTCCAGTGACAATGGGCGCCAATCGAGTATCCTTGGGGTTCACCGCAGGAGCGGTCGGCACTGTCATGAGCGAAAGAACCACGTCAGCCAGCTGGGCAACCGGGATCGTGAAGGCACTCGAGCTGGAAGGGCTGGACTGCCGGGCCATGTTCAAGCAGCTGGGGCTGGACTTCACGGCCCTGGACGACCCTGATGCGCGCTTCCCGCAGGACGCCATGACCCGCCTGTGGCAACTGGCAGAGGAGCTGTCGGGCAACGAGGCCATTGGTCTGAACATGGCGCGGGTGGTGCGCCCGGCATCGTTCCATGTGGCGGGCTATGCGTTGATGTCCAGCCGCACCCTGGCCGAGGGTTTCGAGCGCCTGGTACGTTACCAGCGCATCATTGCCGAAAGCTGCGACCTGAGCTTCGTCGCCGACCCCGAAGGTTACTCGCTGATCCTCACCGTGCACGGCGACCATCTGCCGCCGACCCGGCACAGTGCCGAAGCGTCACTGGCCTGCGGGCTGGCATTGTGCTCATGGCTCAGCGGCCGGCCGGTGCAGCCGCGCCGGGTGCTGCTGCAGGGCCCGCCACCCAGGCATGTCGAGCCTTACAAGGCGGCGTTTCATGCCCCGCTGGTGTTCGCTGCGGCGCACGATGCGCTGCTGTTCGAGCGGGCCGACATGGAGGCGCCGTTGCCCACCGCCAATGAAGCCATGGCGGTGCTGCACGACCGTTTTGCCGGGGAGTACCTGGCGCGCTTTTCCGAAACCCGGGTAACCCACCGGGTACGCCAGGTGCTGTGCCGCATTCTGCCGCAAGGCGAGCCCAAGCGCGAAACCCTGGCCCAGGCCCTGCACCTGTCGCAGCGCACCTTGCAGCGGCGCTTGCAGGAAGAAGGCACCAGTTTCCAGGCATTGCTCGACGACACCCGTCGCGAACTGGCCGAACAGTACCTGGCCCAACCGGGCATGACCCTGCTGGAAACCGCCTACCTGCTGGGTTTCGCCGACCCCAGCAACTTCTACCGGGCGTTCCGCCGCTGGTTCGATACCACGCCCAGCGAGTACCGTGCCCGCCTGGGCGCCACGGCCGCGGGGCTCAGTGACGCCAGAACGCTGGCATACACAGCACTAGCACGGTGATGATCTCCAGGCGGCCGAGCAGCATGCCGCTGGAGAGGATCCACTTGGCTGCGTCCGGCAGGCTGGCATAGTTGCCTGACGGGCCGATCACCTCGCCCAGGCCCGGGCCTACACCGGAGACCGTGCCGGCAGCACCGGTCAGGGCAGTCATCCAGTCCACGCCAAGCAACGACAGCAGCAGTGCCATCACGCAGATGGTAATGGCGAAGAAGAACGAGAAGGTCAGGATCGAACGCACGATTTCTTCGTCGAGGCGGTGGCCGTTGTACTTCTGCTTGATCACCGCGCGCGGGTGGATCAGCTGGTTGAGGCTGGCCTTGAGCAGGATGTAGGCGACCTGGAAGCGGAAGATCTTGATGCCGCCCGCGGTCGAGCCGGAGCAGCCCCCGACGAAGCCCAGGTAGAAGAACAGCATCAACGAGAAGTTGCCCCACAGGCTGTAGTCGCCCAGGGCGAAGCCGGTGGTGGTGACCACCGAGGTCACATTCAGGGCCACGTGGCGCAGGGCGTCGAGCCAGTGCATCTGGGTGGTGGCCCAGTACCAGGTGCCAAGCACCAGCCAGGTGACCAGCAGCATGCCGAGCAGGCCCTGTACCTGCTGGTCGCGAAGCAGCGCCTTGCGGTTGCCACGCAGGGTCGCGACATACAGCGTGAAGGGCAGGCTACCGAGGATCATCACCACCACCGCGACCCAGTGCACGGCGGGGATGTCCCATTTCGCCAGCGACTGGTCGGAGGTGGAAAAACCGCCGGTGGAAATTGCCGACATGGCGTGGTTGATCGCATCGAAGGGGCTCATGCCGGCCCACCAGAAGGCCAGCGCGCCGAGGATCGAGAAACCGACGTACACCCCCACGATCGACTTGGCGACCATGTGCGAGCGTGGCATGACCTTCTCCGAGCGGTCGGACGATTCGGTCTGGAACAGGCGCATGCCACCGATGCGCAACAGCGGCAGGATCGCTACCGCCATGCCGATGAAGCCGATGCCGCCAAGCCAGTGCAGCATCGAGCGCCACATCAGGATGCCCGGTGACATGCTGTCGAGCCCGCTGAGCACGGTAGCGCCGGTAGCGGTGATGCCCGACATGCTTTCGAAGAAGGCGTCGGTGTAGCTGATGTGCTGGGTCAGCAGGAAGGGCAGGGCGGCGAACACGCACACCACCAGCCAGCTGCTGACCGTCAGCAGGTACATGTCGCGCGGGCGCAGGTGCACATGCTCGGGGCGGCCCTGGACCACCAGGGCCAGGCCGGCAAGAAAGGTGATCAGGCTTGACCAGAGGAACGACGGCATGTCGCCGGTGCGTTCGAAGATCACCAGGGTCGCCATGGGTACGGCCATGCTGACAGCGAGGGTAATCAGGAAGATGCCGATGATGAAACCAATGATCCTTAAGGTCGGCAACGCCATGTGATCTGCTCTGACTCGAAACGGAAGGGCGCCATTCTACCTATGGGTCTGGTGATGTAAACGCTAGAATGGCGCCACATTCACCTGCCAGGAGGGTAGCCGATGGAGGCTCTCGACGCATTGCTCAACCGTGTTTCCGTGCCACGCCTGACCGACCCGGCGCCCAATGCCGCCCAGCGTGAAGCGCTGTTCCAGGCTGCATTGCGTGCCCCGGACCACGGCCAGCTGCGGCCTTGGCGGTTCCTGACCATCGAAGGCCAGGGCCGCGAGAAACTGGGCGAGCTGTTCGCCGAAGCACTGCAGCACAAGGGCGATGCCAGCCAGGTTGCACTGGACAAGGCCCGCGCCATGCCGCTGCGGGCGCCGTTGCTGATCGTGGTGATTGCCCGCGTGCAGGATCACTTCAAGGTGCCTGGTTCCGAGCAGCGCCTGGCGGCGGGCTGTGCGGCGCATGGCATCCTGATTGCCGCGCATGCGCAAGGGATCGGGGCGGTATGGCGGACCGGTGACCTGGCCTACGATGCCCATGTGCACCAGGGCCTGGGGCTGGCCGCGAACGAAGAGCTGATTGGCTACCTGTATGTCGGTACGCCGCTGACCGAGCCGCGTACGGCGCCGGTCCTGGACACCGCAGATTTCGTCAGTGCCTGGGGCGAATAACGCAGGCTTGGGCTGATTGCCGTATCAAGGCATCCGGCCCTTTCGCGGGTAAACCCGCTCCCACAGGTGTGGCGCAAATTTCAGGCCTTGCACCAGTACCTGTGGGAGCGGGTTTACCCGCGAAGAGGCCGTGTGTATTGACATCTTCAACTGCCTGTCGCTTCAGTCACAGGCAACTCCAGCCGCGCCACAAAGCCGCCCTGTGGGTGGTTCTCCAGCACCAGGCTACCGCCATGACGCTCCGCCGCCTTGCGTGCAATCGCCAGCCCCAGCCCATGCCCCGGCGCTTCCTGTCCCGGCGCGCGGAAGAACGGCTCACCGAGCTGTTGCAGATGCTCGGCGGCCGCCCCGGGCCCATGGTCGCGCACGCTCACCAGGATACGGTCCTGCTCGCGCACGGCGCGGATCTCGATCGGCTGGCCCACCGGGTTGAAGCGCAGGGCATTGCGCAGCAGGTTGTCCACCGCGCGCTCGATCAGCGTTGGCCAACCCTGCAAGGTCAACCCCGGCTGCGCCTCCAGGCGCACGTCCTGCTCCGGCGCACTGAGCTGTGCATCCTTGCGCACGCTGCCGAGCACGGCATTGAGGTCGACCGGCTCGGCATGGGCCTGTTCGGCATCGACCCGCGCCAGGGTAAGGATTTCGCTGATCAGGTCTTCCAGGCGGTCGCATTCGCGAGCCAGGCGCGGCCACAGCGTCTCGCGCTGCGCAGGTTCGGCGCGCTCGGCCAAGGCCAGGGCGATGCGCAGCCTTGCCAGTGGTGAACGCAGTTCATGGGACACATCACGCAACAACTGGCGCTGGCTGCCGATGGTGCTTTGCAGGCGTGCGCCCATCTTGTTGAAGTCCTTGGCCAGCACGCCGAACTCGTCGCGCCGTGCCGCCAGTTGCGCCAGGCTGTTCTGCTGGTAGGTGGTCTGGCCCAGGTCGTGCACGGCGCTGCGCAGGCGGCTGAGCGGGCGGGTGATGGACAGCGTCACCAACAGGCTGAACAGGGTCAGCACCACCAGCGCGATCCCCAGGGCGCTGAGCGGCCATAGCAGGCTTTCGCGGTGCCAGGCATCCAGCGCCGGGTGAGGGATTCGGTAGATCAGCAGGTAGGTCTCGCCGGTGTCGGGGCTGGTGTATTCCTCGGTCAGCCGGCGCCAGGGCAGGCGCCGCTGGTCGTTGTGCTGGCGCGCCTCAAAAGCTGCCGCGCGGCGCGGGAAGGTGCCGGGCACGACGGCTTCGCCGCTGTCATCGAGCACTTGCACGTCGATCTTGAAGCGCTCTTTGCGCCGTTCCAGGAACTGCTGTGCCGCAGCCAGGCCTTCCTGCTCGTAGTGCCTGGCCCACTGGCTGGCCAAGGTATTCAGGCCCGGGTGGCGGCTCAGGATCCAGGCATCTTGGTTGAGCATGTGGCCCAGCAGGATCGACAGGCCCGCGACCAGGGCGATGGCCAGCCAGAAACTGGCCAGGACGCGCCAGAACAGTGAACGCAAGTGCACCTCCTAAACAGGAAAAAACCCGGCCCGCGCTGGGCGGGCCGGGCACAAGCTGGTCAGCTTACTGGGCCTTGCTGCCTTTTTCAGCTTTCCAGGCCTGGAACTCCTGCCACTCGGCTTTACGGGCAGCGCGTTCCTTCTGCAGCTCGTCGAACTGCTTCTGCTGCTCCGGCTTGAGCAGGGCGCGGACCGCACTGTCGGTCTTGTCGTGGCTGGCCTTCAGCTCGTCCTTCAGGGCCTTCTGGTCGGCCACCGGCAGCTTGGACAGGTAGCGTTCGGTGATCTCGCGGCGCTGCTTCATCTGTTCGCCCATCAGCTTGCCGATCTGCTGGCGCTGGTCACGGCTCAGGTCCAGCTGGTGGAACGGCGCGTCACCGCGATGATGTGGGCCGTCGTGGCGCGGGCCGCCTTCGGGCATGGCCATGGCCACGGTCGGCAGGGCAGCGGCGAACATCAGGGCGATAAGGGTCTTGCGCATGGTGTCTCTCCTTTCATGGGCCGGTGTCTACCGGATGAGCACAGTCTAGGGAGAGCACCGTCAAGCGCCGTCAGCGCAGGGTAAAGGCTCGGTAAAGAGGGTCAGAGGCAGTAGTAATAGCCGCGGCTGCGCAGGGCCACGATGCGTGGGCGGCCATCGGCGTGCGGGCCGATCTTCTTGCGCAGGTTGCTGACGTGCATGTCCAGGCTGCGGTCGTACAGGGTCAGTTTGCGGCCCAGGCCGATCTGCGCCAGTTCCTGCTTGTCCAGCGGCTCGCCCGGTTGGCGCAGCAGGGCTTCGAGAATCCGGCTCTCGGACAGGGTCAGGGTCATTTCGCGGCCATCGATGCTGGCCACGCCACGGGCCGGGCTGTAGACCAGGTCGCCCAGCTCCACCTGGCTGCTGGTGGCGGCAGGGTGGCTGCGGCGCAGCACGGCGCGCAGGCGGGCAGTGAGTTCACGTGGGTCGCACGGTTTGGCCAGGTAATCGTCGGCGCCCAGTTCCAGGCCAAGGATGCGGTCCAGCGGTTCGCCGCGGGCCGAAAGCATCACCACTGGCAACTCGGCATGCTCGCTGCGCAACTGCTTGAGCAGTTCCAGGCCACTGCCATCGGGCAGCATCACATCCAGCACCACCGCCGCCGGGGCATGCGTGGCCAGGGCCTGGCGGGCGCTCTTGCCATCGTGGCAGGCACGCACGGTGAACCCTTCCTGGGTCAGCCAGCTGCCGAGCAGCTCGCACAGTTCCTGGTCATCATCAATCAGTAACAGCTCGCTCATGACTCACTCAATTCAACCATTGACGGCGACTATTCGGCCCGCCAGTGGCAAAGATACCGCAGACTGATGGCAATCGTATAACGGCCAGTACCGCGTGGCCTTCTTCGCGGGCTTGCCCGCTCCCACAGGGGCACCACAGTGCCTGAGGCTTGTGGTTTACCTGTGGGAGCGGGCAAGCCCGCGAAGAAGCCGACGCGGTCTCAGATCAGGGCAGTACTTGCTTGAACGGCTTGACCACGACCTTGTCGTACACGCCGGCCGCAATGTAAGGGTCGGCATCGGCCCAGGCCTGCGCCGCCGCCAGGGAGTCGAACTCGGCAACGATCAGGCTGCCGCTGAAACCCGCTTCGCCCGGGTCATTGCTGTCGATGGCCGGGTGCGGGCCGGCCAGCACCACGCGGCCTTCGGCCTTCAGTTGCTGCAGGCGCTCGATGTGCGCCGGGCGGGCAGCCAGGCGTTTTTCCAGGGAGTTTGCGACGTCGCTGGCGATGATGGCGTAGAGCATGTCAATCCTTGGGTTTGGAGGTAGAAGGGTCGTCGTGCAGGTGGCGCGACAGGTATACGCCTTGCGCCACCAGGAACATCACGGTCATGCCCAGGCTGCCGAACACCTTGAAGTCGACCCAGAAGTCCTGGAAGGTGAAGGCGACGAACAGGTTGGCCGCGCCGCAGAACAGGAAGAAGCCGATCCAGGCCAGGTTCAGGCGGGTCCAGATGGCATCGGGCAGGCTCAGGGCGTGGCCCATGATGCGTTTGATCAGCACCCGGTCGCCGATGAAGTGGCTGCCGGCGAAGCCCAGGGCGAACAGCCAGTTCACCACCGGCGCCTTCCACTTCAGGAAGGTTTCGCTGTGGAAGGTCAGGGTCAGGCCACCGAACACCAGGCAGGCCACCAAGGTCAGCCACTGGCCCTTTTCCAGCTTGCGCTGGCGCAGGAACAGCGCGCCGTAGACCACCAGCGAGCTGATGATCAGCATGGCCGTGGCGCTGTAGATGCCGCCGAATTCGAAGCTGTGGCCGGCGACTTCCATGGGGCGCGGGTCGAGCTTGTAGACGATGAAGAACAGCAGCAGCGGGATGAAATCGATGAATTGTTTCACAATGGCAGCCAGAATCGGGATGTGACGGCATAATAACAAACATCGATTCCAGCGAAAGCGCTCCTCCATGAATGTTGATCTGCACTGTCACAGCACGGCCTCCGACGGCGCCCTGTCGCCCTCGATACTGGTCGCCCGGGCCCATGAGCATGGGGTGCAAACGCTGGCACTGACCGACCATGACACCATCGAAGGCCTGCCCGAGGCGCGCCAGGCATGCCGCGACAAGGGCATGCACTGGGTCAGCGGGGTGGAGCTGTCGTGCACCTGGGGTGGCGCGACCATCCATGTGCTGGGCTATGACTTCCCGCTCGACGCACCGCCCCTGCTGGCGGCGATCGAAGCGCTGCACCGTGGCCGTTGGCTACGCGCCGAAGAAATCGACAAACGGCTGGCGGCCAAGGGCATGCCCGGTACCCTCGACGGCGCCCGCGCCGTGCAGCACGAACTGGGCGATAGCGGCAACGCCCCGGCGCGCCCGCATTTTGCCGAGTACCTGGTGCGTGCCGGGCACGTCAAGGACCGCGGCGAGGCGTTTCGCAAATGGCTGGGCGCCGGCAAGCTGGGGGACGTCAAGCAGCACTGGCCTACCCTCGATGAAACCGTCGCCACCCTGCGCCAGTCCAACGCTTGGGTGAGCCTGGCGCATCCCATGCACTACGATCTGACCCGCAGCAAGCGCAGAAGGCTGATTGCCGACTATATTCAGGCAGGCGGGCAGGCGCTTGAAGTGGTCAACGGGATGATGCCTGCCGAGCAGGTGGGCACGATGTCCATCCTCACCCGTGAGTTCGGCCTGCTGGCAAGCGCTGGCAGTGACTTCCACGGCCCCGGCACCTGGGGCGAGATCGGTGCCTACCGGCCTTTGCCCGAGGACCTGCCACCTCTGTGGCGCCGATTCAGCCATGAACAGCCTTTGGCGGTATGAACAGGACGACTACGTGAGCCAATTTTTCCAGATTCATCCGGAGAACCCGCAGCAGCGCCTGATCAAGCAGGCCGTCGAGATTATCCGCAAGGGCGGTGTAGTGGTGTACCCGACGGATTCGGCCTATGCGCTGGGTTGCCAGATGGGTGACAAGGCGGCCATCGAACGGGTGCGGCGCCTGCGCGGGCTGGACAAGACCCACAACTTCACCCTGATGTGCTGCGACATGTCGCAGCTGGGGTTGTACGCCAAGGTCGATACCGGCACCTTCCGTCTGCTCAAGGCACATGTGCCGGGGCCTTACACGTTCATCCTCAACGGCACGCGCGAAGTGCCGCGCCTGCTGTTGCACGATAAACGCCGCACCATCGGGCTACGGGTGCCGGCCCATGCCATCACCCTGGCCTTGCTGGCTGAGCTGGGCGAGCCGTTGATGAGTGTGAGCCTGATCCTGCCGGGCGACACCGAGCCAATGACCGATCCTTACGAGATCCGTGAGCGCCTGGAGCACCATGTCGACCTGGTGATCGACGGCGGTTTCGGTGACCTCAAGGCATCGACCATCATCGACCTGTCCGGTGATGAGCCGGAACTGGTCCGTGAAGGCTGCGGCGACCCCACGCCGTTCCTGGTCAACGCGTGAGCCAGGTGGAAACGCCCGAGGCACCGGCCGAACAGGCCGAGTTGCCTCGCCAACTGCAATTGGCCCTGGTCTATGGCGAAGCCCTGACCGAGCTGCCGCTGGACCTGTACATCCCACCGGACGCCCTGGAAGTCATCCTCGAAGCCTTCGAAGGCCCGCTGGACCTGTTGCTGTACCTGATCCGCAAGCAGAACATCGACATCCTCGACATCCCCGTGGCGGAAATCACCCGCCAGTACATGGGCTACGTGGAGCTGATGAAGAGCGTGCGCCTGGAGCTGGCCGCCGAATACCTGGTGATGGCTGCCATGCTCGCCGAGATCAAGTCGCGCATGTTGCTGCCGCGCTCGGCCGACGTCGAGGAGGAGGAGGGCGACCCGCGCGCCGAACTGATCCGCCGGCTGCAGGAGTACGAGCGCTTCAAGGCCGCCGCCGAAGGTATCGATGAATTGCCACGGGTTGGCCGCGAGGTGGTGGTGCCGCGCCTGGAGGCGCCGCAGGCCAAGGTGCGCAAGCTGTTGCCCCAGGTCAGCCTGGAGGAGCTGCTGGTGTCGATGGCCGAGGTGATGCGCCGCAACGACCTGTTCGAAAGCCATCAGATCACCCGCGAGACCTTGTCCACCCGCGAACGCATGAGCCAGGTGCTGGAACGCCTGAAGGGTGGCGGTTTCGTGCCGTTCGTCGAGCTGTTCGCCGCCGAGGAGGGCAAGCTGGGCGTGGTGGTGACCTTCATGGCGATTCTCGAGCTGGTGAAGGAATCGCTGATCGAACTGGTGCAGAATGAACCCTTCGCCGCCATCCACGTGCGGCTTCGCCCGGCGCTTGTTGAAGAACCTGATGAACCTGAATGAACCCCGCGACCTGGCGTCGCTGATCGAAGCCTTCCTGCTGG